>Ga0335070_10008981_pt1 | contig 11734 bp, 8 predicted proteins | sample Lox_Sample_13_FD_206722 | JGI IMG/M metagenome (GOLD analysis project Ga0335070, IMG submission 206722) | Soil microbial communities from Loxahatchee National Wildlife Refuge, Florida, United States - Lox_Sample_1.3 | ecosystem: Environmental > Terrestrial > Soil > Wetlands | place: USA: Florida...
CCGTGCACTTTGTCGCGGAAATCCGCGATGGCCTGCGCCTGCGCGGTGTACTTTTGGTCGGCATCGGTCCCCAGATGCATGGGGTCTCTATCCATAAGGAAGTTCTTAATGGTTAGGATTGGCGCGTTATTAAGGTCCTGCTTGCCCGCCGGGACATTTGTTTGGAGCGCCCCGATTATCTCCAGCTTACCTTTATCGAGAGCCTGCTCGCTTGTTTCCTTGAGCCCGAGGTCGACCAACACCTCGTTACTTGCGACGTCTCCGTAGCGCTGGATCTTTACATTGCGCAGTCCCGCACGATCCATGGCCGAGCGGATTGCGTTGTCGTCCGGTGTATGCGCGAACTTCACGTAGACCAGCGTACCGCCCCGGAAATCGACGCCCCAGGGAATGTGGTGCCAGAACAGCATCGAAAGCACTCCCGCAACGCTGAAGATCAGCGAGAAGGCCAGGAAGTACCACTTCTTCCCGAGAAAATCTATGTTGACGTCATGAAAAAACTCCACTTGTAGCCCCTTGTTCCTGAGCGGTTAGATACTCAGCGCCTCACCACGCGCCTTGCGCTGCAGGATTGAATCAAAAATCACGCGCGATACGAAAACAGCTGTAAAAAGGTTTGCCAGCAATCCGATGATGAGAGTCACCGAAAAACCGAAGACCGGTGTTCCTTGTCCGGCAAGCATGAGGATGATGGCCGTAACAACAGTTGTGACATGCGTATCCACGATGGTGATCCAGGCATGGCTGAATCCCTGATCCACTGCCGAGGGCGGCGTCTTCCCATTCCGCAACTCTTCGCGGATGCGCTCAAAGATCAGCACATTTGAGTCCACGCCCATGCCGACAGTAAGTATCACTCCGGCAATGCCCGGCAAGCTGAGCGCGACATTCACGCCCGCCCGCGTCGCCCATCCTAATACTCCCAGAAGGATGATGAGATTCATGATCAGGGCTACGTCGGCGTTGACGCCCGCCCCGCGATAATAGATAAGCATGAACACGAGTACGGCGACCATCCCGATGACCGCTGCCGTCACCCCGGAGCGAATGGAATCGGCGCCGAGCGAGGGGCCGACTGTACGCTCCGAGAGATACGAGAGGCTGGCCGGCAGAGCACCCGAGCGCAAAATCATCGCCAGATCCCTCGACTGCTGCTCTGTCATGTGACCGCCGCTGATTTCGCCCGAATCCCGGATCGGCTCCCGGATGTTCGCGACTTCCTGAACGCGGTTGTCCAACACAACCGCTAGACTATCCCCAACGTGCGCCGACGTGAAATTGTAGAACCGCTGCCCGCCTTCCCCCGTCAAGTTAAAGTGCACCGCGGGCTGACCATTCTGGTCGGTGCTGGGATCGGCGCTGCGCAAATCCTTACCACTCACGGCCGAAACTCGCGAGACGAAGCACCAGGTCTGTTCCGGGCCGTTCGCGCATTGGCCCGGCAAGAGAATCTGGTCGGCCGGGATAATCCCGCCCTTCGACTGCAGCGCTTCCTGCTCGCTGGGATACGGCCCGCCCATCATCTGCTTGATCTCCAGCATGGCCGTGGACTGCACCAAATCTTTCACCCGGCCCGGATCGTCGACACCCGGGAGCTGCATGAGGATCTGGTACTGTCCCAATCCGTGCTCCGCAATCGTCGGTTCGCTTACACCTAGGGCGTCGACCCGCTTCCGGATTGTCTCAATTGCCTGTGCAACGGCCCTATTCTTGGTCTCCGCCAGGTTCGCCGGCTTCATCGACATCTTCCATGTATCTTGCGCGCCGCCGGTCACGTCGTATTCCGGCAGGTGCTCGCGCACGATGTTCAATAAATCGTTGCGGGAAGAGGGGGGAACGCCCTTGATCACGATCTGATCGGGAGTGTTCTGGGGGTCGGGCTGCGAAATGTCGGTGTAGTCGATCTTCCGGCTGCGGAATTGCTGCTTGAGTAGCTCAATGGCGTTCTGCGCGTCGACATTTACAGCATCGTTCACGTGAACCTGCAAGATCAGGTGAGTTCCACCCTTCAGGTCCAAGCCGAGATGGATATGATCCGCAACAGCGGTTGCTAATCCCGACCCGGTTAAACTGCTCGGAATTCCGAAGATGCCGAACAGGAAGAAGAGCACTACAGCAACAATGAAGACGCTTTTCCAGAGAAGATTCTTGTTCATAAAAATCCGTCGTCAGCCTTCGGTCGTCGGCTCTCAGGGCAAGCCGTGTCCGTCATTGGCCGACGACCGAGGACCAACGACCAACGACTATTTCGCTTTCGGCTCTTCCTCGGTGGTGCTCACCTGCACAACCGAGCCCTTGGTTACCTCCAGCACGACATTGTTCGGGGGAACGCGGAGCTGAACCGCGTCTTCCTTGATCGACATCACCGTGCCGCGCAGGCCGCCGCTGGTGGTTACCTTGTCGCCCGCTTTCAGCTGCTCCAGCATGCCCTGCCACTTCTTCTGCTTTCGCTGCTGTGAATAAAACATGTACCCGATGAGCAGCAGCAGCGGCAGGAACAGCACCATCCCGCCAAACGATCCCCCACCTCCGCCACCGCCCTGCAATACCAACGATATTGGCATGTTCATGACGAGTTCGAACGTATGAGTACGAAATCCCGCCTGCGCCCGCCAGCGCCGCGGAGTTGTCGATTCACCACGGGGTTGGATCAACTTCGGCCGGGGTTCCTCGGCCTATGGCTGGATCCGGGGAGGTCTTGCCTCAGAGTTCACGTTCCGGTCGAGACCAGCACCAGAAAGAAAGCGGTACTCTTCCCCAAGTGAAATAGAATGCCGCACCCGCCGCATAGTGTCAAGGTAGAAGCTCAGGTTGTGAATCGTATTCAGGACCTGAGCCAACACTTCGTTGGATGCGTACAGATGCCGCAAATAAGCCCGCGAATACCGCCGGCACACACGGCAGCCGCAATTGGGATCGAGCGGCTCCGAATCCTGCGCATACCGAGCCTGCTTGATCGAAACCTTCCCCTCCGACGTGAACAGCAGCCCGTGGCGCGCCGCCCGGGTCGGCAGCACGCAATCCATCATGTCGACGCCCAGCTGCGCATACTCGACGATCTCCTCCGGCGTGCCCACACCCATGAGATAGCGAGGCTTATCCTTAGGAAGATGCTCGAGGGTAGACTCGACGATCTCGCGGGTCAGTTCCCGGGGCTCACCAACACTAAGCCCGCCGATCGCGTATCCCGGGAACCCGATCTCGATGGTTCGCTCAGCCGATTCCTTGCGCAACGCCCGGTCCATCCCTCCCTGCACGATGCCGAACAAAGATTGTGTAGGGACGGACGCATTCGTCCGACCCGAGGGGCGAAGCCCCGAGCCCTCGGCGTCAGAACGACCCGAGTACGCCGGGCGTTCCCAGCTCTCGAACGCGTCGCTCCGCTCCGCGGGGCGGACGAATGCGTCCGCCCCTACACAATCCCCGGGTTGCCCCACCCTTGTCCCTCGCTCTTTGAGGGACAGGGTGGGGCTTTCTGTCTCCATCTTCCACGGCACTTCGTGCTTGTGCTCCTCAAAATACTTCTTACTCCGCGCCGACCATCGCGCTGTCATCTCCATCGACTCCCGCATGCGCCCCGCATCCGCCGGATACTCCGTGCATTCATCAAACGCCATGATGATGTCCGCGCCCAGCCCGATCTGCGCCGCCATGGCACTCTCCGGACTGAAGAAGTGAGAAGACCCATCCAGATGCGATCGGAACGTCACGCCCTCTTCCGTCACCTTCCGAAGCTCGCTTAAGCTGAAAACCTGGAATCCCCCGGAGTCAGTCAGGATCCCCCGCTTCCACGCCATGAACCCATGCAGCCCGCCCATTTTCCGCACAGTTTCAACGCCTGGCCGCAGATAAAGATGATACGTATTGCCCAGAATGATCTGCGCCCCAAGCTCCTCGAGAATGTCCTGAGGAACTCCTTTCACGGTCGCGACTGTCCCCACAGGCATGAAGACAGGTGTCTCGATCACCGCATGCGGAGTAATCAGCTGGGCACTGCGAGCCTTCCCGAATGTTTTCTGAATCGAGAATTCCAGCGACATGAAGGAACAATTCTAACCTTGCGCCATGGTAGAAGAGCGGCGCATCGGCTCGTTCGTAGATCCACGGTGGAAGAGCGGCGCTTTAGCGCCCGCGTTGCTGGCCCATGAAAGGACGGAGCTTTAGCCCCTGCGGGTCGTCCCCTTGGCGCAATAAAATAACCGCATGCCAGACCTACAGAATCGAATCGCTCTCGTGACCGGAGCCAGCCGCGGCATCGGAGCCGGAATCGCCGTCGCCCTGGCCCACGCTGGCGCGGATGTGGCCGTCAACTACCGCGAGAAGGCGGACGCCGCCGAGAACATGTGCCGCCAAATCACGGACATGGGCCGCCGCGCCATCCCGATCCAGGCTGACGTTTCCCGCAGCGCCGACGTGAAACGCATGATCGCGGAAGTCGAGCGCTCTCTCGGTCCCATCGACATCCTCGTCAATAACGCGGCCATCGCGCATCCGCGCAAACTGGAAGACATCACTGAAGAGGAATGGGACGAAATCCTCGCCGTGAACCTGAAGTCCGTTTTCCTGGTCACGCAGGCGGTGATCGCGGGCATGCGAAAGCGCCGCTGGGGACGCATCATCAATCTATCTTCCGTAGCCGCGCAGACCGGCGGCGCAGTCGGCGCGCACTATGCGGCATCGAAGGCCGGAATCATCGGCCTGACGCACTCCTGCGCCTCCGCCTTCGTGAAAGAAGGCATCACCGTTAACGCGATTGCTCCCGCCCTGATCGAAACCGACATGGTCACGAGCAATCCAAACGCCAGCCCAACCCTGATCCCCATGGGCCATTTCGGAAAAGTAGATGACGTCGCATCATTGGCCGTAACGCTGGCGGGAAACGAATACATCACCGGACAGACGATCAACGTGAACGGCGGCTGGTACATGACCTAGAACTACAGCAGCCGCCCTCAGCCGCTAGGACCAATCCGCGGACAACGGCAGAGAAGCGAAGCTCGCGAATCAATTCCGCGAAGAGTGCTAACAAGACCCGATTCTTCGCGATCGTTGCAATTCAGGCGCAGCTCGCGCGTGATAGTCTTACGGGCACTATGCGCTTCTGCAGCATCTTCTTCCTCTTCTCCATTGCACTGGGCAGCTTTGCACAAGATCTCAAGCCCGTGGCCGAACGCGTCGCGGCGCAGAACGCGCTCTTCGATGAGCAGTTCGAGACCGACCTGCGGAATGCGCCGGGCTTCGCCACCATGATTGGCGACTACCGCTACAACGACAGGTTGGCGGAGTACTCCCTTGAAGCAATTTCAAAGCGCCATCAGACGGACGTAGAATTCCTGAACCGGCTTAAGGCAATCCCCACTGCTGGTTTTTCGGATCAGGACCGGCTCTCGCACGATCTGCTGGTCAGGGAGCTAGAACTCCGAATCGATGATTACGAGCTCAAGAATTACGAGATGCCGATCAATCAGCAGGGAGGCATTCACACAAGTCTCGCGGATTTGCCGCTCAGGGTTCCTCTAGACTCGGTAAAGCACTACGAAGATTACGTTTCGCGTTTGCGTCAGATTCCGCGCGTTTTGAGCCAAGTCACTGAAGTGTTAAAGACCGGGATGAAGGACAAGTTGATGCCCGTACGTTTCCTGGCCGAGAAAATCCCTGATCAATGTGAGGGCATCATTACTGCCGATCCGTTCCTCGCGCCGACGAAGAAGTACCCGGTCGATATTTCGGCCGAGGATCAGAAGCGGCTCACGCAGGAGATCACGGAGGCCGTCAACACGGATGTCCTCCCGGCATATAAGAAATTCGCCGAGTTCCTACGGACCGAGTACGCTCCCCAGGGACGCACGACATTGTCCATCTCCTCCCTGCCAGACGGCGAGAAGCGATATGAACACGCCATCTACGCCAATACAACGACGCACATGACGGCCGACGAGATTCACCAGCTCGGCTTGCGCGAGGTCGAGCGGATTGAAGGCGAAATGACCGTCATTGCGAAAAAGGAAGGATTCACCGACCTGGCGTCGTTCCGGGCGTCGATCAAGAAGAACCCGAAGTACATTCCGACCTCATCGGAGCAGATCCTGGACGATTTTCGCCACTACATCTCGCAGATGCAGGCGAAATTACCGGAATTGTTCACGCTGCTCCCGAAGTCGCCGGTGACGGTCGAGGCGATCCCGGATTTTCAAAAATCCGCGGCAACTCATTACATGATCGGAACGCCGGATGGCAAGCGGCCCGGGCGCGTAGTTGTCGAGACCTCTGACCTGCCTCATCGTTCGCTCATCAATGACGAAGCGATTGCATATCACGAGGGAGTTCCCGGTCATCACATGCAGCTCTCTGTCCAGCAGCAACTCGCGGGACTGCCAAAGTTCCGGCAACACGGCACCGCTGGGTTCACGGCATATGTGGAAGGCTGGGCTTTGTACGCGGAGCAATTAGGCAAAGAAGTCGGTTTCTACCAGGATCCGGTTTCGGATTACGGGCGGCTTTCCTCCGAGCTGTTCCGTGCAGTGCGTCTGGTGGTGGACACCGGCATTCACTCCAAAGGCTGGAGCCGCGATCAAGTAGTGGAATTCTTTCGCAAGAGCGGCGCCGTCGACGAGCCGGAGCTCCAGCTGGAAACCGACCGCTATATCTCATGGCCGGCGCAGGCACTCAGCTACAAACTTGGACAGCTCAAGTTTCGGGAACTCCGGGAGCGGGCCCAGAAAGAGTTAGGTCCGAAGTTTGACCTGAGGAAGTTCCACGATGAGATGCTGAATGGGGGCAGTCTCCCGCTCGATTTACTGGAAGCGCGGACGCACAAGTGGATCGCCGAGCAGAAAGCGAAGTGAACGTCTGCAAGCTGTTGCAGCCGTAGGCGGAGGGCGCGGTCGACGGCTCGCCTGTGCTATCTTCTAGGTTTACCGCCGAATTCCCGCAGACCCAATTCGAAGCATGGCAACACCCACAGAAGGAACTAGACCCGCAGTAAAAGTCTTCGTCGCCACGACGGTGATGCTGACTTTTATTTCCTTCTGGCGAGCGGCCGCGATCGTGCTGGCCGACTTGGCCTCCTCGGCTTACTACGTGGGTGGCGACGTAGAAAACGTACTCGGGAAGAGCGCGCCCTGGTTCGTGCTGGCTGTCATGCTGTTCAGCTACGCGGTCTGCGCGCTGTATATCGAATCCAGCAGCATGTTTGTGCGCGGCGGCGTGTATCGCGTCGTGAAAGAGGCCATGGGCGGGACGCTGGCCAAGTTCTCCGTCTCGGCCCTATTGTTCGATTACGTGCTGACCGGACCGATCAGCGCCGTTTCGGCGGGGCTGTACCTCGCCGGGTTTCTGAAGGAAACCGCCGACTACGCCCACCTCCAGCTGCACTTCAACGATAACTACTTTGCAGCGGGATTTGCCGTCGTGATCGTTCTGTATTTCTGGTGGAAGAACACCGAGGGGCTGCACGAATCGAGCGGGCGAGCGCTGCAGATCATGGTGATCACGACGGTGATGGTGGTGATGCTGATCGCCTGGTGTGTGATCACGCTGCTGCACCATCCGGCGCCGCTGCCGCCGAGCCCGATGCAAGCACCCTTCCCCCAAGACAAGGAAACGTTTGGATGGCTCTCGGGGACGATTTTCGCCAAACTCACGGTGGTGCTGCTGTTTATCGGCTTTGGGCATTCTGTGCTGGCTATGAGCGGCATGGAGACTCTGGCCCAGGTGAACCGTGAAATCGAGCACCCGAAGCTGAAGAACCTGAAGAAATCCGCGGTCGTGATTTTTCTTTACAGCCTGTTCTTCACCGGACTGATCTCGTTTTTCGCCAGCATGCTGATTCCCGACAACGTAAGGCCGCATTACTTTTCCAACCTGATTGGTGGCATCACGATTTACTTGTGGGGACCAACATTGCTGAAGCTGTTCTTTCACGCTTTCGTGGTGTTGGTGGGCGTTTTGATCCTGGCGGGCGCACAGAACACCTCCATCATCGGCGCGAATGGCGTTTTGAACCGCGTGGCCGAAGACGGAGTCTTGACAGAGTGGTTCCAGAAGCCGCACCACCGGTTTGGAACCAGCTACCGCATCATCAACATGATTGTGATTCTGCAGTTGGTCACGGTCATTGGCAGCAAGGGAAATGTCTACAAACTGGCGGCGCTGTACGCCTTTGGTGTGATCTGGAGTTTCACCATGAAGGCGCTTTCTGTGGTGGTGCTCCGCTTTACTGAGCCGGGCCGCCGCGAGTGGAAAGTGCCTTTGAATTTGCAGATCGGGAAAACTGAGATCCCGGTCGGTCTGCTGCTGATTTCCGGTGTGTTGTTCATTACCGCCATCGTGAACCTGTTTACGAAGTACGAGGCGACCATTGCGGGCGTGATCTTCAGCGCGGTGTTCTTTACGATTTTTACGTTCTCGGAGCACCACGTTATCAAGGAGCGTCACGGTAAGCCCGAGCAGCTGGATCAGTTCCGCGTCTACGGGAACCAGGAGCTGGGAAGCGGGGCAATGGGTGTGCGGCCGGGGAACATCCTCGTAGCCGTTCGCGACCCGCGGAATCTGTACTACCTGCGCAACATCTTGAGGCACACGAACACATTAAAGCAGGACGTCGTGGTGATGAGTGCGCGGCTCTATCACCGCGAGCACACCTTCAGCGGCAGCACGGTATTCGACGCCACGCAGGTTTTCGATCATTACGAGCAGGAACTGTTTACGGCTGCGGTGGCGGTCGCGGAGAAGGAAGGCAAACCGATTTCATTGCTGGTGGTACCCGCCACTGACGTGTTTGAAGCCATCATGGTTACGGCCCAGCGGCTCGATTCCAGCCGCGTTGTGTGCGGGCTTTCGAACAAGCTGAGTGCCGACGAACAGGCAAAACTCACCGGTGATGCCTGGGAGCGGCTGCCCGAGCCGCGTCCTAGGCTGATGCTTGAAGTATGTGCTCCCGATGGGTCGATTCGCGAGTACTCTCTGGGACCGCACACGCCGCGAATGCGTCCGCAAGATGTCGAGCTGATGCACAAGTTGTGGCTGGACATCACCAGGGATCCGAAGTTCGCGGGAGCGCATCACTACCACATTGTGTCTCTGGCGCTCGAGGAATTGCAGAAGGAACTGAGCACAGAGCAGCGCGCACAACTTCTAGAGAAGCTACAGGACGAGATGAACCGGCCTAATCCGCAGTGAAAGCGCAGGGATTAGGGAATAGGGGTTAGCGTCCGAATCCCTGTTGCGGTTGCCAATTCTCGGTTCGGCGTGTGATCTCCCTAATCCCTATTCCCTGTTGCAAGGAGGCTCATGGCACGTATCGCAGGCGCGCCCAGTAACCGTGGCGGACCTCTCCGCCGCTTGTTCGTCGGCCTCGTTTATTACCTGACGCGACGGCGGCTTGGCCGGGTCATCATGCCGATTCGGGTGACTGCGCATCATCCCAAGATCTTCTGGGGGTATCTGCAGATGGAGCACTCACAACTTGGCGCCAAGCTGGTGGACCCCAAGCTGAAGGGCCTTGCCGAATTGCGCGTGGCCACGCTGGTCGGCTGTCCGTTTTGAATCGACATCGGCTCTGCCGTGGGCAGAGAGCATGGGATCACGAGCGAGCAGATTGCGAATCTGAACCGTTATCGAACCGACTTTAACTTTTCCGAGCTTGAGCGACTGGTGCTGGAGTACGCGGACGCGATGACGCGAATTCCGGTGGAAGTTCCGGACGCGCTGTTCGCGCGTTTGCGTGAGCGTTTCCCCGAGCCTGCTTTGGTGGAATTGACGTCGGCGATTGCATGGGAGAACTACCGGGCGCGATACGACCATGCGCTCGGAATAGAAGCGGAGAATTTCACAGAAGGAGCCGTTTGCGCCATGCCGGTTCGGACGAGCGACGTCGCAGCACACTGACATTCTCTGCGCTCTCCGCGGTTTCTACACTTAGAGTCTTGTACCGCAGAGTTCGCCGAGAAAGATCGCGGAGGACGCTGAGAAGCGGCCAAGAAGAAGCCCCACTTCTGGCCAATCGCAGGCCAGAAATGGGGCACGCTGTTTCAGGTTGGTTTGCTCGGCTATGCGGACCTCTCTGTCTTGTTCGAGCCGCAGCAGCCTTTGCAGCATCCTTTTCCGTTTTTGTGATCGCAGCAGGAAGCTGATGCGCTCTTGTCTTTTTCCTTTCCGCAGCAATCTTTGCAGCAGGCGGCTGCGTTTTTGTCGTCCTTCATGCAAGACCTGGCGTCCTTGCCGCCGCAGCATGCCTTTTTACCTTTGCCTTCACAGCATGACTGGCCATCTTTCCCGGCGCAGCAGGAAGCCATTTCCTTGCCGCCCTGTTTGCGCATGCAAGCGGCATGGTCCTTCGAACCGGACGACATCTTGTCACAGCACGTGCTCTTCTTCTCTGTGCTTTGTGGCGCGGCGGATGGCGCGGTTTGCGTTGCGGTTTGCGCCCAGGAGACTACCGTCAGGGCGAGGATAAGGGCGAGCAATCTGTGCTTCATAATTTCTCCATTCCAAGAAAGTGCCGGATTACCCGGATCAGTTCAGGTAGACGCAGACTGACAGTCTGGTAAGACATTCAACTGGTGGGAGTGAAACTCAGATCCGCAGGACAGTGCTCAATTCGAATGGAGGCGGGAGGGAACGGACTGCGGAGGCCTCGAGGTCTCCATTGCACGCGGAGGAAGGCTTTTCGCCAGCGACGAGCGGTGCTCGCTGCGCCGAGGGTCTGATTACCTTGCTTTCGACGGGCACATTCGAAGGATTCCGTGGGGCGCGCTGGGCGCAACACGGATGCTGCGGCCCGCACGGCATGGCTGGTGAACTAAGGGTCAGCAGCACGGGTGCGACGCGCGCGTGAGATCCCGGGCAGCAGGAGTGATCGGGTGGGGAGGGCTTGTGCCGAACGGAGTGCGTCATGGCCACGAGCGGTGACGCAAATGCGATTGGAATACTCAGCCAGCAAAGCGTAGTCAGAACGCAAACCGCGATGGACTTCTGGAACATTCTCTATCAGTTTGAATTCCAGGATGAGTTTGGTCTGTGATTTGAATCACGCAGAACAGAGTTGAACCTCACAAACACCGCTCCGGAGTTTGCGGGTTAACGGCAAGTTCGTAAACCGTCCGCAAGAATTCGAATCAGCCTCAAGGAACCAAGTTTCATCTTGCTTTTTCGCCTTCTATTCGCCAATAATGGCCGCATGGCCATCACACGCAGGCAGCGCGAAGTGTATGACTTTATCTCGCGGTTCGTTACCGAGCATGGCTACTCGCCCTCATTTGAAGAGATTGGACAGGGGCTGAAGCTCAACTCGCTGGCGACGGTCCACAAGCACATCTCGAATCTGGAAAAGAAGGGACTGCTGACGCGCGACTACAACCGCAGCCGCTCGATTGACCTTCTGCCGCCGAAAGGGAAGCTCAAGCAGTCGATGAACGTGAATACGGCCGTGGTGCTGCCGCTGCTGGGGCGCATCGCTGCCGGCCAGCCAATCGAGGCCATTCAGAACAACGAGACTATTTCTCTCGCGGATTTCGTGCGCTCAAGGGAAGTATTTGTGCTGGAGGTGCGCGGCAACTCCATGCAGGACGAGGCTATCCTTGATGGCGATTATGTCCTAGTCGAAAAGGCCAAGACAGCGCATAACGGCGATATCGTGGTCGCGCTCGTCGATCAGAGCGATGCGACCTTGAAGCGCTTCTACCGCGAAGGTGACAGTATCCGCCTGCAGCCCTCGAATGTGAACATGAAGCCG
>Ga0335070_10008982_pt1 | contig 11734 bp, 15 predicted proteins | sample Lox_Sample_13_FD_206722 | JGI IMG/M metagenome (GOLD analysis project Ga0335070, IMG submission 206722) | Soil microbial communities from Loxahatchee National Wildlife Refuge, Florida, United States - Lox_Sample_1.3 | ecosystem: Environmental > Terrestrial > Soil > Wetlands | place: USA...
CGGAAGCGATATCCGTGAACCTGACCCCGCACCGATGATCCTTTTCTTTTCCGAAGGGGATCTCGGTCCAGACAACCTGGGCCAGGACTTCGATGGAGTCCAATTTGGGTTCGGAAGAAAAAAAGACCCTAATGCGCAGGCCCGCCCCCACCTCCATCGGTTCGCCCAGGAAGAGCATGAGGCCCCCGTCGCTGGCGTTTCCTGTATGACCGTTATTCCTGCGCGAGGAATCGGCTCGGGAATACTCGATGGGCAGGTCCACCGAGAATCGGGGGCTCCGCCTCCTTTCGAAATTAACGATCCCGTATTGGGACTTGGATTCTTTTCCTTTTTCGCTCATGACTGGATGGCCCAGGTCGGAACGTTCCAACCATTCCTCTGGGTTGGCTCGAACCCCCATGGTTATTAAACCTCCGCCCTTAGGAAAAGTCAAGCCCTGACCGAATGTCTGTTTATTTCCCCAGGAAAGTTGATGGGCATGGTTGATCGAGTCCGAAGGCTTGATTGGAAGGGGTTATTTCAGGGACAGCTGGCGGATGGGGATGCGGGCTTCCAGGAGCATCTCTTTGGACAGATCGTCTCCATAGCCGCCTTCGTAGATGATCTCTTGGATCCCTGCGTTAATCAGCATTTTGGTGCAGATGGCACAGGGCAGGTTGGTGCAGTAGAGGGTCGAACCCTGAATGCGAATTCCATGAAAGGCCGCCTGGATAATGACGTTCTGCTCGGCATGCAAGCCCCGGCAGAGTTCATGGCGCTCACCGGAGGGGATCTGTCTCTTCTCCCTCAGGCACCCCACCTCCAAGCAATGGGCCAGGCCTGAGGGAGCCCCGTTGTATCCAGTAGCCAATAGGCGCTTGTCCATGACCAGGACCGCCCCTACTTGGCGCCGTAGACAGGTGGCCCGCTTGGCCACCAACCGGGTAATTTCCATGAAATATTCTTCCCAGGTGGGTCGGTTCATTTCTTTCCGGCCTTCTCTTCCAGGCCGGTGATCTTGTCGAGCCGCTTCTGGTGCCGGCCGCCCTGGAATTCAGTCTCCAGCCAGACCTTTAGAATCTCCTTCGCCAATCCTTTCCCGATCAGCCGTCCCCCCAAAGCCAGGAGGTTGGCGTCATTGTGCTCCCGGCTGATCCGGGCGGTGTATGGGTCATGGCAGAGGGCAGCCCGGACTCCGGCAAAGCGGTTGGCCACGATGGACATGCCGATTCCTGTACCGCAGATCAGAAGGCCTCTTTCGACCTCTCCCCGGGAGACCTTCTCCGCCACCTTAATGGCCACATCCGGATAGTCCACCGGAGCTTCGCCAAATGCGCCCAGGTCCTGCACTTCGACCTGTCGCTCGGCTAAAAAGGCTCGCAGGTCTTCCTTGAGTTCAAAGCCGGCGTGGTCGCTGCCCAGGGCAATTTTCATGTCACTTCTCGAATTTTTTAAAGATGAGGACCGCATTCGTGCCGCCGAAGCCGAAAGAATTGGTCATCGCCACGCGTACATCCGCATTCCGGGCCTTGTTGGGCACATAATCCAGGTCGCACTCGGGGTCCGGGGTTTCGTAGTTGATCGTGGGGGGGATGATTCCGTGATAGAGGGTGAGAATGGTGAAGATCGCCTCCACCCCTCCGGCCCCGCCCAGGAGATGGCCGGTCATGGATTTGGTCGAGCTGATGGGCAGTTTCCCGGCGTATTGCCCGAAAACGGCTTTGATGGCCTTGGTCTCGATGGGGTCATTGATCGGGGTGGAAGTCCCGTGGGCGTTGATATAATTTATCTCATCCGGGGTTATGTTCCCGCTACGCAGGGCCATGTCCATGCATCGGGTCGCGCCGTCTCCGTCCGGGGCCGGGGCGGTGATATGGTAGGCATCCCCGGTGAGCCCATAGCCCGCGATTTCGGCGTAGATTCTGGCCCCGCGGTCGAGGGCCCGGGTCAATTCTTCCAGGATCAAAATACCGGCTCCTTCGCCTATGACAAATCCGTCCCGGTCCTTGTCAAAAGGACGGGAGGCCTTCTCCGGTTCATCGTTGCGGGTGGAGAGTGCCTTCATGGCGTTGAAACCGCTCACCGCCAGGGGGGTGATCGTTGCTTCCACCCCTCCGCTGATGATGGCGTCCGCGTCTCCCCGCTGGATCATGCGCCAGGCGTCCCCGATGTTATGGTTCCCGGTGGCGCAGGCGGTGACCGCCGAAGTGTTCGGGCCCTTGGCCCCGAAACGCATGGAGATCTGGCCGGGTGCCTCATTCACGATCAGCATGGGAATGAAGAAAGGAGATATCCGCCCGGGCCCTCTTTCCAGCAGAACCTTATGGAAAGATTCGATGGTGGTCAGTCCTCCCAGTCCCGCACCCACGACGACCCCGACCCGGTCCGCATTGGCCGGGGTAATCCTGAGCCCGGACTCTTCCATGGCCATGACCGAAGCAGCCACGGCGTACTGGATGAAGATGTCCATCCGCTTCATCTCTTTTTTGTCGATGAAGTTCTCCGGGATGAAATCTTTCACTTCCCCGGCGATGGTGGTCTCGAATCCCTTGGTGTCGAATTTGGTGATCTTTCCGATTCCGGATTTTCCCTGGATGAGCGCCTGCCAGCTCTTTTCCACCCCGGTTCCCAGGGGGGACACCATTCCCAACCCGGTGACCACCACTCTCCGACTCGACATAAAACCTCCCGATTCAACCGAGAAGGCCCTTTCCCCTCTGGCTTTGCCTCCTTCCCGCCGCGGCGAAAATCCACCGTTTCGGGGGAAAGCCAGCCCTCTCCTTACATATGTTCGCTGATATAATTCACCGCGTCCTGCACGGTCTGGATCTTTTCGGCATCCTCATCGGAAATTTCCAGACCAAACTCTTCTTCCATGGCCATGATCAACTCGACCAGGTCCAGCGAATCCGCTCCCAGGTCATCAATAAAGGAGGCCTCCAGGGTCACTTCTTCCGGGCTGACCTTGAGCTGCTCCACGATAATTTCGATGACTCTTTTTTCCACTGTTTTTTCCACAATCCCACCTCCTGACGAAACTTTTTATGATTTTCCCGATGGATGAATCTTTTTACTTTCTTTATCCCCCCCTGTCAAGGGAATTTCAAGGAGAATTCGGCCTGGGGTACGCTACATGAACATACCCCCGTTGACGTTTAACACTTGCCCGGTAATATAGTCGGAGGCCGGGCTGGTCAGGAAGAGGACGGCTTCAGAGATGTCCTCGGCAGTCCCCAGCCGTTCCATGGGAATCAATTTCAGGAGCATCTCTCGCTCTTTCTGGGGAATGGCCTGACTCATGGCCGTGTCGATGAACCCGGGAGCCACGGCATTTACCTGAATGTTCCGGCTGGCATACTCCCGGGCCACGGATTTCGTGAAGCCGATCAACCCCGCCTTGGAGGCAGCATAGTTGGACTGGCCGGCGTTGCCCATCTGGCCGGTGACCGAAGCAATGTTGACGATCTTGCCTCCCTTCCGTTTGAGAAGATGGCGCAGGGCGGTCTTGGTGCATTGAAAGGCGCCCTTCAGGTTCACGCCCAGGACCAGGTCCCAGTCCTCCTCTTTCATCCGCAGAAGCACCCCGTCGCGGGTGATTCCGGCGTTATTCACCAGGATGTCCAGACCCCCGAAGGCTTCCACAGTCTTTTCCACCATGGCCTCCGCAGCCTTGGCGTCGGCGACGTTTCCGCCGATGGCCACCGCCTTCTTTCCCAGGGGATCAATCTCCTTGCAGGTCTCCCGGGCCTTTTCCAGGTTGATATCGGACACCGCCACCTGGGCCCCTTCCCGGGCCAGAGCCAGAGCGATCGCTTTCCCGATCCCCTGGGCCCCCCCGGTCACCAGAGCGACTTTGCCATCCAATTTACCCATGATCTTTCTCCGATTTTTTCAACCCGCATGTTAAATCCCAAATTCCAATCCCCAGATCTCAAATAAAAACCGAATCTCAATGTTCCAAACCAAACGTTTGGAATTTTCATGTTTCGATGATTGGAATTTGTTTGGTGCTTGGTGTTTGGAATTTGGAATTTATTCGAATCCGTTTGGATCCGCGTACCCTTCCATCTATTTCAATAGCTCTTTGGCCTTTTCCCAGCTGGCCTCGTCCTCCACGTTGGCCATCTTGGTGTCCTTGCTGATCCGGCGCATGAGACCGGTGAGGACCTTTCCCGGCCCCACCTCCAGCACCAGGTCGGCTCCCGTGGCCAACAGTTCCTGCATGCATTCCTCCCAGCGGACCGGATGATCCACCTGTTTGACCAGAAGTCCCCGGATGCTTTCCCTTCCCGGGTAGAAATGGGCTTCGGCGTTGGAAAGGACGGGGAAATGAAGCTCTCCCACCTCGGCCTTGTCCAGCTCCTCTTTCAACCGTTCGCCAGCAGGCTTCATCAGCGGACTGTGGAAAGGGGCGCTCACCGGCAGAAGAACAGCTTTCTTTCCCTTCTGTTTGGAAACGATCTCCACGGCCCTCTGCACGGCTGCGACGTGGCCGGCGATAGCAATCTGTCCGGGGGAGTTGAAATTGGCAGGGGAAAGAACCTCCCCCCGGGCCACCTCCTGGCAGAGGGCTTCCACCTCAGCGGTGGACATTCCCATGATTGCGGCCATGGCCCCCGCCCCTACGGGGACCGCTTCCTGCATGAACTTCCCTCGCAGGTGAACCAGGCGAACGGCATCGGCAAAGCGCAGCCCCCCCGCAGCCACCAGAGCGCCGAACTCTCCCAGACTGTGCCCGGCGGCGGCGACGGGGATGACCTCTGTTTCGGATTGAATCACCCGCAGGGCGGCGATGGAAGTTGCCAGAATCGCCGGCTGGGTGTTGGCAGTGAGCTTCAGGTCTTCTTCCGGCCCCTGGAAACAAAGGTTGGCGATATCGTACCCCAGGGCTTCATTGGCTTCCGCAAACACCTCCCGGGCGGCCGGGGACCGGTCAAAAAAATCTTTCCCCATTCCCACGTACTGCGATCCCTGTCCCGGAAAAACCAAGGCCGTCTTCTTCATTTACTGGCCAACTCCTTGATCAGCGCCTGGCCGATCACGTTCCGCTGAACCTGGTTGGTTCCTTCGTAGATCTGCAGGATCTTTGCGTCCCGCATCATTTTTTCCACCGGGTAATCCCGCATGAATCCGTACCCGCCAAAGATTTGGACGGCATCGACGGTGACTTTCATGGCCACGTCGCTGGGGAAGAGCTTGGAGATGGCCGAGTACTTGGAAATCTCCTTGGGATTGGTGTCCACCCACCGGGCCACGGCATAGACCAGAGCCCGGGCCGCTTCGATCTGCGCGGCCATGTCGGCCAGGATATGCTGAACGGCCTGGAAAGAGATGATCGGTTTCTCAAACTGGTGGCGCTCCCTGGCGTAGGCCACGGCGGCCTCAAAAGCCCCCTGGGCCAATCCTACGGCCTGGGCGCCGATTCCCGGGCGGGTCTTGTCCAGGGTGCGCATGGCCACGATAAAGCCCATTCCTTCGCGGCCGATGACTCTTTCCTTGGGGACGCGGCAGTCATCAAAGACCAACTCCCGGGTCGCCGAACAGCGGATGCCCAGTTTCTTTTCCTTCTTCCCGAAGTCGAACCCCGGCATCCCCTTCTCCAAGATGAAGGCGGTGGCTCCCCGCGGCCCTTTGCTCTTATCCGTAAGGGCAATGACCGAATAAATCTCAGCCTCTCCCCCGTTGGTAATCCACTGCTTGGTCCCATTGAGGATGTAATCATTCCCGTCCTTTCGGGCGGTGGTCCGGATTCCGCCGGCATCGCTTCCGGCGCCCGCTTCGGTGAGGCCGAAGGCCGCCAGTCTTTTCCCGGAGGCCACGTCGGGGAGGTATTTTTTCTTCTGCTCCTCACTCCCGAAGAGCAGAAAGGGGTAAGACCCCAGGCCGGAGGCGGCGAAGGATACGGAGACCCCGATGCAGACCCGGGAGACTTCTTCGATGGCCAAGCAGTTTTCAAAGGACCCGAACCCCAGCCCGCCGTACTCCTCGGGGATATACGTTCCGAACAGGCCGGCTTCGGCCAAGTACTTCAGGGGTCCCCAGGGGAATTCTTCCTTTTCGTCCAGCTCGGCTCGCACCGGAAGCACCCGCTCCTCCGCAATTTTCCGCGCCAAGTCCCGGATGGACCTTTGATCTTCGCTCAGAAAATAATCCATGCGTCGTATTTCTCCTTATCTCCTAAAATGGGACGCAGATTCCCGCAGAAAAAAGCGGATAAAATACTTTTCAAACAAATGGCTAACGACAGAGAATGAGTAAGAACGGGAGGGGACGCGGATCAACCAGGAAAAACCCGGGAAAAAACATAACCTACAACCCGTGTCCCTCCGCGTCTTTTCCTCTCACATCTTGTGAATCTGCGTGAATCCGCGTTCCATTCGGGTTTTCACCAGCGGATCAGGGCTCCTCCCCAGGTGACGCCGGTGCCGAAAGAACACAGGAGGATCAGGTTGCCGGCTTTCAGCATCCCGGACCGGTTCATCTCGTCCAGGGCGATGGGAATAGTGGCCGAAGACGTATTCCCGTAGCGATCAATGTTGAGGTACACCTTTTCCATGGGGAAGTTGATCATTTTGGCAGCGGCCTCAATGATCCGGGTGTTGGCCTGGTGGGGGATCATGTAGTCGATATCCGCGCTCTTCAGGCCGTTGAACTCCAGGGTCTCCTGGGACACCTCCGCCAGCGCCCGCACCGCCACCTTGAAGAGCTGGTTTCCCGCCATCTTGATGCAGTGCATATTCTTGTCGACGGTTTCATGGGAAGGAGGATTGGCCGATCCCCCCCCGGGCATGTAGAGAAGCTCCCAGAGGGAGCCGTCCGAATGGAGGTGGGTGGAAAGGACCCCCCGGTCCCCCTCCTCTCCCGCCAGGATGACCGCCCCAGCCCCGTCTCCGAAGAGAACGCAGGTGCCCCGATCCTTCCAGTCGGTGATCTTGGACATGATCTCGGCGCCCAGCGCCATGACCTTCCGCTTCGGGTTTTCTTTGATGAACTTGTCCGCCAGGGAAAGGGTGTGAATAAAGCTGGTGCACCCTGCCAGGATGTCGAAGCCCGCCGCTTTTTTGGCCCCGATCTTGGACTGGAGGAAACAGCTGGTGCAGGGGAAAAACATATCCGGGCTGTTGGTCCCGGTAATGATGAAATCGAGTTCCTCCGCCGGAAGGCCGGCCATCTCCAGAGCCTTCAGGGCGGCCTGGGTGGCCAAATCCGAGGTGGCCACATCCCTCTCCACGATCCTCCGTTCCCGGATTCCGGAGCGGCTGGTGATCCATTCGTCGGTGGTATCCACCATTTTTTCCAGCTCGGCGTTGGTCAGGACTTTGGGAGGGACGTAAGAACCAGTGGCGATGATGCGCGGCTTGATCATGTTGATTTCTCTGTTCCCCCTCATAGACCCCTTTCCCCCCTGCTTTCTCCCGGGTAGGGAAGAAGGCAAAGGAGCCTATGGAAAGACCCCTTCAGCTGATAATCTTTTCTTTGATCTGTTCCCAGACCTTGGCTAGGCCGCCCTGTGTTTGGGGTTCCTGGTTTTCCTCCAGGCTTTGGACGAGGAGCTTGGGAAGGCCGATCTGGGCGTACTCGTGCGCCAGCCGGATCGCATTCTTGACGGCCTTGGGTGAGGAACGGCCGTGGCCGATGATCACCACACCATCGACTCCCAGGAGGGGTGCCCCCCCGTATTCAGAATAGTCCAGCTTCTTCTTGATGTCGTCGACCGCACCGCGGGCGAGAAGATACGCCAGCTTGGCCATGAGACTGCCCTTGACCTCTTCCTTGATCATGGCCCCGATGGCTTCGGCTAACCCCTCGCAGATCTTCAGGGCTGCATTCCCCACAAAGCCGTCGCAGACCACCACATCGGCGCGCCCGTTGAATATGTCGCGCCCTTCCACCGGACCCACATACCCGATCGAAGTTTTGCGCAGGAGGGCGTTCGTTTCCCGGATAAGCTCGTTGCCCTTGGATTCTTCTTCCCCGTTGCTGAGCAGGCCTACCGCAGGTTTTTTGATCTTCAGGACGTATTTGGCATAGGCTTCGCCCATGATGGCAAATTGAACCAGGTGGAAGGATTTGCAATCCACGTTGGCCCCGGCGTCGAGCAGGAGGGTCCAGCCCTTCAGGGTCGGAAAGATCGTCCCGATGGCCGGCCTGTCCACCCCTTTCACTTTTTCCAGGACGAAGACCGCTGTGGCCAGGACCGCCCCGGAATTCCCCGCGCTGAAGAGCGCGGCGGCCTCTCCCTTCTTGACCAGGTCATAGGCGACTTTGATGGAAGAATCCTTCTTCTTGCGAATCGGGGTCAGGGGAGATTCATCCATGCCCACCGCTTCGGAGGCATGGACGACCGTCAGGGGAAGGGAATCGCTGCCCGGATGCCGAGCCATCTCTTTCCGCACGGCCTCTTGGTCCCCCACCAGTACCACGGAAACCCCGTATTCGCGAGCGGCGAGAACCGCCCCCTCGACGATGTTTTGGGGGGCGAAGTCCCCGCCCATGGCGTCCACAGCGATTTTCATCGTTCGGAGTTCCTTCAGCTCTCTTCGGTCTCGATCACCGTCCGCCCTCGGTAGCTTCCGCAGTGGGGGCAGACCCGGTGAGGCACCTTGACTTCCCCGCAATTCTGGCAGACGGAAAATTGGGGAGAGGCTAGCCGATCGTGCGTCCGTCGCTTGTCCCGTCTGGTTTTTGAATGTCTTCTTTTAGGGTTGGGCATATACCAATCACCTCGCCATCAATGAACCCGGAAATTTTTCAAGGGTGCGAGCCTGGGGTCAACTTCCGCGCCGGGACACTGGCAGGTCTCCCGGTTCAGGTTTTTCCCGCACCGTTGACATAACCCGCGACAATCCTCCCGGCAGATGACCTTGGGGGGAAGAGTCAGCAAAACTTGGTCCTGAATCATGGGGCTTAAATCGACCTCTTCCCCATCGTAAAAATCGGTCTCCAGGTCTTCCCGGCTGAGTTCGATCTCCTCCGAAGGAGCGAGTCTGGGGTCGGGCCTGGGTCTCAAGCTCATTTTAAATTCTGAGGAAAGAGTCAGGGCGAAAGGGTCGAGGCAGCGGGCGCAGGTGCATCTGACCTGAGCATCGACCCGGCTCTTAATTAAGAGAATCTTTCCGGTACGGGAAAGGTCCAACCGAACCTGAATCGGACCCGAAAAATGAAGGCCCAAATTGGTGGTTTCTCCCCCCAAACGCTCATTCAGGGGTCCTTCCTCTTCAAGAAAAGACTCCTGCTTCCCCTGAGCGGGTATGTCTTCGACTTGAATGATCAAGGGTACCCCTGAGCTGCGAATCGAATATAAAAATCCTAATATATAATGAAAAACCTCTTTGTCAAGAAAAATATCTCCCTAAAAAGCTTGTTTTACCCCCTAGGTCATGGTAATGAATAATCATTTTTATATCTCCCGGGCGGAGGAAAAAACCCTTGGAAATCAAAGAATTTCAGAACCTGATCAGGCAAATATACTTGGAAAGGGACCAAAGACGAGGAGCTGATAAAACCTTCCTCTGGCTCCTTGAGGAAGTGGGGGAGCTCACCCGGGCTTACCGCAGAAAAGAAGACCATGTGGGGACGGAAATGGCCGATGTCCTGGCCTGGATGGTTTCTATGGCTAACCTTCTGGAAATCGACTTGCAAGCCGAGGTTCTGAAGAAATATCCCCGGGTATGCCCCCTGTGTTCCTCCAACCCTTGCACCTGCCCGTTCCGGTAGATGGCGGCCTGAACGATCTAGGAATAAGAAAACTCCATAGACCCGTATTTTCGAATGAAAGCAGCATGGGTTGGGAAGGCTCGTTCTTCATTTTGACCCTTCGAATTAGCTCCGATTCCTGGGGAGGAATAGGATTTCTTCACGGTTTATCTCCCTGTTGAATTTGGAATCCTTCCTCCTCCAGTTGCCGTAGCTCATCCTCATCAAAACCGAAATAGTGCCCCACTTCATGGATCACCGTCTGGCGGATATTTTCCTTCAATTCTTCAAGGTTGGAACTGATCTTTTCAAGGGGCCTTTGGTAGATGACAATTCGGTCCGGAAGCACGTTGCCATAGCTGACCCCGCGATCTTTGAGGGAGATTCCGTGGTAAAGGCCGAGCAGACCTTGTTCCTCTTCCTCCCAGTCCTCGGGGAGGTCCGAGGGATTCTTTTGGACAAGGAAAGCCACATTCTCCAGCCGTTCCTTCATTTCCGGGGGGATGTTTTCTATGGCCTCTTTCACCATCTTTTCGAAAGCCCGTCTGGAGACGGGAAACTCCTTTTTAGAAATGGAAACCCCCCCTGATTTTGATCTCTTCCCCTCGAAAGGGGAAATACCCAAATCGTCCAAATTTCCGTTGCATTATTCTCACCCTTATTGTATTCTTGCAATAAAGTTTTGAAAAGGATATATTTATCCTTGGCAATACCTAAAAAAACAAGGAGGTAAAGTGGGATGAAAAAGATTTTGGTGCTCCTCACCGCGCTAATCTTCGCTCTTTCCTTGACTGGCCTGGCGTTGGCTCAGGCCAAACCTGAAAAGCCAGCCGAACCCGCCAAACCGGCCGAACCCGCTAAACCAGCGGAAGTCGCCAAACCGGCCGAACCCACTAAACCGGCGGAAGCAATGAAAGAAGAGCCCAAGAAGGAACCTCCTCCCAAACCCGTAGTGTACCGGCTGGGCGGACAGGTAACCGCCCTGGATGCAATGGCCAAAAAGATCACCATTGCTCAGAATTCAGTGAAGCAGCAGAAGAAGGTCACCCTGGCGGTGGGAAAGAAAGCCGCTCAGGACCTGGCCGGAATCAACGTGGGGGATGTGGTCAATGTGTGGGTGACCGGTAAGAGCGTAACCTCGATCAAAAAGATCTTCTGAACAAAACCCATAAATTCGCCCGTTTTTGCCGGACAGGGGAGGATGAAAGGATCTTCCAAAAAACTTTATCGCCTCCCATGGGGTAGAGAAATCCTGCGCGGAAGTTTTTAGGTTCCTCCTCCATTGCGCCGGCTCAAAAGAAGGCATCCCATCAGGATGCCTTCTTTTTTTTCCCGGGAGGGGCTGCAAAATCCAGGATGGGCCAGCCTCTCTTCCTGGCAAGATTCCGGAGTTTCGGGTCCGGATTCACGATTCTGGGATTTTTGACCCTTTCCAGGAGAGGAAGGTCCGTGATGCTGTCTGTGTAGAAGGTGCTCTGGTTGACCTCCCTTCCCAATTCCCGGGCCAGTTTTTCCGCCCAGAATATCTTCCCCTGGCGAAAGCAGAGAGGAGGTATGTATTCTCCGGTGAAGACCCCCTGCCGGACTTCGAGTCGGGTGGCCAAAACATGAGGGACCCCCAGGTATTGAGCCAGGGGGGCTACGGCATAAGTGGTGGCATTGGAGATGATGGCCACTTTCTCCCCCTGATCAATATGCTGGCGTACAAAATCTCGGGCTTCGGCGTAAACCCGATGGCGGACCACATCTTCGAACCATTCCTTGCAGAACTGAATGAGTTCTCCTTCCCGGACTCCCGCTATCGGCTTCAGCGAATCCCGATAGGTTTTCTCCATATTCAGGAGGTCGTACCGGTATCGGAGGTAATCGATCATCGATTTAAGAACCCTCCATCGCGTGGTCTTTCCCCGGCGCAAGGAATAGCGCATAAAGGAAACCCCCGAGTTGCCATCGATCAGGGTCCTGTCCATATCGAAAAAACAGATTTGATTTGTGGGATGATCGACCATAATCAAAAAAGATGATCCGCAAAGCCTGGCGGAAAGATCCTAGGGATACA
>Ga0335070_10008983_pt1 | contig 11734 bp, 6 predicted proteins | sample Lox_Sample_13_FD_206722 | JGI IMG/M metagenome (GOLD analysis project Ga0335070, IMG submission 206722) | Soil microbial communities from Loxahatchee National Wildlife Refuge, Florida, United States - Lox_Sample_1.3 | ecosystem: Environmental > Terrestrial > Soil > Wetlands | place: USA: Florida...
CGGAGGTCGCGGCGCCGGACGGGCCGCTGTGGTTCGCGGCGGAGCGGCTGCCGATGCTCGAGGCGCTCTTCGGCGCGGCGCCGATCGCGCCGCGCCTCGCGCTCCCGGACGCGCTGCGCGGCGACGGGCCTCCCGACGAGGACGCGGTGATCGCGCTGGCGCTGCGCGGCCATCTCGACGCGCTCGGCCCCGCGACCGCCGCCGACCTCGCGCGCGCCAGCGGGCTCGGCGCCGCGCGCGTCGAGCGCGGGCTCGCGCGCCTCGAGGCCGAGGGCTTCGCCCTGCGCGGGCGCTTCGATCCGCGCCGCGACGGCTCGGAGCCCGAGTTCTGCGCGAGGCGCCTGCTGGCGCGCATCCACGTCTACACGCGAGAGCGTCTGCGCAGCGAGATCCGCCCCGTCAGCGCGCAGGACTACCTGCGCTTCCTGCTCGCCTGGCAGCAGGTTTTGCCGGAGAGCCGGCGCGAGGGACGCCGCGGCGTGCTGGCGGCGATCGAGCAGCTCCAGGGCTTCGAGCTGGCCGCGGGGGCCTGGGAGTCGGCGGTGCTGCCGGCGCGCGTGGCCGAGTACCGGCGCGAGTGGCTCGACGCGCTCTGCCTCTCGGGCGAGGTGACCTGGGGACGCCTCTCGCTGCGCGAGGCGCCCGGGGCGGCGGGCGCGGCGCGCAGCCAGCAGCCGTCCCGCGTCACGCCGCTCGCGCTGTGCCGCCGCGACGACCTGCCGTGGCTGCTCGCCGCGGCGCGGGGCGATGCGGCGCCCGCGCCGCCCGCGGAGGGCGCGGCCCGCGAGGTGCTGGACCTGCTGGGCCGGCGCGGCGCGCTCTTCGAGGGCGAGCTCGCAGCGGCGACGGGACGCCGCGCGGCGGAGGTCGAGAGCGCGCTCTGGGACCTGGTCTGCCGAGGGCTCGTGACGGCGGACGGCTTCGAGCCGCTGCGCCTGCTGCTCGGCGTGCGGCGCGGCGCGGCCGGCCGCGCGTCGGCGAGCGCGCGGGCGCGGCTGCGCCAGCGGCTCGCGCGGGCCGGGGGGCGCTGGGCGCCGCTGGCCGCGGCCGACACCGAGGCGGATCGCGACGAGCGCGCCGAGGCGCTGGCCGAGCAGCTCCTGGCGCGCTGGGGCGTCGTCTTCTTCGACGTGCTGGCGCGGGAGAGCCTCGCGCTGCCGTGGCGCGAGATCCTGTGGGCGCTGCGCCGCCTCGAGGCGCGCGGGCTCGTGCGCGGCGGCCGCTTCGTCACGGGCTTCGCGGGCGAGCAGTACGCGCTGCCCGGAGCGGTCGAGGCGCTGCGCCGCGTGCGCCGCGCCCCGCGGCGCGGCGAGACGCTGCGGCTCTCCGCGGTGGACCCGCTGAACCTGGCCGGAATCCTGACCCCGGGACCCCGCATCCCGGCCGTGCCGAGCCGGGTGGTGGTGTTTCGCGACGGGGTCCCGGTGGGCGAAGAGGAGCGCACGGCCGAGCGCGCTTGAGCCGGAGCACGGCCCCGCCGAAAAGCCTCTCGGATGGGGAACGTGGCCGTGCTGCATGCCGCTCGCCGAGCGGATCCCTTCGCCATCGCGCCCGCCGGCGGCGATACGGCGATGCCGCTCAACCTCGCGCGTCGCGTGGCCTGGATCGAGCGCTGCGCGGGTCCCCTGTGCGGGCTGCGCGTGCTGGACGCGGGCTGCGGCGCGGGCGCCTTCGCACTGGCCCTCGCGGCGCGCGGCGCGCGCGTGCGGGGGATCGAGATCGACGGGGACAAGCTCGCCAAGTCGCGCGTGGACGCCGAGCTGCGCGACGTGCTCGTGCAGGGCGATCTCGAGCGCATGCCCTTCGCCCCCGCGAGCTTCGACCTCGTGCTGCTGAACGAGGTGCTCGAGCACGTGACGGACGACGCGGCGGCGCTGCGCGAGGCCTTCCGACTGCTGCGCCCGGGCGGCTCGCTGGTCATCTTCGCTCCGAACCGGCTGTTCCCCTTCGAGACGCACGGCGTGTACGCGCGCCGCTCGGGCCGGCGCATCTCCCACGCGGTGCCGGGCGTGCCGTGGGTGCCGCTCCCCCTCGGCCGGAGGCTCTTTCGCGCCTGGGCGCGCAACTACTGGCCCTGGCAGCTCGTCCGCATGCTGCGCCGCAGCGGCTTCGCGGTGCGCTGGCGCGGCTACGCGTGGCCCACCTTCGAGAACATCTCGGGCCACCAGCCGCGCTGGATGCGCCCGCTGGCCGGGGGGCTGCGCGCGCTCTCTGCGATCCTCGAGCACGCGCCGCTCCTGCGCGCGTTCGGCTCCTCGCAGCTCGTGGTGGCCGCCAAGGGCGAGGGCCGCGCGTGAAGGAGGCGGTGCTGCGTCACTACGACGCGAAGTACGCCGCCGACGCGACGTCGACCTCGAGCGAGTGCATCGCGCCGGTGTCGGCGCCCACCGATCGCTACCAGGCCTGCGTCTCCGATCTGCCGCGGCGCCTCGCGGGAGGCGACGTGCTCGAGATCGGCGCCGGCAACGGACTGCTGGCGCGCAGCCTGCTCGCCGCGGGCCTGCGCTGTCGCAGCTACACCGCGACGGAGCTGTCGGAGGCCCGGCTCACCGCGCTGCGCGCGGCGCTGCGGGATCCGCGCGTGAGAGTGGCGCGCCTCGACGTCGAGGCGGCTCCCGACGAGCGGGACGAGCGCTACGACGCCATCGTCCTCGTGGCGCTGATCGAGCACCTCTTCGATCCGCTGCGCGCGATGCAGCGCGTGCGCCGCTGGCTCCGGCCCGGGGGCTTCGTGTTCGTGGACACGCCGAACGTCGCCAAGTGGACGCGGCGCGCGAAGCTCCTGTGCGGGCGCTTTCCGTCGACGGCCTCGCGCGGCGAGGGCCTCGTGACGTGGGAGGGCCGGGCCGTCGACCTGCTCGACGAGGGGCACCTCCACTACTTCACCTGGCGCTCGCTGGCCGACATGTTGACGCTGCGCTGCGGATTCTCGCGCATCGAGCGCGTGCCCTACGCGACCGGGCCGCACCCGTTCGGGCGGCGCGTCACCCATACACTGGCGCGCTTCGCCCCGGGCCTCTTCTCGGAGGTCTGCCTCGTCGCCTACGCCTGAGCGGACTTCGAGAGCTCCACGAGCCGCGCGCGGGCGCGCGCGTGTCGCGGATCTGCCTCCAGCGCCTGCCGCCAGCAGTGCGCCGCCTCGGCGGACCAGTCGAGCCCGTCGCACAGGACGTCGCCGCGGCGCGCGAGCAGCTGCGCGCGGATGCCCGGATCGGGCGCGGTGGCGATCAGGTCGTCGAGCAGGTCGAGCTGCGCATAGGGGCCGCCGGCGGCCTGTGCAGCGGCGAGCGCCTGCTCGAGCAGCTCGACGTCGAGCGGCGCGAGCGCGGCGGCGCGGCGAGCGTGGGGCAGCGAGCCCGCGGCGTCCCGGTCCGCCAGCAGGCCGGCGAGCTCGGCTTGCAGCGCGAACTCCTGGTCGGCCGGGGCGCGCTGCACCTCGACGCGCAGCAGCGCGACGAGCGCAGCCACGTCGCCCTGGGTGCGGAGCAGCTCGAGCCGCGCCGCGGCGGCTTCGCGATCGTCCACCCCTGCGCCGAGGCTCGAGGGATGGCTGGCGGGGTCGGAGGAAGCCGCGGCGGGCGCCGCGTCCGTCGCGGCGGGCAGCTTCGGCGCCGCCGCGCGCGGAGTCGCTGCGCCGGGAGCCGCGGTCCGGGGCGCCGCGACGGCGCCCACGGCGCGCAGGCGGCGCAGGCCGTCCTGCGCGACCGCGTCCTCGGGCGCGTGGCGCAGCGCCTCCCGGTACGCGGCCTCGGCGCTCTTCGGGTCGCCGAGCTCCTGCTCGAAGAGTGCGCCGAGCGCGGCGCTGGCCGCGGCGCGGTCGAGCGGAGAGCCCTCCGCGGCCGCGGCTTCGAGCAGCGCGCGCAGCGCCGTCCAGGCCTCGGTGCGTCGGTAGATGCGCTGCAGCGCGGAGCGCGAGACGCGGTTGCCCGGGTCGGCCTCGAGGGCGCGCTCGTAGGCCGAACGCGCGCTGCCGAGATCCGCCTGCTGCGTCTCGCGCAGTGCGCCGAGACGAGCCAGCACGACCGCTCGCGTCCCATCGTCCGCAGCGAGCGTGGCGCGGCGCTCGAGCAGATCGGCCATCTCGGCATGGCGCTCGGCGCCCTCGAGGACCGTCAGCATCATGTCGAGCGCCTCGACGTCCGAGGGATCTTCGGCGAGCGCCTCGTGCAGAGCCGTCAGCGCGCCCTCGGAGTCGCCGCGCGCCGCGGCCAGCCAGGCGCGCTGCACTCGCGTCGCCGGGTCGTCGGGATCGACGAGGGGTCTCGCGCCCTCTCGCGCTGGCGAGCTGTGCGCGCGTTCGTCGCGCGCGCGTGCCAGCAGCTGCTGCGCCTGGTCCGGGTCCCCGAGCTCGCGCTCCCAGATGCGCGCCATCTGCGAGAGCAGCCGCGCGCGCTCCTCCGGTCGCGCGAGCAGGCCGATCTCGAGCTCCGCCACCTGGAGCACCGCGTCCCAGCTCCCGCGCTCGGAGTAGAGGCGGCGCAGTCCCTGGAGCGGCTCGCGCCGTCGCGGGTCGAGCCGCGCCATGTCGCGATAGGTCGCGAGCGCTTCGTCGAACGCTCCGCTGCGCTCGTACGCGCGCGCCTGCTCGAGCTGCTCCTCGAAGTCGGGGGCAGGCGGAGTCGCCGCGCCGCCGCCGGCGCGCGCGAGCTTTCGAGGCTGCTCCTGGTCCACCCGCCCCATCCCGATCCGACGGGATCTCGCCGTGCTGCATCGGCTGCGCGGCGCGCCGTCTTGAACGCTCCCCCGGAGCCGGTCGGTTGCGGGGCCGGATCGAAAATCCGCTGCGCGACCGGCTGGTTACGAGGACGATCACCGACCCGTGGGGCTCACGCGCCGGCGCCGGACGGCCGATGCGACGAGCGATGGACTCCCGAGTCCCCCTCGCACTCTGCACGGCCTGCGCGGCGGGGGCGCTCGCGCTCGCCAGCGCGCGCGGCACGCGGCGCTCGGATCTCCACGCGCTGCTGATCGCGCTCCTCGCGGCGGCCGTGACGTGGTCGGTCGGCACCGCCGTCTGGTCCGAGCTCCGCGCTCCCGGGGCCCGCGAGACCGCGCTGCGCGTCACCCTGCTCGGCGTGTTCGCGGCGACTCCGCTGTGGCTCGCGTTCGCCCTGCGCGCCGCGCGTCCGGGCTGGCCCGCCCGCAGCGGCGCGCCCGTCGCGCTGCTGCTCGCCCCCGCGGCCTCCGCCTATCTCGCCTGGCTCACGAACGCGGCGCACTACCGCATGGTGCGCGAGGGCACGACGCTCACGGCCCGTTACAGCGAGTTCGCGGGCCCGTGGATGCACGTCTTCGTTGCCTACGCGAGCGGGTGTCTGGTCGCGGCCGCCGGGGTGCTGCTCGCCTGGGCGTGGCGCCTGCGGCGGCGTCCGGACTTCCACCGCGCGGGCCTCGCCGCGGTCGCCGCCGCCGCGGCGCTGCCGCTGCTGACCGGCCTGGCCACCCTCACGGCCGTCGCACCTCCCGTCCACGGGGTCGTGGCCGCGTCGCTCGTGGCGTCGGTGCTGCTGCTGGCTGCGGGTCCGTTGCGCGACCGGCTGCTGCACGGCGTTCCGCTGGCGCACCGCGACGTCTTCGACGCGCTGCGCGACGGCGTCGTGGTCGCCAACGCGCGCGGCGCGATCGTCGACATCAATCCCGCCGCGGAGCGGCTGTTCGGTCGACCGCTCGCCGCGATGCGCGGACGCGAGCTCGCGGGCGCAATCGCCGAGCTCGCCGCGCCCGAACGCTCTTCGTCGCTGCGCCGCGATCTCGAGGATCTCGCGGAGAGCACGGCGCCGCTGCGCCTCGACCTGACGCTCTCGGACGGCAGGCGGGTCGAGGTGCGTTCGGCCTGCGTGACGAGCCCGGGGCGCGAGCCCCTCGGTCGCTATGCGCTGCTGCGCGACCGCAGCGACGAGCGCCGGGGCGCCGAGGTCGCGCGGCGCGCGCAGAAGCTCGAGACCGTCGCGACCCTCGCCGCCGGGGTCGCGCACGAGGTGAGCAACCCGCTGGCGTTCGTGCGCGCCAATCTGGCCGAGATGGAGCGGCTCGGCGCAGCGGTGCAGGAGCACCGCAAGGGTGGACCCTCGAACCTGGCGGACGAGCTCGCCGACCTGCGCGGCCTCGCGCAGGAGGCGCTCGAGGGGATCGCGCGCATCGAGCGCATCGCGGCCGGGGTGCGCCGGCTGTCGATGGCGGGCGAGGGCTTCGCCGAGATCGAGCTCGGGCCCGTCGTGGACGAGGCGGTGCTGCTGGCGCGCATCCGCGTGCCGACGCCGCTCCGGGTGGAGCTCGCGCTCGACCCCGAGCTGCCGCCCGTGCGCGGCGCCTCCGCGCTGCTGGTGGAGGCGCTGCTGCACCTGCTGATCGCTGCGCAGCGCGGCGCCGGCGCGTCGGAGGGTCCACTGCGCATCGAGGGCTTCCGGGTGAACGGGGAGGTCGTGCTGCGCGTGGGCGGGTCCTGCGACGCCGACGACCTCGGCCTGCCGATCGCGCGCGACATCGCGCGGGATCACGGCGGCGAGCTCGAGATCGTCGGGCCGCCGGCGGCGCCCGCGTCGCTGGCGCTGCGCCTGCCGGTCGCGGAGGCGGGCTAGATGCACCCCGCCGTCTATCCGGCCACGCTGTGCTGGCTCGCCGCGCTCGCCATGGCGGTCTACGTGGGTCTGCGTCGCGACAAGCAGACGCTGCACTGGCTGCTCTTCGGCCTGCTGCTCTCGCTCGTGATCTGGACCACCGGGAGCATCGTGCGCCACACGGTGACGACGACCGGCGGAGTGCGGCTCGGCGTCTACCTGGTCCAGAGCGGCGTGCTGACGGCGCCGCCGCTCTGGCTCCTGCTCGCGGCGCACCAAGCGCAGCCGGCGTTCCTGACGCAGCGGCGTCTGCTGCCGCTCTTCGTCGTCGTGCCGACCCCGCTCTTCTTCCTCGCGCTGGTGACGAACGACGGCCATCGGCTGCTGCTGCGGACCATCAGCGACGAGGCGATGCGCGCCGGCCCCTCCGCCTTCGCCGGTCCGCTCTTCTGGGTCTTCATGGCATGGGCCTACGCGTGCGTGCTGACCGGCGTCTGGCTCTACCTGCGAGCGGCGCGCCGGCTGACGGCCGGCGCCGAGCGGCGCCGCGGCGGCCTGCTCGCGGCGGCGGCGGTGCTGCCCGTGGCGTCGAGCCTCGTCTATCTCCTCCAGCTCGTTCCGGTGGGCTACGACACGACACCGTTCGGTTTCACGTTGACGCTCGCCTTCCTCTCGGTCGCGATCTTCCACTACGAGCTGCTCGAGAGCCTGCCGCTCGCGCGAGAGGACGTGCTGCGCCACCTCGAGGACGGCGTTCTCGTGGCGGATGCGGCAGGGAGGGTGGTGACGCAGAACCCGGCGGCGCTGCACATCCTGCGCGCCGGCGAGGGCGAGCTCCGCGGCCGGCCGCTCGCCGAGGTGCTCGGCGGACTCGCGGCGCCCGGCGCGCGCGCCGCGCGCCGCGAGCCGCCGCGCGCAGGCCCCGCGACTGCCGGGCTCGAGTTCGAGACCGCCGAGGGCCGCGTCATCGAGGTCTCGGGCGGCGCGCTGCGCGACGGCGCGGGCGAGGAGCTCGGGCGCTTCGCCCTGCTGCGCGATCGCACCGAGGAGCGCGACTACGAGCGCCGCGTGCGCCAGATCCAGAAGCTCGAGACGGTGGGCGCGCTGGCGGCGGGCATCGCGCGCGAGGTGAACGATCCGCTGGCGTTCGTGCGCTCGAGCCTCGCAGAGATCGCGCGCCTCGGGGCGCGCACCGAGCAGGACGCCCCGGGGCGCGACGCGCAGCTGGCCTACGAGCTGCGCGAGCTGCGCACGCTCGCCGAGGAGGCGCAGGCCGGCGTGCAGCGCATCGCGAGCCTGATCGGCGACATGGGGCGCCTGTTCCAGGGCGCGGAGGCCGGCGCCGAGGACGTCGACCTCGAGTCCCTCGTGGAGGACGCCCTGCGCCAGGCCGGCCTCGAGGGCGGCGGCGGGCCGCGCGTGGTGGTCTCGACGCGCGGGGTCCTGCCGCGCGTGCGCGGCAGCAGCGAGCGCCTGACCCGGGCCGCCGTGCAGCTGCTCGAGAACGCTCGCGAGGCGCTCGCCGAGGTGCCCGAGCCGGCGATTCTCGTCGCGCTGCGCGGCGAAGGCGGGTGGGTCGAGCTCGAGGTGACCGACAACGGACCCGGCGTCCCGGAGCATCTGCGCGAGCGCGTCTTCGATCCGTTCTTCACCACCAAGTCGCCGGACCAGGGCACGGGGCTCGGCCTGTCGCTGGCGTTCGACATCGCGCGCGAGCACGGCGGCGTGCTCGAGGAGCGCTCGCGGCGCGGGCGCGGCGCGACCTTCGTGCTGCGGCTGCCGGCGCAGGACGAGGAGCGCGCAGCCTGAGGCTGCCGCCGCTCGCGGCGCGATCCGCTCAGGGATCCGCCGCGGACGCGCCGCCCGGAGGATGCAGGCCGCTCGGGCCGGGCGGCAGGCCGGCGAAGAGCGCCGCGCGCCCCTCGTCCGCCGCGTCGACCTTGCCGTCTCCGTCGAGGTCGCAGTCGGGCACGTAGAGCCCCGTGTCCGACGAGCGCGCGATGCGCGCGAGATCCGAGAGTCCGTGATCGGTGCGGCGCGACGAGACGACGCCGTCGCCGTCGATGTCGGGGTCGCAGAGGTTGCCGAAGCCGTCGCCGTCGGTGTCGCGCTGGTCCGGGTTCGGCAGGTCGCGGCAGTTGTCGCGGGCGTCCGGGATGCCGTCGCCGTCCCGATCCGCGGGACGCGCGCGCGGATGCGCGGTCCGCATCAGCGGATCGCCGACGTAGAGGTTGACCCAGCCGAGATAGGGCAGGCCGCGCAGCCAGGCCTCGCCCGCCGGCACGCCCTCCGCGTAGGCGGCGAGGATCAGCTCCGGGCGCGCCACCGCGCCGAGCGTCGGCTCGTCCGCGTGGCCTGCGGCGCCGGCCGCGCCGAGGTGGACGAGGTCCGCGACGAGCGACTGCCCGTAGTCCGGCGGAACCGAGAACGAGCGCGCGTTCGTGCTGACCAGGTCGATCGCGATGGCGCGCGCCGCGAAGCGGCCCGGGATCAGCCGGCCCGCCACCTCGCCGTAGTAGGGCGGGGGCCCGGCCGTCCCGTCGTTGCTCCCCCAGGCGGCATAGCCGGCGATGCGCGGCACGTCGGCGACGCGCTGCGGCGTGGTGTCGTGGCGCACCGGCAGGCCGAGCGCCTCGAGCGCCGCGGCGGCGGGCGCGAGGAACACGTGGTTCGCCGCGTCGCGCCCGAGGTGGCTCTGGCGCGGATCCTCGTCGACGACGTACTCGCCGCGCTCGTCGTCCGCCTGCGCCGCGTCGATCAGCGCCTTCACGTCGACGGGGACGCCGGTGGCCGCGTCGAGCGGCGTGGGGTAGGCGGCGAGCCGGCCGACGATGTAGCGCAGCGGAGCCTTGGGGTGGCGCGCCCGCCAGGCCGCGAAGGGCTCGTCGCTCGTGTAGTAGGGGTTCGGGTTGTCGACGAAGCCGGGGGTGCCGACCCACGTGGAGCCGAGCAGCGCCAGCTCGGCGTCCACGGCCGCGTTCGTGCGCTCCTCGAAGGGCAGGTCCGCGCGCGGGTCGCGGACGCGCAGCGGGACGCCCTGACAGGTGACGATCACCTGCGTGGCGTCCGCGCGGCCGGCCTCCGCGAGCCACGCCGCGATCGGGGCCTCGACCTCGCGCTCGAACACCTCCCGCGACACGCTCTCCGAGGCCGGCGTGACGAGGCTCGGGTCGGTGAGCGGCAGGTGAAGGGCGAGCACGTGGTCTGCGGGGATCGACCGGCGCCCCGCGTAGTAGCGCCCGATCGCCACCGAGACCGGGCTCTCGCCGTTCACGACGACGAGCACCTCGGGGTGGGTGGCGGGCGGCTGCGGCGCGGGAGCGCAGGCGGCCGCGGCGAGCGCCAGCGCCAGGGTGCGCAGCGCGCGGCGGCGTCGCCGGATAGACTCCGCGCGCGCCGGACGGACCCGTCCCCCTCTTCGGCCGTCGCGGCGCATGCGCGGCCACCTTAACTTGCTGGCGCAGCACCGGCCAAAGCGCCCGCAGGCGCGCCGGGAGGGGACAGGGGAGAGAACGTTGGCTCAAGAGTTCGTGTTCACGATGCAGGACCTGCGCAAGGTCGTCGCGGGGGACCGCATCATCCTCGACGGCATCACGCTGGCCTTCCTGCCCGGCGCGAAGATCGGCGTGCTCGGTCCGAACGGCGCGGGCAAGAGCACGCTGCTGCGCATCATGGCGGGCGTCGATCACGACTTCGTCGGCGAGGCGCGCCCGACGCCCGGCGTGCGCGTCGGCTTCCTGCCGCAGGAGCCCCAGCTCGACGAGAGCCTCGACGTGCTCGGCAACGTGCAGCAGGGCGTCTCCGAGGTACGCGCGCTGCTGCAGCGCTTCGAGGAGATCAGCGCGAAGTTCGCGGAGCCGCTGGACGACGACGCCATGCAGGCGCTGCTCGACGAGCAGGCGAAGCTGCAGGACCGCATCGAGGCGGCGGGAGCCTGGGAGCTCGACCGCACCCTCGAGGTCGCGATGGACGCGCTGCGCTGTCCGCCCGGCGACGCGAAGGTGGCCACGCTCTCCGGCGGAGAGCGGCGCCGCGTGGCGCTGTGCCGGCTGCTGCTCCAGAAGCCGGACCTCCTGCTGCTCGACGAGCCGACCAACCATCTCGACGCCGACTCGGTGGCGTGGCTCGAGCGCTTCTTGCAGGAGTACCCGGGCACCGTCGTGGCCATCACCCACGACCGCTACTTCCTCGACAACGTGGCCCAGTGGATCCTCGAGCTCGACCGCGGCCGCGGCATCCCGTGGAAGGGCAACTACTCCTCCTGGCTGGAGCAGAAGGAGAAGCGCCTCGAGGTCGAGCAGAAGCAGGCCTCCGCGCGCTCGCGCACGCTGCAGCGCGAGCTCGAGTGGATCCGCATGTCGCCGCGTGCGCGCCAGGCCAAGGGCAAGGCGCGCATCAACGCCTTCGAGGCGTTGCGGGCGGAGGAGGAGCAGCGCGCGCCGGACACGGTCGAGATCTCGATCCCGCCCGGCCCGCGGCTCGGCGACGTCGTCGTGGTGGCCGAGAAGCTGCGCAAGGGCTACGGCGACCGCCTGCTGATCGACGACCTCAGCTTCTCGCTGCCGCCGGGCGGCATCGTCGGCGTGATCGGCGGCAACGGCGCTGGCAAGACCACGCTGTTCCGCATGATCGTCGGGCAGGAGAAGCCGGACTCCGGCGAGATCCGCCTCGGCGACACCGTGCAGCTCGCCTACGTGGATCAGTCGCGCGATGCGCTCGCCGCCGAGAAGACGGTCTACGAGGAGATCTCCGGCGGCAACGACCGCCTCCAGGTGGGCCGCCGGGAGATCAACGCGCGCAGCTACGTGGCGTCCTTCAACTTCAAGGGCGCGGACCAGCAGAAGCGCGTCGGCATGCTCTCGGGAGGCGAGCGCAACCGCGTGCACCTCGCCAAGGTGCTGCAGCGCGGCGGCAACGTGCTGCTGCTCGACGAGCCGACCAACGATCTCGACGTCGACACGCTGCGGGCGCTGGAAGAGGCGCTGCTCGGCTTCGCGGGCTGCGTGGTCGTGATCTCCCACGACCGCTGGTTCCTCGACCGCATCGCCACGCACATCCTGGCCTTCGAGGGCGACAGCCACGTCGAGTGGTTCGAGGGCAACTACCAGGACTACGAGAAGGACCGCCGCCGCCGCCTCGGCGAGGAGGCGGACACGCCGCACCGGCTGAGGTATCGG
>Ga0335070_10008984_pt1 | contig 11733 bp, 10 predicted proteins | sample Lox_Sample_13_FD_206722 | JGI IMG/M metagenome (GOLD analysis project Ga0335070, IMG submission 206722) | Soil microbial communities from Loxahatchee National Wildlife Refuge, Florida, United States - Lox_Sample_1.3 | ecosystem: Environmental > Terrestrial > Soil > Wetlands | place: USA...
TCCTGAAGAACGGCAAAATCGCGACCTTGAACGCACAATCGGCGCAAGCGCAGGCGCTTGCCGTCTGGCAAGGGCGCATCCTCGCCGTCGGCAGCGACAACGAGATCGAAGCGCTTGCTGGCCGCAACACCCGGACGATCGACCTCAAGGGCAGGCGCGTCGTGCCGGGGATCGTCGATTCCCACTGCCATCCCGACAGCCACGCCATCTCGCTGCTGCGCTGGATAGATGTCGGCCCCTCGGCGATCAAGTCCGTCGAAGAGCTGCTCCAGTTCGTCGAGAAGCGCACCATGGAGCTGGCCCCCGGCCAGCCGCTGCTGGGCTTCTGCTACAATGACAAGAAGCAGGGCGGCTATCCCACCCGCGAACAGCTCGACGCGGTCTCCAACGGCCGGCCGGTCTGGATCTATCGCACCGACCACCATATCGCCGTGCTGAACACGCCGATGCTGACGGCGATGGGTGTCGGCGACAACACCCACAATCCACCCCACGGGCAGTTCGACCGCGATCCGAAGACCGGGCGCATGACCGGGCTCGCCCGCGAAATGGCGGCCTGGAGCCTCGAGGAGAGGTTCAAGGAGGAGTATTCGGTCAGCGAGTACGAGACCGGCCTGCCGCAGGTGTTCGACCTCTATCTGCAGCATGGCGTCACCTCGCTGCATAACTCACTGACCGCGCGCAAGACGATCGAGGCCTATCAGCGGCTGCGCGAGGCTGGCAAGCTCAGCATGCGCATCGGCGTCATCCTCGACGGCCGCGACGACGCTCTGGTCGCCTCCTACACTCATGGTCGCGTGCGTACCGGCTTCGGCGACGAATGGATCCGTATCGTTGGCGTCGAGTGGTGTCCGGACTGCTCCACTTCGGGGCGCACCGCGGCTTATTACGATCCCTATGTCGGCACGCCGGTCCCGGGAGAGCCCGTCCCCAACACCGGCATGCTGCTCTACGAGGCCGAGGACCTGATCCCGCGCGTCGTCGCCGCGCACAAGGCGGGCTTGCGCGTCTGCGTCGAGGGGCTCGGCGACCGCGGCATCGATTTCGCGCTGGACGCGATCGAGGCGGCGCTCAAGGCCCATCCGAAGCAGGATCATCGCAGCCGCGTCGAGCATTGCTGCTATGTCACGCCCAAGATCCTGGAACGGATCAAGCGGCTGGGCGTGGTCGATTCCTCCGCGACCGGCTTCATGTACAGCCTCGGCGACGCCTATATCGACAATCGTGGCGAGAAGGCGATGCGCTGGATGTTTCCCCATCGCAGCCTGATCGACCGCGGCGTGCCGGCGCCGGGCCATTCCGACGCGCCGATCTGCTCGACCAATCCCTGGGAGATCATCGGCGCCCTGGTGACGCGGCGCACCGACACCGGACGGCCGTTCGGCCTCGAGGAAGCCATCACCGTCGAAGAGGCCTTGCGCGCCTATACGACGCTCGGCGCCTGGGTCGGCTTCGAGGAAGACCTCAAAGGCTCAATTGAGCCCGGCAAGCTCGCCGACTTCGCGATCCTCCGCCAGGATCCCTTTGCCGTGGCACCGGAGAGGATCAAGGACACGAAGGCGGACACGACCTTCGTCGGCGGCGAGGTGAAGTTCGAGGCCTGACGAGCCGTCACGAAGCCCAGTACCCTTTTGCCCCGGCGGCCTAGCACGCCCCCTTGAGCCAGCTGCCCAGCGCCGCGATGGAGTCGATCGAGCGCAGGACAAAGCCATTGCCGTTGCAGGCCATGGCGCCGGCACGCTCGGCCCGCCCCTCGCCCGTTGCGACATGGAACGCGCCGGAGAGATGTGCGGCGCGGGCCGCCTTGATGTCGCTGGCCTTGTCTCCCACCGCCCAGGACCGCGCCGGATCGGCGCCCAAGGCCTGAAGCGCCGCCAGGATCATGCCCGGCTGCGGCTTGCGCCAAGGGTGGCTGGGATAATGCGGGCAGGCGGCCACCAGCTCGATCGTCGCCGCCGCGTCGCCCAGCGCCGCCATCATCGCCGCCTGCACCGCCGCGAACTCGTTCCAGCCGTAGTAGCCGCGGCCGATTCCGGACTGGTTCGAGACCAGCGCCACGTGCCAGCCCTTGGCCCGCGCCACCACCAGCGCCTCGCGCGCACCCGGGATCAGGCGAACCTTTTTCGGATCGGACAGATAGCCCTCATCCTCGATGAGCACGCCATCGCGGTCGAGAAACAGGCCGCAGGTCTCGCGCGCGGCCGCGACCGAGGCACGCCGCTCGAACCAACAGCCATCGGCGTTCAGCGGATGACCCATGCTTCATTGTCCTGCGCCAACTCTTAACGTCCCCTTGACCGATCGGGCCCCTATTCCGCGCGCCAGCGTCGATGCAGCCAGAGCCATTGCTCCGGGCGCTCGCGCACCCAGCCTTCGACGATGGATGTGACTTCCGTCATGATCGCCTCGACATCGGCAGCCGCATCCTCCGTGACGGGAACCCGGATCGGCGGCGTCAAGGTCGCACGGAACCGGGCCCCTCCCAATCGCTCGACCCGCGCGCCATGCAAAGGGCATTGATAGCGCCGCGCGAGCTTGGCGAGCAACGGCGCCGCGCGCACCGGGTTCCCGAAAAAGGGCACCACGGGGCCGAAGCGGGAATGCTGGTCCACCAGCATACCCAGATGCCCGCCCTGCTCGATGACCTCGACGGCCGCGAGCGCGGTATGGACCCCGGTCGACAGCAGCTCGCCCATGGCATCGCGGCGAATGCGCTCCAGCAGATCCGCCGCGATCGGGTTGTTCGGCGGCCGGTAAAGAACCGTGACCGGCAGCCTATGGCGCGCGGCCGCCACCGGCAGCAATTCCCAATTCCCGAGATGGGCGGCGAAGATCAAGGCGGGCTTGCCATCGTCACGCAGGCTGACGAACTGATCGGCCCCTGCCACCTCGATCCGCCCCGGCCGCCCGGGCTCGGCTTCATAGTCCCAGATGCGCTTCAGATGGGGATATTCGAGCGCATAGCGGCCGAGATTGTCCCAGACACCGCGCAGAATGCGCTCGATCTCGCCCTCGCTCTTGTCGGGAAAGGCCCGCTTCAGATTGCGCCGCCCGACATTGCTGACCGGCAGCCAGGGCCCCAGGGTTCGCGTGAACCACCCGCCCAGCGCCGACGCCCAATCGATCGGCATCAGTCGGACGGGCAGCCATAACAGCACCAGCGCCGCCCCTTCGAGCAGCTGCAGCAGCCGTTTGGCCAAGGGCAATCGACGCCGGCTCACCGGTCGGATCCCTTGGCCGATAGAAGACGCTCCAGCCTCGCCCAGACCCGATCCGGCGGCAGGCTCCCGTAGCAGGCCGGCGTCACCGCCGAGGCTTCGCGGTAACGGCACCGGCGTCCATAGCAAGGGGCGCAGCCGAAGGACACTTCGAGATGGGTCTGATCGGGGCCCAAGGTGCCATGAAGGGCGGCCGAGGTCGGCCCGTAGAGCACGATTTGCGGCCGGCCCAGGGCTGCGGCCAGATGAGCAGGACCGCTATCGGCCGCGACCACGGCCTGCGCCCCCGCCAACAGCCGCGCGAGATCGGCCAGCCGCGGGGTCGGCAGAATGTGCACCGATGGGCTGACCGACGCGATCGCCTCGGCCCGGGCGCGATCGGCCTCTCCCCCCAAAGGCAGCCGCAACGCGAGGCCCGCTTGCGCCACGCTTCGCGCGAGACTCTGCCAATATTCAAGCGGCCATCGTTTGCTGGGCCAGCTCGCCTCGCTGCAGAACACGACATAGGGCGTCGAGGGCGGCGCCGGCTCGATCCGGAGCCCATAGTCGGCCTCGCCCCTCGGCATTTCATAGCCGAGCGCGCCGGCAAAGAGCCGGCGCTGACGTTCCACCGCATGCAGGCCCCAATCGGCTGCAATTCGCCGGCCATAGAACAGGCTCGCCAGGCCCTCGCGCGCGGAGGCGCGATCGAGGCCCACGGTCGGCCCCAATGCCAATCCGGCGAACAGCGCACTCCGCAGGAGGCCTTGCGCATCAAGTATGAGGTCGTAGCGGCGCCGGCGCAGGCGGCGCAGGAGGGCCGGCAGTTCCCTCATCGCCGTCAGCGGCGCATGCCGCCAGCGCCGGGTCGCGACCGGGATCGTCTCGACGACATGGGGATGCCAGTGCGGCAGCTCGGCGAAGGCCTCCTCCACCAGCCAGTCGGCCTCGAGGCCGGGCATGGCGCGCGCCGCGTCCGAGAGGGCCGGCATGGCATGGAGGATATCGCCGAAGGACGAGGTCTTGATCACCAGCAGGCGCATCGAGGGTCCTTACATCCTCCGGCCCAGCGCCGCCAGCACATCGATCACGCGTTCGGGCGTCAGATCGACAAGGCAGCGATGATGGCCCAGGGGACAAGCGCGCTGGTGGCAGGGGCTGCAGGCGAGCCCGAGCCGCAGGACCGCGGCGCGAGGACTGAGTGGCGGCGTCAAGACCGGATCGCTCGGCCCATAAAGCGCCACCTGCGGGCGCGCCAGGGCGGCCGCCACATGCATCAAGCCGGAATCGTTGCTCACCACCACGTCGGCGAGCGCGATCAAGGCGACGGCGTCGCCGAGCTCGGTGCGGCCGGTGAGATCCAGGCAGGTATCGCCCGAGGCGGACTGCACGGCAGCCGCGATCTCCCGATCCTTGGCCGAGCCCAGGAGCCCGACCGTCCAGCCGGCATCGTGCCGATTCTTGGCGAGTGCCGCAAAATGCTCGATCGGCCAGCGTTTCGCCGGGCCGAATTCCGCACCGGGAACCAAGAGCATGAATTTGCCGCTGGGCTGCTCCAGCCCGAGGCGCTCCAGCGCCCGGTCGACGGTACCTTCCGGCAGGACGAATGAGGGCGCCGGCACGTCGAAAGGCGGCGAGGCCGTCTCAGGCAGCGCCAACGCCAAGAAGCGATCGATCTGGCGCGGCAAATTGCGTCGATCGAGCCAGCGCGCCTCGGTCAGCAGCAGGGCTCGGCCCTCGCGCGCATAGCCGACGCGCTTCGGAATGCCTGCCAGAAACGGCACCAGGGCCGATTTCACCGAGTTGGGCAGGAGGATCGCCAGATCGTAGCCTTGACGACGAACCGCTCGAGACATTCGCCAGCGCGCGGCCAGTGCCAGTCGGCCATGCGCGAAGGGCGCCGACAGCACCGACCGCACCTCCGGCATGAACGATCCCAGCGGCGCGGTCCAGGGCGGGGCCATCAGATCGATGGCCGCGTTCGGATAAAGCCGCCGCAGCAGGCGGGTGAGAGGCTCGGTCATCACCATGTCGCCGACCCAGGCCGGCGCCACCACCAGAATTCGTTCCGGTGCGGATGGCGGCTTCGTGGTCGCGGCTTTGGCGCGCCCGATCCTGGGGGGTTCCGACATGGTGCTCATGGCCGGCGTCGATTGGCTTCGCGAAGCTTCAGATGTTTATAGAGCGTGCCATAGGCATTGCTGATCGCGATCAGGAACCCCGCATAACCGTCGAGAAAGCCGCCCTTGAGGATGTAGAGCCTGATGAAAGTCGCCAAGCCATGGATCAGCGCTTTCGGCGCCGAGGCCGATTTCTTGCCGCGATACTGCTCCGCAAAGCGGTCGCTGAACCAGATGGCCTTGCGCATGAAGTCGTCGACGCCATCGACGGTGTAATGGCGCCTGCCAGCACGACCTCGCGCGCCTGGGGCGCGACGACATGAGGGTGGGCGCGGTCGGCGCTGAAGCGGCCCGCCGAGCGATGAAACAGCCGCGCAATCCTGTCATTGGACCAGCCGCTATGGCGCACCTCTTGTCCGGCCAGCAGATTAATGCGCCGGAACACATAGATGCAGTTCGGATCGAGCCGCTCCGCAGCGATTGCGGCAGCCAGCTCGGCACTGATCTCCTCGTCGCTGTCGAGCCACAACAGCCAGTCATGGCGCGCGAGATCCGCCGCCATTTGCAACAATCGGCCGAGACCTGGCCATTCCGCACCCTGATAGCGTTCGATGCGGACATTGGGAAAGCGCGCGGCAATGTCGAAGGTCGTGTCGCTCGAGCCGTTGTCCAGCATCACCACCTCGGCGAAGGAACGGCAGGATTCGAGCGCCTGCGCCAATCGGCGCTCGCTGTTGCGGGTGGGCATGACCACCGAGATCATGCCGGCCGTACCGCGTCCGCAGCGGCCTCGCGCAAGCCGCGCCGCGGCTGGGTGCGCTGCGAGGCCGCGAGTTCCTCGATCCAGCGCCAATGCTCGCGCTCGACCCCGCGATCGAACGCGGGATGCCAGAGATGAACGACCGGAACGCCGAAGCGCGCAATCAGGCACCGCACACCGCCATGAACCAGGCGGGCGGCCAGATCGGCGTCCTCATGGCCCCAACCTTCGAAGCTCTCGTCGAAGCCGTTGACCCGCAGGATATCGGACCGCCACAAAGAGAGATTGCCGGTTCGCGCCCGCCGCCAATCGCGCGGCTTCAATTTGCGCCAGGCCACGCCCGGAAGCGACAGCATCGGCAGCCAGCGGTCGATCCCGCCGGCGAGACGGGCCCCAAACCAACTCCAGGCCGATCCGGCAGGGACGGCTCGCGCGCCCGCCAGCAACGCCTGGGCAAAGTCGGGGCGCGTCAGCGCACGGCCGCCGGCGATCATCCAACCCGGACAGGCGAGGCCCCGGTGCATCGCGACCCATCCCGGCAGCGGAATGGAATCGCCATCGGTGAAGAGCAGATAGTCCGCATCGCTCGCAGCGATCGCACGGTTGCGGATCGCGGCCGCGCGATAACCCTTGTCCTCCTGCCAGACATGACGCACGGCGAATGGCGCCGTTGCGGCGAAACTGCGGATCAGCTCGGTCGTGGCCGGGCCCGAACCATCATCCGCCACGATCAGCTCGAAGGCGAGATCGGTCTGCCGGCGAAGACCCTCGAGACAGAGCCGCAGGGCTTCCGGCCACTCATAGGTCGTGACGATGACAGCGAGACGCATCTTCAGCAGCTTCGCGGCCCCTCCTGCCTCAAGCCGTCGCCGGATTGCGTGCCGGCAAGGTCGCAAAGCTCAGCGCCATGAACAGGGCGAAAAGACGACCTTCGGTGTGATCCATCAGCAGGGTGTTGAACAGGCCGCCGATCACGAAGATCAGCACGAGACCTCGGGCCTGCGCCCGATCGAAGGGCGCCGGCAGCAAACTGGCGTACCGCCACATCACCCCATAGAGCACCAGGAGAGCCAAAACTCCGACAGCTCCCAGCTGAACGCCGATATGTAGCCAGTCGTTATGTGGATTGCGGCTTTCCGCCATTCCCGTCCCTTCGGTCAGGCGCCGATAGGCCGTCGGGTAGCTGCCCGTGCCGTGGCCGAAGAGCGGAGCCTCGGCGATCAGGCGCAGGGAATTGCGCCAGAATTCCAACCGCAGCCCGACCGAGCTCTGCGCAGGACTGCCAGCCGAGGCCTGCTCGGCTTCCAGCAGCGCCTGATCGACCCTTGCATGGAAGGTCGGCGACAGGAGGAAGGCCGCCACGAAGAGGAGCAGCGCCCCGCCGACCGCGAGCAGCAGCCCGCGCGTTCCGTAACGAGTTCCGCCCAAGGCAGCGATCAGAACAGCCAGCACGGCATAGCCTGTCCGCGCCGGCGCGATGAAGAGCACATCGAAGGCCGCGGCGAGCGCGAACATCCGGAGCGCCCACCGCCAAAGACCGTTCCCGCTTTCCTCCGCCATCAGGATCGCGACGAAGGCGGCAAAGGCGAGCAGCAGGCCCTGGGTGATGGTCGAGCGGAACGGGGCGGCGTCGGTGGCGCTGCCATGCCAGAGCGGATTCGGCGGCAGCCAGTCGCTTCGCAAGGCGAAGGAAAACAAGAGCGTCAGTAGCATCGCTGCGAGAAACGCCAGCCGGCTGGCCCGCCGCACTTGTCCTCCGCGGCAAATCGGCAAGAGCAAGGCGAAAACCGGCAGCCCGACATAACGACCCAGATATCCCAGCCGATCTTCCCAGCTCGCATTGCTCCACAGGGTCCCGACCAGGAGCAAAGAGAACAGCGCCAGCGCCATGACGGGCGCCGGGTTGGACCGGATGGTTGCGACCTTGCGGCGCCAATCGCCGCCTGAGACAAGGAGAAAGATGACCGCGCCCAGCAGGATCGCGTCGGCCGACACCGACAGCGGCAAGGCGAAGGCGAAAGCCGGCAAGAGCCAGCCGGCCAGGCGATCGGCACCCGGCCCCCAGAGCAAGACCGGCAATCCGGCCCGTCGCGGCAGACCCTCGAAGCCGCGGCCAGCGGATCGGTCCGCCGCCCCCATCGTCACCGGTAGCGGTCCCCGGTCGACAGATGACGGCCCACATAATCCGCGATGCCCGCTTCCAGCGATGCGAAGGGCCGGTCATAGCCCGCCGCCCGCAATCGCTTCAGATCGGCGGCGGTCTCATATTGGTAGAGCGGCTGCAGCGGCTTGGGCATCTCGATGAACTCGATGCGCGGCTCATGACCCACCGCCGCAAACATGGCGTTGGCCAGATCGATGAAGCTGCGCGGGGTGCCGGTGCCCACATTGTAGATCCCGCTGGGGGCCGTGGCCGTCGATAACCATAACAGCAGCTCGATACAGTCGCGCACATGGACGAAATCCCGCCGCTGCGCTCCGTGGGCATAGCCTTCGCGGTAGGAGCGGAACAGCTCGATCGCGAGCCCGTTGGCGACACGCGGGTAGTTCCGCGCGATCACGCTTTGCGTCGCGCCTTTATGGTACTCGTTCGGCCCATAGACATTGAAGAATTTGAGCCCGTACCAGCGCGACGGCGTGGGCCGACCGCTGGTCGCCTGGGACGCCACCCAGCGGTCGAAGAGATGCTTGCTCCAGCCATAGAGGTTGAGCGGCCGCAGTTTCGCCAGCGCGTCGCCTTCCCACGCATCCGAGAAGCCGGCGCCTCCATCGCCATAGGTCGCCGCCGAGGAGGCATAGATGAGGGGACGCTCGGCGCGGCTGCACCAGTCCCACAGGCTGCGCGAAAAGGCGTAATTGGTCGCCACGACCAGGTCGCCGTCGGTGGCGCTGGTGTCGCTGATGGCGCCCAAATGGACCACCAGCTCGACCAGATGGCGATTGCGATCGAGCCAGCCGAGACATTGGTCTGGCGTGATCAGATCGGCGATCTCGTGTTTCGCCAGATTGCGCCACTTCTCGGTCGTGCCGAGATGGTCGCAGACGGCGGCGGGCGTCCCCCGCTCCGACAGCGCCGCCACCAGATTGGACCCGATGAAGCCGGCCCCGCCTGTCACGAGGATCATCGATCGCGACCGAGCCGTTTGATCGTCGCGGTCGTGCTATGACCCGCGATCAGATCGACCAGCAGCACCTTGCCGCCATAGCTTTGCACGAAATCGCCGCCTACCACCTGATCGAGCCGGTAATCCGCCCCCTTCACCAGCAGGCCGGGGCGCAGGGCCTCGATCAGCTTGATCGGCGTATCCTCACCGAAGATCACCACCATATCGACGCCGGCCAATGCCGCCAGCACGGTGGCGCGCATCTGCTCGTCCTGCACCGGGCGATCCTCGCCTTTGAGACGGCGCACCGAGGCGTCACTGTTGAGCCCGACGATCAGCCGATCGCAGGCCGCACGCGCCTTGGTCAGAAGTGCGACATGCCCCGGGTGAATCAGATCGAAGCAGCCGTTGGTGAAGCCGATCCGCAAGCCCGAGGCACGCCAATGCTCGACCTGGCTCAGCGCCTGCGGCAAATCCATGATCTTGGCATTGCTCGAAAGCCCGACCGCCCGCGCATGCAAGGCGCCGGTCACATCGGCCGGGTGAACGAGGGCCGTCCCTACCTTGCCCACCACGATGCCGCCGCAGAGATTGGCAAAGCGCGCCGCGGCGTCCATCTCGAGGCCCGCGGCCATGGCCAGGCCCAGGCTCGCGATCACCGTGTCGCCGGCACCCGACACATCGAAGACCTCGCGTGCATCCGCCGCGAGATGAAGCGGCGCCTGTCCCTTGCGCAGCAAGGTCATGCCCTGCTCGCCGCGGGTGATCAGCAGTGAGGCGATGCCGGTCTGCTCCATGAGCTGGTTTCCCGCCATTACCGCCTCGGCATCGTTGCCGCAGGCGAGGCCGGCGGCGACCGCGGTCTCGTGTCGGTTGGGCGTCAGAAGATCGACGCCGCGATAGCGGCGAAAATCGCGCGATTTGGGATCGGCGATCACGGTCTTGCCGGCCGCCTTGGCCGCGGCGGCGACGCCCGCGATGACCCGGTCCGTCATCGCGCCCTTGGCATAATCCGACAGGATGACGAGATTGACGCGGGCTAAGACCGACTGCACCGCGGCAATGAGCGACTGCTCGATCGCCCGGTTGGCCGGCGTCGTTTTTTCTTGATCGACCCGAAGCAGTTGCTGGCGGCCGGCCACGAAGCGGGTCTTGGTCGTGGTCGGCCGCGCGGGATCGGTGATGAGATGCGCCTCGATATTGGGGTCCTTGCGCAGCGCCTGGGTCAAGGCGGCGCCATCCTCGTCCTGCCCGATCAGGCCGATCAGGATCGCCTGCCCGCCCAGGGCTGCGATGTTGCGCGCCACATTGGCGCCGCCGCCGGCCATGCTGCGCGCGCCCTCGGCCCGCAAGACCGCAACCGGCGCCTCCGGCGACATGCGCTCGACCGAACCGTCCACATAGCGATCCAGCATGACGTCGCCCAGAACCAGGATTCGCACCTGCTGGAAGCGCGCCAGATCGGAACGGTCGAGGATAGGGCGGTGTTGCGCGCTGCTGTCGGTCATACCAGTCCGAGATCCCGTTCCAACGCCGCGCAGAGCATCTGCCCCAGGGTTATGTGCATCTCCTGAATCCGGGCGGTCACGGTCGAAGGCACCGCCAGGACCAGGTCGCAATAGTCGGAGAGCCGGTGCGGACCGGCGCCGGTCAGGGCCGCCGTGGCCAGCCCCATGCTCCGCGCCATGGTGAAGGCCGCCAGCACGTTGGGGCTGCGTCCCGAGGTCGATATCCCGAGGGCCAGATCGCCCTTGCGCCCCAGGGCCTCGAGCTGGCGCGCGAAGATCCGGTCGAACCCCAGATCGTTGCCGCCGGCCGTCAGGGCCGAGCTGTCGGTGGTGAGCGCGATCGCCGCGATCGGTTTGCGATCGCGCGAATAGCGGATCGTCAACTCGGTCGCCAGATGCTGCGCGTCGCCGGCGCTGCCGCCGTTCCCGAAGAACAGAATCTTGCCGCCGCCCTGAATGGTCGAGAGCCAGAGCGAGCGCATCGCCGCGAAGGGCACCGCCAGCCCGTCGCGCACCGCGTTCGCGACGGCCAGATGTTCTGTCAGTTCATGTTCGAAGAGATCGCCGGCCATCGCCACATTCCCGGTCGCCGCCGCCCTCGGGCAGAATGCCCCAACCCCCGACGAAAACCCAGCCGCGACCCTACCCTCGGGAACCTACAACAGCAAGCGGATGAGTGGCTAACCCTCTCGCCCGCAAGCGGTTTTCAGAAACGCTCGACCCAGGGCCGGAGCTCGACCTCCGAGGTCCAGGCACTGCGCGGCTGGCGATGCACATGCAGATAGGTGTCCGCGATCGCATCCGGGTCGAGTCGGGATTGGCCTTCGGGGTCCTTGCCGATGCTGCCATCGATCACGAAATGGGCGACATGGATGTTCTTCGGCGCGAGCTCCCGCGCCATGCTCTGCGCCAAACCGCGCAATGCGAACTTCCCCATCGCGAAGGGCGCCGATTGGGCGTAACCCTTCACGCTCGCCGACGCGCCGGTGAACAAAATGCTGCCATGGCCCTGCCGCAGCATGCGTCGGGCGGCCGCCTGCCCGA
>Ga0335070_10008985_pt1 | contig 11732 bp, 12 predicted proteins | sample Lox_Sample_13_FD_206722 | JGI IMG/M metagenome (GOLD analysis project Ga0335070, IMG submission 206722) | Soil microbial communities from Loxahatchee National Wildlife Refuge, Florida, United States - Lox_Sample_1.3 | ecosystem: Environmental > Terrestrial > Soil > Wetlands | place: USA...
TTGCCGCGCGCCGTGTAGTCCTCCGGATTCGCGCTGAACACCAGCGCCACATCGAGTGGCAGCCGGATGGGGTAGCCCTTAATCTGCACATCTCCTTCCTGCATGATGTTGAAAAGCCCAACCTGAATTTTCCCGGCAAGATCGGGCAATTCGTTGATCGCGAAGATACCGCGATTGGCGCGGGGGAGCAGCCCATAATGGACTGTCAGTTCGCTGGAGAGTTGGTGCCCGCCACGGGCCGCCTTGATGGGATCGATATCACCAATCAAATCGGCAATGGTTACGTCAGGCGTGGCTAACTTCTCGACGTAGCGCTCATCGGGCGTGAGATAGGCGATTGGGGCGTCATCGCCGAGCCGTCCAATTTCGTCGCGACAGCGCCGGCAGATCGGCGCATACGGATTGTCGTGGATCTCGCATCCTGCCAGATACGGCATCTGCTCATCGAGCAGCGTGGTCAAAGCTCGCAGGATGCGGCTCTTCGCCTGCCCGCGCAGCCCGAGCAGAATGAAATTGTGGCGCGACAGGATGGCGTTAATGATCTGCGGCACGACGGTGTCGTCATAGCCAACGATTCCGGGAAAGACAGACGCATCGCCATTTTCCCGCAAGCGCATTGCCAGATTGTCGCGAAGCTCATCTTTAATCCGGCGTGAGCCTAAACATTCTTCAGAGAAGGCACTGCGGCGCAGTTCCCCCAACGTGCGCGGAAGACTCATGAAGGAAACCCCCAGCAACTACAATGAAAGTGATTATACGCCGCTCTTCGGCGAGGGGTTTTGAAAGGCCGCGGCCGTAAGGTCGAACCAGTGGAACCAATGGTGGATCGAGCGACTTCATTGACGCGAAAGTTCAGGGCGGGTGTTCTTATTGCAGCATGCGTCTGCTGCCTGTCGCCTCTCGCGCAAACGCAGAAACCACCCGAATTCGCCGCACCCAGCCAGACCACTGATGTGACCTGCGCCGCCGATGCCACACAGAGCTATGCGCTGTATCTGCCTTCTTCTTACACAGCGACGAAGCGATGGCCCATCATCTTTTTCTTCGATCCCGCGGGTCGCGGCCGCCGCCCGCTTGAACTCTACAAAGAAATCGCCGAAACGTACGGATTTATCCTGGCGGGCTCAAACAACTCACGTAATTTCTCCAGCGACCAATCGAAAGCTGTGAACGCGATTTGGGACGATACCCACGCGCGCCTTGCCATCGACGAGCATCGTTCCTACGCCAGCGGATTTTCCGGTGGCGCCCGGGTGGCCGGCGCGATGGCATTCAGCGCACCGTCCGGCCAGATTGCCGGAGTCATCGCGCATGGTGCGGGATATCCAAGTGGGAAAGCTGGATCAAAAGACGATCTGCCGTACTTTTTCGCGGTGGGCGAGGAAGATTTCAATTGGCCGGAAGTGATCAACATCCGTCGCGAACGGGAAGCGCACGGGTCTCCCTACAGAGTGCGTGTCTTTCCCGGACGGCATCAATGGGCGCCCGCAGCGGTCATGGAAGAAGCCATCCATTACATGAATCTGAAGGCGATGCAAGCCGGGACTCTCGCGCCCAACGCCGATTTCATTAATCGCATGTTCGACAAAGCAAAATCCCAAGCTGCGGCGGCAGAAACCGGAAAAGATCCAATCGCCCAAGTAAGCGCGTATCGGGCGCTCGTATCAGATTTTGCCGGGCTTCGAGATGCAAAGGACGCAGCCGCGAAGCTTGCGGCTCTTCAGCAATCGCCCGCCCTAAAGGCCGCTTTCAGAAATGAGCGCGACCAGATGGATGAACAGTTCAGAATCGAACAGGAGATTGCACCGAAAATCGCCGCTCTTGCCGACAATTCTGCGCCTGATAGCCTGACGCTTCGCATTGAAATCCGGCAGCAATTTGGAGTCCTTGGGGATCAATCCAGGCGCAGCAAGAACGAACAGAAACGATTAATCGCAGCCCGTGCATTCAGCGGCATCTTCGTGCAAGCGATGGAAGACGGCCAGCGGGAACTCGCAGCCCGTCACTTCGAGAAGGCTGAGACCTACTTTGATCTGATGAGGCAGGCAACCGACGATCCCTGGCCCCTGTTGCTGCTGGCCGATATTCATGCAGCTGCCGGAAACCGCAAGCTCGCTATCAAAGATCTTCAGGAAGCAGTGCGGCGCGGGCTGAAGGATCGCGCGGTCATCGAAAAAGATCCACAGCTGCAAGGACTGAAGTCCGATCCGGACTTCGAAAAGTTATTGGTAACGCCAGGAAAATAGCGCCATTCAGTGCGCGTGCCCGTTTCCGCCAGCCTTTTCCCGCGCTCGCGCCGCACGCCGAAGTGTAGGAAGGACCTTCTCCAGATACGCTGCTAACGACTGAAGTCGCTGCCCTTCCGATCGCGTGGCAAGCAAGTTCTGCTTGAAGTCCAGATCGAGCGGCAGCGAACCGGCCAGGTAGAACGAAATCTGGCTCTGATCTGCCGCGGAAAGATCTTGCACGGCTCCCGCAAGCGTCAGGATTTCAAGATGGAGCTGGATCGCCTTCGCGCGGTCTTCCTCAGCCGACGTGCCAGGTTCATCGCCGACCATCAACACCTCAGCCTGCAGAAAGGAGCGATCCCGGTTCACCTCCAGCACTTCAAAGCGCTTGCGCCCCTCACAGATCAGATCCATCCGGCCGTCCGCGTATTTCTTGGTCACAGTAATGACTTCGGCTGTGCACCCTACCTCGGCAAAGCCTTCCTCCACGGCCCGCACCACCCCAAAAGGCGCATCCGCGGCAAGGCATTCTCGAATCATTTCCTTGTATCGCGGCTCGAAAATGTGAAGCGGCAATGGACTACCTGGAAGCAGAACCAGGTCCAGGGGAAAAAGGGGAAGCAGCGCCAACGAACTCTCCAGTAGCGATCACAACGCGCTTTGCCGATTCTACGATATTGCGCCGATGTCATCTTGACTTCATGCTGAACGCCGCATACAACGCCAACATGGAACTTTCCGGGAAAGTCGTGGTGATCACGGGCGCTTCGATGGGTATTGGCGAAGCCCTTGCCAAGGCCTTTGCCGAGCAGGGCGCGGGCATTGTTCTGTTGTCGCGCGATTCGGCGCGTGCCGAAGCGGCTCGCGCTCGCATCGGATTCCAGGAGCGCACTGCCGCATTTTCCTGCGACATTCGTCACGCCGAAGAAATCGATCGCGTGCTCGGCCTTACTCTGCACCACTTTCAACGTATCGACGTGTGGATCAACAACGCCGGCCATGGCCTGCTTGATTCGGTCTCGCAGATGGACATGTCAGCGTGCCGCGAAATGTTTGAAACCAACTTCTTCGGCGCCGTGACCGCGATGCAGAAAGTCATTCCCATCATGATTCAGCAGGGCGGCGGCACGATCATCAACATCTCCAGCGTGGCTGGACACATCCCGCTGCCCTTTCATGCGGCGTACAGCGCGACCAAGTTCGCTCTGAATGCGATTGGCAAAGCCGCGCGAGTGGAGATGAAGAAATCCCGCATTCATGTCTTGACCGTGTGTCCTGGCTACGTCCGCACGGAATTCGCAAAGAATGCGGTGCGGGGGCGTGAGCTCAAGAAGGTGCGGCCTGACTCCGTGCGTGGCATCAGCCCCGAGCGCGTGGCGCGCGCGACTCTTCGAGGATACCTGAAGCACAAAAGGGAAGTCATCGTTCCATGGCCGATGCACGTGCCGATCAAGCTGTACCAGTTGTTCCCGGGATTAGTCGAGTGGGCGATGGGAGGCATGGCAAAGTAAGGTTTCAAAGTCTCAAAATTGTCCCGAGCATCAGACGTATCCACGAAGCGTTCATTTCTTTGAAACCTTGAAACTCTGAAACCTCGAAACTCTGAAACCTTGAAACTTCCTACCCCAGTTCCCCCAGCATGGCCTCCATTTCCGACTGTGCGTGCAGATTGCCGGTTCGCCGCGCGGAGGCGATTCCTTCCTGCAGCATCTCCTTTGCGTCGTCGGTCCGTTCCGCCCTTACCAGGGTCTGAGCAGCCATAAAATAGCCCGCAGTATAGTCGGGATGGTTCTCAATGAGAATGCCGAATTCCGCCAGGGCGCGATCGAAATCGCCTTGCTTGGAATACTCCATGGCAAGTCCATAGCGCGCGAACGCATCCTTGGGATTCTCGGTCAGAATGTCATTCAAAGCCGCGATGCGATCCATGTCGGCGTCCCCCGGGCATGAGATTACTACAAAAATCCTTCATGTCCCTTCCTGACGTTTATGCTTGAAACTGGCGCCGGCGTTTTTAAGTAGCTAGCCACCACGCCTCGCCCTGATTACAATGACGGGTTCCAGAAATTACTCGCAGAGGATGAATCCTGAGTTGGCATGTCCCTATTTCATGCCGGTGGCAAAGCTGGAAAATGGAAGCTGGCCGCATCCGGCGCGCCTTCCGCTCGGCTGCGGGTGGACCGGTCACTGCACCGCTCCCAGCCATGAACAGGCCGTCCCCTCGCAGGATGTTCTCGAAGCCTTCTGCAACCTCGGATATGCCAGCGGTTGTACGTGGGCGCCCCCGGAGCGCGACTGCGATGCGGTGCGATTTGCCATCGCTTCACCCGTAAGGAGTTCGCGCGAACTGAACGCAGATGCGGAAAGCTCGCCAGCGCGAATTCTTCGCCTCGCTTATGTGTATGAACAACGCAACCTTCCTGCGGGACGCGGAGAGCTGGAATTCGATCTCTCCAGTATGACGTGGAGCCGCCGCCACGACGATGCCCGCATTCAAAAGATGGCGGAGTGCTTTCTGGAAACTTATCTGAACAGGAGAAGCTGACCGCTTTCACGATTTCGACACGAGGAAGGGAAGGAAGCGTAAGACATGCAAGAAGCGAACCTCATCCCGCGCCCAGTCAGAGACTCACAGTCGGAGATGTCCGAGATCGTGCTCCCCAATGACACCAATCCTCTCGGAGCCCTCCTCGGCGGACGCTTGATGCACTGGATCGACTTGGCGGGTGCCATGGCAGCCCATCGGCACTCGCGCAACCACGTCGTCACCGCCTCTGTCGATCACATCGACTTTCTGGTGCCCGGTCGCGTCGGCGATCTGGTCATCCTCCGTTCGTCGGTGAACCGCGTCTTTCACACTTCCATGGAAGTCGGCGTCAAAGTGTACGTCGAGAACTACATTTCCGACACAGCCCAGCACGTCGCGTCCGCGCACTTGACCTTCGTTGCCATCGATTCATCCGGAAAGCGAATTCCAGTGCCTCCCGTGATTCCCGAAACAGACGAGCAGCGTCGTCGCTACGATGATGCCGGAAGACGGCGCGAAATTCGCCGCACCGAATTTCAACGACGGCAAAAAAGATGAATCCCTGCGCTGTCGTCACTATCACTACATCTACCGTGTTTCTCCAAGTCTTGAAGTGCAGGCAATCTTTTTATGGATAGCGCATTGTTAGTTCATCGCCTTCATTTTGCTTTCACCGTCACGTTTCACTATCTTTTTCCTCAGCTGACGATGGGCCTGGCGCCTCTCATCGTGGTGCTCAAGACGCTCGCCCTTCGCCGTAACGACGAGACTTACAACCAGGCTGCTCGCTTCTGGGCGCGGATCTTCGGAATCAACTTTGTTCTTGGGGTCGTGACCGGGATTCCGATGGAATTTCAATTCGGCACAAACTGGTCCCACTTCTCCCGTTTCGCAGGCGGAGTCATCGGACAGACCCTCGCCATGGAAGGTGTGTTTGCTTTCTTCCTCGAATCTGCTTTTCTGGGGCTGTTCCTGTATGGAGAGAAGCGCCTTGGACCGCGCGGGCACTGGTGGGCGGCTGTCGCTGTATTCCTGGGTTCCTGGCTTAGCGGATTTTTTATCATCGCAACTGATGCCTGGATGCAGCACCCCGTCGGATATATGCGCGCTGCTGACGGCTCGGCGCAGCTCTCGAGTTTCTGGCAACTCATACTTAATCCGTGGGCATGGTGGCAATATGCGCACAACATGAGCGGTGCGGTCATCACCGGCGCCTTCGTGATGGCTTCGGTCGGCGCCTTTTACCTGTTGTGGGGAAAATACCAGGACCACGGCCGCATCTTCGTCCGCGTCGGCGTTGTGGCTGCGCTGATTTCGAGCCTCCTGCAGATCTTCCCAACTGGCGACGCTCAGGGTCGAATGGTCGCCTTCCATCAACCGGTCACGCTCGCCGCTATGGAAGCGCTGTTCGAGAGTCAACCCGGCGCTCCCATCGTTCTTGTCGGCCAACCAAACGTCCAGGAACACAAAATCGACAATCCGATCGTGATACCCAACGCGCTCAGCTTTTTGACCTACCGGCGCTGGAAAGCCGAAGTCAAAGGCCTTAACGCATTTCCGCAAGACCAGTGGCCAACCAATATCGAACTGCTCTACTTCAGCTATCACATTATGGTCGGCCTGGGCACACTTTTCATCGCAATCGCCGTACTCGCCGCGTTTCTGTTATGGCGCGGCAGACTTTTCGCGACCCGCTGGATGCTCTGGATTCTTCTGCTCACGCTGCCATTCCCCTACATCGCCAACACCGCAGGATGGATGACCGCCGAACTCGGTCGCCAGCCTTGGCTGGTTTATTCGTTAATGCGTACCGTCGACGGCTACTCGAAAACAGTTTCGGCAGGAAACGGCATTTTCACGCTGTTGGGATTCATGGGCATGTACACGGTATTGGGGATTTTGTTCCTGTTTCTGGTCCGCCGTGAAATCGAGCGCGGCCCCGAAGCGGAGGTAGAAACAGCGCACTAGTAGCGAGTAGCGCCGGCATCCTGCCGGCTGTCGTGGCGGCCTCTGCGCCGCCCCACTCCGGGGGCGGGAGAGGCCGTAAGGATATGCAATGACGGATGCGAGAGCGGACCGCGCTACCGACAGCAGGCGCGGATGCCGGCCGCACGAGGACAACAATGCCAACACTCTGGTTCATCGTCGTAGCATTCATGATCGCCGCCTACGTTGTCCTTGACGGTTTTGACCTGGGGGCAGGCGTTATTTATCTCACCGCAGCGCGCACTCCTGCCGAGCGGCAAACCATCATGCGCGCCATCGGCCCGGTCTGGGACGGCAACGAAGTCTGGCTCCTCGCCGCCGGAGGTACGCTCTATTTCGCCTTTCCCCTCTTGTATGCCTCGAGCTTCAGCGGGTTCTACTTGCCGCTGATGATCGTTCTCTGGCTCCTGATGCTCCGCGGCGTCGGCATCGAACTCCGCGCCCACATGGATAATCCTGTCTGGCGCGGCTTCTTCGACTTCGTCTTCTTCGCAGCGAGCGCGCTACTGACAATTTTCTTTGGCGCCGCCCTGGGCAATGTCGTGCGCGGCGTGCCGCTCGGCCTCGACCAATATTTCTTCGAACCTTTGTGGACCAACTTCCGAGTCGGCGTGAACAATGGAATTCTCGACTGGTACACGGTTCTGACTGGAATCATCGCGCTGGTCACGTTGACCGCGCACGGCTCGATTTACATCACGACTAAAACGGAAGGCGCCTTGAACGGTCGGGCCCGCTCGATCGCCATCCGGCTCTGGCCCGTGCAACTGAGCCTCACCGTGATCGGACTCGTTGCCACCGTCAGCATTCGCCCCGGCGTGCTCGACAACTATAAGCATCACCTCGTCGGCCTGGTCATACCAGTGATCGTTTTTTGCGCGCTCGCTGTGATGATGCACGCGATGCTCAGGCACAACGAGAAGGCCGCCTTCCTTGCCTCCTCGGGTTACATCGTCGGTATGCTTGTGGGCGCCGCGTTCGCGCTCTATCCGGTAGTGTTGCCGGCCAGCACCGACTCTTCCCGCAGTCTGACCATCTACAACGCTGCCGCCGCACATCACGGCTTGAGCGTCGGACTCATCTGGTGGATCCTGGGCATGATCCTCGCGCTCGGCTACTTCTTCTTCGTCTACCGCATGTTCCGCGGCAAGGTGGGGCTCGAAGGAGAAGGGTACTGAGGCTGAGAAGCGCGTGGCCCGAGTTGCGCTGTAGTTGATTCTTAGTAGTGAAGCCTCCGCTGGCGGTGACTAGAATGGCGCGTTGCCATGAAAGCCGCTGCCTGTTTATTCGTTGCTTCGCTGTTTCTGGCCGGAAGCAAACCTCTCGCTGCGGTCGAACATCCCGGAGTCGTGCCAAAGGATGTGGAGTGTACATCGTGCCACGCGGCCAAGCTCCGCGGGAAATCCGTGCACTCGGTGATGGCAAGCCCTTGCGAAGTTTGTCACCTCACTCAGACCCAGGGCGACATGACGATGGTCAGCCTTTCGATGCCGAAGCAGAAAATATGTTTTGCCTGCCATCAGGAGTCGGTGGCGCTGCGGCAACATGTTCCGGCGGCGAAGGGGCAGTGCATCGACTGCCATGATCCACATAGCAGCGAGCGGAAGATGCTGCTGCGCGTGGAAGCTATGGTGTCACAAGGGAAGTAATTGAAAACGCGATTGAGGGGCCTTGCGGCATCCCTGTGCGGGCACTGCGAGAATCGAAAACCACCAGGGACACCAAGGCATACGAAGGAAACCCCGACACCGCCCTCCCGATAAAGGTTTCGCGATTCAGGAGAGCGGACGGCAGATCTCCCAGTGATGGCCGAACGGGTCAACGACGCGTCCGATTCGCCACTCATGCTCCTCAGTGACTGGATAAACTTCTTTTGCGCCCGCTTTGATCGCACGCGTGAAGACAGCGTCCGGGTCGGCAACTGTAAGGATGATTCGCACGGTGATCCCGCCCAGCGATTCTGGACTGTAATTGTGATGCTCCGGCGACTCGTCGCTGAGCCAGAACTCGGCGCCGTCGATCGACAATCTGGCAACCACACTGTCGCCGTCTCCCATTCGGAATTGCTCGACCGCCCCGAACGCGGATATGTAGAACTCTGCAGCGCGAGCGCCGCCCCTCACGCAGAGCCACGGCGCGATAGCGGTCGTGATGGAGGTTGTGGCCTTGCTGCGCGATGGAGTCGTCTTCCTGCTTTTCTTCTTACTCGCCGCCATACGCCTGCCTGAGACCTCCAAGATCAATTTTCTCCATCTGCATCATTGCCCTGGCCACGCGTTGTGCACGGGCTGGGTCCGGGTGGGAAAGCATTTCGCCGAGTCCCTTTGGGATGATCTGCCACGAGAGACCGAATTTGTCGACCAGCCAGCCGCATCGGCTGGGCTTTCCGCCTTCGCAGAGCTTCCCCCAAAGTTCGTCGACCTCCTCCTGATTCTGGCAGTCAACGAACATCGAGATGGCCGGCGTGAACTGGTACATGGGACCGCCATTCAGAGCCATGAAGGGCTGTCTCTCGAGTTCAAAACTGACGGACATCACACCGTTCGCGCCCGGCGGCGCGGCGGGGGAACGCGTGACGCGTCCTGCCCTTGAACTTCCTGAAGATGGAAACATAATGGTTCATGGCCTCCTCGGCCTGAGTGTCGAACCAGAGAAAAGGCGTAATCTTGTGCATATATTGCCCCAAGGACAGGGAATCATCTGAACACGATCAAGCGAGTGCAGTAAATGATGAAATTTTGCTGACCGCATGATGCACTTGGGGATAGGGCACGCAGTTCCATTTTCCCCTTGACGGTATCGCAATCGCCTGAGTAAAAGCTGATGTGATCTATACTGCCGTGTTCCTTCGAGGCTACGAATGAAACGCATCCTTACAGCGTCGCTCTGTTTTGTCTTCCTCGTGCTCGTCGGTGAATCTCTGGCTGCCGGCCCTGCCGCCGGAACTCTGGTGTATCCCAAAGCAAAGACCGTCGATCAGGTCGACGACTATCACGGAGTGAAAGTGGCCGATCCCTACCGCTGGCTCGAGGACACCGACTCCGCCGACACGCACGCGTGGGTCGAGAAAGAAAACAAGCTGACGTTCGGCTATCTGGACCAGATCCCCTATCGCAGGGCGATCCGCGAACGCATGACCAGGCTGTGGAATTACGAACGCTTCACCGTCCCTCAGCAACAGAGCGGCCGCTACTTTTATCAGCACAACAATGGCCTGCAGAATCAGAATGTGCTTCTGGTGGCTGATTCATTGACTGCGGAACCGCGAGTGCTCCTCGATCCAAATACCCTGTCCTCGGATGGAACCGTGGCCCTCGCCGGTACAGCGTACACCGACGACGGCAAGCTTCTCGCGTACGGCACCGCAGCGTCCGGTTCGGACTGGGAAGAGTGGCACGTCCGTGACGTGGACACAGGCAATGATCTCCCCGATCTGATCAAGTGGGTCAAATTCTCGGGTGCCTCGTGGTCGAAGGATGGCAAGGGTTTCTATTACAGCCGCTACGACGAGCCCAAAGGCACCGCCATGCGAGACACCAACTATTTCCAGAAACTCTATTACCACAAGCTCGGCACTCCCCAATCGGAAGACAAGCTCATTTACGAGCGTCCGGACAACAAGGAACTGGGATTCGGCGGCGCGGTCACCGACGATGGGCATTACCTCGTGATCCTTGTCTGGCAAGGGACATCGCCCAAGAACCGCCTCTACTACAAGGACCTGACCAAGCCGGACTCAGAGGTTGTGAAGCTGCTGGATGACTTCGACGCGGAATACCGCTTTATCGACAATGACGGCCCGGTGTTCTGGATTCGCACTGACCTGGATGCGCCCCGTGGAAGATTGATTGCCATCGATACATGGCATCCGGAAAAGGCGAACTGGAAAACCCTGGTTGCACAGACGGCGGACAAACTCGAAGACGTGAACGTCGTCGACAATCTGTTTCTGCTTGGCTACCTGAAAGACGCGAAGACCGAAGTCCGGGTCCACGACCTGAGCGGAAAATTCCTGCGCAACGTCGACCTGCCGGGAATCGGCACCGCCGCGGGATTTGGCGGCAAACGCAAGGATAAAGAGACCTTCTATTCTTTCACGAGTTTCATTTCTCCTACCACGATCTATCGCTACGACCCCGCAACCGGAACCAGTTCACTGTTCAAAAAGCCCAAGGTAGATTTCGACGCCACGCAGTACGAGACCAGGCAGGTCTTTTACAACAGCAAAGACGGCACCCGCGTCCCGATGTTCCTGACGTACAAGAAAGGTCTAAAGCTCGACGGCCAGAACCCGACATTGCTGTATGCCTACGGAGGTTTCGACATCTCGCTGACGCCTGGCTTCTCGATTCCCACCGTAGTCTGGCTGGAGATGGGCGGCATCTACGCACAACCCAACCTGCGCGGCGGGGGCGAGTACGGCGAAGAATGGCACCTGGCCGGCACTAAGGCAAAGAAGCAGAATGTCTTCGACGACTTCATTGCGGCCGCAGAGTGGCTTATTGCGAACAAATACACCTCGACTCCGAAACTGGCGATTCGCGGCGGCAGCAATGGCGGTCTCCTTGTGGGAGCGGTTTTGACACAACGTCCCGATCTGTTCGGCGCCACATTGCCTCTGGTTGGCGTCATGGATATGCTGCGCTTCCAGAAGTTCACGATCGGCTGGGCCTGGACGTCGGACTACGGTTCTTCCGACAATGCTGAGGACTTCAAATGGCTCTATGCCTATTCTCCGTTGCACCATCTGAAGCCCGGCGCGAAGTATCCTCCCACGATGATTGCGACCGCCGATCACGACGACCGCGTCGTCCCCGGTCACAGCTTCAAGTTCGCCGCCAGCATGCAGGCTGATCAAGCGGGTCCTGCGCCAGTCCTGATCCGGATTGAAACCAAGGCGGGCCACGGGGCAGGGAAGCCGATCTCGAAGGTCATCGATCAGACCGCGGATGAATGGTCATTTGTGGCTTACAACCTGGGGATGAACGTAA
>Ga0335070_10008986_pt1 | contig 11732 bp, 1 predicted proteins | sample Lox_Sample_13_FD_206722 | JGI IMG/M metagenome (GOLD analysis project Ga0335070, IMG submission 206722) | Soil microbial communities from Loxahatchee National Wildlife Refuge, Florida, United States - Lox_Sample_1.3 | ecosystem: Environmental > Terrestrial > Soil > Wetlands | place: USA: Florida...
GGCTGGCTTTGCCAGCGTCCCCGCGGGCAACACCAAGGGCCTCTTCGCGAGCGGCGAGACCCTCTATACGAAGTCGGGCAACGCCTGCCAGAACCCGTCGTCCAACTGACTCTGAAGGGGCGACAAAGGCCGTCGCAACGCGGCGGCCTCTCGATCCACACTCGGGCCGTCCGTGCGACACGGACGGCCCCTTGTCGTGAGGGGGAGTGACAATGCGCAATGCCGGGGGACACCCGGACCGACTCGCGTGAGGCGCGAGTTGCGGCGCGCCGTCCTGGCGGGCGCCCTGACGACGGTCCTGAGTCCGCTGGCCGCCTTCGCGCAGGCACAACCCACGGCGGAGGAGGCCGCGGCTGCGCTGCGCTTCGACATCCTCGAGTTCGTGGTCGTCGGTAACACGGTGCTCGAGCCGCTGGCGATCGAGAAGGCCGTCTATCCGTTCCTCGGGCCGGCTCGTTCGGTGGCCGACGCCGAAGCGGCGCGCAAGGCCTTGGAGAAGGCGTATCAGGATGCCGGCTTCCTGTCGGTGACGGTCGACATCCCGCCGCAGCGCGTGAGCGAACGCGGCGAGCTGCGGCTCGTCGTGGTCGAGGCCAAGGTGGACCGCATGCGCGTCACTGGGGCGCGCTACCACCTGCCCAGTGCGGTCGCGGCCGACGTGCCGAGTCTGGCCCCGCAAAGCGTGCCGAACTTCAACGACATGCAGGACGAACTCGCGCGGCTGGCTCGCCAGACGCCGAATCGCGAGGTCACCCCGTTGATCGCCGCCGGCGACGTTCCGGGCACGATGAACGTCGAGCTCAAGGTGCAGGACACCCTGCCGCTGAGCGCGTTCGCCGAGCTCAACAGCAAGCAATCGGTCAACACCGAGCGCGGGCGCCTAGAGACCAGTCTTTCGTACGACAACCTGTTCCAGCGCCAGCACTCGCTCGGCGCCTACTGGTTCGTGTCGCCGCGCGACCCACAACAGGCCAACATCCTGTCGTTGACCTATCACGCGCCACTCGGCGGGACGGGCGATCAGTTGTACATGCTGTGGACCAAGTCCGACAGCAACACGCCGACCTCGCTCGGCGGCGCCACGGTGGCGCGCGGCACGACGTGGGGTCTGCGCTGGCGCGACGCCCTCAACAGCCCACCGGGCATGCAGCACGCGCTGACGTGGGGCTTCAAGTACAGCGACCTGCAGGACCGCAACGATGCGGTCGCGGGCTTCACCGTCGAGTCGCCGCCGATACGCTATCCGTCGTTCAGCGTGCAGTACGAGCTGATCGGCGTCGACGCCGCGACCGGCCGACAGACCACTTTCGATGCCGGGCTCAACTTCTCGATCGCCGCGCTGTCGAGTCGGGAGGTGGACTGCAATGGCCACCAGGTCGATCAGTTCGAGTGCAAGCGCAGCGGTGCCAAGCCAGGATTCCAGGTGCTGACCCTCGCCGCCTCGCACCGCGAGCCGCTGTTCAAGGACTGGGCGCTGTTCGTGCGCGGCCAGGCGCAGCTAACGCTGGATCCACTGGTCCCGTCGGAGCAAAGCGTGCAAGGCGGCATCGACACGGTGCGCGGCTACTTCGAGAGCGAGCAGTCGGGCGATGACATGCTCGGGTTGCGCGTCGAGCTCAGCACGCCGCGGTTCGGGGTCGGGGCCGGCGCCGGGCTGCGGGCACTGACGTTCTTCGATCGCGCGATGCTCAAGCGGATCTCGCCGCTGCCGGGCGAGCTGTCGATCATCCAGATGGGCGGCATCGGCCTGGGCCTGCGCCTGGACACCGCCATTGGCCTGCAGGTGCGATTCGACTGGGCGCGCGCGCTGTACGACACCCAGCAGCTGGACAGCGCTGGGGCACTGCAACCGGTCACCAACGCGCGCGACACGCGCTGGGAGCTGGGCATCCGCCAAACGTTCTAGCCCCGATCACACGACTGTCATGGTCGCTTGCGAGGCTCACGATTGCCCGCCGACCAGGCCGGACCGCCCTTCAACATGAACCGCAACACCTACAGGCTTGTCTTCGATGCGCGGCGCGGCATGCGTGTGGCGGTGTCCGAGGCCGTCGCGCTCACCGGCAAATCGCCTGGCGGCGATCGATGCCGTGCGCCGGTCGCGGCCGCGGTGCTGGCACTGGCTGCGAGCTCGGTGTGGCCACAGTCGCGCCCGCAGATGGTGTTCGCGCCGACCAAGACCGCGCCAGCCTTCAACCTGCCTCAACCCTATGGCACGACGCCCCTGCGCCAGGCCGATGGCAGTTTCAAGGTGCGCACCGACAAGTCGTTCGTCTCGGACCCGAAGATGGCCTCTCAGATCACCTGGTCGGTCGACGGCAAGAACGCCACGCTCGACCAGGGCAAAGTGGACCGCGTGATCCTCAACTGGGACAGCTTCGACATCGGCGCCGGCTACAGCGTGCACTTCAAGCAGGACAAGGATCCGACCAAGTACGTGTCGGCGCTCAACCGCATATGGAGCCTCGACCCGTCGGTCATCCTGGGCTCGCTGACCGCCGACCGTGAGGTGATCCTGCTGAACGCCAACGGGGTCTACTTCGGTCGCGGCGCGCGCGTCGACACCGGCAAGTTCGTGGCCAGCGCGCTGGGCATCGCCGATGACGTGTTCGAGAAAGGATTTCGCAACGTCAAGGACGGCAGTGCGGTGTTCAGCAGCACCGGCACCGACTACACGCCGACCAGTCGCGACGCCGTGGTGGCCGTCGATGCGGGGGCCGAGATCCGCTCCGCCGCCGGCGGCGACGTCCTGCTGATCGCCCCGAAAGTGCTCAACCAGGGGCGCATCGAGACGCCGAGCGGGCAGGCGGTGCTGGCGGCCGGCGACAAGGTCTACCTGATGAGTTCGTCGGATCCCAAGCAGCGCGGCCTGATCGTCGCGGTCGATCCGATCAAGGCGGCCGACGGCAGCAACGACACCACGCTCGGCATCGTCGAGAACGCGGCCACCGGGACCTACAAGACCGTCAGCGGTGCGACGGTGGCGGACTCGACACCCGATCAGACCGCGGGCCTGGTCAAGCGCATCAACGAGATCCGCGCCGACAGCGGCAGCGTGAACCTGGTGGGGCTCACGGTGCGTCAGAACGGGCAGATCAACGCGACGACCGCCGTCAAGGGCGCCAACGGCGCGATCTACCTGCAGGCGATGGCGTCGACCACTGCGCTCGTCGCCGAACCGGACGCTGCCAATCGCGGGCTGGTGATCGAGCCGGGCGCGGTGGCGAGGGTCGGCGCGACGCTGGGCACGGTCCAGTTCGGTCAGGACAGCGTGACCGCGGTACGGCCGGATACGGGCGGTGCGACGCAACTCGACGCGGAGGTCTTCAATCCCTCGCTGATTCGCGCCGAAGGCGCTGCGATCAGCGTCGAGCGTGGCGCCTCGATCATCGCGCCGGGTGGCAAGATCGAACTGCTGGCCTCGCAGAACACCGACCGCAATCCGATCTTCTACACCGGGCAGCCCGGCGCCGGCATGCCCGACGACAGCCGGGTCGTGGTCGCACCGGGCGCGATCATCAGCGCTGCCGGTCTGCAGAACGTCGAGGTCGACGGCGCGCGCAACCAGGGCGCGCAGCGTCTGTTCCGCATCGAGCTGGCCGATTCCCCCGTGCAACGCTCGGGGCCGTTGTATCGCAGCCAGGTCTTCTTCGACGCGCGCGATGCGTCGAAGATCTCTGTGGCCGACGTGACGGGTTCCGGCGCCGCAATCGCGCGCACGGCGAGCGAACGCTCGACCACCGGCGGCGACATCCGCATCGAGGCCGACGGTGCAGTGGTGGTCGGCGACGGTGCGTCGCTCGATGTCTCGGGAGGTTCGGTCCACTACTCGCAGACGGCGCTCAAGAACACGCTACTGTCCCAGAATGGGGGCATCGTCACTTTTCGGGCGGCGTGCGCTGGCGATCAGGTCGACAGTGTCCTGTCGAGCCAACAGCAGGCAATCGCGCCGGCGTACACCGAAGGCGCAGACGGTGGCTCGCTGCTGCTCAACGGCCACGATCTGCTGCTCGCCGGAACGCTCAGCGGTCAGGTCACCCAGGGCGAGCGCCAGCGCGACGGACGCAGCGCGCGTGCGGCGCCTGCCACGCTGACAATCGGTGCGCGCGAGGGTTCGCTGTACTACCTCGACACGATCATGCTGCGACCGAGCGGCGGCAGCGTCGCTGTCGATCCCGCGCTGCTTCAGGATCCGCTGCAGGGGCCGCCGCCTGCACTGTCGGGCAGCGTCGATCTCTCGCTCGACGCCGTGTCGCGTGGCGGCTTTGGTGCCCTCAGTTTGCGCGCCGGCCACGTCGTCCAGCGCGAACTCGGTGCCATCGATCTCGGCATCGGCGGTTCGCTGGACATCGAGTCGCGCACCATCGACCTCAACGGTGTGTTCGCGGCTGCGGGCGGGCACCTTTCGCTCGTGACGGCGGTCACCTCGCCCGATCAACCGAAGGAGGGTGACATCCAGCTGTCGGAGACCACGCGCCTCGATGCCGCGGGTCGGTGGACCAACGACACCGTGTTCGCCGGCGGGGCACGGGCCGCCGACGTGCAGCTCGACGGAGGTTCGGTGCGCGTCGCGGCCGGGCGCTCGGTGGTCGCGCGGCCTGGGGCCACCATCGACGTGTCGGCGGGGGCGTGGCTTGCAGCCAAGGGCGCGTTGTCCACAGGCAAGGCCGGTGCGATCGAACTGAGCACCGGTACCAATCCGAATCTGCCGACAAGTCTCGCGATCTCCGGCATGCGCTTGCGCGGCTTTGACTTCGACGCCGGCGGTTCCCTGACTCTGGGCACACCGGGGCTGACCATCGCGAGAGCTTCTGCGCCGGGAACGGACGGGATGACTCTAACGCCAGAGTTCTTCTCCACGGGCGGTTTCGGCAACATCTCCGTCAATGCGTTCGGCGACGTTCGGGTCGTTTCCGGCACCCAGCTGGCGCCAACACTGGCCAACTGGCAGCTCGCGAAGTCGTATCGCAACGTCCAGAGCGGACCGATGGGCGTCGGCGTCGTGTTGCCGCAAACGCTGGACACAAACCTGGTAGACCGTCAGCCCGTCAGCGTGTCGCTGGCGGCAACGAGACCGCTGTTGTTCGGCGGCGGCAGCGTGGTGGTTGAACGCGGCGCGGCGATCGAGCTCGATCCCGGGGCAAGCCTGTCGCTCAAGGCGACGCGCGACGTCGAGATCGGTCACGCCGGCGGCACCGAGGGTCAGACCGCAAGCCTGAGCGCACCCGGCGGAGCGATCACGTTGGGCATCACCGGCAACCGCGGGGCCATCAGCGTCGACCTCGATCCGGACGGCTTCCTGCCGGACCAGGCGATCTGGCTCGGCACCGGCGCCCGGCTGTCGGTCTCCGGGACCGCACAGCTCCGGCGCGACGGCACGCACGCGACGTTCGTCGAGTTCAGAACCCCCACCACCCGTGTCACCCCGCCGGGCGAACGCGTGACCGGCACGGTGTTGGGCGGCGGCTCGATCACATTGGCGGCGCAGCGCGGCTACGTCGTGGCCGAATCGGGCTCCGTGATGGCAATCGACGGTGCCGCCGCCAACCTGAACCTCCCGGGCCTGCCGGGTGCGGTGCAGATCGCCAAACCCGCGGGTGTGTTGACCGTCTCGAGCCCGGAGGGGTTTGCGCTCGACGGCGCGATCTCCGCTGCCGCACCCAAGGATGCGGCCGGTCATGCACTGGCCGACGGCGGCCGCCTCAGCCTTTCGGTGGGTGCAGGTGGCGTGGGATCCACCGATGGCGTCAGCCGACCCTATCCGACCGGACCGCGCACGGTCGCGGTCGGTGACTACGACAACCTGATCGCCGGACGAGGTGCGGTGCGCGGCGGTGATCTGTCGCAGAGCCTGGGCAACGGCATCGGCTACGCCCGCACGTCCATGCTGCGCGACGCGGGATTCGACGCGCTCAGCCTCACCGCCGGCGACGTGGTGCGCTTTGACACCAGTCTGGACTTGAACAAGCCGTTGGGCTTGCAGCTCAACGCGCCGGCCATCGAGGCACTGCCGGGCACGCAGGTGTCGTTGCGCAGCACCTACGCGCAGATTGGCGACGCCAGCCTGAGCCGCAGCCAGGCTGCCGCACCGGCCGACAGCAGCGCGGCGCCGGACACCTCGCCGCAGCACGACACCAGCCTGCGGATCGTCGCTGCCACCATCGATGTGGTCGGCAAGACAGGTCTGCGCGGCTTTTCATCGGTGCAGCTCGATGCGAGCGAGTCGGCGATCGGCGAGGTCCGGTTCTCTGCGCTGGAGCCGAACTTCAATTTCGTGGAGTCGCTGCCTGGCCGGCTGAACTTCGCGGGCGACCTGACGATCAAGGCTGCCCAGAGCTACGCCACCACGGCGACGCAGTTCGCCTTGAACGGCATGCCCGCAGTCGACGATCAAGATCCGGGCAGCCGTGTGCTCGTTCGCGGGGTGTCGAGCGGCATGCCGCAGCACCCGCCACTGTCGGCGTTTGGCTCGCTGACCGTGAACGCCACCGACATCGAGCAGGGCGGCGTGCTGCGACAGCCGTTTGGTGCCATCACGCTCAATGCGACGCGTTCTCTGACGCTGGGTGACGACAGCGTGACGTCGGTGTCGGCCGACGGTGCGACGCTGCCCTACGGGCAAACAGTCAACCTGTCCGGATGGCAGTTGCCGCTGGTGCCGCAGCCGGTGAACGCGATGCCGATCAGCGTGGGAGTCAATCTGAACGCGGCCACGCTGATCACGTCGCCGCGCGCGTCGGTCAACGCACGCGGCGGCGGTGACGTGCAGGCGTGGGAGTTCTTCCCCGGGGTCGGTGGCAGTCGGGACTACTTCGAGACGCCTGGCCTGTACGCGGTGCTGCCCGACTACGCGGCCACCCGTGCGCTGTCGTTTGCGGGCGGGCAGCTGAATCCGCAGCAGGCGGGCCAGGAGATCGTCATCACGATGCCAGGATCCGGCCTCGCTCCGGGTCGCTACACGTTGCTGCCGGCGCGCTACGCGCTGCTCGCCGGAGAGCTGCCGCACGGTGCCTACCTGGTCAGCCGTGCTGCCGATCAGGGCAAGTCGGTGCTGCGCGCGCCGATCGCGCAGGACGACGGCAGCGTCGTCGTGACCGCCAGCCTGACCGACGCGGGCTCCGCCAGCGTGGGAGTTCCCGGCGAGCGCTTCGTGGTCGAGCCCGCAGCGACGTTCATGGCCAAGAGCGACATCCGCCTGTCCAGCGTCAGCGCACTGCTCGCACAGGGCGCCGCCACGCGCGGCGCGGCGCGTCCGGCGCTGCCCATCGACGGTGCACGGGTGCAAGTGAGCGTCACGGGGGACAGCGGTTCGTCGTGGCAGGCGCAGCTGGACCTTGCCGCGCAGGGCGGCCAGGCCGGCCAGTTGGATCTGTCGGCGCCGCGTGTCGCGCTGGTCGACGATCTCGCCAAGGTCTCCGCAGGCACCCTCGGCGTGAGCGCCACAACACTGGAGGACAGCGGTGCGGGCAGCGTGCTGCTCGGCGGTCGCCGCCAGCTCGACACATCGTCCACGGGCGATGTTCCGACGTGGCGCATCGACGCATCCGGCACGGCGCGGGTCGACGTCGACACCGGGACGCGGCCGATACGGCTCGAGGAACTGGTGCTGGCCTCGAGCGACGGCATCCGCATCGCCGACGGTACGCAGGTGGTGGCCAACGAACATGGCACGCTCGGTGCCCGCGCATTGCTGACGCAGGGCGATGGCGCGCTGGTCGCCGTCAGCAGCAACCCGCTGGATCTGCGGCGCACCGACACCACGCTGACGAAGGGCGACTTGAAACTGGGGACCGGCAGCTCGCTGGTGGCGCCTCAGGTCGTGCTCGACGCGACAGGTCTCGTGCAGCTCGACCCGGGGGCTACTCTGTCGGCCTCGGCCACCACTATTGGCGCGCGCCGCATCGTGATCGGCACCGGCGCGGCGCCGGATCCAAACGCCACGATACTCGCCGATCGTCTGCTGGACGGTGTGCGTGCAGCGAACGACCTGAGCCTGCGCAGCTACACCAGCATCGACTTCGTCGGTGAACAGAACTGGTCGCAACGTCCGGTTCCAGGGGCGGAGCCGGCCGTAGTCCAGCACAGCATCGTGTTGGATGCACCGGTGATTCGCGGTCTCGCGACGATGGATGGAGTCGCCGCGCGCACCGACCTCGCTGCGCAGGACGTGATCGTGCGCAACACCACCGGTGCTGCGCCCGATCCACAGTGGGTCGGACAGGGCAGTCTGACCGTGCAGGCAGTGCCACCGCTGCGCTACGGCCACACCGGGGGCCTCACGCTCGGCCCGGGATCGACCGCCTTGGGGTTCGAGCAGGTGCAGCTGCGCTCGACCGGCGACATCGTGCTTCAGGGTGCTGGTAGCACCAGCGCGCAGCAGGACCTGGCACTGAGCGCAGTCCGCGTCACGGCGACCGCCGGTGCTGCCCAGTCGATCACTGCGGGTGGCGCGCTGCAGATCGCCGGCGAGGCCAACGGCCACTCGCTCGGCGAGCGCGTCGGCCAGGGCGCGAGCGTGACGTTTACCGGGACCACGATCGACCAATCCGGCGTCGTCGACCTGCCGGGTGGCGTGTTGGCGTTCCGATCCGGCGGCGCTGCCGCGGATGCGGTGGCGCTTCGCTTCGGCGCTGGATCGTCGACCTCGGTGGCGGCCCCGATGGTGAGCGGACCGGATGGATTCGAGGCCTTCGGCGGCGCGGGCAGCATCATGGCCAGCGCGACGCAAGGACGCATCGAGGTGCTGGGGACGCTCGATGCTAGCGCGGCCCGCAGGCCCGACGCCAGCCCTGGCCAGGGGGACGCAGGCAGCATCACGCTGCAAGCCTACGGTGCCGGTGGCGCGTTGGTGCTGAGCAGCCCGCGGGCCGATGGCTCGCTCGACCAGGCGAGCCTGCTTGCGCGCGCCGGATCGGGTCCCAACGATGCCGGTGGGCGACTGGTCGTCGACGTGGCCAGCATGCCCCGCGCCGACGAGCTCGCCCAGCTGGCGGCCGCGGGTGGCCTGACGCGCGGGTTCACGCTGCGCGTACGCAGCGGCGATATCTCGATCGACCAGAGCGTCAAGGCGCAGCACATCGGCATCGCGGCCGACGCCGGCACGCTGAGCGTCGGGGCCGCTGGCAGCAGCCCGCAGACGCTGGACGCGACGGCGCCGACCGGGGGCGTGGTCCAGCTGGCGGCCGGTGGCGATCTGGTGCTCGGGCACGCGACGACCATCGATGCGCGCTCCACCCGTGCAGGCGCCAATGGCGGCGACGTGTTGCTGGCCAGCGCGAACGGTCGCGTGCACCTCGACTCGGCCACGGTCGTCGACGCATCGGGCGACGACGCGCAGGACGGTCGCATCGTGCTGCGGGCCGGGCGCGGCGCGGACAATGCCTCGGTGAAGATCGATGCGCTCGCGACGCCCAACCTGCGCGGCGCAGAGGTCGATGTCGAAGCGGTGCGCGTGTACAGCACGGTGGGCTCGGGTGCCCAGACCAGCGACATCCGGTCCATCGCTGCGGGCAACAGCAACGGCAATGGCGTGCTCGGTCAGGCGACCGTACTCGCCGACAGCAATGCGTTCATGGCGTCTGCCGCGGCGATGCGCGACGCACTGGGGATCGGCGCGGCTGAGTCGGGACGCGTCAACCTGCGCGCCGGGGTCGAGGTGCGCGCTAGCGCCGACCTCACGGTGTCCAGCGATTGGGCGCTGCAGGCGGCGCGTTCCGAGGGCGATGCCGGCTTCTTGACACTCCGTGCGGCGGGCAATCTCAATGTCAATGGGTCGCTCAGCGATGGCTTCACGACCGCCACCGCCGCGGGCGTGTTGAACGACAACGCACGCTCATGGTCGATGCGGCTGACGGCAGGAGCCGACCTCTCGGCCGCCAACCCGCTCGGCGTGCAGGATCTGAGCATGTCCACGACGGACGTCGGCAATGTCAACGTGGCCGCCGGCAAGGTCATCCGCACCGGCGCTGGCTCGATCGAGATCGCCGCCGGCCGCGATGTCACGTTCGGAGACGGTTTCGGTCTCACCGCCCCCGGGCTGGCCTACGTCGCGGGTCGCAAGCTCGCGGGGTCTGCCGCGGTTCTGACCAGCCTGTTTGCGCAGCAGGCGGCCAAGCCCAATCTCACCGAGCACGGTGGGCGTCTCGAGGTCACGGCGGCGCGCGACGTCGTCGCGCCCGAAGCCCCCCAGTTGATCAACAATTGGCTCTGGCGCAGCGGATTGTTCAGCACACGCCCCGGAGAGGACGGTCTCTACAACACCAGCAGTCAGCTCGCCTGGTGGCCACAGTTCACGCGTTTCGGTCAGACGCTCGGGTCGTTCGGTGGTGGAGACCTGTCGGTCAGTGCAGGACGCGATGTCATCAACCTGCAGGCAATGGCACCCACCACCGGATGGGCCGACAGCCGGTTGGCCGCGGCCGCAACGATCCAGGTCATCAACGGCGGCGACCTCACGGTCAATGCCGGGCGCGACATTCGAGGTGGTCAGTTCCTGCTCGGGAGCGGGATCGGGCGCTTGCACGCAGGCGGCGCCGTCGACGGCGCGGACTCCAACATCAACGTGGCGACGCCATTGCTGGCAATGCAGGCAGGTCAATGGGAACTGACTGCGCGTTCCGGCATCACCGCCAGCGCGCCGTTCGATCCGACGGCGGTGCCGGCCGCCGCCACAGACAACCGCGGACCCGCCTCGGGGTTCTTCTACACCTGGGATGCAAACACGGCGCTGCGCATCGTATCGAATTCCGCTGCCGTCAATCTGTTGACCGGTGTATCCGATGCGGACCGTGCGCGTGCTCTGGGGCTGGACCCTGCAGCCAGCGATCCTCTCGCGTACTTCCAGGTGCAACCTGCAAGCCTGACGATCAGCGCGCTAGGCGGCGACATCGAGCTACTGCCCCAGGGTAGCCAGCCCGGCTCGATTCTCTTTCCTTCGGTACCGGGGCAACTGGCGCTGTGGTCGGGTGGTGACATCCGGCTCGGTGGTGCCCAGCGAGGTGGTGTTCTGGCGATGGCTGACGCCGATCCGACCTCATGGCCCGACGCGCACCGGCCGATCAGTCGCTCGCAGGGCTTGGTGCTCACCGGTCTGATCGCCGACACGCTGGGCGCCCGTCTTTCGTCGGTCGGACTGCACGTCGCCGACACCGAGCCTGCCCTCATCCACGCCGAAGGCTCGCTGGAGATTCGCGGTGCATCCAACGACACCTCCACGCTGGTGTTGCCGAAGCCGGCTCAGGTCTATGCGGGCGAGGACGCGCTCGAGTTGAGCCTCGCCACGCAGAACCTGCGCCCCGACGATCGCACCACGATCGACGTCGGGCGCAACTATCTGGCCGGCCAGTTCGGCAGCGTGGTCGTCGCCGGGCCCGGCAGCCTTGAGATCAGTGCTGGGCGCAGCATCGATCTCGGATCTTCCGGCGGTGTCACGACGATCGGCAATCAGCGCAATGCCAGCCTGCCCACCGAAGGCGCATCGGTGCGCCTGGCCGCGGCGACCGCGGGCACGCTGGATCTGGCGGCGTTCAGCGCCAGCTACCTCCAGGCGAGCATCGAGCCCTCGGCGCTTGGCTCCGGCCCGCGAAGCCAGCAGTACCGCGACGCGCTCGTCGCCGATGTGCAGGGCGCGCTCAAGGTGTCCGGCCTGAGCTACGACCAGGCCTGGGCCTTCTTCAGGACGTTTCCGCCGGAGGCGCAGACCGCATTCGCCCGCCAGGTGCTGGCGGCCGAGT
>Ga0335070_10008989_pt1 | contig 11731 bp, 13 predicted proteins | sample Lox_Sample_13_FD_206722 | JGI IMG/M metagenome (GOLD analysis project Ga0335070, IMG submission 206722) | Soil microbial communities from Loxahatchee National Wildlife Refuge, Florida, United States - Lox_Sample_1.3 | ecosystem: Environmental > Terrestrial > Soil > Wetlands | place: USA...
CCACCACCATCTCGATGTTGTCCCCGGGCATCACCATCTCCGTCCCCTCCGGCAGCTGCACCGAGCCCGTCACGTCCGTCGTCCGGAAGTAGAACTGCGGCCGATACCCCTTGAAGAACGGCGTGTGCCGCCCCCCCTCCTCCTTGGTCAGGATGTACACCTGCGCCTTGAACTTCGTGTGCGGCGTGATCGACCCCGGCTTCGCCAGCACCTGGCCCCGCTCCACCTGGTCCTTGTCGATCCCCCGCAGCAGCGCCCCCACGTTGTCCCCCGCCTGCCCCTGGTCGAGCAGCTTGCGGAACATCTCCACGCCCGTCACCACCGTCTTCGTCGTCGGCTTGATCCCCACGATCTCCACGTCGTCGCCGACCTTCACCACCCCCTGCTCCACGCGTCCCGTCACCACCGTCCCGCGTCCCGTGATCGAGAACACGTCCTCCACCGGCATCAGGAACGGCTTGTCCAGCGCCCGCTTCGGCTCCGGAATCGACGCGTCCAGCGCCTCCATCAGCTGGTCGATGCAGCCATTCGCCCCGTCGTCCGCCGGGTTCTGCAGCGCCTTCAGCGCCGAGCCCCGAATGATCGGAATGTCGTCGCCCGGAAAGTTGTACCGCGAGAGCAGCTCCCGCACCTCGAGCTCCACCAGCTCCAACAGCTCCGGGTCGTCCACCTGGTCCACCTTGTTCAGGAACACCACGATGTGCGGCACGTTCACCTGCCGCGCCAGCAGCACGTGCTCCCGCGTCTGCGGCATCGGTCCGTCCGCCGCCGACACCACCAGAATCGCCCCGTCCATCTGCGCCGCGCCCGTGATCATGTTCTTCACGTAGTCCGCGTGACCCGGGCAGTCCACGTGCGCGTAGTGCCGCTTCCCCGTCTGGTACTCCACGTGCGCCGTCGAAATCGTGATCCCCCGCTCCCGCTCCTCCGGCGCCTTGTCGATCTGATCGAACGGCACGAAGTCCGCCAACCCCTTCTTCGCCTGCCGCTGCGTGATCGCCGCCGTCAACGTCGTCTTGCCGTGGTCCACGTGTCCAATCGTCCCCACGTTCACGTGCGGCTTCGTCCGCTCGAACTTCGCCTTGGCCATGCGATCACTCTCCTTCGGACAACGGTGGGATGGAGCCCACGAGCGGGATCGAACCGCTGACCTCGTCCTTACCAAGGACGTGCTCTACCAACTGAGCTACGTGGGCCTCGCCGTTCGCGCCGCCGTGCGATTCAGGAACCCTCTCGAAACCTCTCACCTCGAAGCCGTGGAGCGGGAAACGGGATTCGAACCCGCGACCCCGAGCTTGGAAGGCTCGTGCTCTAGCCAGCTGAGCTATTCCCGCCCGCGAAATCCTTGCTGCCCAACCCCCGCTTCGAAAACTCCGTTTCGAACACGCCTCTCCGCCGACTCCCTCGCGCGCGATGACCTTCGCTCGCCTTCGGCTCGCTGCGCGCCGCCCACGGCGGCTTGCAGTGGTGGAGAGGGGAGGAATCGAACCTCCGAAGGCTTGCGCCAGCAGATTTACAGTCTGCCCCGTTTGGCCGCTTCGGTACCTCTCCGGTCCGCCGCGAAAGCGCGCGCGGGAAAAAGACGTATGGCAACCCCCCGCCCGACCCGCTCGCCGCTTGCCGCGACTCGCGGACCTCCGTCGGGATTGCCTGACTGCTCTCGTTGTCGATTCGACGCCGCGCACCAGCCGGGAATCTGCGAACTCTCGGGATCTCGAACTTCCAGGGCGGGAACGCCCGCTCTGCTCCAGAATCCAGGCCTCGCAACTGGATCTTGGAGCTGGCGAGGGGACTCGAACCCTTAACCTGCGGATTACAAATCCGCCGCTCTACCCGTTGAGCTACGCCAGCCCGGCTTGGCGATCGGCGCACTATAGCCGACCGGCCCCCCCCGGCAACATCGCGGGCCAAGCCCCCGTGCGGGGTGGCGGGCCTAGACGGACCCGGCGGGCCGGAAGCGGCGCTGCCACTCGAACAAGAAGACCGCGGCGGCAGTCGCCACGTTGAGCGAAGCGACGGCGCCGTGCATCGGAATCCGAAAGAACGAGTCCACCGCTTCGCGGACGCCCGGCCGCAGCCCGCGCCCTTCCGCGCCGAGCACCAGGACCATGCGGCGGTCGAACAGGCGGTCCGGCGCCGCGAACAGGTCGAAGCCGCGCTCCGGGTCGCCGCCGTGGATCCAGAAGCCCTGCGATTTCAGCTGGTTCAGCGCCCGCGCCAGATTCGTCACGCGCGCCACCGGCAGGTGCTCGAGGGCGCCGGCGCTGGCCCGCGCGACCGCGGCGCTGAGCGGCGCCGCCCGGCGCTCGGGAAGCAGCGCGCCCCTCACGCCGGCGGCATCGGCGACCCGCAGCAGCGCCCCCAGGTTCTGCGGGTCCTCGATGCCGTCCAGCGCGAGGAGCCAGCACGGCTCGCCGGGCGGTGGGATCAGCTCGGCCAGCGGCGGGCAGCGCAGCGGGCCCACCTCGAGCAACACCCCCTGGTGCGGCATCCCAGCCGGCGCCTCGCGGTCGAAGTGCGCGGCCGGCACCTCCTCGGCCGGCACGCCGGCCGCACGCGCGCGCGCCAGCACGTCGGCGACCTCCGGGGTCGCGGGTCGGCCGCCGGTCGCGCGCAGCCGCAGCCGATGGATCGGGCGCCTGCCCGCGCGCAGCGCCTCGCGCACCGGATGGAGCCCGACCAGCACCTCGCGCTCCGGATGGCGCCCGGCTCGCGGTCTCGGCGATCTCGATCGCACGCGCTCCGCCTGGCTGGAGATCAGGCGAGCAATCTAGCGCGCAGCGGCGCCACGGATCGCAGCACGCCGTTCGCGTCCGCGATGCGCGGGTGGTTCTTCACCTCGAACTCGAGGTAGTCGATCAGCGAGGTGAACGCGTCGCGCACGTCGTGGCTGCGCTCGCCGGCCAAGCCGAGAGCGCGCTCGATCAGCACGTCCGGGTCGAGCACGCCGCCCGGGCCCGGGCGGACCCCGGCGAGCAGGCCCGGGAAGCGCGACGCGACCTCCTCGACGGCGCCGGCGAAGCGCTCGGGCAGGTGCTCCGGACCCTCGACCGCGGCGATCGCCGCCGCCAGCTCGCCGAGCAGCTTCACGGCGTCGTGGACGTAGGCGCGCAGGCGCTCGGCGGGGTCGTCGCGCCGCACGCGCTGGGTCAGGTCGGGGTCCTCGTCGGCGCGGTGGATGCGCACGGCGCCCGTCTTGTGCAGCAGCTGGAGCGTGCGCGCGGCGGTGGGCGGATCGAGCCGGGCGCGCCGGCACAGCGACGGGAACGCGGACTCCTCCGCCAGCACATCGAAGAGCAGCCGCTCGCTTCCGCCGAGGCTCTCGCGCTTCGCAGCAACCGCTTCGATGCGCACGCGCGGATCGCACAAGGCCTTCACGAAGCGGCGCAGGTCCTCGCGCCAGCGCATCCCCTCGTGCACCAGGCGCTGCGTCGGGAGCGCGAGCCGCACCACGTTGTCGGGCTGCACGTCGCCGTCCCAGAAGTAGATCCGTCCTGCGGCGTACGAGAACAGCGAGCGCACGATCTCCTCGACCTGGCGCTGCAGCCCGCTCCACAGCTCGCGCGGCGACACGAAGCCGCGCTCGACCAGCGCCTTGCCGAAGCGCTCGCCGCGCCGGTAGCTGCGCTCGGTCTCGTGGAGCTGCTCGAAGGTGAGGACGCCGGCGCGCACGAGCGAGTGGCCGAGCCGATCGATGCGCTGATTCGACGCGGCGAACACGACCTCGCCGCGGTGCAGCCAGACCCATTTCGCGTGGTCGTCGTGCTGGAACAGCAGCAGCCCCGACTTGCCGGCCCCGTGCAACCAACCGATCACGTCGGCGAGCGCGAAGACGCGCACGTCGCAGGTGATCGCGAGCTCGCGGTCGAGCGGCACCTCGGGCTCGCCCGAGCCGCGCCCGCGAGCCCGGTGGTCGATCTCGCCTCTCTCGCGCCGGCGTTCGAGCAGCACGAAGCGCGCACCGCGCTCGCGGAGCCCCACCCACTCGTGTGCATCGAGGCCGAGCGCGGCGCGCGCCGCGGCGTCGAGCCCGAGGCCCTCGCTGCGCGCCTCCTCGGCCTGGCGCCCCGCCATCTCGCCTCCCGTCTGCCGTCTCCCTGTTCGACTCCGGGACGGGCGCGCTTGAGCAGCGCGCCGGCAGGCCCGCGCGCCCGGCGGGCTCGGCGGGTTGCCCCCGGAAGCTGCGCTCAAGCTGCCGGCGCGCTGCACCGATGCGAGGTGCGGAGGGCTTCGGCATGTCGAACGACCGCATGCGCGACCGGCGCCGCCATCGCCGCGTCCCCGTCGAGACCGCGATCCGCCTCTCGACGATCGATCCGGAGGTCGACCCCTGGACCGGCCGGCCTTTCTTCCGGGCTTGCGAGGAGAGTTGCACCAACGTCTCGCGCGGCGGCGCGCTGGTGCTGACGCGGGAGCCGCTCGCCCCGGGGCGGCGCCTGCTGCTCGAGATGCAGCTCCCCGGCGGCATCGCGTTCGAAGCGATTGCCCGGGTGGCCTGGACGCGGCCCGAGCACGAGGACGCCGGCTACGGGCTCGGGGTCGAGTTCCTCGGCGGGACGCCGGAGCACCTGGCGCGCCTCGAGGGCTTCCTCGCCGAGCGCCCGGAAGCCGCGTAGCCGATGGACTTCGCTCGCTTGCGGCTCGCTGCGCGGAGGCCGACCCTCCAGGCCTGCTAGCGTCGATTCTCCGTCGGGCGAGCGAGAGAGTTCTTGATGCGCGCGTGCGCGTACCGTTATGCTCCTTCCTCCATGCGTCCGCCGGGCAGCTACAAGATCGCGAGCCGCAGCCGCGCCTTCGACGCGTACCTCGATCCGGGCGCGCGCGGCGCGCGCCGCGCGCGCCGCATCATCGAGTCGCTGCGCGACGAGATCGTCGAGGGCGGCGGCGGGGACGGGCTGCGCATCCGCCGCATCTTCTCGAGCCCGCGCGAGGTGTTCCGCCTCGAGCTGGAGCTGCCCGAGCTCGGCTACCAGCGCACCACGCTGCTCGACCGCGATGCGCTCGAGGAGTTGCTGGCGGCGGACGACGTGCGCGCGCGGGTGCGATCGAACTGGTGATCTTCGCTCGGCTTCGCCTCGCTGCGCGCGCCGCCGACGGCGGCGCTTGCGGGATACTTCAGACGCTCGTCTTGCCTCGGAGGGGGCGACCATGCTGGGTGCCCGGGGCAGGACTCGAACCTGCACGGCCAGCGGCCAGGCGATTTTAAGTCGCCCGCGTCTACCGGTTCCGCCACCCGGGCGAGATCGCGCGAGGATACCCCGAGGCGATGTTCCACGGAAACAAGATCGTGGTCGTGATGCCGGCGTACAACGCCGCGCGTACGCTCGAGCAGACCTATCGCGAGATCCCGCTCGACCTGGTCGACGAGGTGCTGGTCACGGACGACGCGAGTCACGACGCGACGGCTGACGTCGCGCGCCGGCTCGGGCTGCGCACCTTCGTGCACCCCGAGAACCGCGGCTACGGGGGCAACCAGAAGACCTGCTACACCGAGGCGCTGCGGCTGGGCGCCGACGTGGTGGTGATGCTGCACCCCGACTACCAGTACACGCCGAAGCTGATCGCGGCGATGGTCGGGATGATCGTCGACGGCCCGTTCGACGTCGTGCTCGCCTCCCGCATCCTCGGCGGCCGGGCGCGGCTCGGCGGCATGCCGCTCTACAAGTACGTCTCGAACCGCCTCCTCACCATGACCCAGAACGCGCTCTCGGGCTCGAAGCTCTCCGAGTTCCACACCGGCTACCGCGCCTTCTCGCGCGAGGTGCTCGAGACCATCCCGCTGCTCGAGAACTCGGACGATTTCGTGTTCGACAACCAGATCCTGGCGCAGGTGATGCACTGGGGCTTCGAGATCGGCGAGGTGAGCTGCCCCGCGCTCTACTTCCCGGAGGCGTCGTCGATCAACTTCCGCCGCTCGGTGACCTACGGCTTCGGCTGCCTCGCGACGGCGTGGCAGTACTTCCTGCAGCGCCACGGCCTGGCGTCGCACCGGATCTTCGCGCAGGCGGGGCGGCGCATTCCGCCGGGGGCGGCGAAGCAGTCGGTGGAGGCCCGGGCCGGAATCGAACCGGCATAAACGGATTTGCAGTCCGCTGGCTAAGCCATTCACCCACCGGGCCGCGCGGCGCCGCACCATAGCAGACGGGGATTGCTACCGTCGCGAGCATGCGCTGGCTCGGCATCTTCATCGGCGGCGGCCTCGGCTCGATGCTGCGCTTCTGGCTGCAGGGCGTCGTCCAGATGGCGACCGGGGCCGGCTTTCCGTGGGGCACCTTCGCAGTCAACGCCAGCGGCTGCTTCGCGATCGGCCTGCTCGCCACGCTGCTCGAGGAGCGCTCGCTGCTCGGTCCGACCGGCCGCCTGTTCCTGCTGGTCGGGATCCTCGGCGGCTACACCACCTTCTCGACCTTCGGGCTCGAGACCTGGCGGCTCGTCGAATCCGCCGAGTGGAAGCTGGCGCTCGGCAACGCGCTCGGCAGCGTCGCGGTAGGTCTGCTCGCCGTCGCGGGCGGCGTGGCGCTCGGGAGGCTCTCCTCGTGACGATCCCGCGCGAGGGCAAGCTGCTGCGCATCTTCATCGGCGAGAGCGACCGCGACGGCAGCCGCCCGGCCCACCAAGCGATCGTCGAGCTGGCGCGCCGCCACGGGCTCGCCGGCGCGACCGTGCTGCGCGGGCTCGCGGGCTTCGGCCACTCGAGCCGCATCCACACCGCGAAGATCCTGCGCCTCTCGATGGACCTGCCGATCGTGATCGAGATCGTCGACGCCGCCGAGAAGATCGACGCGTTCCTGCCGCTGCTCGAGCCGCTGATCGGCGGCGGCCTCGTCACGCTCGAGCGGGTCGAGGTGCTGGTCTACCGCGCCAAGGAACCGAGCCCCTAGAGCGACGGCAGCGGACGCAAGGCGTCCGCGACGCGGAGCCGCAGCCCGCCGGTCCCCTCCTCCACGCCGAGCAGCAGCTCCGCCTGCGCGCCGCGATCGAAGCGCGCAGGGAGCCCACCCGGCGCGAGCGCGCGCTTCACCGTGCACAGGAGCGCGCCGTCGCCCGACGGCGAGAGCCGCAGCGAGGCGGGCTCGAGCGCCTCCTCGCTGCCGTCGGAGAGCCGGAGCACGCCGCGCGCGAGGTCGACGCCGCGCACGAAGAAGCCCGCCTCCTCGACGTCGACCACGCCGCGGAAGCGCCCGAGCTGGACCACGTAGACGCGCTCGGCGGGCAGGTAGCGCACCGAGCGCTCGAACGCGGCGCGCAGCTTCTTGTTGCGGATCGGCACGCCCTCGTGCGTGAAGCGGCCGTCGCGGTGCAGCACCAGGCCGAACGAGCGCAGCGGGGGCGGTCCGGGTTCGGACTCGCTCAACCCGCCAGCGGCTCCGGCCGCGCCGTGCCGTCGGGCGAGATCGCGAAGACGCCCAGGAAGTCGTAGCGATTCCAGAGCGCCACGCGCACCACGCTCCGTCCGTCCTCGCCGCGATAGATCCACTTCTCGTTCCAGCGCACGCCGAGCTCCTCGTGGGTGCGCGGGTCGTTGACGCTGCCGACCTGGTCGGTCGGCGCGCCCACGTGCTTCCAGAGCCACTCGCGCGTGACCTTCGCGCTCATCGATCGCACTCGCCGCCGATCATGTTGATGAAGTCGAAGGTCGGGATCAGGTCGGCGAGCATGGCGCCGCGCAGCATCAGCGGCATCGGCTGCAGGTTGACGAAGCTCGGCGGGCGGCAGCGCACCTTCCAGGGCACTGCGGTTCCGTCCGAGACCACGTAGAAGCCGAGCTCGCCGTTCGCGGACTCGATCGCGTGGTATGCCTCGCCCGGCGGCACCAGCGGCCCCTCGGTCACCGCCTTGAACTGCTGGATCAGCTCCTCCATCGCGTTGAAGACGCGGCCCTTGGCCGGCCAGCGCACGCGCGGGTCGTCGACGTTGACGGGGCCGGGACCCAGGCGCTCGAGCTGCGCCAGGCACTGCTCGACGATGCGCAGGCTCTGCTGCATCTCCTCGACGCAGACCAGGTAGCGGTCGTAGTTGTCGCCGACCTCGCCGATCGGCACGTCGAAGTCGACCTCGGCGTACTTGAGGTACGGCTCGTCCTTGCGGACGTCGAGCGGCACGCCCGCCGCGCGCAGGATCGGGCCGGTGACGGCGTAGCGGATGCAGTCCTGCTTCGACAGCACGCCGGTCCCGCGCAGGCGGTCGACGAAGAGGCGGTTGCGCGTCACCACCTCGTCGTAGTCGCGCAGCAGGCCGCGGATCTTGGCGATGTTCTCGCGGCACACGCCCGGGAACGCGGGCGGCATGTCGTGCTTCACGCCGCCGATGCGCAGGTAGTTCGAGGTGACGCGCGCGCCGCACAGCATCTCCATCAGGTCCCAGGTCAGCTCGCGCGCCTCGATGCCGAACAGGAACGGCGTCATCGCCTGCAGCTCGAGGCAGGCGGCGCCGCAGCGCGTCAGGTGATCCGCGAGCCGCGAAAGCTCCCCTGCCAGCGTGCGCAGCCACTGGCAGCGCTCCGGCGTCTCCAGCGCGAGCAGCTTCTCGACGGCCAGGCAGTAGCCGATGTTGGCGAGGATCGCCGAGTTGTAGTTCAGCCGATCCGTGTAGGGGATCGCCTGGTACCAGGTCCCGCTCTCGCACTCCTTCTCGAAGCCGCGGTGCAGGTAGCCGACGGCGATGTCGAGGTCGACGATGGTCTCGCCGTCGAGCTCGATCAGGAACTTGACGGTGCCGTGCGTGGCGGGATGCGACGGCCCCATGTTGAGGATCTGGTGCTCGGTGTGGAGATCCTTCTCGAGGTCGTCGTCGAGCGTGCGGACGTGGGCCATCGGCTCAGTTCCCCGGTCCCACCAGCGGCTGGCGCCGCTCCTTGGGATAGTCCTTGCGCAGCGGGTGCCCCTCGAACTCCTCGTAGAGCAGGATGCGGCGCAGGTCGGGGTGGTTGCGGAAGCGGATCCCGTAGAGGTCCCAGACCTCGCGCTCCATCCAGTCGGCGGCGGGCCACAGCGCCACCGCCGAATCGATCTGGCAGGGCGATTCCGGCACGCCGGCCTTCACGCGCACGCGCTGGTTCCGGCTCAGCGAGTAGAGGTGGTAGACCACCTCGAAGCGCGGCGCGCGCCCGAGATGATCGACCGCCGTCAGGTCCATCAGCATCTCGAACTCGAGCCCGCGCTCGTCGCGCAGGAAGCGCAGGATCTCGACCACGCGCCCGGCGTCGACCAGCGCCGTCGCGTCGCCGCACTGCGCGTGCGTGGCGAGCACCGCGCCGGGGAAGGCCTCGAGGAGCCGGCGCAGCGCGGGCGAGCCGAAGTCCTCCATCAGGCGCCCTTCAGCGGGGCGTGCTGGCGGTCGTACTCGGCGCGCAGGAAGGCGAGCCGGCGCTCGAGCAGCTTCTCGGGCACCAGCAGGTCCGGCTTGTGGTACAGCGTCGCGCCGCGGTCGTAGCTGGCGATCTCGACCTCGCGGCTCATCACGATCGCCTCCTCGGGGCAGGCCTCCTCGCACAGGCCGCAGAACATGCAGCGCGACATGTCGATGTCGAAGGCCTCCGGATAGCGCTCGATGCCGCGCTCCGGCAGCTCGCCCGGCACGATGCTGATGCAGTCGGTGGGGCACGCGAACTCGCAGAGTCCGCACGCCACGCACTTCGGCAACCCGTCGTCGAGCTGCACCAGCACCGGCATGCCGCGGAAGGCGTCGGGGTAGTCGACGCGTTCCTCCGGATACTGGACGACGAAGGCGGTCGGCTTGCCGCGCGCGAAGCCCGAGAGGTTGCGGAAGAAGTGGCGGCTCGTGGTGGCGAGGCCCTGCACGATCGCCGGCAAGTAGCTGCGCTCGATCCAGCCGAGCTTCTCGCGGCGCTTCACGGTGACGACGCGGGCGGCCATCGGCGCGCAGCCTAGCGGAGCGACTAGGAGGGGGCGAGAGCGAAATCGCGCTCGAAATGCCGGGCCACGAGCTCGCGGGCGCGCAGCTCGAGGGCGGGCGGCCGCGCGTGTCCGAGCTCGCGCTCGACCGAGGTCATCGCGACCTCGCGCAGCCCGCACGGCACGATCACGTCGAAGGCGGCCGGGTCGAGGCTCACGTTGAGCGCGAAGCCGTGCCAAGTGACCCAGCCGCGCAGGCCGATGCCGATCGAGGCGATCTTGCGCGGCGGACCGGCGCTCGCGGGGCTCGCGAAGACGCCGGTCCAGCCCGGCCGCGTGTAGGCCGCGACGCCGAGCTCGGCGAGCGCCGCGCAGAGCACCGCTTCGATGCGGCGCAGGAACGCGGTCACATCGGGCCGACCGCGCGCCGCGAGGTCGACGATGGCGTAGCCGACCAGCTGCCCGGGCCCGTGGTAGGTGACGTCGCCGCCGCGGGCGACGCGGTGCAGCTCGATACCGCGCGCCGCCAGCGCGGCGGGCGGCGCGAGCAGGTGCTCGGGCCGCGCGCTGCGCCCCAGCGTGACGACCGGCGGGTGCTCGAGCAGCAGCAGCGTGTCGGGCGCCGCGCCGCGGCGCCGCGCCTCGAGGCGCTTCTCCTGCAGCTCGAGCGCCTCGGCGTAGGGCACGCTGCCGAGCCACTCGACCCGCAGCATCTAGATCTCGAACTCCGCGGCCTCGAGCAGCTCCCGGACGCCGTAGAGGAAGGCGTTCGCCGGCGCGCCGTCGACGGCGCGGTGGTCGTAGGAGAGCGCCAGGTGCAGGATCGGGCGGATCACGATGGCGTCCTCGCCGTCGATCTCGCGCACCACCGGCCGCTTCACCACCTCGCCCATCCGCAGGATGCCGACCTGCGGCTGGTTGATGATCGCGAAGCCGTAGAGGTTCCCGTGCCGGCCGGGGTTCGAGACCGTGAAGGTCCCGCCGCGCAGCTCGTCGGGCGAGAGCTGGCGATTGCGGGCGCGCGCCCCGAGGTCCTCGATCGCCGCGGCCAGGCCGACCAGCGAGAGGCGGTCGGCGTCGCGCACCACCGGCACCACGAGCCCCTTCTCGGTCTCGACGGCGACCCCGACGTGGATCGCCCGCTTCTCGACGATGGCGTCCTCGACCACCGACGCGTTGAGGCGCGGGTGCTCGCGCAGCGCACGCACCGTCGCGTGCACCACGAAGGGCAGGAACGTCAGGTTGAAGCCGTGCTGCTCGCGGAAGGCGCGCTTGTGCGCGTCGCGCAGCCGCACCACCGCGCCGAGGTCGACCTCCGCGACGGTGCCGACGTGCGGCGAGATCTGCTTCGAGAGCACCATGTGCTCGGCCACGATGCGCCGCAGCGGCGTCATCGGGATCACCTTGTCGCCGGGCTGGATCTGGTAGCTGAGGTAGCCGGGGCGGCCGGCCGGCGGCGCCGCGACCGGCGCCGCGGGGCGCAGCGGGGCGGCGGGAGCGGCCGCATGGATCACGTCCGCCTTGGTCACCCGCCCGCCGGGGCCCGTCGCTGCGACCGTGCCGATCTCGACGCCCTCGACTTCGGCGAGGCGCTTCGCGACGGGGGTCGCGCGGGGCGCTTGCTGAGCTGTAGCACGTCTGTCGACTTCGCTCGGCTTCGCCTCGCTGCGCGCGCTCGCTTCGCGAGCGCTTGCGGGATACTCCAGACGATCCACTTGCCCCAGAGGCGACGGGGCTGCCTCTCTGGACGATGCGCGTTGCCCCGGAGGCAACGACCGGCCTGTACTCGCGGCTGCCTCCGCACCCACTGCCAGCGTCACGAGCGCGGCGCCCACCGGGATGGTTTCGCCCTCGGCGACCAAGATCTTCTCGACGAC
>Ga0335070_10008990_pt1 | contig 11730 bp, 10 predicted proteins | sample Lox_Sample_13_FD_206722 | JGI IMG/M metagenome (GOLD analysis project Ga0335070, IMG submission 206722) | Soil microbial communities from Loxahatchee National Wildlife Refuge, Florida, United States - Lox_Sample_1.3 | ecosystem: Environmental > Terrestrial > Soil > Wetlands | place: USA...
GGTCGTAGTTCATCTTGTAGATGTGGTCGCCCGATAGGATAAGCACATACTTGGGCTCTTCGGAACCGATGGAATAAATGTTCTGGTACACCGCGTCGGCGGTTCCCATGTACCAGTTATCGCTGACGCGCTTCATCGGCGGAAGGATCTCAATGAACTCCCCCAACTCCGAGCCGACGACGTTGCTCCAGCCCGCGCGGATGTGCCTGTTCAGCGACAGCGCCTTGTACTGCGTAAGGATGTAGATGCGGCGCAAGTCGGAGTTGAGACAGTTAGAAAGAGTAATGTCGATAATGCGATAGATGCCGCCGAAGGTAACGGCCGGCTTGGCGCGATCTCGGGTGAGAGGGTACAAACGCTCGCCTGCTCCGCCTGCCAGTAATACCCCCAACGTTTCTCTCATGGCAGCCTTACTCCCCGGTGGTCTCTGCATGCAGCGACTTTGAGTAAAGTTCTTCCTGGGCCGGCTCTCCCAGCGATTGTCGGCCCAACCAAATTCGTCGAAATCTTAGCACGCGGCCATCACCCGCTCGGTCGCTTGTTTCATTGTTGATCGTTCACGGTGATGCGCAGCGATCGCAAGAACTGCAGGTCCTGCGATGTGATGTCGAGTTCACCCGAGGACCTGGTTTCGTGGCGGAGTTCCTTCTCATTGTGGTTGTCGCGTTGACTGAATCCGACGGTAGCTTCCAGCACCAGAAACACATTGTGGCCACTGGCGCGAATGCGTCCCATCACGTCGGAGATGCGGTCAGAGTCTGCCACCGCCTGGTTGATCGCTTCTCCCAATTCCTTGACCAGCCTTTTGAGTTGATCGTCCACGGCGCCACCTGAAACTGCGGACGTCTCTCGATTGATTCGCCGACGCCCGCTAGCCCTCTGCTTGTAGAATACGCCTTTAACGCGCATGTCTGCATCCGGGGAAAACAAGCCGGTCGAGTCACCCGGCCTCGGGCGCCAGAGCCGGGCCCTGCTGCGGATTGCAGGCCGGCAGGCCGGCCAGAACCGCTGGGCGCGAGCATTCTACCGCGGGGGCACGAGCTTCTGGGGTAGCGTCGGCCACGTGCTGCGGGCGCTGTGGCTGGAAGTAACAGGCCTCCTGTTTTTGGTGCTGGCGGTGATTGGTGGCGGCGCTACGATACGGGAGTACCGCAGCTACGCAGCAGGCGCCGCCAGTGGCGGCAAGGTCGCGATCGCTGCGGTGTTCACGGTGATGTTTGTCTACTTCGGCATCGAGTCATTCGTGCGAGTAAGGCGCAAGCGCAATCGGGCTTAGGAAGCTCGGCCTGCTTCCCTTTCAGCGCAAACTGAACTACGATGCTTGCCGAAACCCCCGCGGAGAGAATCGATGAGTGAAAAGAACTTGGGCAGTGCCATCTTCGGCGGTTTAATTGGCCTGGTACTCGGAGTGTTTCTCGGCGAGCACCGGGTGGCGGAGATCGCCGCCGAGCACGGAGAGTTGGCTCCTACCGGCCTCAATCCCTTGCCGTACATGCATTACGCACGATTCTGGCTGGTTACAATCATCTGCATCCTTGTGTTCGCTTTCATCACTGGCAAGATCGGCCGGCCCACCAGCCAGTCTGACTTGTGATTCGCCTCACAGCCGCAGCGGCGTTGGAGATCCAATAATCGATGAGCCGCCTCTTGCGCGGTTCAACTCTCACGAGGGCCTCCTGCCATGCCCGAATCCAAGACCCGCGCCGTCCCCACCAAGCTCGCTGACAAACAGCAGACCTCCTCGCACATCGAAGTCAAACCGCTCTACACGCCGGCCGACATGGAGTACTGGAACTACGAGCAACAGCTTGGGTATCCGGGGCAGTTCCCCTATACCCGTGGGGTGCAGGCCTCGATGTATCGCGGGCGCCTGTGGACGATGAGACAGTATGCCGGTATGGGCGACGCCAGCGAGTCGAACCGGCGCTACAAGTACCTGCTGAGCCAGGGGACCACGGGCCTCAGCATTGCGTTCGACTTGCCCACTCAGATCGGGCTCGACTCCGATAGCCCGCTCGCGCTGGGCGAAGTCGGCAAGGTTGGCGTGGCGATCGACTCGATCGAGGACATGCTCCGGCTGTTCGACGGCATCAACCTCGAGCAGATTTCAACCTCGATGACGATTAACGCGACGGCGTCGATCCTGCTGGCGTTGTACATCGTTGTGGCACGACGAACCGGCCGCGAAGTGCGCAAGCTGAGTGGTACCGTGCAGAATGACGTACTCAAGGAATACATCGCACGGGGAACGTACATCTATCCCCCGGCGCAGGCGATGCGCATCATTACCGACGTCTTTTCGTATGCAAACGAGAACTTGCCCGACTGGAACACGATTTCGATTTCCGGCTATCACATGCGCGAGGCCGGATGCACGGCAGTGCAAGAGGTCGCCTTCACGCTCTCCAACGGCATGACCTACGTGCAGGCCGCGATCGACGCAGGCCTCGACGTGGACAAGTTCGCGCCCCGGCTGTCGTTCTTCTTCAACGCGCACAGCAACTTTCTGGAAGAAGTGGCGAAGTTCCGCGCGGCGCGGCGCATGTGGGCGCGCATCATGCGCGACCACTTCAAGGCCCAGAGTCCGAAGTCGCACATGCTGCGCTTCCACACGCAGACGGCGGGCTCGACGCTGACGGCGCAGCAGCCGGAGAATAACATCGTCCGCACCGCGCTGCAGGCGCTCTCGGCCGTGTTGGGTGGAACGCAATCGCTACATACGAATTCGTTCGACGAAGCGCTGGCGCTGCCGACCGAACAGTCGGCGCGTATCGCGCTGCGCACGCAGCAAATCATCGCCTATGAATCGGGAGCGCCGCAGACAATCGATCCCCTGGCAGGTTCGTACTATGTGGAAACGCTGACCGACCAGATCGAGGCCGGCGCGCGGCAGTATCTCGACAAGATTGACGCGCTGGGCGGAACTTTGCAGGCCATCGAGAAGGGATTCATTCAACAGGAAATTCAGAACGCGGCGTATGAGTATCAGCGGGCGGTGGATCACCTCGGGTCGGTGGTTGTGGGCGTGAATGCGTTTGCCATCGAGGAGGAGAAGGAAATCCCGCTGCAGCGTATCGACGAATCACTGGAGCGCAAGCAGGTGGAACGCGTAATGGCACTGCGCGCCAAACGCGACCACGCCAAGTGGCAAGCCGCAATCAAGCAGGTCGAAGACACCGCGCGTGGAACTGGTAACTTGATGCCGGTCATCATTGAAGCAGTCGAGGCAAACGCCACGGTCGGCGAAATCTCTGACGCGATGCGACACGTGTACGGCGAATATCACGAGACAGTGGTGATCTGATCTTTCTTCGCAAAGACTGCATATCTCGACTCTCCGGTCGCGATGTCACTGGACCGTGACAATCATTTTGCGTGGTCATGACAACTCGCTCGCCACCTGCTCCTATCGTCGCCTTATAAAGACCGGCGGCAGACTAGGCCTCCCGGTCTGTGAGGTGAATATGAAGCTTCTACCGGCAACACTGCTGCTGGCGCTCATTAATCTCGGCTGCGGAGGCTATGGCTCAGGCATGGGAACCACCCCAGCTCCGATGCCTCAGATCGCTCCAAACACCGGCACTTTTTCGACGCCGTTAACGGTGACGATCACCGATCAGTTGCAGAATACGGTCATTTACGTCACGACTGATGGCTCAACGCCCACCTTGAACTCGCGTATCTATAGCGGCCCTTTCATGCTCACTCAGGCGGGGCAGGTGCAGGTGCAGGCCATCGCCGTTGCCGGAGGGTATAAGACCAGTCAGGTCGCGATTGCCAACTTCACCTTGCAGTGATGTTCCTGACCCACTGCAGTGATGCCGCTTGAGCGGCAACATCAAGGGTGAGGTTGGAGCGGGTCACTCACAGGTGGGGTGAGTGGCCCGTAGAGTGTTCGCGTAACGCCGCACAACGCTTTGTGCGGGATGTTGTTTCGGGGGGCTACCGAGTTGTCAGGTGCTCGTTTGTCTCAACTTCGTGACCGTACGCCACGGGAGGTTGCGGTGCCACGAAAAATTCTGTTATGGACGGCTTGACCTGGTTCCAGCACTCAAATAGCGCGAGGTGACCGGAGTCAGCGCACACGAGCATCGCCGAGTTCGGCAACTGATGTTTCATCTCTTCGCCGACCGACAACGGGATCAGGTTCTCTTCTTTGCCCCAAATGAGCAAAACAGGCGCGTGGATTTCCTTCAGCCTGCCGTCGAGCACGTCCTGGTACGTGAGGAACGACTTGAAGATGCGACGCGTGATCCATTCGTGTTCGGCAATCTTCCGGAGAAAGTCTCGCCGCACGGGGTAAGGCACGTAATACTGGCGCGGCGTGAGCATGTTCATAAAGGCGTCGAACTCCTTGCGCGACGAGGGGAGGAAGTCTTTCACTGTCAAATTCGTCTTGAACTTGAGGCCCGCGGGGTCGGCGACAACCATCCGGTTCACCGCCTCGGGGTGGTCGCTGGCCAGCTTCAGTGATACCCAACCGCCCATCGAAATACTCACGATGTCCGCCGGCAAGGCGTCTCGTTGTTCGAGAAACTGGCGCAGCATCTCCGATTGCTGGGTGATCGTGTAGGCGATGTCGGGTGTGTCAGACTGCCCGTGGCCCAATAGATCCACGGCATAAATGTGGAAGCGCCCGCTCATCTGGAGCATCGGCAGGACCCAGTTCAGCGACTCACCGCCCAACCCGTGCACAAATACCAGCGGCGGGCCTTCGCCTCCTTCGTAGTAATGGACCCGGTAGGGACCGACCTGGGCGTAGTGGCCGTGGATGCCGCCCAGCCAAAGCGCCAAGCGGCCAACGTCACTCATCAGTGAGAGCGGACGGAACCATGCGTACGCTGCAAAGGTTAGCAGCAGGAGCAGGAGGGTTAGTACAAACTTCCGTCCGCGCCGGGCGGAGGTTGGCGCCACGAAGGTCTGCGCAGCGTCAGAAAATACCGGCATTTTGTGTCTAGTTCATCCAAAAACGAAAAATCGTTCTTTATGAATATTAAAGGATTATTACCGCGATGAACGTATTGTTACAGATAAATGTCGAGATCTTATTGTCAAAGGGCGCAGCCGAACCCCCACCGCGGGGCAAACTGTGACGAACCGGAGGGCGACCCGGCGGCTGAGACTCCGATGCTGGCATAAACCGGCCGTTACACTTCGGGTGCGGGCGATTGTCATACGCCGTCAGACCTCGGTAGCATCCGTTGCAAGAGGTATCCCCCAGTGATGAAACACGTCAGCACCCTCGCATTCGTGGTAGTGTGCGTTGCCGGCGCCAGTGTGTTTGCTAGCGCCACCGACAAGAAGGATGTCAAAGGCTCGGGCTGCGTCGAGAAGGTGGCAGAAAACTCTTGCCGCGTAATCATCGATTCGCAAACCGGCGAGCTGTACAACCTTATGTTCAGCGGCGGCGCGCCCAGGTCAGGCACAGCCATCCAGTTCGAAGGCACTGTACGGCATGCCGGAAAGTCGTGCTCGACCGGCAAGCCCGTCAAGGTGAGCAAATGGACAAAGGAAAAGGGCATCAAGTGCCCTCCTCCGGTGGCGGCGCTAGTCGGGCGATAAGGCGGTATCGACCCTGCAGCGCTTAGGCTTCTAGCTGCGGCTGGCAGCTTTGGATCGAGTTTCCTGCAACAATTCGGCAGCAATCTCTCGCACCCGCAGGCTGATCTCGAAGCTCGGCGTCGCTGGACCTCGCCCCCAGCGGTTCACTTCCCAGTGAGCGCGAACAAACTTCGCGCCATTCGTCTGCGAGAGATCGAGCAGCATCGGGTATTCGCCGGGATAGAACTTCTGCGGCAATGAGGCAAACGGCTTGGCCTCCCAAGTTGTTCCGTCAGCAGAGGTGTAGAACAGAATCTCGATGGACTCCTGCTCAACGATTTTCAAGACCGATAGCGTGGCAAGTAGTGCGGGATTGGATACTCCGCTTATGTCCAGCGGTTCGCTGTCGCCCTTGGCAGTTACAGTGGTATTTTCAGGGACGAGAAAGACATCGATCATCACGCCCTCATTCTACTGAAACGACGCCCGAGCCACGCGTGACAATAATCACAGCGACTGGCGATCGTCCGTCGGAGCAGCCCTTTTGCAACCCACCCGTATTGCTTTCAGCGGAGCAACATGAGTCCCGATTTGGGAATTTTTTCCTGATTCGGAACAGTTCCATTACGAAAGTACAGGCGAACAAACCCATCCACTGTACTTTCGTAACCTGTTCTGCGGTCCTTTGGTCGTATTTTCCGTTGTGCCCGAGAATGAACCCGGTAACCATGGGGATGCAGGAGGGCGTCTCACATGCGCCACGTGGGCCGGCGGAGCTGTTTCCATTCTCTCATCAGAGTCATCGCCTGGCTAGCGGCGCTGCTGATGGTCGGGCTCCCCGCTGTATCGCAAGACGGCACCACCGCGCTGGAAGGGCTGGTGGAAGACCTGAGCGGCGCGCGCATCTCGGGCGCCGAAGTCATCCTTAGCAATCCGGAGAACGGCTACCGCAACTCCGCCAAAACCGACGGCAGCGGCCGATTCGATTTCGCCATGCTTACTCCCGGAAGCTACATCATTTTGGTGTCGGCGGCGGGGATGGCAGACGTCGTGCAGGGCGGCCTCGAACTCCATGTCGGCGGCTCGATGCAACTGGAATTCCGGCTCAAGCCCAAGGGACGCGAGGACAACATCACAGTGTTCGCCACGCCGATTGTCGATACGGACAGCGGCGAAGTGTCACAGACCATCGACCAACAGGCGATCGCCGACCTGCCGCTGAACGGACGGCGGTACACCGACCTGGCGCTGCTATCGCCGGGAGTAACGCAGGACCCGCGCGGCTTGACGTCGGGCTCGAATGGGGACCTGTCGTACGGCGGAACGCGCGGCTACCAGAACAGTTTCCTGGTAGACGGCGCCGACAACAACAACAGCTTCTTTGCCCAGGCGCGGGGGCGTTATCGCGCGCCGTATCAGTTCAGCAACGAAGTGATCAAAGAGTTTCGGGTTTCGTCGAACGGCTACAGCGCTGAGTTGGGACGCGCAGGCGGGGCCGTGTTCAACGTGGTGACCAACTCCGGTGGGAACTACTGGCATGGCTCGGCGTTTCTTTTTGTGCGCGATCGCACGTTTGATGCGACGCCCGCCTATGCGGGTACGGAACCGTACGAGCAGCAGAAGCAGTTCGGCGGAACGCTCAGCGGTCCGCTGCTGAAGAACCGCGTCTTTATGTATTTGGGTTACGACCAGCATCAATTGCAGGTGCCGTCGATCATGCAGTTCGGTAACGGGGCCATGCAGGTGGTGCCGACTGCCGAAGACTACGACTATCTCGATCGGGACAAGGTATTCGCAGCGGCGGCGCAACTGAATTCGATGGCCGGAATGTATCCGACGTATATGGGTGGAAATGCCGGCTTTGCCAAGTTCGACTTCAACCTTTCGTCGAAGCAATTGCTGTTCGTCCGCCTCAGCACGTCGCGGTACTCGGGAACGAACAACGTGTTTTTTGACCCGGCCAGTCCCATCACGAATTACACCGAAGACGCCAATGGCACGGAGGATGTCGCGACGGACAGCCTCGCTGCCTCCTGGACCAGCGCGTGGACGACGCGGTGGTCCACTAACCTAAGGGCGCAATTCTCGCGTGACCTGCAGCAGTCGTTCGCCAACTCGGATGCTCCGAAGATCAAGATTTACGGGCTGGTGGACGGCATGGGGAGGTCGAATATCCTGCCCCGCACGACGCAGGAGCACAAACTGCACGTCGCCGATACCGTAAACTACAACACCGGCCGCAACAACTGGAAGTTCGGCGGAGACTTTCTCGCAGCGTGGATCTACAACTACTATCCCGCGTTGTTCGGGGGACAATTCTACTTCAATAACGTGAAGGTAAACCCGTGGTTCTTTACGCCGGCCAAGTACGGCGAACCGCTTACCCCTCTGCGCGCCTACGCGCACGGGGTGCCGCGCTACTACTCGCAGGATTTCGGGGACTCGGAGTCCCATCCCAACTCGCGCTCGTACTCGGCGTTCGCGCAGGACACCATTCGAGTAACCCGGAAGTTTACGGTGAATGTCGGCCTCCGCTACGACCTGCAGACGTTCCAGGTGCCGGGACTGGTCAGCAACCCGCTCTACCAGCCGGAGGGCAAGATTCCAACCGTCACGGATAACTTCTCACCGCGTGTTGGCTTCAGCTACTCCATCGGCTATCGGCATCCGGTCGTAATCAAAGGCGGCTTTGGCCGGTTCTATAGCCTGATTCCGAGCATCTACGCTTCCGAAGTAGCTATCGACAACGGCATCACCGACACACATCTGTTTCTTGACAACATGAAGCAGGCAGACGCAGCGCTGTTTCCGAAGTATCCGAGTGCTCTGGTGAGCTGTCCGCCGGGAGCAACGGTCTGCCTGCCACCTGCCACGGTAGCCAGTCACCTGACCGCGGACGTGTCGGCTTTCTCCCAGAATTTCCAGACACCGTACACGGAGCAGGCGAGCGCAACAGTGGAATACGGGATCACCGACAAGCTCAGCCTGTCGGCCAGCTACCTCTACGTACATGGTGAGCATTTGATCCGGTCACTGGACGTGAACCTGCCAAAGCCAAAGATTCTCGAGTATCCGGTGTACGACGACCAGTCGGTGTTCACGGGTGAGTACTACTCGGTAGCCTCGTTCGCTGACGTGCAGACCAAGCGATCAGTGGATTGCCCGTATCCGCCGTGTTTGAACGATGTGCAGCGGCCCGATCCCCGGCTAGGCAGCATCAACTCGTTCGAGAGCGCGGCCAGCAGCTTGTACAACGGTTTTACGGTGATGCTCAAGGGACAGATCAGCCGCCAGGTGTTTGTGCGCGCCGGGTATACCTATGCAACCGCGGTGGACGACGGCCCGGACTCATTGGTCGTGGGACGGCCGGGAAACGTGCAGAATGCCTATGCCACTCAACTCGAGCGCGGCCCGAGCGTGACAGAACAGCGAAACCGCCTGGTGGCGGCCTCGGTGTTTCAGCCCACAGCGATTCCTTTCGATTCGAAATTCCTGAAAGCGCTAGTGAACAACTGGACTGCTTCGACAGTGTTTACCATCGGTTCGGGACGACCCATCAACGCAACCATCGCGGGGGACTCCAATCGCGATGACAACACTTACAACGACCGGTTGCCGGGGGCAACGAGGAACTCTTACCTGGGCCCAGGCTATATGTCGCTGGACATGCGCATCAGCAAGAGCTTCCAACTGAGCGAGCGGCTGCGGCTGACGCTTCTGGCGGAATCATTCAATGTGAGCAACCAAGTCAACAAGCGCGTGGACATCTCAGACGACGGCTTCCTGAACTCGGCAGGACAGTTCGTGGCATACTCGACCAGCGTCGGTAAGACGTCATACGCCGGCGAATTCATCAAGAACTCGAAGTTTCTGATCCCGACGAATGCATATGCTCCCCGGCAAATCCAATTTTCAGTAAGAGCCAATTTTTGAGCGATTTACAGTTATATATTGTCTTGTTTGTGCCATATGCATATCGCCTGTAAGTGGAGGCACAATTGGGACTCTTCGCTTGACTTCCCGCCCGAACACTGGGATAACAAGAGGAGTCCGTTTGGGACGAGTTTGGGGGTGTTTACCCGTTGGCCGAAGTACGCATTCAGGAGGGCGAATCGTTAGAGAACGCCCTGCGCCGCTTCAAGCGTAAGGTCCAGCAAGAGGACATTATTAAGGAAGTGAAGCGTCATTCTTTCTACCTCAAGCCGGGCGAGAAGAAGCGCGTGAAAGAAGCGCTGGCGCGAAAGCGCAGCCGCAAAAAAGCTCGCAAAGAGCAGGACTAATGTAACCGCTGGGCCGCTGTAAAAAGGCGGCCCTGTGCTTTTCTTCCCAAGCCGTGATTGTGGGGACCTTCATAACTGGAATTGGGCAGTAATTGACGATGTGCCATGCGTGGGGCATGGCTGGGCCGAACCCAAGAGCAGTGGCGGAGCGACAGGTGTGGCGGCTTTGCATGAACCGCGGGTTGCGGCGCATGCAGGGACTGCCAGCGACCCCCGTCTGTCGCTGGGAACAGGGGCTGAAGGGAGCAACACTCCATGGAATTCCAGGACAAGGTCCTCAAGTGCATCGACTGCGGTAGCGAATTTGTCTTTACCGCGGGCGAACAACTGTTCTTCCACGACAAACAGTTCAAGAACGAACCCAAGCGCTGCAAGCCGTGCAAGGCGAAGCGCGCCGCGAATATGGGCCCCACCTCCGCAGGCAACTATTCGAAGGTGGAAACCCGCACGAACTGCTCCGGTTGCGGCAAAGAGACTACCGTTCCGTTCAAGCCGACTCAAGGAAGACCCGTATTCTGCCGGGAATGCTTCCAGCAGCGGCGAACGGCTGCATCGGCCTGACTGCCAATCTACGACTTTCGCGCCAGTTCACTTCGAGCGATAACCGAGAGCTGTGGTGTGTCTGGCGACTGCTGTACGGGCCAACGGCCCTCTGATACCTTCCTATAATCGAAGACGTGGCGACTTATTTCGTGGAGAATTTCGGCTGCCGTGCGACGCAAGCCGACGGTGCAGCGATCGAGAGACAACTACTCGACCGCGGGCTGGCGCGGGCAGAAACGCCAGCTGAAGCTGCAGTGGTCGTTCTAAACACATGCACGGTCACAGCGACAGCAGACCAGGACGTGCGCTCCGCAATCCGGCGCATTCATCGCAAGAATCCCGAGACAAAGATTTTGGTAACGGGCTGCTACGCGCAGCGATCGGCGGAGGAGATCTCGGCGCTGCCGGGCGTGAGTCTGGTTGTGGGCAACTCGCACAAGCATGTGCTCGCCGACTATGCGGTTCCGCTGGCAACTGGTGGCGGATTCGTACCGCTGACCAGCATTGGCGGGGCAAACGAACCACCGATTGTCGTTGGCGACATCTTTGCGCACACCGAATTGGTGGCTGCGCCCGTATTTGAAGGCGATGGCGCCGCGGAGAAAACGCGCCCCAACCTGAAGGTGCAAGACGGCTGCAACAATCGCTGCTCGTTCTGCATAATTCCGTCGGTTCGCGGCCGCAGCCGTTCGCTGGCGCTCGAACACGTGCTGCGCGAGACCCGCCATCTGGTGGCGCGCGGGTTTCGGGAGATCGTGCTTTCGGGCATCAACCTGGGCCGATGGGGCCGGGATCTGTTGCCGCGCACAGACTTCGCAGCCATGCTGCGAGCAATCCTGGAGCAGACTGAAATCGAAAAGCTACGCATCAGCTCAGTCGAGCCGATGGACTGGACGAACGACCTGATAGAGCTTGTCGCAAGCTCACCGCGCATCGCCAAACATGCGCACGTGCCATTGCAATCCGGCAGCGACCGTGTGCTGCGGAGGATGCACCGACGCTATCGTCCCTGGCATTACGCTGATCGAATTGAGCGGATGCGACGGGTCATGCCCGATGCAGCGATTGGAGCTGACGTGATGGTCGGCTTCCCGGGCGAAACCGAGGGGGAGTTTGAGCAGACGCGAGAGCTGATTGCACTGCTACCGCTCACTTACCTGCACGTGTTTACCTATTCATCGCGTCCGGGAACACCGTCGGCGGCCCTGCCGAACCAGGTTCCGGTGCAGGTGGCGCGCGAGCGCAATCGCGTGCTGCGGGAACTCGCCGCAGCGAAGCACAAGAGATTTATGGAATCCTTCGTAGGCCGGGAGCTTGAGGTGATCACTCTCAGCCGCATGGAAGCCGGCTACAGGGAGGGCCTCAG
>Ga0335070_10008992_pt1 | contig 11730 bp, 8 predicted proteins | sample Lox_Sample_13_FD_206722 | JGI IMG/M metagenome (GOLD analysis project Ga0335070, IMG submission 206722) | Soil microbial communities from Loxahatchee National Wildlife Refuge, Florida, United States - Lox_Sample_1.3 | ecosystem: Environmental > Terrestrial > Soil > Wetlands | place: USA: Florida...
TGATCAAGAGGGCCTATCCGTACCGCAACCTCACACGCGACAAATATGCCGAGGTGCTCGAGATGTTGTCGGAGGGCATCGCCTCGCAGCGCGGGCGCTATGGTGCTTATCTCCATCACGATCGCGTGAATCGGCGATTAAGGCCGCGCCGCGGAGCGCGCATGGCTGCGATCACTTCCGGCGGGGCGATTCCGGACAATTCGCTGTTCACGGTAGTGGCAGAGCCGGACGGAGCAATCGTCGGAACGGTAGATGAAGATTTTGCGGTTGAAAGCATGGCGGGCGAGGTCATGTTGCTCGGCAACACGTCCTGGAGAATTCGCCGCATCGAGGGGAGAACTTCGCGGATTCTGGTGGAAGATGCGCAAGGCCAGCCGCCGGGAATTCCCTTCTGGCGTGGAGAGGCTCCTTCGCGAACCTCAGAGCTGTCGGAACAACTCGGAGATCTGCGAAAAGAAATCAGCGACCGGCTGCCCGGCGTGCTCCCGGTGGAGGGCTGGCGCAATTTACCCATGGTGGCCGGGACGGCGGAGTGGCTCGGGCAGGAATGCGGCCTCGACCTGGCGGGTGCCGAGCAGTTGATCCAGTACGTGATCGAAGGGCGGGTAGTGCTGGGCGATGTGCCGACGCAGAAGACGATCATCGCCGAACGCTTCTTCGATGAAGGCGGCGGCATGCAGTTGATCATTCATGCTCCGTTCGGCGGCCGGATTAACAAGGCGTGGGGGCTGGCGCTGCGCAAGCGCTTCTGCCGCGGCTTCAATTTTGAGTTGCAGGCAGCCGCCACCGACAACGGTCTGAACATCGCGCTTGCCGAACAGCATAGTTTCCCGCTGGCGGATGTGTTCCACTTTCTTCACTCCGAGAGCATGCCGCCGATTCTCGAGCAGGCGGCTCTGGCTTCACCCATTTTCCAGACTCGCTGGCGCTGGGACGCAACAAGGGCGCTCGCCCTGTTGCGATTCCAGGGAGGCAAGAAAGTTCCGCCGCAGATTCAGCGCATGCGTTCGGACGATCTTCTGGCTTCGGTATTCCCCGACGTGGCCGCATGCCAGGAGAATATCGAAGGCGATATCAAGATTCCCGACCATCCCTTGGTGCACGAGGTCATGAAGGACGTTCTCACCGAGGCAATGGATATCGATGGCCTGCGCGATGTTCTGCGGCAGATCGAGTCGGGAGAGATTCGCTGTGTTGCGGTGGACACGCCGGTGCCTTCGCAGTTCTCGCACGAAATTCTCAATGCGAACCCATACGCCTACCTCGATGACGCGCCACTCGAGGAGCGGCGGGCGCGAGCCGTGCAAATGCGACGGGCGCTGCCCGAATCGGTGCTCGAGGAAGTGGGGGCGCTCGATCCGGCGGCAATCGCCCAGGTGCAGGCCGAGGCTTGGCCCGATGTGCGGGACGCGGATGAACTGCACGATGTTCTACACACGCTGGTGATGCTGCCGGAGAACAGTTCTCAGTTCCCGGTTGCCAGTGCTCAGAAAGGCGGGTCAGAAGTCGCAGATGTCGGGTCTCACGAAGGCAGATCTCAGCCATCAGCTTTCGGCTCTCAGGACAGTGGACTGCCGCTGACATCTGGATGGGACCGCTACTTCGAAGCATTGCGATCGCAGGCACGAGCTTTCGAGGTGGAAGTGCCCTCGGAGGCGGCGAGACGCATCTTCTGGGTGACGGCCGAGCGATGGGAGGCATTCCGCAGCCTGCATCCACAGGCTTTGAGCGCGGGCAAGGACATCGGCTCGATCGATGGCGCTACGGCCGAGCGAATTTCTCCTGAGCTATCCTCGGAGACCATCGAACCCGAAGCTCTCCTCACTGCTGTGCGCGGATGGATGCAGCACATCGGCCCGACTACCGCGACGGAACTTGGAGAGATGCTGGCGGTACCCGTCGCTGAAGTGGAGAAGGCTCTTCTGCGGATGGAAGCTACCGGCGCGATTTTGCGAGGCAAATTCCGTCCGGGACGAACCCTCACTGCCGTTACGCCAGAGGCTTCGGCCATCACAAAGGAAACCGAGTGGTGCGAGCGAAGATTGCTGGCACGCATTCACCGCCTTACGGTCGCCACGCTTCGCAAGCAAATCGAGCCGGTCACGGCGTCGCAGTTCATGAACTGGCTGTTGCGCTGGCAGCACATTGCACCCGGCACGCAAGTCCGCGGCGAGCATGGAACTCTGGAGGTGATCCGGCAACTGCAGGGTTTTGAAATTCCGGCCAGCGCCTGGGAGCGCTTCATTCTTGCGCGCCGAATCTCCGTATACGATCCAGCGCACCTTGATCAACTCTGCCTGGCGGGCGCTGTGGGGTGGGGGCGATTGTCTCCGCATCCAGCGACGCTGGAATCGGCAAGCGAAGAGCCTGGGCAGCAGACGCGGCGGCGCGTGATCCCGACGCGGGTGGCGCCCATCGCATTTTTCGTGCGCGAGGATGCAGACTGGATGCGGCCTCGCGATCCCGGAACCGAAGACCCGGAGAGAGCGTTCCTGAGTCCGGTGGCGCGCCGCGTGCTCGCTTTGTTGCAGCAGCGTGGAGCATTGTTCTTTCCGGACATGGTGCGGGGCACAGGCAATCTCAAGGCAGAAGTGGAGACGGGCCTGTGGGAACTGGTTGCGGCGGGATTGGTCACCGCGGACGGCTTCGAAAATCTGCGCGCGCTCGTCACGCCAAAGAGTGCCTCTGGGATAGGACCTGGCAAGGCGCGCCGCCCCCGTCATGCCTCGGGTCGCTGGTCCTTGCTCTATTCAGAAGGCGCGGATCGTGACCGCGCAGTGGAGTCCTGCTGCTGGATGTTGTTGCGGCGCTACGGCGTTGTGTTCCGTGACTTGCTTGCGCGCGAAACGAATCTGCCGCGCTGGCGCGAGTTGCAAATTGCGTTTCGCCGGCTCGAGGACCGCGGAGAGATCCGGGGCGGACGTTTCGTCGATGGATTCCTCGGCGAGCAGTTCGCGCTTCCAGTCGCGGTCGAGTCGTTGCGCGCACACCGAAAGGTGCCGCTCACGGGAGAACGCGTGATCGTCGCCGCCGCTGATCCTCTGAACCTGGTGGGCATCGTCGTTCCCGGCGAGCGCGTTCCCGCAATCTCGGGCCGCAGCGTAACCTACCGCGACGGAGTGTGGGAACCGGAAGGAATGGAAATTCCGGGCGAGGAATTCGTGAGCGCCTGACGCTACGCGGGCAGGTTTGCTGACGGCTTCAATGTCGGGTTGCACTCCTGAGACCTGCCACGACAACAAAAACGGGAACCCGGCGAGGGGGTAACTCTCGGGCTCCCGTTGCATCCAGCCAGCCAATGTGCCAAGCGCTTCCCCCGAATCGCTTCCAGGCTGCCGGAAGGCTCGGAAACTATACCCATCTCACCAGCCTGATGCAACACTTTTCACGCTTTGTTGCACCCTAGGAAGTGTCATGGGCAAAATGCAATCAAGGGAGTTTCAAGGAAAGCAAGGCCGCTGGATTCAAATAGACGCCTTGCCAACGGACGGCAAGATGAAGATGCGGTCCCGTTGCCCGTCCCGTGCCGCCGCTGACGGCGATCTCTTGCCCTTTCGCGACGTGATCTCCCTGCTTCACATCAATTTTGGAGAGATGCAAGTAGAGCGTCAACAGACCCTGGCCGTGATCCAACACAACACAATTCCCTTCGAAAAACATGGGGCCTGCGAGCAGGACAATGCCGTCGTTCACCGCTGCCACCGGCGTTCCGGCGGGGACCCGGAAGTCGAGTCCCTGGTGCGTGCTTTTCACAGCTCCGTTGAAAATTCGTTGGACACCAAACACATCAGAAATCTGAGCCTCGACTGGGCGCTCGAAACTCCCATGCCATTCGCGTTCTGCGCTCACCGTTTTGAATATATCGGCCTTAACCTCTTTGTCTGACTCGATCTTGCGCTGGTCCTCGGGGCTGGGGGCGGTGTACTTGCCGGGCACCTTGAGGATGACTTTGGGGTATCGCTGGTGCAGGATCCTGACCTCTTGTTTGTGGGTGATCGACTTTCCTTGCGTGGTTTCGGCCTGCAATTCGATTGGATAGCTGGCAGGTTTTGTTTCTAGGCTCACGCCCGCCAGAGCGAACCAGTTGCCAGTCTTTGTGTCAAAACTGAAGGTGAGATCGTGGCCAAGCCAGCGTCCCGAGAGAGTGCGCACCGTTTTTGGAGCGCGTACTCTGAACAACACCGGGCTTCCATTCACGAGCCGCTCCGGCTGGCTGGTAACGCTCCAGGTACTCGCCGGGGTTGCGGGCGCGGCCGATGATAATGTTCCCCATAACAGGAACGCTGCCGCGAGAAGACGGGAAATACGCATCACACTCTCAGGCTAGCATTCCTGGCTAAGAACAGACACTGAGCTCGTGATTGCAGCATTGATCATTGCGATTCTGTCGAGCAGCTGGCCGTCCGCGCAAACCTCGCCTTTACGCGCCGATCAGGTCATCGTATTCAAGAAGGATCGCACGCTGAGCTTGATGTCGAAGGGGAAGGTGCTTCGCACATACAAAATCGCGCTCGGTGGTTCGCCTGTCGGCCCAAAGCAAAAGCAGGGCGATCACAAGACGCCTGAAGGCAAGTATGTTCTCGACAGGCGGAATCCGAACAGCCAGTTTTACAAGTCCATTCACGTTTCCTATCCCAATACCGACGACAGGCAACGCGCGCAAAAGCTGCATGTTGCCCCGGGAGGCGACATCATGATTCACGGCCTGCCAAATGGATACGGTTGGGTCGGAGCCGAGCACCGCTTGCGCGACTGGACGGACGGTTGCATTGCGGTGACAAACTCAGAGATGGACGAGATCTGGACACTCGTGCCGGATGGAACACCCATCGAGATTCGGCCCTAGATTTCCAGTGCCGCTAAATACCCACGCGCGGGAAGTATGCCTCTGCCACACAAACAGAATCCATCCTCGCTATAATTCCGTTTCCGCAGCAATGCGTTTGCTGGGGAGAAGTCGAGGGAGGGCTCTTTGAAATCGATTCGCGTTTATACCTGCCATGCAGTCATACTCTGTCTCTTCCAATCCCTGTGGGCGCAATCGGCGCCGGTAACACCATCCGGGAACGAGCGCCTCTATGCCTTCACGGCGCAAGCGTCCAAGACGGAGCACGAATGGGAAAAGAAATTTCAAGACGGAATATCGCGCGACAATCTGCGCGAGAACATGCGCCGCCTGAGCGCGCGCCCGCATCATGTCGGCTCTCCCTACGACAAAGATAACGCGGAATGGATTCTTTCCCGCTTCAAAGAATGGGGATTTGACGCGCATATCGAGACCTTCCAGGTGCTGTTTCCTACTCCCAAAGAGCGTGTGGTGGAACTGGTCGAGCCGACGAAGTATCGCGCCAAGTTGCAGGAGCCGGCACTGGCTATCGATCCGACCAGCAGCCAGGTCCCGGAGCAATTGCCGACCTACAACGCCTACTCGATCGACGGCGATGTAACTGCGCCGCTGGTCTACGTGAACTACGGATCGCGCGAGGACTACGAAGAGCTTGACCGGCTTGGAATTTCGGTGAAGGGCGCGATCGTGATTGCTCGCTACGGCGAGGCCTGGCGCGGAATCAAGCCCAAAGTCGCCGGGGAACACGGAGCGATCGGCTGCATCATCTACTCCGATCCGCAGGATGACGGCTATTTCAATGGCGACGACTATCCCAAGGGCGGCTGGCGACCGAAAGAAGGCGTGCAGCGCGGAAGCGTCATGGACACCGATTATCCCGGCGATCCATTGACCCCCGGAGTCGGCGCGACCGCCGATGCGAAACGACTCAAGATCGAAGAGGCGAAGACCATCACGCGCATTCCGGTTCTGCCAATTTCCTACAGCGACGCGCTTCCGCTTCTCTCCGCGATGACCGGCCCCGTGGCGCCGGAAAAGTGGCGCGGATCGCTGCCGATCACCTATCACCTCGGACCGGGTCCCGCGAAGGTGCACTTGAAAATCACGTCCAACTGGGATCTGAAGCCGGTGAACGACGTGATTGCCACGATGAAGGGATCGGAATTCTCCGATCAGTGGGTGATGCGCGGCAACCATCATGATGCGTGGGTGAATGGTGCCGAGGACCCGCTGTCGGGAATGGTGGCCGTGCTCGAGGAAGCCCGCATGCTGGGCGAACTGCACAAGCAAGGCTGGAGTCCAAAGCGGACGATCATCTACTGCGCGTGGGATGGTGAAGAACCCGGCTTGCTCGGCTCAACCGAGTGGGTAGAGACACACCTCGACGAGCTGCGCCAGCACGCCGTCGCCTATATCAATTCCGACAGCAATGGCCGGGGATTCTTTCACGCATCCGGTTCACACGACCTGGAGCGAGTGATCAACGAAGTTGTCCGCGATATCCCTGATCCGGAGAAGAGCATTCCCGTCTCGCAAAGATGGCGGCTTTACCGGATATCGAATGCCAAGAATCAAGAGGAGCGGGAGCAGATCCGCAAACGCACGGACATGCGCATCGGAAGTCTGGGTGATGGTTCCGATTACGCGCCGTTCCTGGACCACGCCGGCATTTCAGCTTTGAACATCGGCTACAGTGGCGAGGCGGATGCCGACCAATACCACTCGATCTACGACGATTTTTATTGGTACACGAAATTCGTGGACGCCGACTTCTCCTACGGGCGCGCGCTCGCACAGACCGGTGGCACGGCGGTGATGCGACTGGCCGACGGAGACCTGATTCCCTACGAATATTCAGGACTCGCCGATAACATCGCGAAGTACGTGAGCGACATGGAAAAGCTGCTGAAAGACAAGCAGGACGAGATCGCCGAACGCAACCAGGAGTTGCAAGAAGGACTCTTCACGGCAGTTTCCGATCCGCAGAAGACTTTTGTGCCGCCGCCGCGCGAGCAGGTCCCTCCTTTCATGAATTTTGCCGCGCTGAAAAACGGCGTGGAGGCCCTGAAGAAGAGTTCCGACCGTTACCAGGCGGCACTCGCGAAATCGCCGTTCATCAACGGCGGCGAGATTTCGAAGGGGCTGGCGGACTCGTTAAATCTGGACTTGCTCAAGGTGCAGCGCGCGTTTTTGTCGGAGCGCGGACTGCCGGAACGTCCCTGGTTCAAGCACCAGGTGTATGCTCCCGGCGCTTATACCGGGTACGGCGCGAAACCGTTGGCCGCGGTCCGCGAATACATGGACGAGAAAAAGTGGACCGAGGCCGACGCCCAAGTGCCTACGGTGGCCAAGGCGATTCAAGATGCCGCAGCGGCTATCGATAAGGCAGCCGAGGACTTGGAGAAAACAAACGCCAACTAGCCCTCCTGACCTCCCTTACTGCCGAAAGCACCCAGGTCGCTGAGACCCGTGAATGCCCGCGCCCGACGGCTTCCGACCTGAATCAGTTACTCAGACTTTGCTACTCGCCACTCCAGCTAGGCGGCGACGAGCTGTTGCCCGCCATCGATGTCGTAGGTGGCGCCCGTCAGCGCGGTGTTGGTCATGATGTGTACGGCAAGCGCGGCGACGTCGGCGGGTTCGACCACGCGCCGGATCGGTAGCGTGGCACGAAGCTGATTGCGACGGTTTTCGAGTTCATCGCCGAGCAGTTGCGCCGATAACGGAGTATCGACGAAGCCGGCGGCGATGAGGTTGACACGGACCGGCGCGAGCTCCAGCGCGAGGTTTCTCGTCATGGCCGGAAGCGCGGCCGTGAGAGCCGAGATGAGGATGAGTCCCTTTGCCGTGCTGCGGCCACCCGTCCCGCCCATGAATAGCAGGGTACCGCCCGGGCGGACCCTATTTCCGGCGTTCCGAGCAACCTGTAGCGGCAGCAACAGATGGGCCTCGATGTCGCGCCGTGCCCGATCGAAGTCGAAGTCGGCCAGCGGCGCGTAGTAAGGACCGGGACCCGTCACCAACACGTGGTCCACCGGCGCCGGCAGATTGTCGAAGAACCTTTGGAGCGCCTTGAAGTCGGTGGCATCGAAGGCCGCAGTGTTGAGCGCATCGACCTCGGTGGCAGCACGCTGCAGACGGTCGGGGTTCCGACCGGTGAGGATCACCTTGGCGCCTTCAGAGCGCGCTCGTCGAGCCGTTTCAAGGCCGATGCCGGCGCTGCCGCCGATGACCACCACGGTTTGACCGAAGAGTTCTGGTTCGCGCTGGCTGAGAGAAGCGGTGGTTGCGATGCTCATGATTCCTCCAATCAGTAATGCAGGAGCAAAACCGGTTGACGGTTGCCGAAACGCTGGACTCGAACTGGGCGGCGTCTTCCGGTCTCGCTCCCTCTTTAATCGGTGAATCGCTTGTGCCGGAACGCGTCCGGGGCGGCACTTTTTTAGAAGAAATGTCGATTGCCGAGTGTCTATCTGTGAATTGGTTTTGCGGGGCCTGAGCCTGACAAGATGCCGCACCTCGACACCGCGATTCAGCAAAGTTCAGGTGACTCAGCTCGAGCCGCGGCCGGCGCCAGAAAAGCCGATGCGGTTGTGTTCAGGATGAAGGCGAGGGCCTGTTCTCGGCAAAAGGCCGATGGCGCGAGGCGGTGAAATAGAAAGCGACATGGTGGATCGATCTTGAATCGTCAGCGTCAGACCACGCGGCGGCCTAATCGTTTTGTCGTCCGCTTGCATGACATCGGGTTTCAAATGTCGGGTGCTCCATTCTGATCCATCAGCAGGCCCGAAAGAAGAAAGCAGTCGAATGCACTCCGTCGTCCCAAGTAATCCTGCGCCAATCCCTTGTATTCTGCATAAATTGCAACAGCTTGCCGTTGTGAATGACGCTGCCGGCGGGTAGTGCTCCGGGGATGCGACTTTCAGTTGGAAATGAACCCGCATAGTCGTCCCAGATGAATAACCCTCCCGGCTTCACCAAGTCCGACCGTGTCGCAACATAGGGCCGTGCCCAACCATCATTCAGCACAACATCAAAGAAATCGGGAGGATAATCCTGGAGAATCGAGATATAAGCGGCACCCACGTGAGTCCCCTCAAGCACGGGACCCTCGTTGAGCAGATGTAGCTCGACATTCCTTATTTTGTGTTGCTGCAACTGTTGGGTCACTCGGGAGTGCCAGACGGGATCGTTTTCGATAGAGATCACCTTGGATACCCGGCGTCCGAACCAGGCGGTGCTGTATCCCGACCCGTACTCCAGCATTACATCCGTCGGCTTTAGCCATTGCGCCAGAAACTCAATCGCCCCGGTTGCCAGGTTCGGACCTCCGTACTTGCGTTCGAAGAGTTCCACTCTGATTCGCGAGTACAAATATCGAGGACTCCAATGCGCGATTCTACGGAAAGGAAACATGACCTGCGATTTTAGCAAGCATACGTTGAGGGGGCTGTGTCCCTGCGCCATCACTCAAACTTGGCTAGAACGGCAGGTCGGACTTGCGGAGAGTGGCCATCATTAGGCAAGTCAGCCGCGCGCTCTGGGAGCTGTACAGCCACTGTCGTTAGAACTAGAGTGGGTTGGGAGAGACTTGGTGGACCTGGTCGGGATCGAACCGACGACCTCTTCCATGCCATGGAAGCGCGCTCCCAGCTGCGCCACAGGCCCACTTCAACACGCGACTTGCAGAAGGTACGTCCTTAATTCTCGCTTAGCTTCCACGCGGCGTCAAACTCAACTACGATAGGGAGCGTCTAAAATGTTCTAGACAAGAGTGCTCGGAGCCCCATGTCACATTTTCGCCTCACCCTGTCCCTGTTAGCTGGCAGCGCATTCCTCATGTTCGCATCGGCGGCGAACGGCCAGGCCGGCGAGCCTGCCGCCAACGCTCCCGTGGCCTATGCGTCAGTGAGCGAACTGAACAACATCCTCGCTCAACTCAAGCAGGCTGCGCAGAACATCCAGGGAGACCTCTCCAAAACTCGGATCGAAAAATGGAAGACCGATTCCTCCACCAAGCGCCAAACGCAAGGCAATGTGGAATCCATTCAGCGCAATCTGCAATCCGGCCTGCCCGAAATCATGACGCAGGTGAGCAATGCGCCCGAAGATCTGGGAGCCAGTTTCAAGCTGTACCGGAATCTCGATGCCCTCTACGATGTTTTCGGGTCCGTCGTCGAGTCGGCCGGAGCGTTCGGATCAAAAGATGAATTCCAGAGCCTGAGCAACGACATGAGCGCGCTGGAGAGCGTTCGGCGGTCGTTTGCCGAGCGCGTCCAAACGATCGCGAATGCCAAAGAGGGAGAACTGACGCGCCTCCGCGGGCAGGTGAGAGCATTGCAGGCTGCGGCCCCGCCTCCGGCACCGAAGAAAATCATCGTGGACGACACCGAGCCTCCCAAGAAGCCGGCGAAGAAGAAAACCACCAAACCGTCACCGGCTACGACGAAGCCCACGTCGCCTGCGAATTCACAGAACGCTCCGCCCGCGAAGTGAAGCTAGTCCCGAAAGCACGTTCCGGGCGCAGTGTCTCGATCTGGATCGCCTCGCTCTGGGGCAATTTTTTCCTCCGCTCCGGCATCCCTTCCCGTATCTCATTGATAACAAGTTGATTGCATGCGGGAACTGCGAGACCTATCCCGGAGTCTAAGTCACTAAGGCGGGGTACAGAGGATTTTGGCTCCGGGAAAGAAGAACCCCCGCCGTCGGGCTGCGGAGACTCTATAATGAGGGTACTGCCATGAGGATCATGGCGGGAGCTACGACATTGGGCGATCTCGCAAGCGCTATCGGGGCCCGAAGCCAGGAAGCCGCCGTCATTGAAGAGTTGAAGGCGGGTTCGGAAGAAGCATATGCCTGGCTTATTGGCGAGTTTCACCAGCCCATTTACAGCCTCGTTTATCGAATGATGAACGATCCCTCCGACGCGGCCGATACGACACAAGAAGTTTTTTTGAAGGTGTTCCGGGGAATGAAGCATTTCCACGGAGAATCGAGCCTGAAGACGTGGATCTACCGAATCGCGCTGCATGAAGCTGCCAACCGGCGGCGCTGGTGGTTCCGGCACAAGGCTCATGAAACGTCGATTGAGCCAGTGGAAGCGGGCGATCATGAATTCTCGGGCGAGGACCGGTTGGTTGATCCTGCCGAATCGCCATTCGAGAATTTCGCGCACGAAGAGGTTCGCTCGAAGGTGGAAAACGCGCTGCAAGAGGTGCCCGAGCCTTACCGCACGGCGGTGATCTTGCGGGACCTGGAAGAAATGTCGTATGACGAGATTGCGGAAGTTTTACAGATCTCGTTGGGCACGGTGAAGTCGCGGATTACCCGCGGGCGCGATGCGCTGCGAAAGAGATTGATGAGTTACGCGCGGGAGGTCGGTCCGGAACTGGGACTGACGTCTCCCGATAAGCAACATGCACCCGTTCCTCAGAGTTCGCGTGGTGGCAGAGAGCTAGAGGTGACGTCATGAACTGCGGTGAGGCCAGAGAACTATTCTCGCCGTATCTGGATGGCCAGGTGAGCGGCGCGCAGATGCGCGCGGTCGGCCGTCACATAGAAGAGTGTTCTCGTTGTGGGCGGGAATATCGCGGTCTGCAGCGTACACAGCAGTTGCTGGCAGAGTTGGGCCCCAGGAAAGCTCCGTCCGATCTGGCGTTGAAGTTGCGCGTGGCTATTTCGCGCGAAGTCGCGCATGCCCGCCGTCCGCGGTTCCAGGGTGTGCTGGTCCGTTTCGAAAATGCCTTGAATGCCCTGCTGGTTCCGGCCACCGCCGGGCTGGTCAGTGCGATCGTGATCTTTGGATTGTTGCTCGGATTCTTCGCTCTTCCGGGACAATTGCAGGCCAGCAGCGACGTTCCGCTGATGCTCTACACCGCGCCGCA
>Ga0335070_10008993_pt1 | contig 11730 bp, 12 predicted proteins | sample Lox_Sample_13_FD_206722 | JGI IMG/M metagenome (GOLD analysis project Ga0335070, IMG submission 206722) | Soil microbial communities from Loxahatchee National Wildlife Refuge, Florida, United States - Lox_Sample_1.3 | ecosystem: Environmental > Terrestrial > Soil > Wetlands | place: USA...
GTATTCCGCAGTCTCTGCAAGGTAGCCGTCCTCGTCGGCGAACGCATCGATCGTCATGATCAGCGCTGACCGCGCGGCGGCGGAGAGGGTCGGCTCGGCTGCGGCGCGCTCGAGCTCGGCGATCCAGGACGCCTGATGGCCGGGCAAGGGAAGCCCGGCCGTGCGTTCACAGTTGCCATGGGTGGTACCGGGGAGCGACGACAGGCGGGGAGCGCTCGAAACGGTGACGTCAGGTTCGCGAGCGTGGTGGTTCGGCGACGGTGCGTCTGCCGCAGGAGACACGGCCAGATCGTATCTCGGTGTGATACGTGCAGACCTCCCCCGGAGGAGGTACGTCCGTGCCCGCGGGGCGGTGATTCAGATGTCGGCGTGCAGTCCGGCATATCGCAGGGCGCACCGCAGCACCCGCGGCGTCAGCGCGGTGTGCCGACGGCGCTAGCTCTGTTGGATGACTGCGGTATGTCGGTTCGATCGGATGGTCTTGAAGGGGTGGCGGTCCTGCGCGGTTGGTGCCGCTCTTGGGTCCATTCGGGGAACGGCCGATATTGGGGAGGCCGCGGTCGGAGCTCCCTCGGGCGACCTGCGAGCCGTATGCAGGACGTCAGGGTTCTCCCGAACCACGTGCCGGCCAAAAGGGCGCTCTAACGGGCGCCCTTTGCCGTCTCCCGATTCCGCTTCTGAATAGTGGGGCGCGGTGCGCCACAGGGGCGCACCGCAGGTGAAGCCGCCCGCGGCCTTGGGCGGCAGCTGCACGCTAATCCCGAGCAAAGTTTCGTGTAACTGGGCAGAGGGCTGGGATCGCAGATCAGTTCCTCTGACCCGGGAGTCGACGCGGCTGGACACGTGGAAAGGGCGTCTCGACGGGCGGAAAGGACGCGTGGAAAGGGTAGAGCCGGCCAATGTGGCTGCGGCTCCACACCGACCGGCTCATCGGAAGGAGACAAACGGGCTGCGGCCCACCGTTCCATCCCCTCCTGCAGTCGATCGTCGGCTGCCGCGGCCGGCGAGCAGAGCCTCATTCGAGTGAACCGGAGGCGTGAACCACCGACTCAGCGATGGATGAACCACTGGTCGGGCGGCGATGATCGAGGCAACGGGGGCCCCGATGCGGCGGGGGCTCGCGGAAGCAGGGCCGGTGCTCCCTGGTCTCGCGGCGGGTCAGGTCGAGCCCAAACGGTAGGGCGAGCCCATGCGGCGGGCTCGCCCGCGTGCTCGTGGACAACCTCGAGCGTTCGCAAGGCGGGTTGCATCCAGGGCGAGGTCGCTGGAGCGGGTTCGGCCTGTCCGAGAGCCGGCGCGCTGCGGTGGGGTAACTGCCGCACGTGTTGTCGGCCGCAGGTCCTACGATTGGCCGCAGGGGATGAAGAGGAGCGAGCTCGGAACCGTGCTGATCGGGGTCGCGATCGCCCTCGCGCTCGCGGCGGCGATCGGGATCTGGGCTCACGTCTTCGCCAGCAGCGACTACTCGAACGGCGCGAGCAACCTCCTCGGGATCATCGGCACCGTGCCCCTGGTCGCGGCCCTCGCCGTCGCGGCCTGGGCGCGCTGGCACCGGACCTGCGCGGTTCCCTGGTGCCTCCGGCTCGGCGAGCACCCGGTCAAGGGGACGCTCCACAAGGTCTGCACCCACCACCACACCCGCGAGCACCACGAGCTCGTGTACGAGCTCCACCACGCCGAGCACGTCGCCTCCGGCCGCCTCGACTTCGGCCAGTCGCACGATCGCGGCGACCCGGCGCCGCGCTGACGCCGCGCCCCGGCACGACCGGGCGCGGGTGCGTAAGCTGGAGCGGACGCTTGCGCACTTCACGAACACGCCCCGATCGGGAAGAATCGCGGAGGACGATGCTCCGGGTGCGACTCGTCATTCCTCTCGTCGTGCTCGCCGCCCTCGCGGCTGCGGGGCCGGCGGCGGCGAAGACGGTCCCGAGCCAGCCGCCGTTCCGGGTGCTGATCTTCGACCAGCTCTCGCACAGCCAGTTCCACTACCTCGCGAAGCGCGGGGCCGCGGGCCTGCTCGTGCCGGGGGTCGGGCCGACGACGAACCGGCGCCAGGCGCTCGCCGAGATGCTGCGCGGGGCCGAGGTGAACGCGCGGCTCGGCGGCGTCCCGGCCGGGCCGCGGCTGATCACCGCAACGGCGGCGACCGGCTACCCGTCGGGGTGCTGCTACATCGTCGTCGTGCTCCCGCCGAGGAGCCAGCGGCCGGTGGCGAACGATCTCCGCTATCCGGTCGTCGTGATGGGACGGGGCTTCCACGGGCTGCTCGTCTCGCGCACGACGCGGATCCCGGGGCTCGTCTCGATCGTCGACATCGCGCCGACCGCGCTCGGGCGCGAGCGCGGGACGCTCTCGTCGCAGCCGAGCGCGAACGCGATCGCGGAGCTGACGAGCCTCGACCACCAGATCCACGCGAACAACCGGCTGAAGCTCGCGGCGCTCCTGGTCGTCGCCGGCTTCGCGCTGTTCTTCCTCCTGCTGCGCTCGCGCGCGGCCGCGACCGCGATCCCGGCGGCGCTGCTGACGAGCCTCCTGCTCGGGGTGACGCAGGTGACGAACGAGGTCGTGATCATGGCCGTGCTCTCGCTCGGCACCTTCCTCGGCGGCCTGTGGCTCGCGCGTCTCTGCCGCAACGACCTGAGGCTGCTCGGGCTCTTCCTCGGCGTGCTCCTGCTGCATCTGCTGCTGCTGTCCGTGCGGCCGGAGTGGGTGGCGATCACGCCGCTCGGGCCGACGCAGAACTCGCGGTTCTGGGGCGTCGGCAACCAGCTCGAGACGCTGCTGCTCGCGCCGATGCTCGCGGGCGCGGCGCTCGCCCGCCGGCTGTTCGGGACGGCCGGATTCGCCGCATTCGCGGTGCTCACGCTCGTCACCGTCACCGGGAACCGGTTCGGCTCGGACGGCGGCGGCGCCATCGTGTTCGGCGTCGCGTTCGCCTTCCTCGGCGCGCGGCTGCTGCGCGTCGGGGTGCGCGGCTTCGTCACCATGCTGCTCGCGGCGGCGACGGCGGTGCTCGCGATCGTCTGGCTCGACCTCCGCTCGCCCGGGCCCGACCACCTGCGGAGCGCGTTCGGGCGCGGGCTCTCCGGACTCGCCGCGAGCCTGGGCAGCCGCGTGCCGCTCTCGTACGCGCCGGCGATCCATGACTGGACGCTCGTGCTGCCGCTCGCGATCTCGTTCCTCGTCACGCTCGCGATCGCGATCAAGGTGACGCGGCCGCGCGTCGGCCGCGACATCACGCTCGCGCTCGGCGTCGCCGTACCCGTGTCGCTGCTCGTCAACGACTCGGCGGCGTACGTCCTCGCCGGCGGCGTCGCCTGCGCCGCGGCGGTCGCGCGGTTCGCGCCGACGTATCAGCCGCTGTTCCGGCCGGTGCTCGCCTGGGCCCGGCCCGCACCGCAGCCGGTGGCGAACGAAGCCGCGCCCGAGTAGGAACCGGTGCCGCGCTTCCTCTGCCGGGTGCTCGGGCATCGCCTCCCCCGGCGGCGGCGGCCGTTCTTCCTCACCGAGCGCTACCAGCGCTGCGAGCGCTGCGGCGAGCGGGTCCGCCTGCGCGACCGCTGAGGTCCGGTGACAGCGGCGCTGCTCGTCCTCCTCGGGATCGCCGTCGGCGCGTTCGGGACGATCGTCGGCGCGGGCGGCGGCTTCATCCTCACGCCCGTCCTCCTGCTGCTCTACCCGCACGAGCCGGCGCGGACGATCACGGCGATCAGCCTCACGGCGGTCTTCTTCAACGCCTCCTCCGGGACGATCGCGTACGCGCGGCAGCGGCGCACCGACTTCGCCAGCGGCATCGTCTTCGCGCTCGCGACGCTGCCGGGCGCGATCGGCGGCGCGCTCGTCACCGGCGCCGTCTCCCGCAACGTCTTCGACGCGATCATGGGGGCGATCCTCGCGGCGCTGGCCGTCTGGCTGCTCGCCGGCGAGCGCTGGATCCCCACGCCGCCGCAGCGGCATCTCCACCGCCGGCTGCTCGTCGACCGGCAGGGGCTCGTCTACGAGTACGACGTGCCGCTCCTGCGCGGGGCGCTCTACAGCCTCGTCGTCGGCTTCGTCTCGAGCTTCCTCGGGATCGGCGGCGGCGTCATCCACGTGCCCCTGCTCGTCCGCGCCCTCGGCTTCCCGACCCACATCGCGACGGCGACGTCGCACTTCGTGCTCGCCGTCATGTCCGGGGTCGGCGCGTTCACGCACGTCGTCTCCGGCAGCTTCGCCCACGGTCGCGACGTGCTGCGCGCGGCGTACATCTCCGCCGGCATCGTCGTCGGCGCGCAGATCGGCGCCCACGTGTCGCTGCGGCTGCACGGGAAGCTGATCGAGCGGCTGCTGGCGGCCTCGCTCCTCGTCCTCGCCGCGCGCCTGATCCTCGCTGCGTAGTGCCCCCTCGGTAATTGGCCGAACCGGCGATCGGGCCGGCCCCGATGCGCCGGGATTGCCGCCGCGCAGAGATGTGAGCAGACCCCATTCGGGAGGTGGCAGCCATGCGCGCCAGGAGATTCACCGTCCTCGTCTTCGCCCTGCCGGTCGCCGTGTATCTCGCCGTGCTCGTGCTCGTGGCGGCGCTCTGGATCAAGCCGCCGGCGATCGGCTGGATCGGCCTCGCCGTCGTCGCGGTCGTCTCGATCGCGATCGGCACGGCCGCCTACGTCCTCTTCCCGCGAATGAGCGTCAACGCCGACCCGGTGGCCGCGCCCGAGCGCCGGCGGCTGCTCGTGCTGGCGGACGCGCGCTGCAGCGCCCGGCAGGTCACCGACACGGTCGCGGCGCGCCTCGCCGGCCGCGACGCGGACGTCCTCGTCGTCGCGCCGGTCCTGCCGACGCCGTCCCACTACGTCGCGGTCGACGAGGACGGGGCGCGGGCCGCCGCCGCCGCGCGCCTCGACGACGTCCTCGCGGAGCTGCGGCGCGCCGGCATCGCGGCGGAGGGCCGCGTCGGCACCGACGAGCCGGTCCAGGCGCTCGGCGACGCGCTCGTCGACTTCCCGGCCGCGGAGGTGCTGATCGTCACCCCGCCCGACGGGAGCTGGCTCGAGCGCGACGTGTTCGAGCGGGCGCGTCCGCTCGCGCCGGTGGTCGAGCGGGTCGAGACGTCTACCAACGGAGGCAAGCAATGACGGGCGTGAAGGAGCTCGACCTCGCCGGCCCGGGCATCGGCAGCTACGAGGAGCTCGCGCGGGTCCTCCCGCGCAACTACCGGCCGCTGCTGTCGCGGAAGGAGACGATGCAGGCGCTCTACGCGGCGAAGCGGCTGATCGAGGACCGGCTCTGCGAGACGCTGGGGCTGACGATGGTGCAGGTGCCGCTGATCGTCGACGCGACCAGCGGCGTCAACGACTACCTCGACCGCGACGGGTCGCGCACGCCGATCCGCTTCCACATCTCGAACGACCGCGACGTCCATCCGGTCGACGCCGAGGTCGTCCAGGCGGCGACGAAGTGGAAGCGGATGGCGCTCGCGCAGTTCGGCATGAAGCCGGGCGAGGGCCTGCTCACCGACATGCGCGCGGTGCGGAAGGACTACTTCCTCGACCACGACCACAGCGCGTACGTCGACCAGTGGGACTGGGAGCGCGCGATCACGCCGCAGGAGCGGACGCTCGACTACCTCACCGACACGGTGCGCGCGATCTGGCGCGTGCTGAAGGAGGCCGAGGCGTTCCTGCGCGACGCGTTCCCCGCGCTCGCCGGCGGGCGCTACCGGCCGCTTCCGGACGAGCTCACCTTCATCCACGCCGAGGACGTGCTCGCCGAGTGGCCGGACCTGCCGCGCAAGCAGCGCGAGACGATGCTGCTGCAGGAGCACCCGGCGGTGTTCATCTACGGGATCGGCTGGCCGCTCGCCGACGGGCTGCCGCACGAGCTGCGGGCGGCCGACTACGACGACTGGTCGACGGAGACGATGTCGGTCGACGGTCGCCCGATGCACGGGCTGAACGGCGACATCCTCGTCTGGAACCCGGTGACGGAGCGGCGGCACGAGCTGTCGTCGATGGGGATCCGCGTGACGAAGGACTCGCTGCGCCGCCAGCTGGAGCTGTCCGGCCAGCTCGACTTCCTCGACCTGCCGTACCACCGGGCGATCGTCCACGACGAGGTGCCGCTCTCGATCGGCGGAGGGATCGGCCAGTCGCGGACGATGATGCTGCTGCTGCGGACCGCGCACCTCGGGGAGGTCAGCGTCGCTGTCTGGCCGCGCGTGCTGAAGGAGCTGTGCGCCGACCGGAACATCCACGTCCTCGAGTGAAAGGGGCCGAGACCGTGCAGAAGGTCATCGTCATGGGCGCGGGGGGACGGGACTTCCACGACTTCAACCTCGTCTTCCGCGAGGACCCGGAGACGCGCGTCGTCGCGTTCACGGCGGCGCAGATCCCCGGGATCGACGACCGCGTGTACCCGGCCTCGCTCGCGGGGCCGCTCTACCCGGAGGGGATCCCGATCCTGCCGGAGGAGCAGCTCGCGGAGCTGATCCGCGCGGAGGCGGTCGACGAGGTCGTGCTCGCCTACTCGGACCTGTCGCACGAGGACGTGATGCACAAGGCGTCGGTCGCGCTCGCCGCCGGCGCCGACTTCCGGCTGCTCGGGCCGCGCGCGACGATGCTGCTCGCGACGAGGCCGGTGGTCTCCGTGACCGCCGTCCGCACCGGCTGCGGCAAGAGCCAGACGAGCCGCCGGATCGGCTCGCTCCTCCTCGCCGCCGGGCTGCGCGTCGCGCTCGTCCGGCATCCGATGCCGTACGGCGACCTCGAGGCGATGCGCGCGCAGCGGTTCGCGTCGCTCGCCGACATCGACGCGTCGCATCCGACGATCGAGGAGCGCGAGGAGTACGAGCTGCCGGTCCAGCTCGGCATGACCGTCTACGCGGGCGTCGACTACGGGGAGATCCTCGCGCAGGCGGAGGCCGAGGCGGACGTGATCATCTGGGACGGCGGCAACAACGACTTCCCGTTCTTCTCGCCCGATCTGTCCGTCGTCGTCGTCGACCCGCTCCGCGCCGGCCACGAGCTCGCGTACCACCCGGGCGAGGCGAACCTGCGCATGGCCGACGCCGTCGTCGTCAACAAGATCGACAGCGCCGAGCTGTCGGAGCTCGAGACGGTGCTGAAGGACGTCCGCCTCGTCAACCCGGACGCGCACATCGTGCTCGCGCGCTCGCCGGTCGAGCTCCAGGACGGGCCGCCGGTCGAGGGCAAGCGCGTGCTCGTCGTCGACGACGGGCCGACGCTGACGCACGGCGGCATGGCCTTCGGCGCCGGCACCGTGGCCGCCCGCGACGCAGGGGCGGCCGAGATCGTCGATCCGCGGCCCTTCGCGGTCGGCTCGATCGCCGAGACGCTCGCGCGCTATCCGGATCTCCGCGTCCTGCCGGCGATGGGCTACTCGGACGAGCAGCTGGCCGAGCTGGAGCAGACGATCGACGCGTGCGACTGCGACGTCGTCGTCACCGGCACGCCGATCGACCTCGGCCGGCTCATCCGCTCACGCCACCCGATCCGGCATGCGACCTACCGGCTCGAGGAGGTGGGCGGAGTCCCGCTCGCGGACCTGCTCGAGCCGATCGTCGCCACGGCCGGCGGGGTGCGGCCGACCGCCGCTGTCTGAATCTCGGTGGCGCAAGCGCCGGAATCCGCTCGCGCGGATCCCGGCACGCGAAGACCCTGAAGCCGGCCGCATTCGCGGCCGGGGAAGGCTTGGTCTCACACAGTCGCTAGTGGCGCTGTGCGGCGACGTGCGTGATGCGCAGGTCGCTGCTCGGGTAGAGGACGCTCTCGCGCCCGTCCTCCCAGGCGATGCGGTAGTGGAGGTGGCCCGGCTCGCCGAGGACCTCGACGATCCTCCCGTGGCGGACGGCGTCGCCCACCTTGTGGCCCGTCACCTCGACGGCGTCGCCGGCGGCCACCGGCTTGGTCGATGCGCCCGGCATCTCATGCCTCCCGTTCTCGTCGGACGAGAAAGCGCTGGACACGCCGCGGGTCGCGGCCCATCGGCGATTCCCCGGATTCGACTGCCGCTCACCCGCGCCCCGGCGTCATCGCCTCGATCCGCTCGGCGAGCTCGTGCAGCGTCCCGGCCGTCTGGAGGCCGGCGATGGAGACGACGGCGCCGTCGCGCAACTCGACGAGGAGGACCGCGCGGCCGCCGATGCGGTCGCCTCCCTCGCGGCCGATGCGCACCGCCGCGATCTCGGCGCCGCCGACGTCGAGCGTGCGCCGGTCGTCGCGCGAGCCGCCGTCCAGGTGCAGGCGGTCGCGGTAGAGATCGAGCCGGCCCGCGACGTGCGGCGCGCGGTCGACGCTCCACAGCACCGGGACGGACAGCTCGGGCGCCATCTGTTGAGTGTCGGGACTGACGGCGCGACCGTGATCGGGGAAAACTACGGAAGTGGACGCGGCGGCGCCTGCCGGGCTAGATCCGCCAGAGGCCGTCGCGGACGAGCGGGACGCGCCGCCCCTTCGCCGTGACGCCGGTCGCCTCGAGGTCTTGCCCGCCGATCATCACGTCGAGGTGCACGGACGAGTTGTTGACGCCGCGAAGCGGCCGCGCGTCGCGCGTCTGCGAGAAACCCTGGCCGAAGGCGATGTGCGTCGCGGCGTTCTCGTCGAGCAGGGTCGTGAAATAGGTGCGCCCGCTCTGCCCGATGCGCGACGTCGCGTCCACGAGCGCGACCTCGCCGAGGCGCCGGCCGTTGCCCGTCCGGTCGCTGTCGAGATACGCGGCGACGAAATCCCGATCGTTCCGGCGGCCGGCCTGGAGCCGCACGAGGCGGCCGCCGCGGAGCTCGCCGCGCAGCCCTTCGATCAGCCTGCCGTGGAGCGACAGCGGGAACGTGCAGGCGAACGTCCCCTCGGCACCGCCGGCGTGCGGGCTCGTGTACGTCTCCTCCGTCGGCATGTTCGGCGTGATCGTCGCGCCGGCCGAGGTCTTCTCGGCGCCGCCGAGCCAGCGCGTCCCCGGCGCCAGCCGCAGGTCGAGCGCCGTCCCGGGGCCGCGCAGCTCGAGGCGCGCGAGGTCGAGCCGCGTCAGCCTGGCCGCGCGGCGGCCGATCGCGCGCACGTGCTTCAGCCAGCCGCTCGCGCCGGGGCCGTCCTCGTCGGTGAGGCGGCAGAACCGGAGGAGGTCCCCGGCGAGCCGTCGCTTCGCCTCGTGCGCCGGCAGCTCCGGATAGACCAGCCCGGCCCAGTAGTCCGTCGGCCAGGCCGCGATCGTCCAGGGAACGCGCATCTCGATGGACGCGCGCTGAAAGGCGCGCGTGTGCGCCGCCGTCCGCTCGGCGTCCACGCGGATGCGCCGCGGCGCGATCCCGTCGAGATAGCCGTGCTCGGCCTCTCCGGCGAGGTAGACGAGGGCGGATCCGGGCTTCGCCAGCTCGCGCAGGCGCTGCTTCGCCCACGGCGTGATCGATCCCAGCGCGTCGTCGCGTCCGTACCGCAGCCGGGCGCGGGTGACGAGCGGATCGTGGGTCTGGGCCTCGACGGCGTGTGCGCCCGCCCGGTAGGCGGACTCGACGACGGCGACCACGAGCTCGCGATGCGCGTGCTCGCCGCGGACGACGAGCGTGTCGCCGCGCCGGAGCGCGACGCCGGCCTTGACGATCGCGTCGGCGTACCGCCGCAGCCGCTCCGGCTCCAGCAGGGGCTCTCCGTCCACCGGCGCACCGTATCCCTTTTGACGGGAGGCGGCTGCGGCCGGAATGCTGTGTTGCCATGGAGGTCGCCGAGGTCGCCGCCCGTGCCGCGGGGGAGAACTTTCCCGTCGGCTCGCTGCTCTTCCCCCGCGCGCTGCGCCCGCACGTGCGGGCCCTCTACTGCTACGCGCGGCTCGTCGACGAGCTCGGCGACGCGTACGACGGCGACCGGCTCGCCGCGCTCGACGAGCTCGAGCGGGAGGTCGACGCGACCTTCGAGGGCGAGCCGACCTGGCCGGTGCTGCGGAACGTCCAGCCGACGGTGCGCGAGTTCGACCTGCCGCGCGAGCCGTTCGAGCGGCTGATCGAGGCGAACCGGATGGACCAGCGCATCTCGGAGTACGAGACGTGGGCCGACCTGAAGTGGTACTGCGTCCACTCCGCCGACCCGTGCGGGCGGCTCGTGCTCGGCGTGCTGCGCCGCGTCGACGACCCCGAGCTCGTCGCGGCGAGCGACGACGTCTGCACCGGGCTCCAGCTCGTCAACTTCCTCCAGGACGTGCCCCGCGACCTCGAGCTCGGGAGGATCTACCTGCCGGCGGAGGACCGGCGGCGGTTCGGCGACCCGCCGCTCGACCGGCCGAGCGAGGCGCTGCGCTCGCTCTTCCGCTTCGAGGCGGAGCGGGCGTCGGCGCTGCTCGCGTCGGGCGAGCTGCTGCGAGCGCGGATCGGCGGACGGCTCGGCCGCGCCGTCGGGCTGTTCGGGCGCGGCGGGCTGGCGGCGCTCGACGCGCTCGAGTCGGCGAACTGGGACGTGTTCACGCAGCGGCCGAAGCCGTCGCGCGCGCGGCTCGCGCGCGAGGCCGCACTGACGTTGGTGAGATGAGCTACACGACGGGGCAGGCGTACGCCGAGGTGCAGCGGCTCACGCGCGCGCGGGCGAAGAACTTCGCGTACGGGATCATGGTGCTCCCGCGCGACAAGCGGCGCGCGATCGCCGCCGTCTACGCCTACGCGCGCGAGATCGACGACGTCGCCGACGGCGACCTGCCGGCCGACGAGAAGCGCCGCCGGCTCGAGGACCTCCGCGCCTCGCTCGACCGCGAGCCGTCGGACGCGACGTCGGTCGCGCTCGGAGACGCACGCCGGCGCTTCGGCATCTCGCGCGACGCGCTCGAGGCGCTCGTCGACGGCGGTCTCCAGGATCTCGAGCAGGCGCGCTACGCGACGTTCGACGACCTGCGCGGCTACTGCGAGAAGGTCGCGGGCGCGGTCGGCGTCGCGTGCGCCGCCGTCTACGGATCCGACGACGTCGAGCGCGCGATGACGCTGGGGATCTCGCTCCAGCTGATCAACATCATGCGCGACGTCGCCGAGGACGAGCGGCTCGGCCGCGTCTACCTCCCGCAGGACGAGCTGGCGCGCTTCGGCGTGACGGCGCTCGCGGTGAGCCCGGAGTGGCGCGAGCTGATGGCCTTCCAGGCGCAGCGCGCGCGCGTCCACATGGACGAGGGGCTGCGCCTGCTCGAGTCGCTCGACCGGCGCAGCGCGCTCTGCGTCTCGACGTTCGCCGGGCTCTACCGCGGGCAGCTCGACCGGATGGAGGCGAACGGCTTCGACGTCTTCTCCGCCTCGTGCCGGCTCTCGCCGGCGGCGAAGCTCGGCGTCGTCGCGCGGGGCCTGCTGCGGTGACGCGCGTCGCGGTCGTCGGCGGCGGCCTCGCCGGGCTCGCCGCCGCGCTCGACCTCGTGGACGCCGGCGCGGAGGTGACGGTGCACGAGGCGCGGCCGACGCTCGGCGGCGCGGTGCAGACGCTGCCCGAGCGCGAGGGCGACCCGCAGCCGCCGCCGGACAACGGCCAGCACATCGCGCTCGGCTGCTTCACGGAGTACCTCCGTTTCCTCGACCGCATCGGCGAGAGCGGCTCGGCCGCGTCTACCTCCCGCAGGACGAGCTCGCGCGCTTCGGCGTGACGGCGCTGGCGGTGAGCCCGGAGTGGCGCGAGCTGATGGCCTTCCAGGCGCAGCGCGCGCGCGTCCACATGGACGAGGGGCTGCGCCTGCTCGAGTCGCTCGACCGGCGCAGCGCGCTCTGCGTCTCGACGTTCG
>Ga0335070_10008994_pt1 | contig 11730 bp, 10 predicted proteins | sample Lox_Sample_13_FD_206722 | JGI IMG/M metagenome (GOLD analysis project Ga0335070, IMG submission 206722) | Soil microbial communities from Loxahatchee National Wildlife Refuge, Florida, United States - Lox_Sample_1.3 | ecosystem: Environmental > Terrestrial > Soil > Wetlands | place: USA...
CAACCTTTAGTCCTAACACCTATTCGCCATGAGACAGCAATCGCTTCATGCGACACCTCCACAATTAAGATCGGCGAAACCACAACTGGAATCCTGATAGCAGTAAGAGGTGCAAGCGTTATCAAACAGAACAAGCACTACACATACACTCGCTTTGGACCTTTCATTTTCCACATAACGGAAGAAAACAAACGCGACCTGCACACTTCACTTGAACAAGCCTACTTTGGCTCTCATAACGAAAAAAGCCAAAATTACTATGCAAACCTTCTGCAGATGCCAACGCGCATAGCGAGTATTCTCGAAAGATGGCTTCAGACATCTCTTGCCCGGACAATGAGCAATGGCATTATCCTTTTTGACGGTTCCTTAACGGCAGGAACAAGCGAAACACCGACCCATCGGCTAAAACAAATCCTGAATTATGCGAACGAAAGAGCTAACGTTGTCTTAGCTTTTTCAAAAATGACCACTCTTCGCATTAATGGTTATCTCATCACGGATGTGCCTCTCGGACATAAGCCGCCATTTATGCTTGAAACAGCAGGTCTGAAGCCAAAACCTCCAATAGTGCTGCTTGGCGATGTTTACGTGGCAAGATTCACATGTGGAAACATCGCTTTCCGCTTGGACATCAGCAGAGAACAGCCGACTGAACAGAAGATTGAGGCGGTGAATAGACTTCTCGGAAACGACGTAATCTCCGAGAGCTATCCAGAAACCTTGCGCTTGGCACATATTCTCTGTACCTTCACAGCAAACGAAGTTATAGCAATGCAACACTACTCCACGCGGAGGTACGGAGTTAGAATCATAAACAGACCAGATATGCATCGGCTCCTGTTTGGACCATTTGGCAAAGGTGAATACTTTTCATGAAGCTTTACAAGAAAGAAGGCAATGTCTTACAAGTGCTAAGTTTTCCGCATGAAACCGTTGAAAAAGGCGACTACCTACTTGTGGAAGATGCAGACGCGGGAAAATCACTTATCGTGCAAGTCATTGATGTGCAGTTTGCCAGCGTTCCAGGCGTACTCGAAGAGTTATTGCGGAGTTTACCTGATGGCGGCGAACTTGTGCAAGGCGAAGATTTTGACCCGCTCGAAATTGCACCTCACATCACGTACATCCAAGACGCAAGCTTGCTAGTGTGCAAGATACGGGCCACGATAGAAGACGAATGGTTGAATCCAAGTAGCACCTGGCTACCTTCACGCTCGCAGTCAACGGTGAAAAAGCTTGCCGTTCCAACATTGCTGAAACTTGCAAAAATTGACGGAAAACTCCCTGTCATTCTCGGGACTACAAAAGATTCTTCGTTGTTGACCGTTGACGCTTCCGCCCTTGATGGCGGTTTGAACATCGTTAGCGGAAAGAAGGGAACTGGAAAATCCCACTTGTCAAAACTGCTGATGTTGAGCTTAATCGGCTTTAAAGCTACGGTAGTCGTTTTTGACCTAAATGGCGAATACTTGAGTTTAGGAACCAGCGTTGATGGGAAGCGAAATGCTTATCATGATAAGGTTCACGTTTTGACCCCTTCGGGAAATTTCAAGGTAGCGCTCAAGCAGCTGAACCTTTCAGTAATACTGGGCATCCTTATCCACGCATTGCATCTACCCGGAACTTCAGCACGAGAGTTCAGGCGAATCTGGAAGAGCCTGCAAGAGAGAAATAGCCTCACATTACACGAGTTAGGCGAAGCTATCCGACTGTGGAACTGCAACCAACACGTGAAAGATGCACTAGCCTCACGTTTCCATGCTCTTGTCAATTCAGGTTTCTTCACCGATAACGTTGGCGAGGCAACATTTCTAGAAGATTGCCTGTTCAAGGCTAGAGAGCAGGGCGGATCAATAATAGTTAACCTTAAGAACACTGGAGCGATTGATAGACAAATTGTCGTTGAATACGTTCTCGGAAAGCTAGTTGAGCTGTTAACCTGCTGGAAGCTGAAGGCTGCTTTTCTTTTTGCTGAGGAAGCGCATCTGTACCTGCGGGAGACTTACTGGGACGATATTGTTACTCGCATGAGACACTTGGGCATTTTCACCACTTTCATTACAAACCAGCCGGATACGATAAGAGAAAACATTTACCGCCAAGCAGACAACATCTTCCTGTTCAATTTCACGAACGAACATGACCTCGATGTCGTCTCTCGTGCAGCCCGGGTTGACGTGGAGACTGTTAAATCCATTGCCCGGGATTTGCCTCCGCACTATTGTCTTGTCCTGGGCAAAGCTGTCAGAGATTTTCCAATGGTCGCAAAGGTGAAGGCGCTGGATGTGAAAACGATGGGAGAAACAAGATTGTTCTTCAAAGAACAACCCGAAGCTACACATTGAAAACTCAACTTGAATTTCAATATTAAATACTTCTCAACACAGAGATTTTGGAGTTTCATCATAACTGACTATCTAATCTTTCCTAGTTTCTCTTTATTTCGTTCGAAAAATGCTCTAAAAGTCTTTGTCAAGTCAAAACTTTCGACGTCATCTAGTCCAACCCATCTTAGCTCCTTTGCATCACTCAAGGCCTTAGGAGTCCCAGCAACGAGCTTGACAGAATAATCGACTATTACAAAGTGATATTTTATCCGACCATTGACATCTCTTACAACATTATCAATAACATCAACGTAAATTGGGTCGGCAACGTCCAAATCCGTTTCCTCTTTGACTTCTCGAACGACAGTTTCCTCAAGGCTCTCGCCCAACTCTACGAGTCCGCCAGGGATGCTCCACTTTTCCTTTCCAGGATCATTCTTTCGCTTCTCAAGCAGAATCTTGCCGTTCTTTATTATGACAACACCTACGCCTACGATTGGCTGTTTCGGATAAAGCCTATCCAACTCCAATACCTCAGCTGAACTCTGTGGCAAGAACATCTTAAATCTTCCACTATCCTTTACGCAGCTCTAAGAACCAGAAAAGAGAGAAGTAGACAGTTTCTTTATTCTATACAAGTCCCAATAGGTTTGCCTTCAACTGCCGACAACACGTTCCCGGGCTTAAATCCATTCAAAACAATGACTCTAATATGAAGGCGTTTCAAGATCCTTACAGCTTCAGGATCTATGATCTGATGAATTCCGGCTTTGTGCCTATCCTCAGAGAATACTTGGGGCAGATTATCAAAAGTCAAATGAGAAAGCAGAACAGCATTTTCGTGTTTTCTAGGATCCTTGTCATACACGCCATCTTGGTCTGTAGCTTTGACCAGTAAATCAGCACCTATCTTTTCGCAAACAAGCGCGGCCACTGAATCTGTTGTCATACCTGGCTTTAGACCACCCATCACCGGAATCCTGGCTTCATGTAGGCATTTCGCTGCATGCTCAACCGTTAACGAAACATCGTTGCACCCCGATTTTCCGAGCTTCTTGAGAAAGAGTTGTGCAAGAACTCTTGAAACTGAAATCGCAATTTCATCTTGGATATTTTCCTCCAGCCCTAAAGCTTTCGAGGCTTCGATGAAGTCCCGAGCATATGTTCCTCCGCCAACGACGAGTGCCACTTGATTTTGTTGTCTTTTGAGTCGCTCCAAGAGAGCAACGTATTTGCTTATTAAAGCTGGATTCAGCGGCGAAGCGACAACAGAGCCTCCAACTCGCAACACAATTTTCATGAGTTCCGCATCTCTTTAAAGCATGTATATGCGGCGATGGCGGTTAAAATCTTTTAGAAAAAAGCGTTCAAATCTTCCTGCGTCTTCGCGTTCTTCGTTTGGACATTTATCGTTGCTGCAAAGCTTACCCGCATTCCGTCTGAAGCCGCAACCGTTGACACGCCCGTCTTCTCTTCAATCAACTTCGCCTCTTTGCCAGGACCCCTAAAGATCATTCGCATCCCCAGATGTGTCAAGATGGCTTTTTCTGGATGCACAGATTCAACGATCTGTATCGCATCGTCTGTGGTCATATGCCCTGTCCATGGTTTGCCAGATGGTCTCATTACGCACAGTATTAGAAGTCTGACGCCTTTGTAATGTTCGCTTATACCGTCGAAGTATTCTGTGTCGCTTGTGTATGCGAAATCTCCGAATTCGTGGGTTGAGAATCTGAAGCCCACCGCGTCAGGGTCTGTGTGCCTAGCTTCTGTCACTGTGACAGAAAGGGCTGTGTTAACGTGAAACTTCATGTTTGGTATGGCTTCAAGTGTCTGGCTAGGCATCTTCTGGTGGTATTTTGAGATCGATGCCTCGCATGTGCTGCTGCCTTTCAAAACGCTTTTAGCAGCGGCGAGCAAACCTTGTTTTCGTGTAGTTCCTCGAGTCATAGCTTCTATCAGAACCTCGGCGTCAGTGTAGTGATCAGGATGGCAATGCGATACAAAAACTGCATTCAGTCCTTGCGGGTCTAAACCTTCATTTATTGAATAGACTAATGCTCCTGGTCCAGGGTCTAGGTGCAAATTTAGGCTTTCGCCTAACATGCGTATTCCTGCGGTTCTCCTTTTCTGTGTTATTGTTGTGAATCTGCCGCCGCCTGTTCCGAGGAAGATTATGTCAATTCTATTCATGGATAGACATTATGATGTTTACACATATAGTAGTTTCAGCGGCATTTTTCGTCAAGCAGAGTTCGAAGTGAAACAGGAGATAGGTGATTTTCGGCTTTTGAGAATCAAATTGTCAAGTGGATTGTTGACTAGGATTCTGAGTATTCTGTGGATAGATGCCCTCGAACTTGCCGATGTTCAACCTAAGACTTTGCGAGTTCGGCCTCTTTCCACTTCCGCACGTGGAGCGCGTCTTCTCCGATTTTGAAGAGGATTTTCACGTATATGGAATCGACATCTTTGAATGGGAACATACTGTCTTCTGCTAAATCCTTTGGCAGATAAATGAGGTACTTGCCGTCTTTTCTGCGGAATAAGCGCCCTCTGCCTTCGTTTACCAACTTTTCACCTTGATTAAATATATGGTTTAATCTACATAAAAGACTGACGATTGCAACCAAATATAACTCTTATGCAGGTGTCTGAGTCCAACTGTCAGGACAGAAATGATGAGCCTTGAAGAAGACGGTGCAGCACACATGACAAGTCAAAACGTGTATTTTCGACCCTTTTCCGGCACGATCATCTTGCTTTTCAGGTTTCGCATAAACTTGGCTACAAGCTGGGCGTCTTCCGTGTGAATTGGGAACACTTGGTCTGCATCAACTTGTTCAAGCGCATTTCTGAGCTGAAGTGGCATGATGTGTCCCGAAACATGTGCCTGATATTGAGGCAATCCATAATGGCTTAGCCAGTTTCTAAGTCTCTCATAGTCTATTTCCATCTCCTCATTGAAAGGTTCAGAAGCGGACAGGATGTAGCAGCTGCCAGCTTCAGGCTGAATTTCCACAAGTTCTTCCAAATCATACAGAGAAACAGCTAAAGCAACTTTGCATTGTTGCTTCGAAACTTCGAAAACATCAACGATTCTGTCTGGGTATTGTTCCATTATGTTGCTTTCCCACTTTTCATATCTTTTCTTCGATTTTCGAAAAATCAGAATGCCCTCATCACTAAGGGATGGAACACTTAAACCCTCGTCTTCGCAAAGCGCGTTCAGCAAATGCGCTTGTTTAAGTGAAATGGCAAGGCAACGCTTGTTGCGTTTTGCAATTCGATAGAAAGAGTTCAACCTGTCAACGTCGGTGTAGGCGAAGCTGACAAGTGTGATGCCTTCTGCCTGCTTTACGATGCTGTTCAACTTGCTTTCAACTTCGGCTTCAGAAGAAACAGTTGCTCCTGCCATGTTCGTAGCTTCAGTAATAACCACGAGGGGCTCTGATTCCTTCGCTTTTTCGATGAACTCTTGCGTCATTTCAGGTTTTGCGCCATGAATCCTAAAGTCGCCTGTGTAAACAAAAGTGCCATTCGAAGTGTGGATGATAAAGCCGTATGCTCCTGGAACGGAGTGATCAACGTGGCATGGTTCGATTTCCAGATTGTCTAGCTTAATGGTTTTTCCCGTTCTAAACGGTTTTAAAGCAACGTCTTTAATGTCAAATTCCAAATCCGCCCTGCGCATCTCGCTTAACGCTTGCAAGATAGTCTTCGTTGTTTCGCCGCAGTAAACTGGGATTTCACGGTTAACGAAGGACAAGTAGGCTGAGTGATCCATATGTGCGTGCGAAAGAAAAACACCGTCCAATTGGGGTTTTTTCCCATCAAACTTGTAAACGCCGTCAAGTTTTGGAAGAATTCCCAACTCGAGCAGGCTTTTCTCGCTTCTAGGCGAGAGAAACGGAGATGAGTAGTATAATCGCTTCTGGCCAAAAGACATGCCAAAATCCAGAAGAATCTTCGTATCCCCATCCTGAAGCAGAATTTTGTTTCCGCCTATCTCGTCGACTCCCCCGTAAAAGGTTAGAGACGTTTCAGGTTTGACCATACTTATTCCTTCATCTTCCGTCTGCAGACATTTGAGATAGCAAGAATTATGTTAGGAAGTACGAAAATACTGAACACTTTTGTATACTTAGGATTGGCAGCCTTCTCGACAACTTTGGGGTCACCGCCAGCTTTCAAGTAGCCATCAATAAACGCATTAGTAATGAGTTCTGCAGATTTAGGACCTGATAAAGGAAAAATGTAGTGTCCAGCATAATAGATGAACTCTGCAACATCCCAAGTTTTGTCCCCCTTTCTCGAGGCTTGCTCAAGATCCAACAGGAAAATTACACCATTTTTTCCCAGCATGAGATTTTCAGGTTTAGTATCGCCCAAAGTTATACCCGATGCATGTACATTGGCAATCTCTTCGCCAGCCTTGTAGATAACTTCTAAGTCGCTCTTCACGTCTCCAGTTTTGGCGCTTGCAATTCTCTTTACTATTTGGCTGAGGTTTTCCCCTTCTATGTATTCTATAAAGACAAGCCTATCATTATGATTTACGTGCAGGATTTTTGGCACATTGAAGCCCTTTGAGAACAGTTGTTGATTTATGGCAACCTCTTTTTCCAAACGTGAACGTCCTAGAACGGCGAAGGAGCGAGTGCCAACGCTCCATAACATGAGGGGAAACCACTTAAATCCAGACCAGTCAACAAACCTTTTTACGACAGCCTTCTGCTCTCCACCTTTGCCTCTTGTTCTAATCAAATAAACATCGTTCAAAACTCCTCCAATCTGTTCAATATCCACTTTTACATTTTTCTCAGCAGAGAATACTTGCTTTGAAAAAGCTTCTATGTCCATCCTGCTCGCTAGTGAAACTAACCGGTGAGAGGTGGGAACATACACGTAATTGAGGGGATTTTTAAGCATGCGAAAAACAGAGTTTTCCACATTGTTTTTTTGCAGCCTAAGCAACAGCGCTCTATTTTGTGAAAGTATAGTGAGAGTGTTTGGCAGGACATTGAGCAACGAGTTAAAGAGGGTTCTTTGAGCAGTTCTGAATTGGTACATGAAGCGCACCTTTACGTTTCGGGCTGCTTCAACAAATTCTTTGGAAATTGTCACGAAACCGTTCTGAAAGCATATCTTATGTTCATTTTCCAGCATTTTCAGCGATTTCGAAAACCCGTCCATCGTCTGTTCCGTAAAGTTTTCTTTTGCAATACTGGTTGCATAATTCTGAAGGTTATGAACCATAGGCGGAAATACTCGAGCTCTCCGCAGGATTGTTTCGTATAGGAAATACTCTGGTTTTATATGAAGTTCGTAGGAGAGTTCTGGAAAATTTGCGACAAGGTTTTCTAGAAGCTCAATGACAAGGCGTTTTTTCAATATGGCTTCCTGAGCATTTAGATAGTGCTCGTTTACGATAGGAAAGCATGGAAAAATCAGTCTTCCGGCCACTGCTTCGCCCAGAAATCCTCGGTCGACATCTCTTTCAAAAATCCACTTATCTACAGCTAGGACAACCAAATTCGTATGGTCAAAAACTTTTACGTAATTCATCAATCTGGTCTGGAAACCATCAACAATCAGCAAGACTTCTACGGCTGTTCTAGAATAGGGAAATCCAAAAGTGTAGTCTCCGCAAGCACAGATTGCTGTAATTGGACAAGAGCCTGCAATATGCTTGCAAAAGTGTACGATCTCTTCTGTCAATTTTTCACTTAGGATTCTCGTTTGCTGAGCCAACGTTTCACCTTTAAGGAAACAGCGACCTCAAAGAGAGATGTGGATTCTGCGAAATATAGTTAATGTTTTTTGATTCTGGACTTTAGGTTTCTAGCAGTTTCATGTAGGCAAGTGCTGCTCCCAGAGTGAAAACAGCAGAAAATATCACGACGCTGATAACCATGTTTATTGAGAACGTTGGGACTCCTAGTAAGAAGGAGCGAATTATGTCCGAGGCGCCGCTTAATGGGTTTAGTTCAGCGAAAGTCACGAGGATCGCTGGAAACTTGCCGTCTCTTCCTAAATCCTGAATCAAGGAAAGTGGATAAAACACGCTACTGCAAAAGAATAGTGAATAATAGACTACACCTCTTGCGGTAATGAATTTCTCAAGACTTGACGTGGAAACAGCAATTGCTATGCTCAACCCGGAGATGCCGACGGCGAGAAGAAACAGAATTGCCAAGATTAATAGAAGCTGCCATATTGACGGAAAGCCCAAGAAAATGAAGCATGTTAGCAGAAGAGGCGTCATGTAAAGCATTCCGCGCACTCCGCCAGAAAGAACCCGTCCAATCGCCAATTCTGCCCTTGTCATAGGTAGACTGAGCATATAATGATGCACTTCTCTCCTGCGCTCCATGTTAATCTCACGCCCAATCATAAACGCTGACGCAAACAAACCCGTAACTGCCAATCCAGGCGCAAAAAAGTTGAAGTATCCTCCAATCTGTTGGGCCAGACTCTTGTTCAGGATGATGTTGTATACGATTGCCATAATGAATAGGTCTGCAAGGTTCATGCTGATTAAGCCGACAAGCCACCATTTGTAGCGGAAGAAATTTCTGAAGTCATATTCAACCATACGAATAATGCCTTTCATTCACTGCCAACCTCCGCCCTCAATCATCCTCTCGTAAATTGTAACACCTAGTAGAGTGAAGAGACCAAAAAAGGCGAGAATTCCCATGAGGGGCAATAGCGGATTCTGCAAAGTGATTATAGCCTCTATCCCTGTTCCCCATCTGAAAAGGTCGGCTGCATATGTAACGGGATTAAGATTCGCTATCCAACCATACAATGGGTTGGCCTCTTGAACATAAACCAGAGGATACATCGCCGTGCTTAGGCGCACGATCAAAGCGTCAAGTACACCCATCAAAATGTCGAAGCGGTCGCTGGATTTTAGAATAACTGCGATGGTTATGCTCATTCCTGAAATTCCGAAAGCAAAAAGGAACAAAGCAGCCAAGGCTATGAAAAAGTTAAGGGGGTTGATTGCGTTAATCACGTAGAGTGATACGATGATCAAGGGTCCGACGTAGATGAATGCACGAAGACCGCCTCCTATGGAGCGTCCCAGTACAAGTTGTCTTCTGCTCACAGGAAGACTGAGCATGTATTCGAAAACACCGTGCTCTGCTTCCTCATAAATATCGAATCCAATGAATATTGCTGCTGAGTACAGGGACATTACGGAAAGCCCAGCTACATAATATTGAAAATAGTCTGGGATGCTGATCATTCGCGAGGCAATGATTCCAAACAGCGCGATTTGTGAAACGAACCAGATGAATCGCATGATAATTAGGAATTTGTATTGGAAGAATATGCGGATGTCACGTTCGACAACTAAAAAGAGCTTGTTCGTCGATTATTCACTCCGGCCTTCTTGTGCCTCTTCAATTGTTAGCCCAGTGTAATGAGCGAATACGTCGTCAAGGCTTGGTTCGCTCATGCGAATGGAAATGACAGGTACTTCTCTTTTGTTTAGCAGGTTCATTATTCGAGGGATAACCTCTTCGACCTTGTTCAGGTAAAGTCTTAGGTCTGTTGGTTTGATTTGCATTATTTCTACGACTTCTTTGAAGCCCTTTAGTTCTTCAACTATTTTTGATGGAGCCTCTTTTTCGAGTTGGACGTCGATTATGTCGCCGCCGAGAATGCTGTCTTTGAGTTTCTTTGGCGTGTCACAGACCAAGAGCTTGCCTTTGTGCAGTATTCCCACACGGTCTGACAGGTGGTCTGCCTCATAGAGTTCGTTTGTGGCGAGGATTATGGTGCTTCCCTCGTCACGAAGTTCGGTAAGCATGTTCCATATCCTGTGCTTCCCCACAATGTCGATCTGCGCTGTGGGTTCGTCAACAATGGTAATCTTGGGTCTCTGAATGAGAACCTTAGCCATTTCAACCCGTTTCCGCATCCCGCCTGAGAGAGCATGAACGTTTTTGCGCCTAGGCTCCCACATGTCTAGCGCTTCTAATACTTCTTTGACCCTCTGTTTTCGTTCGACAGTTGATAACCCGCAGACTTTTGCGTGCCAGTTTACTATGTCCCATGGAGTGCTGACCCAAAGCATTTTTGGTTCTTGGAACGCTATGCCTAAGAGTCCGCGAACCTTGTCGGGGTTCTTTCGGATGTCGTATTCGCCAACGCAGGCTGTGCCGTCAGTAGGTTTGACCACGGTTGCGAGCATCAGAATAGTAGTTGTTTTGCCCGCGCCGTTAGGTCCTAATAGCCCAAGAATTTCTCCTTCCTCAACATCGAGATTCAGATGGTCTACTGCAATTAGGTCCCCATATTTTTTCGTGAGATTCGACATTTTTATTATTGCAGTCATTGGTTATTCCTGAGCCAGAACGGATACAGAGAATGAAGAGTTAGATAAGATTAACGCATGGGCTTAAGAAAATCGCATTTGAACGCAAGATATTTCCCTTAGGCGTGCTTCAAGTAGTTTCGCGAGAGCGTTCAGTCAAGAAAGAAGCAAGATTGGAAGGTTGGATGCAATTCATGAAGTTTGACTTTGTCAATAACGAAAACATGAGCATTTTCACAGATTATTATGAATTGACAATGTGTGCAAGCTATTTTGAAAACAGCAGGAAAAATGAACTTGCCACTTTTGACTTGTTCATAAGAAAAATGCCACCTAGCCGCTCCTATTTCGTGTTTGCAGGATTAGAACAGGTGCTACACTATCTTGAGGGCATCAAGTTTAACAAGGAACATATTGAATACTTGAAAAAGCAAGGACTGAAGGAAGACTTTCTTCACTACCTTACAGATTTCCGATTTAGCGGCGAGGTTTGGGCTGTTCCCGAGGGAACCATAGTTTTTCCAAACGAGCCTCTAATCAGAGTAACTGCCCCGATTATCGAAGCGCAGCTTGTTGAAACATTTCTTTTGAACACGGTTAACCTTCAAACGATGATTGCAACCAAAGCCTCAAGAATTGTGCACGCAGCAAAAGGAAGGCCAATCGTCGAGTTTGGTCTCAGAAGAACTCAGGGAACAGATGCAGGCATGAAAGCTGCACGATGCAGCTACATTGCAGGATGCAACGGCACTTCGAACGTGCTTGCAGGCATGATCTATGGAATTCCGATTTTTGGAACGATGGCACACTCGTACATAATGTTTTTCGACAAGGAGATTGATTCTTTCCAAGCTTTTGGAAAAACGTTTCCAGAAACCTCCACTTTTCTGATTGACACCTACGATGATTTGAAAGGTGCACAGAATGCTGCTGCCGTTGCAAAGCGGATGGAAAAGGAAGGACATAGGTTGAGAAGTGTTAGGCTTGACAGTGGCGATTTACTGGTTTTAAGTGAAAAGGTCAGAGAAATACTGGATAGGAATGGTTTGGATTATGTGAAGATTTTCG
>Ga0335070_10008995_pt1 | contig 11729 bp, 9 predicted proteins | sample Lox_Sample_13_FD_206722 | JGI IMG/M metagenome (GOLD analysis project Ga0335070, IMG submission 206722) | Soil microbial communities from Loxahatchee National Wildlife Refuge, Florida, United States - Lox_Sample_1.3 | ecosystem: Environmental > Terrestrial > Soil > Wetlands | place: USA: Florida...
CTCGGAGGAGGCTTCCTTCTACCTGGCCAAGCCGCTCAAGATTGAGGACCTGATCCAGAAGATCAAGGAAACCCTGAACCGGTAGGTGCACCATGAAGGAGAACCCCAGGAAGCTCGCGGCGGAGGGGCTGGCCTTTTTCGGGCGGATGAACGCCGCAATCTCCCACGACATGAAGAACGTTCTCGCCATCATCAACGAGACGGCGAGCCTGCTCGATGAGCTCATGGAGCTCCAGCAGGACGGCCAGATGGAGCCGAACCCCGACAAGCTTCGCACCCTCAGTCGGCGCATCGTGCAGCAGGTGGAGCGCGGCCAGAACGTGATCAGCAACATGAACGCCTTCGCTCATAGCATCGACGTTCCGGTCCGGGAGGTCGATCTCGCCCAGGTCACCAGGGTCATGGCCGTTCTCTCCAAACACTTCGCCACCGGCAGGACCTTGGCCCTCGACCTCCCGGGTGAGGGGCCGCGGGCCACGACCCACCCCTTTTTCCTGAACGACCTCATCCACCACACCCTCAACTTCGCGATTGCCGCCGCCGGGCCGGAGAAGCGAATCGGCATCACGGTCAAGGCCGCAGACGGCGGGGGGGAAATCGTGTTCTCGGGCCTTGCCAAGGTTGAGAGGACCTTTCCCTCGGAGATCGCCGCCACCCTCGCTCAAGTTCTCGGTGTGGGGATAGTTGTTGAGGCCGGCCTGATCCGGCTGGCGGTGCCGGCAAAGATCCCGGCGGAGGTCGAGCTTGGCTGAGGCCGATATGTAGGGTGGGCACTACCCACCGGAAGACAACGACCACAGGAATGTAGGAAGACTTTCCAGCCGCGATTGGATGGCGCGGAGCAGGGTGACCTGCTCCACAAAGCCACGCCTTGGCGTGGTCGCGGCATCGATAAAGTAGGGAGAGGCCCGGTCGGGTAATTTTAAGCACTTAGATGTAGGGTGGGCACTGCTTGCCGCGCCAAGCTGGGATAGGGACAAAGAGTCATGGGTGTTAGCGTGCTCATCGTTGATGACGAGAAGGAGTTCGCCGACTCCCTGGCGGAACGCCTATCTCTTCGCGGTTTCTCTGTACGCACCGCCTACAGCGGGGAGCAAGCTCTCGCGGCTCTGGGGGAGAGGCCGACTGATGTCGTCCTGCTCGATCTGAGCATGCCCGGCATGGACGGCCTGGAAACGCTCGCCCAGATCCGGTCCCGCCAGGGCGAGGAGACCGAGGTTATCGTCCTCACCGGGCAGGCGAGCGTGGCCTCCGCCATCGAGGGCATGAAACGCGGTGCCTTCGACTACCTCGAAAAGCCCGTTGACATGAGGCAGCTCGTCGACACCGTCCGGCGCGCCCAGAACCGCCGCGCCCGCAGGCTCGAGCGCCAGCGCATGATCGACACGGGCAAGCTCGCCTCGCTAGCCCAGCTGGCCATGGGCGTGGCCCACGAGCTCAATAATCCGCTCAACATCATCCTTAACGAGACGGGGTGGATCCAAGATCTCGTCGGGGGCGAGCAGTTCCGGAAGTGCGACGACATTAACGAGGTCAAGCAGGCACTCGCCCTGATCGCCAAGCAGATCGGCAGGTGCAAAGAGATCACCACGCGGCTCCTTGCCCTGCGCCGCCCACGGCGCCGGGCGGTCGAGGAGTTCGACCTCAACACCCTCATCCTGAGCCACCTCGAGTGGCACCGGGGCAGGATCAAAGAGCTCGGGGTGCAGGTAGCGACCGAGCTCGCACCCGACCTCCCGCCTCTTGCCGCCCTCGCCGTGGAGCTCGAGGAGGTTCTCCGCCACGTGATCGCCAACGCCCTCGACGCCATGAGCAAGGGTGGCGGCACTCTCACGGTGAGAACAAGGGCCGAAACCGACCTGGTCATTGTGGCGATCGAGGATACCGGCCGCGGTATTCCCGCCGAGGTGCGTCCGCATGTGTTCGAACCCTTCTACTCCACGAAGGAGATCGGCCTCGGCCACGGCCTCGGCCTTTCCATCTCCCAGAGCATCATGCTCAACCTGGGGGGCGACATCGAGATCCAGAGCGAGGAGCGCAAGGGCACCAGGGTGACTCTCAAGATTCCCGTCATCTCTCCGGCGGAAGGAGAACCGTAGTCCCCCATGGGATAGATTCGTTGCCGGTGCCCCTCAACTCCGTGGGGTGGATCAATCGTAGCGGATCCACCAACAATCAGCTGCGGCGACAATGGTGACGGTTGACAGGGAGAGCCGCCCCATCCTATACTCCGCGCGCTCCGGGGAGACTATCTCCCCGGTGTGCGCAGTTGTTGGTCACCCGGACCGGGAGGGTTCCCGGAAGACGGATCTCCAGTCCGCATTATGCACGAGACGCCGTAGCGAGATCGCGGAGATGGCCGTGCCACCGGGCAACCACAGGGGCTCGGACCTGAGGCGTACTTTTAGCACGTCGCAAGGTTCGAGACCCGAGGACGCCCGGAAGGACGGCCATAGTCGTGGTCGTAGTAGGTGGTTCGTGCATAATGCGGGCTAGGCCTCTCTTCGAGACGCAGGAGTCCTGTGGGGTACGACTTTTACGCCTTTCTCGACTGGCTCGTCGCCACGATCGGCTCCCTGGGTTATGCGGGGATCATGGTCCTGATGCTCATCGAGAGCACCTTCATCCCCCTGCCGTCAGAATTGGTCATACCCCCTGCAGGCTATCTCATCTCTCAGAGCCAGATGAGCTGGACGGGCGTGATCGTCTCCGGCACGGTCGGGAGCATGCTCGGTGGGCTGGTGAACTATGCCATCGGGGCGTATCTGGGGCGGCCGTTCATCCTCAAGTATGGCCGCTACTTCTTCATCTCCGAGAAAAGCTTCGCCAAGGGAGAGCAGTTTTTTCTCAAGCACGGTAACATCAGCACCTTCATCGGCAGGCTCATCCTGGGTGTCAGACACTACATCTCCTTTCCTGCCGGACTTGCTCGCATGGATCTCAAGCAGTTCTGTTTCTACACCATCCTCGGTGCAGCGATCTGGTGCTGGATTCTGGCCTACATCGGCTACTTTGTCGGGAACAATCAGGAAAAGGTCATGGAGATGAGCAGGCGATGGGGCCTGTGGATTCTCGCGGCATGCGTGCTTCTCGTGGCAATCTACGTCATCTGGCACAGGAGAAAACATAAGACCCCTGGCTGATCGCCGGAATTGATTGAACGTCGGCTACCCCGCAGCCCCGCATCCCGTTTGCGGGGTAGCTGTTTTCTGGGGGGAAGTCTTTGGCCTCTTATTGCGGCCGTTTTTCAGGCTCGAACTTGACGGCTATTCCGTCGACGGTCGTACAGGTGTAGCAAAAGACGTTATAGATGGGAATAAAGGTGTAGAGACTGCTCGTCACCGAGATGTTAAGCAATGCATCGCCGCCGCTCGCTTGCAGGGCATTGTTGGCCGCTGTTGTGGCCGTAGAATCGCCCCACGGTATGATCCCGAGGAGGATATACCGACATGCCTCCCCTTTGGCCGGACCGATCTCCTTGTAAGGTTGGGCGTTCGTCAGTAGCGATCCCGGATTACCCATCGGTTTCGTGACCATCCCTAGGTTCCCCGTTGACGCGCAGCCGGTGATAACGATTGCCGTCATGAGTACCATAAGGAATCTCCCCATAGTCTTCCTCCTTGTCCTCCCGTGAACACCTGTGTCGCGCGCGAGCCAGAGCGGGAAGGTGCTCCCACCTGCCCCGCCCGTCCATCCGACCGCACTCACACCGAGAACACTTCGCGGAGCTCAACAAGCCTCGCACGACCCTTTGCTTGCAAGGTCCTGCGCTCGGTCCGCCTTGCGCTGGAGATGACGAGCTGGCGATCGTCTTTTCTACCGGCCCTGCTTCCTCGTGACGGCGATGACGTTCGGCACGGGCCGGGGACGATCGCCGGAGTCGGAATCGTAGAAGGGGAGGTCGTACGTCCCGACGAACTCCTCGCTTCGCCCGCCGGCGCCGACATAGAGCTGCGCCTCCGGGCCCCCCTCCACGTACATGGCCCGAGCGAGCTCGAGGGGGAGCTCCAAGAGGATGTTCACTAGGTCGTGAGTCGTGAAGGGCGAACGGACGTGAATGAAGAGGACTCTCCCCCTCCTGTCGGTGCCGACGGCTGCGGTGCTCCAGCGCTGCGGTTGCTGGGCCCAGACGTTCTTCCCCTTGCACGAGATCATCCGGATGCTCTGCACCAGGGTGGCGTACTTGTTGCTCCATTCAGCGAAATCGTCGCAGTCGCGATCGATCATGGTGACAGGGGGCACATTGCTGCTGAGACGGCCGAAGGCGAGAATTGCCCGGTCCCTGGTGAGCCTGGGGTTGTTCACGTGCTCTCCACTCCGCATGAGCGAGATGCTGGTCGAGAGGTCGGTCTGAAACATGCTGGCATTGATGGCGGCGATGCACCGGTAGCGCTCGCACCACTGTTTCCCCGTGAGCGGGCGCTTATCCTTGGTGGCGGAGGCGTTGAGGAGCCTGAGTTCGAACCACTCGGGATCGATGCGGAGGACTCGGATCACGGAATCGCCGACGGGAGCGGGACGCGGCGAGGGGAAGAGGCCGAGCTCAAGCCCTGGCTCGAGTTGAATCCAGGACTGGTCCAGGGGCGCAGCCGCGGCGCCCACCCCCATCTGGAGGAGTATGATCCCGCTCACGAGGGTGGAGAAAAACCGGTATCGTCCCTGCCGCATCTCGGTCCCCACAGCCCTTGTTGGCCGTACATGGAAGCGTACGCGCCTAGCCGACGGGAATCGGCCTTCGCCGCCTCCGGCGGAATAACGGAATTTGCTGCACCTCAAGCCGGGACGGGGCGCACTCTATGGTTCTTATATCAGATTCCCCTTCCGAGGACGAGGGTCCAGCTGCCCAGAAAGATAGCGACCAGTCCCTCCCCATACGATCCGCCTCCGGACAAGAGGCCCGGGCAACCCATCCCTGGAATTCGCCCGAGCTCTTTTCGGCATATCTCGGGCCCCCCTCCCTACCTCGGGAGGTGCCCCCGCCGGTGGGGTCCTCTTTGTTGGCAGTGTCCGGGGCTTTTTCAGGTCTTCCGGCTATAATAAAAAGCAGTATGCTTTGAGCGGCTGCTGCAACACTTGGTCGGGGGCGTTCGTGGCCGCCTAACGTCGATATCCGTGCATGCGAGCCTTTTTTGGGCGGTCCGCCAGGTTCATCGACCTAACAGAAGACCTTGGGAGAACGAGGTGGGAGCCGTGACAAAAAGTATATTTTTCGAAACCGTGTTCGTGCTGACCGTGATTCTCCTTGGGGCCGGCACCGCATCGGCTCAGGGCCCAGGGTACGGTTCGAGAGGATTGGGCTGTCCGGGCTGGCAAGGCGGGATAGGGAGGATGAGCTTCGGGGTCAGAGAGAGTGGACCCTTGGCCGGTTGGATCAAGGACGGCGTGACGATGAGGCCTGGATACCAGGAGGCTGCGAGGTCCATGAGCAAGTTCGACGCTCAAATGGCCCTCAGGAACTACGTGACGCGGAACCCCGACTTGCAGTTGGGTTCCATCCGCGACAAGGGGAACACCTTTGAGGCGGACGTGATCGGAAAGGACAGGTCTCTAGTGAATCGGATCATAGTGGAAAAGGATACCGGTTGGATTCGCTCCATCTATTAGCAGGTTGTCGCAAGCCCCTTGTCATGGGGACAGGAGATGGTTGCGGGGGAGAAAGGGTGATCTCCCCGGCGCAGCTGCACCCCTTGATGAGTACGGTGATAGACCCGGCCTTCCTGCTTCGGCGAGGGGCGATCACATCAGTTTATGCCCCTGGCACTTCCATCGGTCGAGCCTCGCGAAGCCATCCTGCACAGTCTTCAGAAGGAGATCGAGTGGTACCCACTTGGCGAAGTAATCGTCGAAGCCTGCATGGCGGCACTCCAGGAGATCGAACAGGTGGGCATAGCCGGTCAGGGAGAAGATGCAGGCGGTCGGATGGTTCTTCCGAATGAGCTGGCAGAGTTCCAGACCAGTCATCCCCGGGAGCTTGAGATCGAGAAATATGACCTGGATCGGTTCCTCGCGGAGAACCGCCTCCCGACCGCGGATGTTGCTTTCTGGCGGCCGCTCTGCTATCGCCCTGCGTGAGGCGCGGGCGGTGCAAAAAAGGCGGAGTGATTGGCTCCGCCCCCGCCGAGTGCTTCTGTTGGTGGAGACGGCGGGAATTGAACCCACGACCTCAGCGTTGCAAACGCTGCGCTCTCCCTGCTGCTGAGCTACGCCCCCACGACCTGAATGACTAGCAAGAACGGTGCCAGGGGCGGGGATCACGGGGTGCCTCTGTTGTCCGGCAGGGCGGTGTAGCGTGAACCGATAGGCGGGCGGGATTCCCGGTGGCTCGTCTCCAGGGAAACTCTCTTGCAAACAATCCTGCTTTGGTGTAAGACTCTCCCACCGGAAGGGTTGCGCCTGACGGGTTATGCCCCCGTAGCTCAGGCGGATAGAGCACCGGATTCCTAACCCGGTGGCCACAGGTTCGAGTCCTGTCGGGGGCACCAGTCGATTATGAAAGGAATCAAGGTATTATGCCCTGATTCCTTTTGTTTTTTCTCCTCCCGTGTTTGAGAATCCACGTCTACTTGTGACCAACGGTTCGGGGCTCGCGCTTGTGGCCCACGGCAACCCTCTGGCAACAGGGGACCACTGAAGAGATTGGGGCGATGCAGCCATCGGGTTATCCCCGCCCGCAGTGGCCTCCGTCGGGCGAGCCTCCCCCGACGGGAGGGAGGAAATGCTCCGGTTACTCGAGCATGTTCCTCGTCACTGGTGGGAGGGGTGAGCGATTGCGCATTTCCTACCCTGGCCCAGATATTCCATGAGTCGCTTGCTCCGACCGCGGATCTGGTCGTCCTTCCAGGTGTCCTCAGGTGTCGGCCCCTGCGACGTACCGTTCAAGTACGCCTCGGGACCAACACCCTGCGATTGCCCGGTGGCACGCCTAGCTTCGCGGTCTCGCGACATCGATTCATGAAAGATCCGGGCTAACTGGGAAAGGCGGGCGATTCTGTTCACCGTCCTGAGGTGGGCAGGGTCAAGGGGGAGGGGATACGAAGGGGTCTATGACGGGCACGCCCGTTCGGACTTAGGCTGTAGATGAAAGCCTCAAAGGGACCGAGCCGTATGCAACGGATTCTTGGGGCACACAACTGGAAAAAGGGTCCATCCTCACTTACAAGAACATACCCAGGTTCTTGACCCTGGAAATCATATGTTCCAGTTCATGTGCCACGGCTTTAACAAATGCATCGACGTCAGGCTTCATGCTGGGATCGAAACCGTGGGCTATGCCGGTAATCTTAGGCGATACGGGAATCTCATCTACGAAAAGCGGCTCTGAGTTCAGCACCTTCAGACAGCGCCTGAGTGCAGATCTGGCTTGCTTCCCTTCTGTCATCGGGAGAAGTACAATCATCCTGCCTTTTTCCAGCTGGCCGAGCACATCTGCATCTCTCAGGATAATCGCGAGCTTGTTCAAGATGGCATCTATGAGGGCCTGCTGCGAGAAAGTGCGGGGCAGCTGCTGATCTTGTGACAGGCCTTTTACTAGAGAAAAGCACAGGACAGAAAATGAAATATTATAACGCTTGGCCCTGGCCATTTCTTTTCTAAGGAGAAACGTCACGCCCCGAGGCTGCAAGAGTCCTGGGCGCGTCTTTCCCTTTGCTTGCTGCCGTCGCCTTATCTGGATCTGTTTGAGGATCTCAGCGTGAATTTCCCCGAAATCGTTTTGATTCAGGACCTCTGACTGAACCTTGGCACGGACTGTAGATAAAACCTCGCGGAGTTCCGCATTCTCGCCGGCGGTTTGCTCCAACACATCGAGCAGGTTAAACTTCGCTGGTCTGGTCTCTAGGTTAGTGACGGGGTGAGATCGAGTCAAATCATTCTTGAATCTCTCGAGGATTTCATCCAAGCGCTTGTTGATTCTTTCCTCGAGTTGGGCCAAGACGTCGCCACCAACATTCATAGTTCTCAAACGATTACCGATATTCACCTCTAGCTCAGCTATAACTCCCCGCAAATGTTTGTCGGGATCCCCATCTTTTTTCGAGATAGAGTCAAGAGCTAATTCCGGCCCTAGCCGTTCAACATAATCCACTAAAAGTTCCGTCAGAAGTTTTGCGTCCCCTGTGGCTTTCTGCACTTCGGCCGCGAGGCATATGAGTTCGGCGACTCGTACGGGGTTTCTCTTGATCTGCTGTATCAACTCTCTTCCGTCAACACCCGCCTCTTCTGAGCTTTCTTGTAACACTCTCGCCAACTCGTCACTCTGCAGTTCCTTGCCGATCTCTCGCACGAATTTCCAGTATTCTTCCACGGGCATGCCTTCCTCCAGAAGCGCACGCTTGATCTTTGGGAGCACTCGTTTGAGCTCATCGGTTTCAGGAATCAATCTCCGCAGAATTTGAGCCAGGCGGGCGGCCGAGATTTTCCCAGCCTTGTATTCCTCTCTGACCAGCCGGATCAAGACGCTATCGGTGATCTCATCTGCCTTGCTGCGAATGCTCTCCTCATCGGAGTAGCTGACGTCTAGGGCCTTCTGGGCCTCTATGCCCTCCATAAGTTGTCTTTTCAATTCAAAGATTGCTTCGGCAAGTCGTGAGAGTTCCACCCCGTCTCCGTGCTTGACGGTCTGGTCGACCTTTTTGCCCAAACTGTCCAGCTGATTTAGTAAGACCGGGCCAGCGTGTCGGTCCTTTGCGGGGCACTCCTGGTAACTCTTCATGTCCCGTTGGATCATATCTCTCGACATGGCAGATGGGTTTTCCACGAGGCTCGCGACGTTAAGACTCTCTTCGAGTGCATCAGTTAGCGCACCTTCAAAAAGCACATCGTAGAGCAGCTTTTTCGATCTATCCGTGTCCTCTGGGTTCGCTGCCAGCCTCGGTTCTTGATTTGCGTCACGCGAAGTTATTTTTTGATCGCGTGTTATTTTGGTGAAGATCACGTGGTTTATTCTCAAATTTTTTACGCTTCGGTCGACAAGAACCCAACAGAGTGAATCGATATCGGGATACTTGGCCGCGTCTACATACAGTTCGAGGAATGTTTCGAGCTCGTCCTGGCTCAGCCCCTTATAAAACGAGATCGACTCGATCCCGACGTTCTTGAAGTGTGATATTAGCCTAGAGACATTCACGCGAGGATCGAGGGGTTCTTCGTCGACGAAGCATTGCTCGCGATGCAGGGAAAAAACGAGCGGCGAAACCGTCTCAAGAAGCTTTTTAGCCATATGATACAGAGCGTCAGAAGACTGCTTGACATACGGGTGCCGAGGTTTGTACATCGTGGCGCGGGTGAGTACGATTGCAACATGGCGGCCGAACCTATCCGAATCCTGTTTCGCAATTCTTCGCTTGTCCACTGGTTTCTCCGAGACTTGCTATCTCAGTCGGCGTTTCTCATAACCCGTCAAGGCCTCCAGGAACTCCGCACACGTTGCGTATCGCTTTTCAGGCTCTGGCAATATCGCTTTCAAGACGATTTCGTCGATCTCCCAGTGGAGCTTGGGATTTAGTCGGGAAGGCGCCTTCTGAAAGAGGTGTTCCTCCACCTGGAACTTGAGTCGGAATAACTCTTCCTGCGTCAAGTAGGGCGGCAGCGGCAGGTTCGGGACCAGCATCTCAAAGAGGGTCATCCCCGTGGCATAAATGTCAGCTCGACCATCTACATGGCCGCGCCACATTTGTTCAGGGGCCATGTAAACGGGACTACCGACCCCGACATTTTCCCCCGGGCCGTGCGCCGTTATCGCCAGACCGAAGTCGGTGATTAGTGGCCGGTCGGTATTGTTCTCGAGCAGGATGTTTGCCGGCTTGATGTCTCGGTGAATAATATCTTGGCGGTGAGCGTAATCCAGGGCACCGAGCACCTCGGTGATGATTCTCAGGGTCGTCCTGATGGGAAGAATACGCCTTGACGGCAATACATGGTTCTTTATCAATCGTAGACGTTCGGCTAGAGATTGGCCTTGCACCAGTTGCATCAGGATATAAAGGAACTCCTTCGTCTCGCCAGCCTCGTAGACGGTGACAATGTTGGGGTGCGAAAGAATGGCGGCCGATTCTGCCTCTTGTCTGAAGCGCTCGGCAGTGAAAGGAGTAAGGACTGTTCTAGGCAAAATTTTCACAGCGATCTGCCTCTTGAGCGTTCGCTGATAGGCGACAAAGAGGACGCCCATGCTACCGCGCGCGAGCTCCCTGAGTAGGGTACAAGTACCGATCTCCCGGCCGTAAAGATGATTAAGGTTTAGGGTTCTTATAGATTCCATTTCTTGAATATCAACCTGTAAGACACCCAGGGTCGGAAAACGCGCTCGCGAGACCAAGCAGATTGCCGAGACGTATCCTTTCTCATCGGGGTCAAGACCTATGTTAATTGCGCATAAAGATGTCAGGCAATGCACGCAACCTCCAGGACGAGGTTCAATATGGAAGTCTGTCACAGCAATTGTGGGATTGTCAAGCAGGTCAAGAGAGAAAGAGAAAAGGAGTGTGCTCGGGCTACGTCACCCTGCATCACCCTGTGAGAGGCTGGTATTAGTGTACAAGCGGCCCCTTAGCGGGTTTTTCAGCAAGCTGTTAGAGAACGACCGGCGGCAAGGGGAGAAGACTTCGCGTGGAGTTCCACTTCGTCTGTGAGCGTTCAGAGCCTTTTCGCAACGGACAGACGGAAGGTTATGCCCCTGTTTCGCAAAGGCTCCGCCCAGACGTTGCCGCCATGGCGTTCCGCGATCTCCCTGATTATGGCTAATCCAAGGCCGGCTCCTTCGACGAGGTGAGATGCTTCATCCCGGGAGAATGGTGAGAAGAAGCGCTCCAAGTCGCCTTCCTTCATTCCGACGCCGTTGTCGCTTACCGACAGCACGTGGAACTCCTCAGATTTTTCATAGCCCATCACGATTTCGCTCAGATGATCACCACCATGCTTGAGAGCGTTCTCTACCAAATTTCTGTACGCTCTCACCATAGACAATCGATCTGCGCGTATCTCCGGCATGGTCGCTAGCTCCGTCCATCTCACTCCCCGGAGGCTGAGCCTGCTTGAAAACTCCTCCTTAACCAGCTGAAGGATCTCCTTGAGGCTAATGCGTTCTATGGCAAGATGTCCCTCCTTCGTGGCGATATACACGTTGATCTGGTCGACGAGTGCGGCGACGTGCTCGGCTGCCTTCAGGATCTGCTCACATATTCTTTGCCCGTTGTCATCCAAGATATCCCTGTAGCGCTGATGGATGAGATTGGTCAGTCCATAGATCCCAACAGCGGGGCTCTTGAGGTCGTGGATCACCGAGTACGCGAAGAGCTTGAACTTCTCGGAACTGGTCCGAAGAGCCTCCTCCATCCTCTTGCGCTCGGCGATTTCATTCTGCAATTCCTTATTGGTCGCTGCAAGCTCGACGGTTCTTGCCTCGACGCGAATCTCCAACTCTTCATGAGCCTTCCGTAGAGCTTTCTCCGCCTGCGTGCGCATTTCTATCTCGAGCCGCAGGCGCTCGTTTGCACTTGCGAGCTCGGCGGTCCGTTCTTGAACACGGCGCTCGAGCTCGGCGTGAGCCAGCTGTAGTTCCTTTTCAAAACGCCGTCGTTCATCTTCAAGTTTCCGTACGCGCAACGCATTTCTGACCGTGCTGAGGAGATTTTCCAGATTAAACGGTTTTTGCAGATAGTCATATGCCCCTTTTCTCAAGGCGGCCACGGCGGACTCTGTTGAGGAATGACCGGTTATCACTATGATGGTAACAT
>Ga0335070_10008996_pt1 | contig 11728 bp, 7 predicted proteins | sample Lox_Sample_13_FD_206722 | JGI IMG/M metagenome (GOLD analysis project Ga0335070, IMG submission 206722) | Soil microbial communities from Loxahatchee National Wildlife Refuge, Florida, United States - Lox_Sample_1.3 | ecosystem: Environmental > Terrestrial > Soil > Wetlands | place: USA: Florida...
TTATGATGCAAACGCTGTTTTCAGGAGGAACCACGACAAGAGCCATACAAGTCGAAAAAATGAGAGGCGCTAAAGTCATTCCAAATCTTGTGCCGTATTCAATAGACCGGAATGGAATCGAAATATATCCCAACATGCCATTGTTCGCGGAAAAGTAGTGTGAGATGAATTTTCGCACCAGATAGACGGAAACTTCGCATTATTAGGTTGGTTCAACAAAAGTCGTGCGGAGTTCTAGTGCTGCATGTGCTGCAACGCTTCTTTATTGCAGTTTATGGGTATTCTGTTTCCGCCGACTTTTATTGTATGCAATGACCAGCATTTTCATCTATGCATATATGTTTTACCTAATCTAAGCCAAAATTAGGTATAATCTTACGAGAGCTTTTGGTGTTAAGGCTTATCTTTGATTTAACATTTCGAGATTTGCAGGGTTGTTGTAATAAATAGGGTGATCTGGTAAAACAAGGCATGCGAGACTGCTGGAAATACTGGTGCCGTGTCATCGTAACATTGATGTTCGTCACCAAGTGCGTGAGTTATGTTATTCCAAACATGTTTTTTGGTCCCGCATGGTTTGTAAAAAGACAACACAGGCAAACATAGTGAGTGAATATGAAGAGGAGGCCGACTACTGCTTCTGACTAGCGTTGTCACTTTCTTTTCTGAAGACTCTCTTTTTTCAGAAGTAGTTCGTCTTCTAGATATTCGCGGTTGCTCATCTTCTTGATCTTCAGGTGTTTCTCTAAGCCTTTTTCGGTTTCTTTCTCGTAGATGCTAATCTCTCCATCGAAGAGACCCAAGATAGCACGAGCATCTTGTGAAGAGTGCATTTCAGGATCGAACACTGCCAAGGTTGTGAACCCTGCTGACTTCAATTCTGCGATGAGCGCAGCTAGCCACCTTCTAGTCTGAACTGCATGATGCTGGAGCAGAACGTCTGATACCAAGCCTATGCAGATTCTTCTCGGAGCCTTCAGCGAAGGATCTAGCTTGCGGATTGCAGAAGTCAAAGCGATGCTGATGTCAGTGAGGTTTTCAACGCCCCTCAACTTGGAAACGTTAGGCAAATTCCCAACGATCGCATTTGCCTGAGGGTTACACACGAAGAGGTAAAAGTTTGACGGGAACTCTTCTGCGAGATGTTTCACGGCACTAGGATCTATCGTGACGTGGAATGTAACTTCGCCTTTCTTCGCTCCAATCTCAAGAAAACTCTTGATAAGCATGTCTCTCTCGTCGCATGAAAGCGAATTCAAGACTACTGCATAGTTTGAAGGTATTCCACCACATAGTAACTTATCAAGGTCTGCGTATCCCATGGAGACTGGTTCTATAGGCTTGGGCTTCGTGACTTTGCCTGTTTCAATGCAAGCTATTCTTGCTTCTACTTTCTCAAGCCTTTTTCTAGCGCCCGTCTTCTGGAATATTTCCAGGGTTTGATTGAGTAGAGCATGGGCTTTTTCTCTGTCGCCTTCTTCGTTTCTGTCTATGTACATTAGGCCGTATTCATACAAACAGTCAGTGAAAAAAGGCACGTACCATTTCTGCGCGTTCAAGGCTCTATGGGTTTGAAGGCTTCTTTCGAAATGTTGTATGGACTGCTGCCACATTTTCTGCTCCCTGAAAAGCATTCCTTCTATCATCTCAGCGTATCCGATTAAGAGGTTGCATTTTGACTTCACTGCGAAGTCATAAGTTCTTTCAATTAATCCCCAAGCCTTTTCGATTTCTCCTTTTTTCAAGTATAATCTCGAAAGAGCAGGATACACCTCAAAAAATTTGCCGGTTGTTTCTCCGACTTTTTCACAGATGTTGTTGCTTTCAGTAAGGTGTTTTTCAGCTTCATCATAGTCTCCCATTTCCATGAAAAGTTCTCCTAGCTGTAAATTCGCCTCAGCATAAGGCACATACTCTTCAGCTTTCTCTGCCACGTCAATAGCCTCGGTTAAGTACCGAAGGCTTTTGTCCCATTCGCCCATCCACTGATAACACATTCCGATACCCAGCAATGCGTTTGGGCTGTAAGAAACATTTCTGATTCGCTTAACCAACATCAAATCATCCTCAAGCATGGAAAGGGCTTGCTGCAGCTCGCCCATAGCACAATAACACTGAGCTAGACTCCCTTCAAGCCAGACCAAGATTTCCAGGTCACCAACTTTCTTCGCGAGCTCCAAACCTTTTTGGTAAGTTTCGAACGCCTTTTGAGGTTCTCCTGTCGCCCAATAAGCGCTGCCGAGGTTGTTATACAAGCGGAGAGCAGCGTCAAGACTGTTGCTTTCAAGAGCTACTTTAAGTCCTTGCTCAAAATATCTTAGCATTTTTTCAAGCTCTCCAGAACCTGAGCATAGTGCTCCCAAGTCGTTATAGCACTCTGCAAGGACTCTGGAATCGCCTAACTTGCCTGCCAAGTCAACTGACTTTTGTAGCCAAGAATAAGCTTCAGAAAGAGTCCCGCTCCGCCAAAGCCTATGTCCAATATCTTCATATAAACTTGCTAAATCCGCACTTTCGGGCTCTTTTTCAAGTACTTTCAGAGCCATCTGATGATGCTCAGAGGCTTTCTTCTTGTCGCCAGCAACATCCCAAAATGCGTGTGCCATTTTGGCATGCAACCTTGCAATGCTCTTCCTGTTTTCTAGCCGAGTCCACATCGTTAATGCTTTGTTCCAGTAATCTGTGCCCGCATCGAATTGACCAGTCCAAGTTTTGATGTCACCAAGTCTTTCTGTTAATTGGGTCTTCTCTTCAACACTGCCATCTTTCTCTTCAAGAAGCTTAAGAGCGTGACTAAGATAAGAAAAAGCTTCATCATAGGCATACGTGTTCTGCGATTTCTCGCCAGCCCTCAGAAAATAGTCTAATGCCTTGTCTTTGTCTCCGCTCTCCAGGAAATGATAAGCAAGTTCGCCAAGGTGCTCATCAATCTTCTTAGCGTAGACGTTCTCCAATGTGCTTCCTACGATGCCGTGAATTTTCTTGCGCTTGAAAGCCCCAACTTCTTCATACTCGACATCCCTGACAATTATATCTGCAAAAGAACACAAATCTTCCCCGCCTACAACCCTGTGCTTAATCAGTCCTGTTTTGAGCAGCTTATCCATAATTTCCTGCAGTTTGCTCTCTTCTATGCCTGTGACTCCAGCTAAAGCGCCAAAACTGAAATCATTTCCAACAAAAGAAGCCATAGTCAAAACGTTCTGGCATTCCTCGTCCAAACGGCTAATCCTCGCCTTCACAACATTCTTAACGCTCTCCGGAAACTCAATCGCTGAAACCTCACTGAATTTCCATTCGCCCTCTTCTCTATTGATTATGTCCTCTTCCTTCAGAGATTCTATTACTTCTTCGATGAAGAACGGGTTGCCCCTCGTCTTCTCGTAGATCGTCTTACAGAATTCTGGCGGAATGTCGTCTTGCTCCAAAATATGCCTGATAATCTCTGAAGTATCTTCCAGGGACATTCGCTTCAAGGAAACAGATTGAGGCAGACGTTCCCTCTTCAACTCGGTTAGAACTGGGGTCAAAGGATGATTAGCATCAACGTCAGTGCTACGATAAGCTCCTAGGAGCAGCAATTGTGTTTTCTGCACACCACGAGCTAGATAATGCAAAAGCAAGAGTGAAGACGGGTCGGTCCACTGCAAATCGTCAAGAATTACCAACAAGGGAATCTCTTGAGAGAGATTAGTGATAAATTGTGAGACCGCTTCAAAAAGCCTGTTCTGCTCCTGCTCAGGGCTTATGGGAAAAGACGGAGGAATAGTCCTTAGCTTTTGGCCGAGCTCTGGAACTAGCTTGGCAACTTCAGCCGGGTAATAGCCGATAACTCTGTACAACTGTTCAGGAATGCAGGTTTCTAAGTAGTCTTTGATTACTTCCTTCCAGATAATGTATGGTGGAACGCCGTCCATCCTGAATAACCCTGGGCATCTGCCGTGCAAAACCTGTACTCCGCGTGACTGGGCATAAGCACCAAGTTCTCTGAGCAGTCTCGTCTTTCCAATTCCAGCCTCGCCATGAACAAAAACAAGACCACCCTCACCGTGAGCAGCCTTGTAAACAGCCTCCTTCAAGACATTCATTTCCTCAGTCCTGTCAACAAGCGGAACCTCCTTCACTGGTATAGGACGAGCAACGGGAACGCGGTCACGCTCAAGAGACGACAAGACCACTCTCTCCAAACCAACACATATCCAACAAGATGTTATTGGATTCTACATTCTTATCGCTTGTGGAAGAACACCTGATTCAATCATAAGCTCGTAGCGCACATTTATCCTGAAATAAAAGAGAATCAATAGGCAAACAGACGCAAAATTCGCTTAGCTCGGAATTCTAGGATCCCAAGAAAGTCTTCTATTTATAAGATATTTTGCTTGCAGCAACGCTTCTTCATTAATCAAAGTTTCCACAGTCTGCTTGTTTCCGTGCTTTATTCGCGGCACTTCAACATTTGGCTCAAAAAAGGAAAAAAGAAGGGTTTTGCTGGAAAAGTCTCCACTTACTATTGAAATTTCTGTTAAGCTTACAATTTATGGGAAAATGAAGAAATTCAGCGATTCAAAAATCTTTACGAATTGTGATCCCTTAGATGTAGTCTTCACGATTCCATCGTTACTCTCCAACAGTCCATTTTCGTTCAGGACATATAAGTAAAGTTTGAGTTGCGTATGGCTTAATTTTGCTTTGTGCATCAGGTTCGTTCTTTTGATACCGCCTCGTGCGGTTTTTAGGATATCAACAACTATGTCGTGCCGGTCGCGGCGTTTTGGGCCGTTCATCAGAGGAACTATTCCGTCGGGCTTGCCGTCCATAAAGGCTTTTTCTTCCAGAGGGTCCTCTCTGCGCATGTGTTATCAAGTACCGAGAACGTTGCGTCTATTATAAGTCTTCACGTCAAATGATGTAAGCATACATGCATATTTACGAATAAGCTCGTAAGGAAATGAATTAATAATTCAAAAAACATGCCGAAAGAAAGAATGAATGCGCCCTTTTCGAATACATGCTTATTCCAAACTTGGTAAAATTCGGTTTTGAGATTGACGACTTGCTTTTTGAATATTGCGCGAATGTGCCACTCCGACAAGTAGCAATACGCTGCGTTTAATGGTTGCATTCAATTTTACTGCTCTGGAAAGAGAGACGCTCAAACGCTTAGCTTATATACTTTTAGTTCGTTGAATCTGTCTTCTCTTTTTCATTCCAGTAAGGCTTAGTTCTCAAATACTGCATTTTAGCCCGCAACAAGTCCATGTAAAAATCATCCTCGTTTGGGTGCATTTTTCCCAGAATACGAAAGGCTGTTTCGGGTCCCACGCCTTTCACCTGTAAGGCGATTAAGGCTTTCTTGCCATAACTTAGGGCTAGATCGGCTGTGCGCCTTGCATAAGTCAAATTCTCCAGTTCTTCTGGCGTTAATTGCTCTCCTTTTTGTCGTCGCTTAAGAATCGCCACCAAATCCTTCGGGTTCTGGTCGTAGCGTGTCTGCGCTAAGAGTCCGCTTCCGCATTTTTCGCACAGTGGCTTTTCAGGCAATTCTCGAATGCGTTTTTCTGCCGTCCAATCGCCTTTTTCTATGCATAAGAGAGTGACCATCCTGGCGTTCAACTCTTTCTTCATTCTGTCAATGTTAGTCAAAAGCATCCGTTCGGGCGCCATAAGTTCAGGCGTCTGCAAAAACTTCGCCAGAATACCATACGCCAAAGGCGATGGTTTCTCCGACCGAAGCAGTGTGTTAATCTTGATTTTTCCTTCTTCGACTTCTCGCATGATGCGCTTTACTGTGGGAATGTCCACTTTCTCCATCATAGCTTCACGTATGGTCTCCTCAAAAACTGGCGTTTTCTCAAAGCGTCTGGCTAATTCTTCCTGTCTTTCAGGTCCCATTGTTTTTCCGCGCGATAATGCGCCGAATCTCTCGGCTACAAACTTCATTTTGTACGCAAACGGAAAGTGGGATTTTAGGTATTCATTGAAGGCTTTGTCCACTTCCTCGTCTGATATGTGAAACAGTGTTCTAGCCATTCTCTCAAGGTCTTGAGGCGTCACTTTTCTGGGTGCTTCTATTAGTATGCGGTATCCATCGTTCCACCAGCCAGTAACGAGTTCTTGGTCGGAAAGAACAGGGTCAAAAACGCTGCCTAAGGTGCGGTTAACCGTTTCTCCGAAGCACGCGTGAATAACTACATACTTGTCAAAGCCTTCAATAAGAATCTCGTCATCAGTCGGCACTGGTACATTCTGTTTTAATTGCTCACTAATCTCTTCCGCTGCTTTAGTGATTGTGGCTTTGTCGACAGAGAGTTTCTCAGCCAATTCCTCTGGCGCCTTCTGTGCATCAAACTCTCGGCGCAAAATCTCTGCTACTTCCTTACGTAATCTGCCCGTTTCCTGCGCGAGGTCAAACGGCACTGGTAGCATTTCGCCGTCCCAGCCTGGAATGGCTGCGAACGGGTCTTCGGATGGAACCACGTAAACTGTGCCTGTCTCATCTTCTATTTGGACTATTCTCCAGACTTTACCCTTGACGATGAAGTTTAAGCCTATTCGTGCCCTTAGAGCCATGAACTCGTCGCCTAAGGTGCCGATTGTATGGTCAGAGATGATGTCTATGATTGGGTAGCGTTTCTCGTCAGGTATCATCGACAAGTTTTCATAGTAGTACGTTCGTGTTCTCCGTGTTTTCCGCAACGTGTCTCCTTCTATCTGCAATTCTCTGAGTATACTTAGGTAGTCCGCAACGTCTAAAAGTTTGGCTTCAGAAAGATTACTATACGGATAAGCTCGGCGAATAATCTGCAAAACCTGGTTCATGGTAGCCGTGTGTTTGTCCAACAAAATTCCCGCAATTTGATGTGCCAAAACGTCTAACGCGCCTTTGTGTATTTGGATAGGCTCCAAGAGTCCTTTGTATGCTCTTCTAACCGCCGCTAACGATTCCAAAGCATCGTCTGGAAAAGCGGTTATTATTACTCCCTTAGAAGTTAAGTCGAGCCTATGTCCACTTCTTCCAACACGTTGAATTAGGCTACTCACCTGACGCGGCGAAAGATACTGGATGACCAAGTCTACACTGCCAATATCTATGCCTAACTCCAATGTGCTCGTGCACACAATAGCCCTCAAACGCCCAGCCTTGAATTCATCCTCGATACGTGTTCTTTCTTCTCTTGACAAGGAACCATGATGAACAGCAATGTCAGAAGTCAACTGATTAAACTTGTTGCCCAGCATTTCAGCGTTCGTGCGACTGTTTACAAAAATAAGCGTCGACTTGTGATTCTCGACCAAATCCATCATATGTCTGATTCTAGTAGCGGCTTCGGGTGCCGTTCTCAGTTTTCCCGCCAAATCGAAGTCGGCGTCTTCTGGAAACGGAAACTCTACATCATAATGATATCCCTTGGGCAACGGCACATCGACAACCGAGACTGAACGATTGGCACCAGCGACAAATTGTGCGATTTCTTCTGGATTTCCAACAGTCGCAGACAAGCCAATTCTCTGAAACTCCTTCTCAGTGACTTCAAGCAGACGTTCTAAGGCAATCATCAATTGCGCACCCCGCTTGTCAGCCGCCAACTCGTGAACCTCATCAATAATCACAAAACGAACAAAACTCAAGTGCTGCCGCATTCGGCTTCCAGGCAAAATCGCCTGCAAAGTTTCGGGCGTGGTGACAAGCATGTTAGGTGGACGAAGCGCCTGTCTTCTCCGAATTCTCACTTCGGTGTCTCCATGGCGCACCTCAGCTGAAATTCCCAGATGCTCAGCCCAGAAAGAAAGCCGTCTAATCATGTCCCTATTAAGCGCACGCAGCGGAGTAATATAGAGAATAGCAATTCCCCGTTTATCTTCCTGCTGAAGAAAATTGGAAAAAACGGGCAAAAGCACAGCCTCCGTTTTTCCGCTTCCGGTAGGCGCAACCAAAAGCACATTTTCACCTGCAAGAATCGATGGAATAGCCTTTATCTGGGGTGCGGTTGGTGTGAAAAATCCGGCTTCTTTCAGTGCTTTCTGAACAGATTTTACGAGCAGTTTGAAAACATTGGCTGAATTATTGTTCATGTGTGTGTCACAATCTGAGTCTCTAGAATAGGTTTCTGGCTTCGAGAGTATTAAACATTAATCAGTCGACTACAAAGCTTTAGAGGCTTGCGTCTGTGAAACTTTTCTATTTAGGTTTTAAGGCAAATAATAAAAAGAGTTGAGAAAGGCTGTAAGACGTTTTCAGAAGACTTGGTTTGGTGTAAAAAACTGAAGGTTGGAGTGTTAAACGTGTAGGTAATAAAGAAATGGGATGTGTGGAGGGTTACTGTTTACTTTTCTGAACTTCCAGTGCTGCTTACGTAAGCCCAAACCATCACTAAGCCGACTGTGAGAAGTGCGCCCGCGAACCCTGAGAGTACCCAGTCGAGACCGACATTTGGGAAGTTGGCCATAACCCAAGGAATGACATCTTGATACGTGGCTTTAGCAATGATTCCAGCCATGAAGCCCAGAAAGGCAAACATCACGAAGATTTTAAATCTGTCCTGCATTTTTTCACCTTGGCTTTATCATTCTATTCTCAAGCCTTTTTAGATTAACTAACACATTTTTGTCTAAAAACGCAAAATCGCCAAGCTTCTCTTTCATTAGGGAATTTAAAGCCAAAATCGTTTTCAAACAGGCGTTATATCGCCACATATATACGGGTATATTTCAATCATGTTAACAATGTAATAATACGTTTTTAACTACCCCAATAGACTTTGGAGGTATCAAACTTGTCAGAAAAATTTGCTAAACGTTGGGAAGCTGAGGATAGTCAGCAACCATTCACAGCACGAGTTAAGGACGCGGTGCGTCCACCAGGACCACTGAAGCCACGAATGGACATGGCAATCCGCCGCATCGAGCTGCAATGTCAGCGCTTAGACCAGGCAACAGATCGCTTTTCACAGCGCGACAAAGCCATTTTCACCAGAATCGTTGACGCATACACCAAGCACGACATGGCGCGCGCAAACGTCTTCGCAAACGAGCTCGCTGAGATTCGTAAGATGGAAAAAATGATAATGCACGGCAGACTTGCGCTAGAGCAGATTGTGCTGAGGCTGAGGACAGTGTCAGAGCTAGGTGATGTAGTCACTACGCTTGCACCCGCAGTTGGAGTGCTTCGGACAGTGAAGAATGGAATGGCATCTGTATTTCCTGAAGCTGAACGAGAACTAGGACAAATCGGGAATCTACTGAGCGGAATTATCATCGATGCCGGCCAAAGCACGGGGTTGACCATAAACTTTGACGCAGCCAACGAAGACGCTCAAAAGATTCTTACAGAAGCCGCTTCAGTTGCTGAACAGAAAATCAAAGACAAATTCCCAGAACTACCCGCAGGCATACCCACTTTGCCAGAAGGAACACCGACGACAAACCCGTAAGCTTGAGGGAGAAAAAAGAAAATGTCTAACCCCACATCCAATTTTTTTGAATCCCTCGGAAAACCAATAAAAGACGAGTACGGACGAAACGTCGGCACAATCGCGTCGTTCATAGTGCGCCCAAATGGCCAAATAACCGACATCTTTGTTGAACACGGAGACAGCGAAATAACCCGTTATCCAAGCGAACAAGTCAGAATTAACGAAAATGGTGTGACTTTGTTCTCAAACACAAAACTCAAGGTTGACTCTCTGTGCAATGAAATACCGCTAATTTGGCGCAAAGACCAAGCCCTGAAAGGGCTCATTGAAAAGAAAAAAGTGCCGACTGAGTTGTCCGAAGAGCTCCACACTGCATTCGATAGTGCTTATAATCAGTTGAAGACAGAAGCACAAATAATCGCAGAAAGCATAGACAAACAAATCTCGGCTTGTTCAAAACGAATAGCCGACTTGAACAACGCACTTGTTAATTTGGAAGTCGAACACGAGATCGGTCAAGTCAACGACATTGCATATGAAAATTCGATGCTGCTGATTCAGGAAAACATGAGATGCGTCAAGACCGAAAGAGATGACCTAGAGCTAATGAAAAGCAAGTTGTCCAACCTTCTGCTGGGCGAAAACACTCATCAAATAACCCTTCCGCAAGCAACCATGGAACAGCCTCTCACAGAAGAACTCACATCAGCTTCCTCCTCTCTTCCCGAACCCCCAGTCATAGTTTACGTGAAAAACGTGAACACTAAGGACTAAATCGCAGTTACAAAGGCGAGGCGGGCGGGGATCAAACATCAAAGGGCTCTTCCACCTTCACCAAAGTTCTCCTCCGATAGAAGACGTGATTACTAGCTCAATCCGCAAACTAAAGCTTCAACATGCGAAACTTCAACAAGTGACAGTTCGACTGCAGGAGAGAGACCGCTATCTTTTCCGAGCATGTTCGCTGGCTATAAAGGACGGTGCACGTGAAAGAGCTGGAATGTATGCCAATGAGGTAGCTGAAGTCAGAAGATTAATGAACCTGCTCTCACAGACGCAAATCGCAATAGAACGTATCATTCTAAGACTCGAAACGGTCAAAGAATTGAACACCATTATGATTGACCTGAAACCAGCTCTTAGTGCCCTCAAAAACGTTACCCAAGGTATCGTCGAAACCATGCCAGACATCGCATCCGAATTGAACAACATCAACGAAAGCATCAGCGAAACCCTAATCGCAACAAGCACAAAGTCCACTGAACCACCAATCTTGCCACTCAACGTGAAAACTCCGGCAGGACAAGAGATACTAAACGAAGTCGCAACAATTTTGGAAGAGAAACTGGCTGAAAGACTCCCAGAACCGCCCGCCACCATAACAGTGCAACAAAAAACCGAAGCCAAACCAGAAGGCGTCAAAGAGATGATAGCCCTCGCCGCCTGCTGCTCTGAATCAGGCGAAAACCAAGAAGATAATTCATCTCAAACCCTTTTTTCTTATAAAGAATTAAAAAGTGTACAAATCACAATGCAGAAAACTCCCTCACCAGAGGAGAGCGTTCTGGATTATTTGAAAAACAATCAAGGCTATATTGACATCTTCGAGTGTGCGAATAAACTGAAGATTTCGACAGAGGATGTCGAGAAAGCCTTGAAAAAGTTAGGTGCTGAAGGGAAGATAGAAATTAAAATGTCGTGAAATTTATGAGTGCATCTCAAGAATTGGAGAAAGCCGCGACAAGTTATGCGTTGGAAGCCGTCAAACTGGACAAGTCTGGCTCTCGCGGAATGGCTATCACGATGTATCAGAGAGCCATAGAAACACTCTTGAAACTTACCCAACTGTACCCAGAATACAATCTGAACAAAGTCTACATCCAACGCGCCATGGCGTACCAAGAAAGAATTAAAGTCTTGCAAGGCGGTCTGCCTCTTCAACCAGAAGAAACCGATGAAGGAAAACCCGGCGAGACATCAGCGGCTACCGGCGGAGGCGAAGATAAAAAAGCAACATTCGACGAACTCGTCACCAAACAGAAACCCGACGTCAAATGGGGAGAAGTCGTTGGGCTAGAAACTGCAAAAAAAGCCATAAAAGAAGCCATAGTTTATCCAGTACAAAGACCCGACCTTTTCCCATTAGGTTGGCCTAGAGGCATACTACTCTATGGACCACCTGGTTGCGGAAAAACCCTCGTCGCTGCAGCGGTTGCAACTGAGATTGATGCTTCCTTTTTGTCTGTAGATGCTGCCTCTATAATGTCAAAGTGGCTGGGAGAAGGGGAAAGGAATGTTGCAAGACTTTTCGA
>Ga0335070_10008997_pt1 | contig 11728 bp, 9 predicted proteins | sample Lox_Sample_13_FD_206722 | JGI IMG/M metagenome (GOLD analysis project Ga0335070, IMG submission 206722) | Soil microbial communities from Loxahatchee National Wildlife Refuge, Florida, United States - Lox_Sample_1.3 | ecosystem: Environmental > Terrestrial > Soil > Wetlands | place: USA: Florida...
GGAGCCGCCGCAGCGCGCGCAGCTGGCCGCCGACCTCGACGCCGCAGATGGACTCCATCGCGAGGGCGGAGCTGGTCTGGTAGGCGACCGGGCAGATCCCGCAGATGCGGGCGGTGATGTCCGGCGGCTCGGTGAAGCGCCGCCCGCGCAGGAAGCCCTCGAAGAAGCGCGGCGGCTCGAAGATCACCAGCCGGCACTCCGAGACCTGGCCCTGCCGGATCTTGATCTGCAGCCCGCCTTCGCCCTCCACCCGGGCGAGGAAGTCCACCTTGATCGTCCGGGTGCTACCTCTCATGGACCTCGCTCTCCCTGCGGAACTCGTCGGCGCCGGCGTTGTAGCTGCGGAACAGCCGCACCAGGTCCTCCCGGGCCACGCCCGCCTGCAGCAGCCAGGCGCCCAGCGCGGCGGTGTTGGGGCTCTCCGCCGGCCCGTAGCAGCCGAAGCAGCCGCGGTGGTAGGAGGGGCACAGCGCGCCGCAGCCGGCCTGGGTGACCGGCCCCAGGCACGAAATGCCCTCGGCCACCTGCAGGCACACCGTGCCGCGCCGCTTGCACTCCGCGCACACGCTGTAGCGCGGCAGGTTCGGGCGGCTGCCGTCCAGGAACGCCCGCACCACCTCCAGCAGCTGGCGCTTGTTGATGGGGCAGCCCCGCAGCTCCAGGTCCACCTCCACGTGGTCGGCGATGGGGGTGGACTTGGCCAGGGTCGGGATGAGGTCCGGGCTGGGGTACACCCAGCGGGCCAGCTGCTTCGCGTCGGCGAAGTTGCGGAGCGCCTGGATCCCGCCGGCGGTGGCGCATGCCCCGATGGTGACCAGCACCTTGGAGGCCCGGCGCACCTGGTGGATCCGCTCGGCGTCGTGGGGCGTGGTGACCGAGCCCTCCACCAGGGACAGGTCGTAGGGGCCCTGGATGCGCGCCCGGGAGGCCTCCGCGAAGTTGGCGATCTCCAGCGCCCCGGCCACCTCCAGCAGCTCGTCCTCGCAGTCCAGGAGGCTCAGCTGGCAGCCGTCGCACGAGGCGAACTTCCAGACCGCGAGCTTGGGCTTGACCTTGGCCTTGCCGGCCATCTCAGGCCTCCCGCACCGCGGCCAGCGACCGGATCTGGTCTGCGCGGTACACCGGCCCGTCCTTGCAAATGAAGTGCGGCCCGAGCTGGCAGTGGCCGCACAGCCCCACGCCGCACTTCATGTTGCGCTCCATGGACAGGTACACCCGGCGCAGCGGCACCGCCCGGCGCTCCAGCTCCAGCAGGGTGAAGCGCATCATCACCTCCGGCCCCACGACCAGCGCCACCAGCCGCTGCGGGTCCAGCCGCAGGCGGTGCAGCAGCATGGTGACCACCCCCACGTCGCCGGTCCAGCCCGCGGCGGCCTGGTCCACGGTGACGTGCACCTCCAGGTCGCGCCGCGCCCGCCACCGCGCCAGCTGCCGGCGGTACAGGACATCGGCCGGGGTGCGGGCCCCGTACAGCAGCACCACCTTGCCGTAGCGCTCCCGGTGGGCCAGCACGTGGTACAGCGCCGGCCGCAGCGGGGCCAGGCCGATGCCCCCGGCCACGAACAGGACGTCGCTCCCGGCGGTCTCCTCCAGCGGCCAGCGGGTGCCGAACGGCCCGCGCACCCCGAGCCGCTGGCCGCGGGCCAGCCGGGTGATCGCGGCGCTCACCGCGCCCACCGCGCGGGTGGTGTGCACCAGCTGGGAGCCGTCGGCGGGGTCGCCGCTGATGGAGATGGGCACCTCGCCGTTGCCGTAGACGTACAGCATGTTGAACTGCCCGGGCGCGTAGGCCAGGGCCGGCCCGCCCGCGGCCGGCGCCAGCTCCAGGGTCACGGTGTCGGCGGTCTCCCGCTCCACCCGACGCACCTGGTAGACCTCCGGCAGCGTCAGATCGGGCTGCGGGTCCGGCATCAGCGCTTCCCGGTCGGCGCGGTGGCCGCGTAGACGTCCAGCAGCTGCAGCCGGGTGGCGTCCAGGCGCTGGGACACCACGTCCGCCAGCCGCTTCAGGAGTTCGTAGGCCAGGCTGTGGTCCCGCTCGCACTTCTCGCGCAGGCACCGGCCGTCCAGGGCCACCGCGCGGGTCAGCTCCACCGCCCGCGCGGTGAAGCGCCAGTGGTAGGGCGCCACCAGCCACGACCATCCGACCACCTCGCCCTCCCCGACGGTCTGGATGGTGATCGGGCCGCGCCCCGGCGCGAAGATGTCCAGCGCCACGCGGCCGTGGCGCACCAGGTAGAACTGGTGGGCCTCGTCGCCCTCGCGGAACAGCGTCTCGCCGGCGTCGAACTTCACGTTCGAGGCGCACCCGGTGATCACCTCCAGGTGCGCGGGGGGGAGGCCCAGGAGGAAATTGTGCTCGCCCAGGAGGGCGGACAGGTTCTTGTTCATCGTCTCGCTCCGTCGGAACCGGCCGGCGCGGCGCTCCGATCGCCGGCCTGGAGGGCCTGCGCCTCCTCGGTGATGTCGATCCCCACCGGGCACCAGGTGATGCACCGGCCGCAGCCCACGCACCCGGGGGTGCCGAACTGGTCGTCCCAGGTGCCCAGCTTGTGGGTGAGCCACTGGCGGTAGCGCGAGCGCACCGAGTGGCGCACGCTGCCGCCGTGGATGTAGGAGTACTCCAGGCTGAAACAGGAGTCCCACAGCCGGTGGCGCTCGGTGTGCGCCCCGGTCAGTGCGGTGACCTCCTCCACGGTGGTGCAGAAGCAGGTGGGGCAGACCTGGGTGCAGTTGCCGCAGGCCAGGCAGCGCGCGGCCACCTGCTCCCACCGCGGGTGCTCGTAGCGGGTGTACAGCAGCTCCTTGAGGCCCTCGGTGCGCAGGCTCTTGCGCATCCCGGCCACCACCGCGCGGGCCTGCACCCGGGCGGCCTCCAGCTCCCCCGGCTCCGCAGGGCGCACCGGCAGGCCCTCCAGCATCCGCTCGCCGGCGGGCGAGCCGGCTTCCACCAGGAACTCGTGCCGCCCGGGCGACAGCAGCTCCGCCAGGGCCAGGTCGAAGCCCTGCTCTCTCCACGGCGCCGCGCCCATGGACGCGCAGAAGCAGTTGTTGCCCGCCAGGCTGCAGCGCACCACGACCACGAACGCGCCCTCCCGCCGCGCCCGGTAGACCGGGTCGGTGTGGGTGCCGCCGAGCAGCACGCGGTCCTGGATGTGGATGGCGGCGAGGTCGCACGACCTCACCCCCAGGAAGGCGTACCGCGGCGGCGCGGGCGCCGCGGGCTCGAACCGGAAGCCGTCCCCGTCGCGCGCCGCGCGCCACACGGGCACGTGCGCGGGGAGCAGGAACTGTTTCCAGGAGTGGGGCCCCACGGTGTAGCCGAACAGCGCGCCGTCCACCCGCCGGATCAGCCGGTACGAGCCGCCGTGCTGCTCCTCGGTCCAGCCTTCGGGCAGGTCGGAGGTGGTCGCGATCTCGTCGTACACGATCGCGCCGTCGCGGACGGTGGGGCCGATGAGGGTGTATCCGCTCTGCCGGAGGGCCGCCAACAACGCGTCCAGCCCCGGCCGGTCGAGGACACGCAGGGCCGCGGGGACCGGGGCGTCGGCGGTCGGAGGTGAGGTCATGGATGGCTCGCGGGACTCGGGTCCGCCGCAGCGGCCTCCGCCCACGGCGCTCAATCTACTCCCAATGGGTGGCGAAGTCCACCAGCGACTTGACGCCGAAGCCGGTGCCGCCGCGCGCCAGGTCCGGGCGCTCGCGGTCCAGGTGCCCCACGCCCGCGATGTCCAGGTGCGCCCACGGGTAGCCGGTGAAGCGCTTCAGGAAGGCGGCCGCGGTGCACGCGCCGGCCTCGCGCACCGCGGTGGCGTTCTTCAGGTCCGCGATGTCGCTCTTCATCATCTCTTCGTATTGCGGCCACAGCGGCAGGCGCCACATCCGCTCGCCGGTGCGCCGCGAGGATTCCAGCAGCCGCTCGCACACCTTCTCGTCGGACGCGAACAGCCCGGCGGTGAAGGTGCCCAGGGCGATGATGCACGCGCCGGTCAGGGTGGCCAGGTCGACCACCGCGTCGGGCTTGAAGCGGGTCGCGTAGTTGAGCGCGTCCGCCAGCACCAGCCGCCCCTCGGCGTCGGTGTTGATGATCTCGATGGTGGTCCCGCTCAGGGCGGTCAGCACGTCGCCCGGCTTGAGCGCCTTCCCCCCGGGCAGGTTCTCGGTGGCGCCCACCAGGCCCACCACCCGCACCGCCGGCTTGAGCTGGGCGATGGCCTGCAGCGCGCCCACCACCGCCGCGGCGCCGCACATGTCGAACTTCATGCGGTCCATGTTGTCCGCGGGCTTGAGCGAGATGCCGCCGCTGTCGAAGGTGAGGCCCTTGCCCACGAACACCAGCGTGCCGCGCGCCCGGCCGCGCGGGGTGTAGTCCAGCTCCACCAGCCGGGGCTCCTCGGCGCTGCCCCGGGACACGCCCAGCAGCCCGCCGGCCCCCAGGCGCTCCAGCTCCTTGGGCCCGTGCACGCGGCAGCGCAGGCCGTGGGTGCGGGCCATCGCCTGAGCCGCCTCGGCCAGGGTGCGCGGCACCAGGTCGTTGCCCGGGCGGTTGGCGAGGTCGCGGGCGAAGTTCACCGCGTCCAGCACCACCCCCAGCCCGCCCACCGCGGCCTTGGCCTCGGCCAGCTCGGCGCGCGGGGAGAGGAACACCACCGACTCGAGCTGCGTCGCCCGGTCCTCGGTGCGGGTGCGGTAGGCGTTGTAGGCGTACCCGCCCTGGTTGAGCCCGTCGGCCACCGCCGCCACCGCCGCCGCGGTCCCGAAGCGGGGGGCCAGCGCCGGCAGCCACACCGCCAGGTCGCGGACCTTGAGCCCCTGGGCCTGGCGCGCGGCCACCGCGGCCGCCTCGCGCAGGACCTCGGCGCTGACCGCCTTGCGCGGGCCCAGCCCGGCCAGGAGCAGCCGGGTGCTGCCGGCGTAGACCACGGTGATCTTGTTCTTGCGGCCGACGGTGTCCCGGGCCGCCAGGGCCGCGCGCACCGGGCGGCGGTGGGCCACCGGCAGCTTGAGGGTCTCGAGCATGTCGCCCTCCGCGATCCCCACGAACATCGCGGGCACGCGCGGGGCGCCGGCCCCCACGGGACGCACTCCGAGGCGCATAGTTCCTCCACGTCGAAGAGGGAAGGACGCAGGACGAGTCAGAGCGCCGCGATTCTGGCACGCGGGCCCGCGGGGGTCAACGCCGGCCGGCGCGCGGCCGGAACGGGGCGGGCCGGGAGAGGAGCGGGTCGCCGGGGGTCGGGGATCGGGGGCCGGGCCTAGCTGCCGGCCAGGATCTGGGTCAGGCCGCGCGGATCGGCGGCGTCGGGGGCGCCCTCCGGGGGGCTGTCCCAGCCCGGCACGCGGGCCAGGCGGTCGGGGTAGCCGCCGTGCTGCAGCCGGTACACCTCGGCCGCCAGGCGCGCGTCGTCCACGTACTGCGCGCAGCGGGCCTCCTCCCACGCCGAGGCCGGGCCGTGCGCGCGGGGCGCGGCCAGGCTGCTCCAGGCCAGGTGCACCCCCAGCGCCAGCGCGGCCATCGCCGCGACCATCCCCACCCCGAAGGCCACCTGCTCCACCGGGCTGCGCGCCAGGCGGCGCTGCATGCGCTCGCGCGCCTTCCACTCCTGGGCCCCGTGGATCTCCACGGAGCCGGCCTCCCACAGGTCGTGCACCCCCTCGTACAGGTCGAACAGCCACAGCGGCAGGGTCTCCTCGAGGTCCCCCAAGAGCCGCGGCGTCACCAGCGCGTCCAGAATGCGCCGGCGGCGCGGGTCGGGCTCGTGGGCCAGGGAGGTGTCGCGCCGGCTGAGCATCACCGCCGGCGTGACCAGCACCCGGCGGAAGCGGCCCATCTCGTCCTGGCGGCGCATGGCCTCCATCAGCAGGCCCTCGGTGCGGAACGCCAGCCGGAAGCCGCTGGACGGGGGCTTCATCGCATAGTTCACGAACTCGTAGCTCCCGCTGCGCCACGAGAGCGCCCGCAGCAGCAGGTCCTGGACGTGCTCCTCGAGGAACTCGGCCAGCTCCTCGGGCGCGATCAGTCCCGCGCTCAGCAGCAGGTCCTGGGGATCCGAGCCGTCCGCGGCGCGCATCTCCGCCACCCGGCCGAGCTGGTCGGGGCTCACCCGGCGCATGCGCGAGAGGCTGGTCTCCAGGCTGGAGGGCTCGCGCGAGCCCGGCTCGTGGGTGGAGACGATGCGGCCTTCCTCGAACACCAGGATCGCCCGCCGGTCGCCCAGGCCCAGGCGCAGCACCCCGGTCTTCCGCTGGCTGGCGATGAGCTGGAGGATCTCCTCCAGCCGGAAGGTGTCGAGGTTGCCCTTCAGCGGCATGGCGCCTCCCTCCCCGGCCTCAGGCCGCGCGCTGCAGCTGCGGGGGACCCGCCTGCAGCTCCAAGTGCTGCTCCTCCTGGTGGCGGCGCCACTCTTGCGCCGCTCCAGGCAGCCACCACGCCAGCCACAGCAGCCCCAGGAGGGCGGCGCGCGGCACCGAGCCCAGCCCGGCGGTGAAGTCCGGCCCGGAGTGGACCAGCGCGCCGCGCGAGGCGGTGACCAGCGCCAGCAGCGCCAGCGTGAACCAGCCGGCGAAGGCCAGCACCCAGCGGCCCGCCAGGGCCCGGCCCACCGGCGGCAGCGCCAGGCGCAGCGCCAGGGTGACCAGGCCCCGCTCCCGGATCCGGCGCGCCCGGCGCCGCTCCAGCAGCACCCGGGCGAAGGAGCCGCCGTCAGTTACGCTCAGGTGCCCGCTGCAGGTGTGGCAGAAGGTCTCCCCGTGCCGCCGCCCGCTGCACCGCCGGCACACCGTCACGCCGCAGTTGGAGCACTGGTAGATGGGCAGCCAGCGGTTGAGCCGGCGGCCGGCCACCGAGCCCAGCACCAGGACCAGCAGCGCCAGCAGCGCGAACGGCAGCGGCCGGGCCTCCCAGTGGTGCTCCAGCCAGTGGGGCGCCTCCATCCAGTCGCTGCGCAGGTTGCTCTCGTCGCGCCACAGCTTCCACATCGCGTCGGGGGACAGGTCCTCCTGCATCATGCCCGCCTGGCCCGCGCCGTAGGCGTTGAAGTGGCGGCGCAGCCGGTCGAAGTCCAGGGCCCCGGCGCGCAGCATCTCCTTGTTGGCCTCCTCGAAGGCCAGCCGCCGCGAGAGCACCTGGGCCAGGTTGTAGTGCGGCGCGGTGAGCCGGTCGTCGGCCTGCATGGCGGCGCGCAGCGCGTTCTCCGCGGCCTCCGCGCGCCCGCACATCCACTGGGCCACCCCGAGGTTGTTCAGGATCCGCGCGTCGCCGCGGCACAGCGAGTCGGCCCGGGTGAGGTCGCGCACCGCATCGTCCAGGCGGCGGGCGCGCAGCTCCAGCATGCCGCGCGCGAAGGCCAATTCGTAGCGGCCGGGGGCCTGGGCCTCGGCCTCGTGGAGCGCCGCCGCCTGCTCCGGCCCCCACGCCGACTGCTCGGCGCGCAGCACCCGCCCGATCCAGCTCGCGGGGGTGCGCGGCACCAGCAGCGAGTCCACCTCGCGCACCACCCACGGGAGCGCCAGCGCGGCCAGCAGCAGCGCCGCCCACAGCCGCCGGGACATCCCGGAGAGCGAGGGCTGCAGCAGCGCCAGCAGGAACAGCGTGGGCAGCACCCAGCCCAGCCCCAGGACGAACGGCAGCACGCAGGCCAGCGCGGCCACCACCGTGGCGTAGGAGCCGTCCAGGTAGCGGCCCAGGAACTCGGCCAGGCGGTGGTGCAGGTGCGGCAGTGCCAGCAGCACCGCGGTGAGCGACAGGCCCAGGAGCGCCAGGAAGGCGGCCAGCACCCCCCACAGCAGCACGTGGAACAGGGTCAGGTACTGGCCGCGGAACGAGCCCGCGGACAGCCGCAGGCCCTGGGCCAGCTCGCCCGGGGCGGCCCCCGGGTCGCTCAGCAGCAGCTCCCAGGCCAGCGAGTAGTGGGGGTCGGCCCACTGCGGGCGCAGCTGCACCGCGGCCTGGAACTCGCGCATCGCGGCGGCTCCGTCCCCGCGGTGGCGCGCGACGAGGCCGGCGCGGTAGTGGGCGTAGGCGGACCAGGCGGGATCGGGGGCGGCCAGCGCGGCCGGCTCGGGCGCAGCCGCCGGCGCCGGGCGCGCGGCGGGGCGGGCCAGCGCCGCGGACGCGGCGGCGAGAGTCAGGACCGAGGCGAGCAGGAAGGTCCGGCGTGGCGTGAGGTGCATGCGTCTCCTGGGCCGGCCTGCCCGCGGGATTGACAGCCTGCGGGGCAGCCCGTAGTTTCGGAGCCCAACCGCGGGATCCGCGGGATCGCGCCCGCGCCGGGCGGCGCCGGGGGGACGCCGGCCGCCGCTCCCGGAGCCCTCCGGGCGGCGCTCCTCCTTCGGCTGGATTATCGGCTTAGCGCCTTTGGGTCCTTAGCCTTCCGGGAGCCCCATGAGTGCCATCACGATCTCCGAACTGCCCCGACACGAAGGCCGGGAAGTGCACCTGCGGGGGTGGCTGTACAACAGCCGCTCCAGCGGCAAAGTGCAATTCCTGCTGGTGCGCGACGGCACCGGCGTGGTGCAGGCGGTGGCTTCCCTGAAGGTGCTGGGGGAGGCGCAATTCGCGGAGGCGGGCGCCCTCACCCAGGAGTCGTCGCTGGAGGTGTGGGGCACGGTGAAAGCCGACCCCCGCGCCCCGGGCGGCTACGAGCTGCAGCTCTCGCGGCTGCACACGGTGCAGCGGGCGGAGGAGTACCCCATCAGCCCCAAGGAGCACGGCATCGAGTTCCTGCTGGACCACCGGCACCTGTGGCTGCGCTCCTCCCGCCAGCACGCCATCCTCGCGATCCGGGCGGAGGTCATCCGGGCCGCGCGCGAGTACCTGGACGATCACGGGTTCGTGAACTGCGACACCCCGATCCTCACCCCGGCGGCGTGCGAGGGCACCACCACGCTGTTCCGGGTGGAGTACTACGAGGAGTTCTCGTACCTGGCGCAGAGCGGCCAGCTGTACAACGAGGCCACCGCCGCGGCCTTTGGCAAGGTGTACTGCTTCGGCCCCACCTTCCGGGCGGAGAAGAGCAAGACCCGCCGCCACCTGACCGAGTTCTGGATGCTGGAGCCGGAGATGGCCTACGCCGACCTGGACGAGGTGATGCGGGTGGAGGAGGAGCTGCTCACCCACGTGGTGGGCCGGGTGCTGGAGCGGCGCCGCGGGGAGCTGGAGCGTCTGGAGCGCGACCCGGCGCGGCTGGAGAAGGTGAAGCCCCCGTTCCCGCGGGTGGCGTACACGGACGCGGTGCGGCGGCTGCAGGAGAAGGGCCTGCCGTTCGAGTGGGGCGGGGACTTCGGCGCGCCCGACGAGGCCGCCCTGTCCGAGGACCACGAGACGCCGTTCTTCGTGCACCGCTACCCGACCCAGGTGAAGCCGTTCTACATGGAGCCCGACCCCCTGGATGGGCGCGTGTGCCTGTCGGTGGACTGCCTGGCGCCGGAGGGCTACGGGGAGATCGTGGGGGGAGGGCAGCGCATCGCGGACCTGGAGCTGCTGCGGGCGCGGATCCGCGAGCAGGGGCTCCCGGAGCAGGCGTTCGACTGGTACCTGGACTTGCGGAAGTACGGCAGCGTGCCGCACGGCGGCTTCGGCATCGGGCTGGAGCGCACCGTGGCCTGGATCTGCGGGGTGGAACACGTCCGCGAGTGCATCCCGTTCCCGCGGACCATCTACCGCACCCGCCCGTAGGGGCGCACGGCGGGGCGCCCGAGCACGGCAGCGCGTCCGGGCACAGCGGTGGACCCGGAGCGCCCGGCGCCCGCGGCGGGGCTACCTCGAGGGCGCGGTGATCGGCAGCCCGGCGTCCACCTGGTCGTCGGGCCGTGGGATCACGTGGGCCGCGACCAGCTCCTCCACTGCCTGGGCCCGGGCCGCGCCGGCGCGCACCGCGGCCTCCACCGCCGCCACGTCGCCCCGCACCACCACCGTCACCAGCCCGGCGTCGATCTTGCGGTGACCCACCAGCTGCACCAGCGCGGTCTTCACCATGGCGTCGGCCGCCTCCACCGCCCCCACGAAACCCTTGGTCTCGACCATCCCCAGAGCGTCCATGAGTTCCTCCCGGGCGCAGGATAGCTCGCCGCGCCCGCGGCTGCCAAGCGGCAATGCGGCCGCCCCGGGCCCGGCGGCGGGGGCCAGGCGGCCGCCCTCAGCCCGCGCGGGCGCGGCCCTCCGAGCCGATTGACTCCCCGCCCACCCGGCCCTATCGTCTGCTCCGCGCTTCCCGAGGAAGCGCATCTTATGTTCGACTTCAAGAAGCTCCTGCTGGGGCGTCCCCGGGACATCTGGGACCCGAAGATCTTCCACCGGATCTCCCTGATCGCGGTGCTGGCCTGGGTCGGCCTGGGGGCCGACGGGCTGTCCTCGTCCTCCTATGGGCCGGAAGCCGCCTTCCGCGCGCTCGGCAGCCACCACTACCTCTCGGTGTACCTGGCCCTGGTGATGGCGGCGACGGTGTTCATCATCTCCTACGCCTACAGCCGCATCATCGAAGTGTTCCCCTCAGGGGGCGGGGGCTACGTGGTGGCCACCAAGCTGCTGGGGGAGCGGGCCGGGCTCACCTCGGGCTCGGCGCTGCTGGTGGACTACACGCTGACCATCACCACCTCCATCGCCAGCAGCGTGGACGCGCTGTGGAGCCTGCTGCCGCCCCACTACCAGCCCCTGAAGCTGCCGGTGGACTTTGTGGTCCTGGCGTTCCTGGTGCTCCTCAACCTGCGCGGGGTCAAGGAGTCGGTGACCGTCCTGGCGCCCATCTTCTTCGTGTTCCTGGCGGCCCACGCGGTGCTCCTGGGGGGCGCCGTGCTGCAGGGCGCGGGCCACCTGGGTCAGCTGCACCGGGAGGTGGTGGAGGGCACCCGGCACGACCTGCGGGCCCTGGGCACGCTGGCGCTGCTGATGCTCTTCTTCCGCGCCTACTCGCTGGGGGGCGGCACCTACACCGGGCTGGAGGCCGTCTCCAACGGCCTGCCGGTGATGCGCGAGCCCAAGGTGGAGACCGGCAAGACCACCATGTTCTACATGGCCGTGTCCCTGGCGCTCACCGCAGGGGGCATCCTCCTGTGCTACCAGCTGCTGAACGTGCGGCCGGTGGAGGGCCAGACCATGAACGCGGTGCTCACCGAGCGGTTCGTTCAGGGCTGGCCCCTGATCCCCGCCGCCCTGGGCCACCTGTTCCTCATCGTGGTCCTGGTGTCCGAGGCCATGCTGCTGTTCGTGGGCGCCCAGGCCGGGTTCATCGACGGGCCGCGGGTGATGGCCAACATGGCCGTGGACTCGTGGTTCCCGCACCGCTTCTCGGCGCTCTCGGAGCGGCTCAGCATGCAGAACGGGGTGCTGCTCATGGGGGCCGCCGCGGCCGCCACGCTGCTCTACACCCGCGGGCGGGTGGAGATGCTGGTGGTGATGTACTCCATCAACGTGTTCCTGACCTTCTCGCTCTCGCAGCTGGGCATGATCCGTTACTGGCTGCAGGCGCGGCGGCGCCGGGAGCACTGGAAGCGGCACGTGCCGATCCACGTGGTGGGCTTCTTCCTGTGCGTGGGCATCCTGTGCGTGACCACCATCGAGAAGTTCGCCGAGGGGGGGTGGGTGACGCTGGCGTGCACCGCGGTGCTGGTGGGGGTGTGCACCCTGGTGCGCCGCCACTACCGCCGGGTCAACCGGCACACCCGCGAGCTGGACGAGATCCTCCAGAACATCCCGCTGCACGCGGTGTCCGAGCCGCCTCCGCTGCGCCCCG
>Ga0335070_10008998_pt1 | contig 11727 bp, 11 predicted proteins | sample Lox_Sample_13_FD_206722 | JGI IMG/M metagenome (GOLD analysis project Ga0335070, IMG submission 206722) | Soil microbial communities from Loxahatchee National Wildlife Refuge, Florida, United States - Lox_Sample_1.3 | ecosystem: Environmental > Terrestrial > Soil > Wetlands | place: USA...
CTCGAGGGCGGACAGCGCCCGGGCATGCGAGAGGTGATGGCCGCCTGGAAGCGTGGCACGCGCCCGCTGGTGTGGCTGGGCCTGCTGCTCGTGTTGGCCGGGACTGCATGGGTGCTGGTTTCGTCCGTCCTGTTCGCGCTGTTCGTGAGCGCGCCGATCACCGGACCCGAGGGCGTCGTGCGCTACATCGTGCTCTCGCAGGGCTCGCTGCTGTTCCCGGTGTGGATCACGCTGGGCGGCGTGGGGGCCGCCCTGGTGTTCGCCGCCACCGTGGTCTCCGCCCCCATGCTGCTCGATCGCGACGTGGACATGATCACCGCGTTGCTGACCAGCATGCGCGCCGTGGGGGAGAACCCGATCGCGATGGTGCTCTGGGCCACCCTCATCATGCTGGCCACCGGCCTGGCCATGCTGGCGCTGATGCTCGGGCTGGTGCTGGTGATCCCCTGGATCGGGCATGCCACCTGGCATGCCTACCGCGACCTGGTCGACGCCAGCGGGCTGCCGCCTCGCACCTGAGGCTGCGCGGGCCAGGCATGTTCGGTCTCACCGAAGAGCAGATCTCCCAGTTCGGCGTGACCTTCGGGCTGGGCGGCCTGATGGTCTTCATGCTGTTCATCATCTGGGACCTCGCGCGCAAGTCCAAAGCCGGGCGCCTGGGGACCTTCGTGCTGTTCTTCGTGCTCGCCTTCGGCATGCTCGGGTTTGTGGCCAAGCAAATCATCGCGTGGCTGCTCAAGATGTAGTCGCCAAAGCCCATTGGGGCAAACACAGTTTGCGCAGCGCAACAAGCGCGTGCACCGTGTTGCGCCGGGCGGTTCCCTAGTACCATTAGCCCCTTCGCGCACCGTACGCTCTCGCGTAGCCGACAAGCCACAACAAGAGACCCGCTCCCGCCATGAGCGCCGCCGCACCCGCCGCCCATCCGGCGGATACCTTCCCCAGATTGCTGCTCGAGCATGCGCGCGCGCGTGCGTCGCGCACCAGCATCCGCGAGAAGGATCTCGGGATCTGGCAGTCGTGGACCTGGGCGCAGGTCCTGGAGGAAACGCGGGCGCTTGCGCTCGGGCTCACCTCGCTCGGCTTCGCGCGAGGGGAAAGCCTCGCCATCATCGGGGACAACCGCCCGCAGCTCTACTGGGCCATGGCGGCGGCCCAATGCCTGGGCGGCGTCCCGGTGCCGCTGTATCAGGACGCGGTAGCCGAGGAGATGATCTACATCCTGGACGACGCGGATATCCGCGTGGCCGTCGTGGAGGATCAGGAGCAGGTGGACAAGCTGCTCGAGGTCAAGGCCAGGTTGCCCAAGCTCGAGCACATCGTCTACGAAGATCCGCGCGGCATGCGTCACTACACGCAGCCCTTCCTGCATCGCTACGCGCAGATTCAGGCACGCGGGCGCGCCATCCACGGCGACCACCCGGGGCTGTTCGAGCGGGAGGTGATGCAGGGCCGCAGCGGCGACGTGGCCATCATGCTCTACACCTCGGGGACCACCGGCAAGCCCAAGGGCGTGCGGCACACTCACGCGTCCCTGATCGCTGCCGCCCGCGGAGGTTGTGAGTTCGACCGGCTGGGGCCCCAGGATGAGATCCTGTCCTACCTGCCGATGGCGTGGGTGGGCGACAACCTGTTCTCCTATGCGCAGGCGCTGGTTGCCGGGTTCACCATCAACTGTCCCGAATCCAGCGACACCGTGATGACCGACCTGCGCGAGATCGGACCCACCTACTACTTCGCACCGCCGCGCGTGTTCGAGAACCTGCTCACCCAGGTCACCATTCGTATGGAAGACGCTTCGCAGGTAAAACGCGGGCTGTTCAACTATTTCCTCGGAGTCGCGCGCCGGTGTGGAGCGCAGATTCTCGATCGCAAGCCGGGGGTGTCCGCCAAGGACCGCCTGCTGTACGCACTGGGCAATCTGCTGGTGTATGGCCCGCTGCGCAACGTGCTCGGCATGAGCCGCATCCGCGTAGCCTACACCGCGGGCGCGGCGATCGGGCCGGACCTGTTCCGCTTCTACCGGTCCATCGGCATCAACCTCAAGCAGCTGTACGGCTCGACCGAGACCTGCGCCTACGTGTGCTTGCAGCCTGACGGGCAGATCAAGCTCGACTCCGTGGGTCTGCCCGCGCCCGGCGTCGAGGTTAAGATCGCCGACGACGGCGAGGTGCTGGTCAAGAGCCAGGCTATGCTGTTCGACTATCACAAGCGGCCCGACGCGACCGCGGAAGTGTTCGACGCGCACGGCTACTTCCGCACCGGGGACGCCGGGTTCTTCGACCAGGACGGCCACCTCAAGATCATCGACCGGGCCAAGGATGTGGGCAGACTGCGCAATGGCGCGGTGTTCGCGCCCAACTATATCGAGAACAAGCTCAAGTTCTTCGCGTACATCAAGGAGGCGGTCGCCTTCGGCCACGAGCGCGACATGGTCTGCGCGTTCGTCAACATCGACCTCGGCGCGGTCGGCAACTGGGCCGAGCGGCGCAGCATCGCCTACTCGGGCTACACCGACCTCGCCGGCAGGCCCGAGGTCTACCAGCTGATCCAGGACTGCGTCGAGCAAGTCAACGCCGAGCTGGCTGCCGACCCGATGGTGGCGGACTCGCAGATCCACCGCTTCCTCATCCTGCACAAGGAGCTCGACCCGGACGACGACGAGCTCACACGCACGCGCAAGGTGCGCCGCGGGTTCATCGCGCAGAAGTACGCGCCGCTGGTCGAGGCGCTGTACGGGGGCAAGCGCAGTTGCTTCATCCAGACCGAGGTCAAGTTCGAGGATGGGCGGCGCGGCATCATCAGCGCCGATCTGCGCATCCAGGACGCGAAAGTGCACCCACGGCACGAGCCACGGGACCCGCAGCGCGCGGCTGATGCGCAGAGGGCCGTTGCGTGAGCGCGTTGCCGGTTCCCAGCCGTCCAGTCGGCGAGGTGATTCTCGCGGTCGAGAACATCGCGCTGGCCTTCGGCGGAGTCAAGGCGCTGTCCGACGTGAGCTTCGACGTGCGCGAGAGCGAGATCCGCGCGATCATCGGCCCGAACGGCGCCGGCAAGTCGTCGATGCTCAATGTCATCAATGGCGTCTACCATCCCCAGCAGGGCCAAGTGCGCTTCAAAGGCGAGGTGCGGCGTCGGATGGACCCGCACCATGCTGCCTCGCAAGGCATTGCGCGGACGTTCCAGAACATCGCATTGTTCAAGGGCATGAGCGTGCTGGACAACATCATGACCGGCCGCAACCTCAAGATGAGGTCCACGCTGCTCGAGCAGGCTTTATGGTGGGGCCGCAGCCGTCGCGAGGAGCTGGAGCACCGTGAGAAGGTCGAGCACATCATCGACTTCCTGCAGATCGAGCATATCCGCAAGACGCCCGTGGGCCGCCTGCCATACGGCCTGCAGAAGCGCGTTGAGCTGGCACGGGCGCTGGCGGCGGAGCCGGTGCTGCTGCTGCTGGACGAGCCGATGGCCGGCATGAACGTCGAGGAAAAACAGGATATGTGCCGCTTCATCCTCGACGTGAACGACGAGTTCGGCACCACCATCGTGTTGATCGAGCACGACATGGGTGTGGTGATGGACATCTCGGACCGCATCGTGGTGCTCGACTACGGGCGCAAGATCGCCGACGGTTATCCGGCCGAGGTGCGCAGCAACCAAGCGGTGATCGACGCCTATCTGGGCGTGGCCCACTGAGCAGACACGCGACCCGGTATGTCCTTCTTCTTCGAAGTGCTGATCGGAGGCCTGCTCGCCGGCGTGATGTATTCGCTGGTCGCGCTCGGCTTCGTGCTGATCTACAAAGCCTCGGGCGTGTTCAACTTCGCACAGGGCGCGATGGTGTTCTTCGCCGCATTGACCTTCGTCGGTCTCCAGGAACGCTTCGGGCTGCCGTTCTGGGCAGCATTCGTGCTGGCGCTGTCGGTCATGGTGCTGGTGGGGATCGCCACGGAACGCATCGTGCTGCGCCCGCTGGTGAATCAGCCGCAGATCTCGCTGTTCATGGCGACGATCGGTCTGGCCTTCTTCATCGAGGGGCTGGCGCAGCTGATCTGGGGCACCGAGGTGCGTCCGCTCGACCTCGGGCTGAAGGACGAGCCGATCGAGTCGGTGCTCGAGCGGTTGAACATGGTGATCAGCAAGTTCGACCTGACCGCCGCGGCGGTCGCCGGCGTGCTGGTGGCCGTGCTGGCCGTGTTCTTCAACAAAACGCGCATCGGGCGGGCACTGCGTGCGGTGGCGGACGACCACCAGGGCGCGCTCGCGGTGGGCATCCCGCTCAAGCAGATCTGGGCGATCGTGTGGTCGGCGGCCGGCTTCGTGGCGCTGGTGGCAGGCTTGATGTGGGGCGCGCGCAACGGCGTGCAGTTCGCGTTGACCTTCGTGGCGCTCAAAGCCCTGCCGGTGCTGATCCTCGGCGGCTTCGAGTCGATCGCCGGCGCCATCGTCGGCGGCCTGATCATCGGTGCCGCGGAGAAGCTGGCAGAGATCTTCCTGGCGCCCAAGCTCGGCGAATGGTGTCAGGCGCTGTTCGACGTCTCGCTCAATCTCTCGGGCATCGAGGGCTGGTTCGCCTATGTGATGGCGCTGCTGTTCCTGCTGGTGCGCCCGGAAGGCCTGTTCGGGGAGAAACACATCGATCGCGTCTGAGGCGGTCGAGTTGCGCCCATGCTGTACCGAGAAGCCGGCCAGTTCAAGACCACCTACGCGGCGGACCAGCAGATCTTCCCGATCCGTCAGGACCGCTGGGCGATGGTCGCGCTGCTCGCCGTAGCGTTCGTCGTGGTGCCGCTGGCCGCGGGCGATTACTGGCTCACCGCCATCCTGATCCCGTTCCTGATCTTCGCCCTCGCGACGATCGGGCTGAATATCCTCACTGGCTATGCCGGCCAGCTCTCGCTCGGCTCGGCGGCGTTCATGGCGGTGGGCGCGGTGGCCGCCTACAACTTCGAGCTGAGGGTGCCGGGGCTGCCCCTGCTGGCGGGTTTCCTCCTGGGCGGCCTGGCTGCCGCGCTGGTGGGGGTAGCGTTCGGGCTGCCGAGTCTGCGGATAAAGGGCTTCTACCTGGCGGTGGCGACGCTGGCGGCGCAGTTCTTCATTCCCTGGCTGCTGGTGAAGGTGGGCTGGTTCTCGAACTACAGCGCCTCGGGGGTCATCTCCGCGCAGCAGATGGAGATTCTCGGGTACGCGTTCGATACCCCGGCCAAGAAGTACCTGCTGGTGCTGGCGATCGTCGCCGTGCTCGCCCTGCTGGCCAAGAATCTCGTACGCAGCGCCGTCGGGCGCGGCTGGATGGCAGTGCGCGACATGGACGTGGCCGCCGAGGTGATTGGCATCCCGATCGTGAAGGCGAAGCTCACCGCGTTCGCGGTCAGCTCGTTCTACTGCGGCGTGGCCGGTGCGCTTTACGCCTATGCCTATGTGGGAACGGTGCAGCCGGAGGACCTCAATCTCGACCTGTCGTTCCGCATCCTGTTCATGGTGATCATCGGAGGAGTCGGCAGCATCCTGGGCTCGTTCCTCGGTGCCGCTTTCATCACCTTGCTGCCGATCTTCCTGGAAGTCGGGCTGAACGGCCTGGCGCAGGCCTTGAGCCTGGAGCTGCCGCCCGGAACCACGTCGATGCTGCAGCTGCTGGCGTTCGGCGGCCTGATCATTTTCTTCCTGATCGTGGAGCCGCAGGGACTGGCCCGGCTGTGGCAGATCACCAAGGAGAAACTGCGTCTATGGCCCTTTCCGCATTGAGGCGGTCAACGGGCAGCGGGCGCAACAGCGTTATAGTGCCGTCGGCGGGCGTGCACGGCTCATCGACGGAATGCAAGACAACAGAACAGAGAAGGAGAGCACCATGAGAGGATGGAAGGCAGGCCTGGCCGCGCTGGCGGCGGCCGGTTCGCTTCTGGGGGCGTCGGCGTCGCTGGCCCAGGAAGGCACTCAGTTCATCGGCATCACAAGCTACCGAGTGGGTCCGTACGGCGCCAACGGCGCGTCGTTCTTCAGCGGGTTCATCGATTACCTCACGCTGGTCAACGAGCGCGACGGCGGCATCAACGGCGTCAAGCTGTCCTGGGAAGAGTGCGAGACGGAGTACAACAACACCAAGGGCGTGGAGTGCTACGAGCGGCTCAAGACGAAGGTGAGCACCGGTCCCACCGCCATCCATCCGTTGTCCACCGGTATCACCTATTCGCTGCTGGACAAGGTGCCGGTCGACAAGATTCCCCTGATCACCCTGGGCTACGGCCGCACCGATGCAGTCGACGGCAAGGTGTTTCCCTGGGTGTTCCCTCTGGTGTCCAACTACTGGGACGCAGCCACTGGCATCATCAAGTTCATCTCCGAACGCGAAGGCGGGGAGGACAAGCTCAAGGGCAAGAAGATCGTCCTGCTCTACCACGACTCGGCGTACGGCAAGGAACCGCATCCGGTGCTGCAGGCGGAATCGAGCAAGCTCGGGTTCGAGCTGAAGATGATCGCAGTGCCGCACCCGGGCAACGAACAGCAGTCACAGTGGCTGCAGATCCGCCAGTACCAGCCGGACTGGGTCATCCTGTGGGGGTGGGGCGTGATGAACGCGACCGCGCTGAAGACGGCGCAGAAGGTAGGGTTCAAGCCCGACCGTATCGTAGGCAACTGGTGGGCCGGCTCCGAAGTGGATACCGAAGCCGCGGAAGGCGCCGCAACCGGCTACTACGCCGCCAGCCTGAACCTCGCGGGCAAGGATTTCCAGGTCGTGCGCGACGTTCAGAAGTACGTGCTGGACAAAGGCAAGAGCCAGACCCCGGCCAAGCTGGTGGGCACGGTGTTGTGGAACCGCGGCCTGGCCGCCGCGATGCTGACGGTCGAGGCTGTGCGCACCGCACAGGGCAAGTTCGGCAAGAAGCCGCTCACCGGCGAGCAGGTGCGTTGGGGCATCGAAGACCTGAACATCGACATGAAGCGCCTCAACCAGCTCGGCTTCAGCAGCATGGTGCCGCAGGTCAAGACTTCCTGCACCGACCACAGCGGCAGCGGGCTGGTGCGCTTCCAGCAGTGGGACGGCAAGAGATGGAAAGCGGTCACCGACTGGATGAGCGGGGACCGGACCATGGTGCGCAAGATGGTGGAGGAGTCCGCTGCCAAGTACGCTGCCGAGAAGAACATCAAGCCGGCCTGCCTGGGCGGGTAACCCAGTACGCGTGGACCGATAGATGACCGAGACGAGCAAGGCGCTCCTGGCGGTCAACAACGTCGAGGTCATCTACGACCACGTCATCCTGGTGCTCAAGGGGGTTTCGCTCGATGTGCCGGAGGGCCGGATCGTCGCGCTGCTGGGCGCCAACGGGGCCGGCAAGACGACCACCCTCAAGGCGATCTCCAATCTCTTGGTCTCCGAGCGCGGCGAGGTCACCAAGGGCTCGATCGAATACCAAGGCGAGCGCGTAGACCGCCTGACGCCGAACGAGCTGGTGCGCCGGGGCGTGATCCAGGTGATGGAGGGACGGCACTGCTTCCAGCACCTCACGGTGGAAGAAAACCTGCTCACCGGGGCCTTCACCCGTAGCGCGAACCGCACTGAGGTCCGGCGCGACCTTGAGATGGTGTATGGCTACTTCCCGCGGCTGAGAGAGCGCCGGCGCAGTCAGGCCGGATACACCTCGGGCGGCGAGCAGCAGATGACCGCCCTCGGGCGCGCGCTGATGGCGCGGCCGAAGATGATCCTGCTCGACGAGCCGTCGATGGGCCTCGCGCCGCAGGTGGTGGAGGAGATCTTCGAGATCGTGCACGCGCTCAACCAGAAGGAGCGCGTGAGCTTCCTGCTCGCGGAGCAGAACACGATGGTGGCCCTGCGCTACGCGGACTACGGCTACATCCTGGAGAACGGCCGCGTGGTCATGGATGGTCCGGCGCAGGAGCTATCCAGCAACGAAGACGTCAAGGAGTTCTACCTCGGGCTGTCGTCGAGCGGGCGCAAGAGCTTTCGCGAGGCCAAGCATTACCGGCGGCGCAAACGCTGGCTGGCGTAGAAGGAGGACGCCGAACCGATGACCAAGTATTTCGACGACCTGGAAACCCGGGCGCCCGAGCTTCGCGAGCGCGCCCTGTTCAACGCGCTGGGCGAACAGCTCGCCAACGCCAAGAAGAACGCACCCTATTTCAGCAAGCTGCTTGCAGATGTCCAGGCGCACGCGGTAACCGATCGTTCATGCCTGGCCAAGCTCCCAGTCACACGCAAGTCCGACCTGATCACGCTCCAGCGCGGACAACCGCCCTTCGCGGGCATGACCGCAGTGCCCCCCGCGCAACTAGGCCGCATTTTCGCTTCGCCGGGGCCGATCTACGATCCACAGGCCGACAAGCAGGACTATTGGGGGATCGCACGGGCGCTATACGCGGCCGGCTTCCGCGAGGGTGAGCTGGTGCACAACACCTTCTCGTACCACTTCACCCCGGCCGGCTTCATGTTCGACCTGGCCGCCCAGGCCCTGGGCTGCCCGGTGTTTCCAGCCGGCGTAGGGCAGACGGAGTTGCAAGTGCAGACGATCGCCGACTTAAAGCCGGTCTGCTATGCCGGCACGCCGTCGTTCCTGAAGATCCTCCTGGAGAAAGCCGACGAGCTGAAGCTGGACATCAGCAGCCTGCGCAAAGCGTCAGTCAGCGGCGAGGCGTTCCTGCCGCCCGTGCGGCAGATGCTCGCCGACCGCGGCATCCAGGCTTATCAGGCCTACGGCACCGCGGACCTCGGATTGGTCGCCTATGAGACCCAGGCCCGGGACGGCCTCGTCACCGACGAAGGCATCATCCTCGAGATCGTCCGCTCCGGCACGGGTGATCCCGTGCCCGAGGGCGAGGTGGGCGAAGTCGTGGTAACGACGTTGGTGTCCGAGTACCCGCTGATCCGTTTTGCGACCGGCGACCTGTCAGCGGTCATGCCCGGCAAGAGCCCGTGCGGGCGCACCAACACCCGCATCAAGGGCTGGATGGGACGCGCCGACCAGACCACCAAAGTGAAGGGCATGTTCGTGCATCCTTCGCAGGTGAACACGGTGATGAAACGCTTTCCCGCGGTCCTCAGAGCAAGGCTGAGCGTGAGCCACGACGCCGAGCGCAACGACGTGATGACCCTCCAGTGCGAACTCGACGGCTCCGCACCCGAGGGCCTGGCCGCACGCATCGCCGACGCGGTGCGCGAAGTCTGCAAGCTGCGCGCGGACGTCGCCTTCCGGCTGCCCGCAACGCTGCCCAACGACGGCAAGGTGATCGAGGACCTGCGCAAGTACGACTGATCCCGGAAGCGGCGGCTGGGTTGCGAACGGATCGCGCAAGGCCGACTCGCCCGCGGGAGATTGGGCGGGATCCGGCGGCATCGCGGACCCCGCCATTGCGTGGCAAGCCTCAGCTATGGGCCATCAGGGCAGTTCCCAGCTGCCTTCCCAGCCCGAGTAGCCGGAACTGCTGGGGACCAGTACGACGCCATAGAACTTGTTGGCGCCCTTGATACCGGTGTACTTACCTGTCCCGCCGCTCCACTGGAAGTCGCCGTTGCACTTGTCGCCGAACTTGCCCTTGCACTTCCAGGCAAGGTACGCCTTGTCGCCGTCCTTGTCGGTAAGGATGCAGTAGCCGTGAGCGAAGGCGTTGCCGTCGGGCGTGATGTCATTCATGCCGGGGCACTGCACCGCGGCGTTATGGAAGAATCCGCCGCCACCGTCGTTGAAGCAGGCACCGCTGAACTCCCCGACCCAGAACACATGGTCCTTCTCGATCTCGAACGCCTTGCCGACCGAATACCAGCCGCGTTTCCGCTGTACTTGCCGGACTTGGCCAGGTCGGCTGCCTGCGCTGACGCTCCGGCCGGGGCAAGAAGCGACGCTGCAAGCAATGCGAGCAGCTTGGACATGCGACCGAGCATGGGTGATCCTCCTCTGAGGGAAGCGCGCAGATCCCCTCCGCGCAAGGGCGGAGAGCAGTGGAGCTCGTCGAACCTTCCGTGCTCCCTCGCGGACATGCTATCCCGCCGGGGCTTACCGATGACGAACGCATCGCCCGCGATGCAGCATGCGCCCTGCCCGCGATCCGGTCAGGGAACCTCGTAGTCGATCTCCAGGCTGTCCCAGTTAACCACCGGCGTGACGTTGGTGAACTTGAACGTTCCTTTGCCCTTGATCCCGGCATACTTGCCCGTCCCGCCTAGGATGGTCACCGTGCCGGCGGACCCGCCCTCCTGCCCTTTCCAGTCGCAACGGGCGAACACCTGATCGCCGTCTTTCATCGTGAACGTCTTGAAGCAGTAGCCGGTCGCCGTTCCGGCATCGCCGACGTACTGGACGATGTAATGGGCTTTGTCCAGAAACGGCTTGCGCTCGTCGTTGAACACGAGGCCTTCCTGCTCGCCCGACCATGCCGCCTTGTACGGATGCCCTTCGGGCGCCTTCACTTCGTTGAACTTGGTGTTGTTGAGCACCGCGAGCCCACGAAAGTGACCCTGCTCGCCGGCGAACGCTGGTGCGCCCGTCGCGAGCGAGGCGGCGACGATACTGCAGGTGAACAGTGAACTGATCAGAGCTGTGTGGCTCATGGCTTCCTCCGATCGGTGGGTGATGAGGTGTCTGCGGGTGCGCCGTTGGCGGCCCCCGCCGCTCCGCGTCGGCGCGCGGCAGGTTTCGCGAGGAAGGCCCACAGCTCGGTCATGGAGTTGAAGGTGCGCGCTTGCCCGTTGCCGATGCGCTCCACGGTTCCGGTCAAGCGATCCGGATCGGCCGAGTCTCGACGGTACACCTGCGCCACGTAGCTGTCCGTCATGCCTGCTCTTCCCTGTTTGCCCTGCCACAGGTGAAGACTACGGTGCGCCGAGCTACGGATCGGCCACCGAAGGCCTACGGATGATCTACGGATCTCAGATCCTGTTTTCGGTCGGCGGCCGAAGCAGCCGGACCTGCTTCGCGCAGGGTAGCCAGCAGATTCTCTGCGCCGGGCGACGGCGCCACGCCGAGCACGATGGAAAGCGTTTGCCGCAGGCGCCGGAACACTGCGATCCCCTCCGCAGGCCGCTGCAGCGCGCGGTAGCAGCGCATCAGCCCGAGATAGAATTCTTCGGCCAGCTCGTCGGCCTCGACGCCGCGCTGGTAGCAGGCGCGCGCGCGGTCCCACTCGCCATGCTCCTCGAGATGCGTGCCGATGTTCTCGATGATCCGTGCAAGCATCCCGCGCAGCCGCAGCTGATGTTTGACGACCCAGGGCTGCTCGTCGTCGCCGGGCAGGAAGTTGCCCTTGTACAACGCGAGCACCAGTTCGAGCAGCTCTTGAGCGCCTGCCGGCTGCGTTTCCAGCAGCTGTCGGTCCGCCTGCTGGGCCAGCCGCTCGAAAGCCTGGGCATCGACCCATACCAGGTCGGAGTTCAAGCTGATCTGCTCGTCGGTCACCACCAGCGTGTCGTGCTTGCCCAAAAGTTTGCGTAGGCGCAGCACCGCTACCCCGAGCGCCTTGCTACCGGCGTCGCCCTCCTCGTCCGGCCAGAGCAGATCGACCAGCCGCGACATCGGCACGTCGCGCCCACCCAGGGCGACAATGGCTTTGAGAAGATTCAGTGGCCGCCGCGGCGTCTTGCCTTCGAAGCGCAGAGGCACGTCGTCGATGCGCACTTCGAAGCGGCTCAAGGTGAAGACCTTGACTGCCCACGGCCATGCATCGGGCGCCTGCGGCAGCGCACGAAGGTTGAACTTGCGTACCAGAGAGCGGACATATTCC
>Ga0335070_10008999_pt1 | contig 11726 bp, 12 predicted proteins | sample Lox_Sample_13_FD_206722 | JGI IMG/M metagenome (GOLD analysis project Ga0335070, IMG submission 206722) | Soil microbial communities from Loxahatchee National Wildlife Refuge, Florida, United States - Lox_Sample_1.3 | ecosystem: Environmental > Terrestrial > Soil > Wetlands | place: USA...
GTCGCCGCCGTGCGCGCGGGCGCGAGCTGGGTGCAGGGGACGATCAACGGCATGGGCGAGCGCGCCGGCAACGCGAACCTCGGCGAGGTCGCGCTGACGCTGCGCGCGCTGTACGGCGTCGAGTCGAGCCTGCGGCTCGACCGCGTGCGGGAGGTCTCGGCGCGCGTCCAGGGACTGTCCGGCTACGCGCTCGAGCCGTGGAAGCCGGTCACGGGCGAGACGCTGTTCCGCCGCGAGTCGGGCGCCGTCGCGTCGCAGTTCCACGACCCGCCGTCGATCGAGCCGTACTCGTCGGCGCTCGTCGCCGCCGAGCGCGGGATCGTGCTCGGGAAGAAGAGCGGGCTCGACTCGATCCGGATCAAGGCGGCGGAGCTCGGGCTCGAGGTGCCGGAGGAGCGGCGCGCGGAGCTGCTCGCGCAGGTCAAGGAGCTCGGCGCGCGGAAGCGCGGCCTCGTCAGCGACGACGAGTTCCGGGAGCTGGTCGCACATGGCTGACTACGACGCGGTGCTCGTCGGCAGCGGCGTCAACGCGCTCGCGTGCGGGGCGCTGCTGGCGCGCGAGGGCTGGCGGGTTTGCGTGCTGGAGCGCAACGACTGGCTCGGCGGCGCGATCCGCACGGCGGAGATCACCGAGCCGGGGTTCCACCACGACGTCTTCAGCGCCTGGCATCCGCTCTGGGTCGGCGGTGCCGCGCACGCGCAGCTCGGCGACGAGCTCGCGGCGCGCGGGCTCGAGTACCTCAACACGGAGCTCCCGACCGCGACGGCGTTTCCCGACGGCGGCGCCGCGTTCCTCCTGCGCAATGCCGAGGGGAACGCGGCCGAGCTCGGGCCGGAGTGGCCCGGCGTGCTCGAGCGGTTCTTTCCCAACGCCGACCTCGCGTTCGGCGTCCTCGCCACCGAGCTGTGGTCGACGGCCGGGCTCGGCCTCGCGACGAAGGCGCTGCGGCGGCTCGGTCGCGGCGGATCGGCGGAGTTCGCGGGCGAGCTGCTGCAGTCGAGCCGCGACTGGTTGGAGACGACGTTCGCGTCGGAGCGGGCGCACGGGGTGCTCGCGCCGTGGGTGCTGCACACGGGGCTCGGTCCGGACGCGGCGGCGTCCGGATTCATGACGCAGGTGATCGCCGTCGCGGTGCAGGAGGGCGGGATGCCGATCCCGCGCGGCGGCGGCGCGAGGCTCGCGGACGCGCTCGTCCGGCTGATCCGCGACAACGGCGGCGACTGCGAGACCGGCGTCGACGTCGAGCGGGTCGTCGTCCGCTCCGGCCGGGCCGTCGGCGTGCGGACGACCGAGGGGGACGAGATCGCCGCCGGGCGGGCCGTGGTCGCCTCCGTGACGCCGACGCAGCTCTACCAGCGCCTGCTCGCCGACGCGGAGGTGCCCGAGCCGGTGCGCGCGGGCGCGCGGCGCTTCCGCTACGGCCGCTCGGAGATGCAGATCCACTTCGCGCTGTCCGAGCCTGCGCGCTGGGACGGCGACGAGCGCCTGAACCGAACCGCGATCGTCCACGTCACCCCGGGGCTCGACGGCGTCTCGCGCGCGGTGAACGAGGCGGACCGCGGGCTGCTGCCGGCCGAGGCGACCGTCGTCGTCGGCCAGCCGCTGACGATGGACCAAAGCCGCGCACCCGCGGGCAAGGGGCTGCTGTGGATCCAGCTGCAGGAGCTGCCGTGGCGGATCAAGGGCGACGCCGCGGGCGAGCTCGACGTCGGCGACGGGTGGTGGACCGACGAGCTGCGCGAGCGCTACGCCGACCGGGTCCAGGCGCGGCTCGCGCGGCACGTCCCGAACCTCGAGTCGTCGATCGTGAAGCGGGTCTCGCTCGGTCCGCACGACCTCGAGCGCGCGAACGTCAACCTGCGCCACGGCGACCCGTACGGCGGCTCGGTCGCCCTCGACCAGAACTTTCTCTGGCGACCGTTCCCGCGCAGCCCCGGGCACGCGACGCCGGTCGAGCGGCTCTTCCACATCGGCGCGAGCACGTGGCCCGGGCCCGGTCTCGGCGCCGGCTCGGGCACGCTCGTCGCGACGGAGCTGCTCAAGCCGCCCGTCTCGCAGCGCGCGCTGGCCAGGGCGCGCGAGCTTGTCGCCAGACGGAAGGAGGAATAGCGTTCCCAGCGTGGATCTGCGCGCGTTCTTCCGTCGGCTCCGCAGGAAGGAGCATGAGCGCCTCGTCCATGAGGGTCTGAACGAGCACCTGACCGACAGCCAGGACGTCTTCCTGACGCCGGGCCTCGACCGCACGATCCGCGATCAGGCCGAGCGCCTGGACTACGCCGACGAGCACGAGACGCACGTCGAGTAGCGCGGCCGCCGGTCCGGCAGCCCGAGCCGGTTGACCGTCGAGCCGCGCAGCGGCCGCGCTCTTCACCGTCGGCTGCTAGAAGGCGAAGATCGAGCGGCCTTTGAGCTCGACGCGATAGATGTCCGTTGCGAGCTCGAGGTGGGCATGGAACGCCGCCGCGGCGCGGACGGGATCGTGCGCGGCGCAGGCGGCGAGCAGCTCGCCGTCGAGCTCCTCGTGCCGGTCCTGCAGCTCGCCCTCGGCCGCGAGCAGCACCGGCCGGTAGCGCTCGCAACTGTCCCACGTCGGCCGGATCAGCCGCACCAACCATGCCGATCGCGCGGCGTCGTACAGCGTGAAGTGGAACGCCGCGTGCTCGCGAACGGCCGCCCGGACGTCGCCCGCCCGGCGGGCGTCGCGCTCCGCGTCCAGATGCGCCTGCGCCGTCGCCTCGTCTGCGGCCTCGAACAGCTCGGCCGCCCGCCGCACGGCCATCGTCTCGAGCGCCAGCCGGATCGAGAACAGCTCCCGCAGCTCCTCGACGTCGAGCCCCATCACCTTCGCCCCGTGATGCGGGACGTGCTCCGCGAGCCCGAGCGCCTCCAGCTGGCGCACCGCCTCGCGGATCGGGGAGATGCTCATCCCCAGCGACCGGGCCAGATCCTCGAGCCGGAGCGGCGTCCCGGGCGTCAGCTCGCCGAGGATGATCGCCTCGCGCAGCCGCTCCAGCGCCGCCTCCGCCATCGTCCGGTGCCGGACGGCGGCGCCCCGGGTTTCCCTCGTCGACATCTCCACCGACGTGGAGCGTGAATGACACTTGATCACATGTCAAACCCATGACACCATTCCGCCGATCGTGGTGAGCGCCGGTTCCTCCCAGCCCCCGTTCTCGATCTCGCAGGTGAGCACGCTCACCGCGAGCTTCGCCGAGGACGTCCGCCTCTACTCCGCCGGCGGCCTCGACGGCATCGGGATCTGGGAGCTGAAGCTCGGGCCGGGACCCGACGACGACGCGCTGGAGCAGCTCGCGGCGAGCGGTCTCGGCGCCGCCTCCGCCGTGCCGGAGATCCCCTCGATCCTCCCGCTCCCGCACCTCCCCGGGCCCGACGACCCGGGCGAGCGCGTCGACGCGATCTGCGCCTCGGTCCACCGGCTCGCCGCCTTCCGGCCGACCGCGATCGTCTGCCTCACCGGCCCGGCCGGCGACCGCGACCCGGACGAGGCGCACGCCGTCGTCGTCGACGGCCTGCGGACGATCGGCGCCGAAGCCGAGCGCGCCGGCGTGCGCATGGCGCTCGAGCCCTTCCAGCGGGAGGGGATCGAGGAGTGGTCGCTCCCGAACACCATCACCGACGCGGTCGAGCTGATCGACGAGGTCGGCAGCCCCGCGTTCGGCATCCAGTTCGACGTCTGGCATCTCTGGAACACCCCGAACCTGCTCGAGGAGATCGAGCAGCACATCCACCGCTTCGCCGCCGTTCACGTGAACGACTGGCGCGAGCCGACGCGCGGCTGGGCCGACCGCGCGCTCCCGGGCGACGGCGTCGCAGACGTCGCCGCCATCCTCGGCGCCCTCGATGCCGCCGGGTGGGGCGGCTACTACGACCTGGAGATCTTCTCGGACAACGGCGCCTTCGGCACGGCGTACCCGGACTCGCTCTGGGACCTCGATCCGGCCGAGCTCGTGCGTCGAGGCAGGCAGAGCTTCGTTCGGTGCTGGCAGGAACGGAGGGTTGCGGCATGAGCCGGGCCCGGAGAGGAGACGGAATGAAGGGATTCACGCGGGCGCGCATCGCGCTCGTTCTCGCGGTCGTCGCGGCGATGGGCCTCGCGGCGGCCGCGGCGGCACGCACGCACGCCGGCGCCGCCGGCACGCCGATCACGATCGGCTGGGCGTACGACGCGAAGGGCGCGATGGCGCCGTTCGACGGCCCGGCGCTCGCGGCGGCGGAGATCCGCGTCAAGCAGGTCAACGCGAAGGGCGGCGTGCTCGGCCATCCGCTCGTGATCCAGACGTGCGACACCCAGAACAACAAGCCGGCGATCGCGAAGGCCTGCGCCGACAAGCTGCTCGGCGCCGGTGCGAACGTCATCTTCACGACGTGCGACGTCGACTACGCGGCCCCGGTCGTCCAGGAGGCGATCAACCGCGGCGTCCTCGCCGTCGCGCCGTGCATCGGCACCGACCAGATGGGCCCGAAGCGGTTCGGCCCGAAGGGGCGGCTCGCGTTCAGCTTCGGCAACGTCGCGCAGGACGAAGGCTCCGCCATGGCCCAGTACGCGTGGGGCCGCGGCTGGAAGACGGCGGCGCTCGCGACGGACACCGTCATCGTCTACTTCAAGGACGTCGTCGCGGCGTTCAAGGCCCGCTTCCAGCAGCTCGGCGGCAAGATCGTCGACCAGGAGACCTACCAGTCGCTCGGCGGCAGCAACATCAACAACGTCGTGAGCAAGTGGACCGGCGTCAAGGCCGACGTGTTCGTCACCTCGACCGCGGGTGCGTTCGGCGCGCTGTCGACGCTCGTCTCAGGGCTCCGCTCGGCCGGCGTCGACACTCCGATCCTCAACTCGTGGGCGGGCGACGGCGTCTACTGGCTGCCGAAGAGCCCGCAGGTGACGAACTACTACTTCGTCACCTTCGCGAACGCGTTCGGCCAGGATCCGAACCCGGCCGTCAACACGCTCGCGAAGCAGGTGCACGCGGCGACGGGCGGCTTCGTCACCGGCTCCGCGGCGATCGACGGCCTCAAGACGGCGATCATCCAGACGCACGGCTCGACGAACGGAACGCTGCTCGCGAACGCGATGGAGAAGTTCCACAAGGTGCCGACGCTGTCGGGCCTCGTGAGCTTCTCGCCGCAGCTGCACACGGTCTACGGTCGCGCGTACCGCGTGATCGAGATCAACAACAACACGCCGCGGGAGGTCACCATGATCACCGCGAAGGTCGTCCCGAAGATCAACGGTTGACGGAACCGAACGACCACGCGCAGGAGAGGAGGCCCGGGAGCACGCTCCGGGCCTCCTCCGTGTCCCGAGCGTTCGAGGGAGTGCAGGCGCTCCGTGACGTCACGCTCGAGCTGCGCCGGGGCGAGGTGCTCGGTCTGATCGGCCCGAACGGGGCCGGCAAGTCGACCCTCGTGAACGTGCTCAGCGGCTTCGACCGGCCCACGGAGGGCACCGTCGAGCTCGAGGGTCGGGACGTCACGCGCTGGCCGGCGCACCGGCGCGGCCGCCACGGGCTCGCGCGCACGTTCCAGCACACGCACGCGTTCCGCGCGCTCTCGGTGCGCGAGAACGTCGAGGTTGCGGCGCTCGGCGTCGGCGCCGGGGCGCGTCGGGCGGCGCAGCGGACGGACGAGCTGCTGTCCGTCCTCGGTCTCGCCTCCTACGCGGACGCGCCGGCGGCGGCGCTCGCGCACGGCGACGAGCGGCGGCTCGGCGTCGCCCGGGCGCTCGCGGGCGAGCCGCGGTTCGTGCTCTTGGACGAGCCGGCGGCCGGGCTGCCGGAGGCCGAGGTGCCGGCGTTCGCCGAGCTCGTCCGCTCGGTGCGGGACGACCACGGCGCCGGCGTGCTGCTCATCGACCACAACATGGCGCTGATCATGGACGTCTGCGACCGCATCCACGTGCTCGACCAGGGCGCGACGCTCGCGGAGGGCGCGCCCGCGGAGATCCGGTCGAACCTCGACGTCGCCGCCGCCTACCTCGGCGAGAGCGCCGTCCACGAGGCGGGCGAGTGAGCGCGCTCGTCGTCGACAGGCTCGACGTCCGCTACGGGCCGGTGCACGCGGTGCGGGGCCTCTCGCTCGAGGTGAAGCCCGGCGAGATCGTCGGGCTGATCGGGCCGAACGGCGCGGGGAAGTCGTCGACGCTGCACGCGATCATGGGCGCCGCGCCCGTCGCGGGCGGCTCCGTGCGGCTGGGCGACACGCAGCTCGTCGGCCGCCGCTCGGAGGACGTCGCACGCAGCGGCGTCGCACTCGTCCCCGAGGGCCGCCGCATCTTCGCGGAGCTGACGGTGGAGGAGAACCTTCGCCTCGGGCTCGCCGGCAGGCGCGCGAACGGCGACGCGTCCGCCGCGATCGAGGAGGTGACGAAGCTCTTCCCGGTCGTGCAGGAATTCCGGCGCCGCTCGGCCGGAGCGCTGTCGGGAGGCCAGCAGCAGCAGCTCGCGATCGCGCGCGCGCTCGTGGCCGAGCCCGACGTCCTCCTGCTCGACGAGCCGTCGCTCGGGCTCGCTCCCCGCGTCGTCGACGTCGTCTTCGACGCGCTCCAGGCGATCCGCGACCGCGGGCTCGCCGTCCTCCTCGTCGAGCAGCGCGCGCAGCGCACGGTCGCGCTCGCCGACCGTACGCACGTCATCTCGAACGGCGAGCTCCGCGTCACGCTCGGGCCGCGCGACGCCGCCGACACCGACGCCCTCGTCGCCGCCTACTTCTCGTGATCGTCGCGATCCTGAACATCGACTGGCAGACGCTCGCGGACGCGCTCGCGCTCGGCGGCATCTACGCGCTGATGGCGGTCGGGATCGGCCTCGTCTTCGGCGTGCTCCGCCTCGTCAACTTCGCCTACGGGCAGCTGGTGATGGCCGGCGCCTACGCGCTCGCGTTCGGGTCGGAGTGGAACCTGCCGGTCTGGGTCTCGATCCTCTTCTGCTTCGCGGTCGTGCTCGCCCTGTCGGTGGCGATGGACCGGCTCGTCTTCCGGCCGCTGCGCGGGCACGCACCCGCGGTGATGCTCGTCGCGACGTTCGCCGTCGCGTACCTGATGCAGTCGGTCGCGCTGCTCTGGTTCGGCTCGCTCGGGACGATCGCCACGTCGCTCGCGCCGCTGAACCGACCGTGGGACATCGGCGGCGTCGAGATCCGCAAGATCGCGATCGTCACCGTGCTCGTCGCGGCCGCGTGCCTCGTCCTGCTGCGACTGCTGCTCGACCGCACCTCGGTCGGGCTGCACATGCGAGCCGCCTCGATGGACTTCCTCACCGCGCGGATGCTCGGGGTGCGGGCGAATCGCGTGATCGGCGGCGCGGTGCTGATCTCGGGCGCGCTCGCCGCCGTCGTCGCGGTGATGATGACCGTGCAGACGCCGCTCGTGACGCCGGACTTCGCGTTGCGCGACACGATCGTCGTGCTCGCCGGCGTCGTCCTCGGCGGGATGAACCGGCCGGTGTCGGCGACGCTCGGCGGGTTCACGATCGGGTTCGCGAGCGGCCTGCTCGGCGGCGCGCTGCCGACCGGCCAGAGCCAGTACCTCGACTCGTTCCTCTTCGTCGCCGTCATCCTCGTCCTGCTCGTGCGGCCGGACGGGATCTTCACCCGCTCGCGCGGGGGGATCGAGCGCGTATGAGGCGGCTCTCGACCTGGCTCGAGCTGGCCGCGCCGGCGACGCTCGTCGTGCTCGCCGCGCTGCTGGGAACGAGCGCGTCGCAGTCGAACCAGACGTACTTCATCGACACGCTCGTGAAGGTGGCGATCGTCGTCGCGCTCTACGTCTTCATCGGCAACTCGGGCGTTCTCTCCTTCGGCCACGTCAGCTTCGTGGCGCTCGGCGCGTGGACGGCCGGCGTGCTCTCCGTGCCCGTCGCCGAGAAGGCCGCGATCATGCCGAACCTCGCGCACTTCCTCCACGTCACCACCGTCGGCAACGTCGCGTCGCTCGCACTCGCCGCCGCCGCCGGCGCGGCGTGCGCGCTCCTCTTCGGGCTGCCGCTGATGCGGCTGTCCGGCCTCGCGGCGGGCATCGCGACGTTCGCGATGCTCGAGATCGTCCACAACGTGCTCCGCTACTACGAGAAGATCGGTCCCGGGCTGAACACGTTCTCGTCGGTACCGCAGACGACGGGGATCCGGCAGGCGACGATCGGCGCGCTGATCGCGGTCGTCGTCGCATTCGCGTACCAGCACAGCCGCTACGGCCGCACGCTGCGCGCGACCCGCGAGGACCCGGCGGCGGCAGCGGCGACCGGGATCTCGATCTACGTGCAGCGGCTGATCGCCTTCGTCCTCTCCGGCGCGCTCGCCGGGCTCGCGGGCGGGCTCTACGTCCACTTCCTCCCGCTCAACACCGAGGTCGTGTATCTCGACCTGACCTTCATCACGCTGGCGATGCTCGTCGTCGGCGGCGCGACGAGCCTCTGGGGCGCGGTGGTCGGCGCGCTCTCCGTCAGCGCGCTCGACTCGTTTCTCGCGGCGGCGGAGAACGGCGTGACGATCGTCGGGCACACGCTGAATCTCCCTGCCGGCACGCGGCTCGTCGTCGTCGGCGTGCTGATGGCGGTCGTGCTGATCGTCCGCCCCACCGGCATCACCGGCGGGCGCGAGTTCCGGCTCCCTCGGAGGCGCCGGTGAAGCGCGTCTGCATCGCGGGTGCCGGCGTGATCGGCAGCCTCCTCGCCGGCCACCTCGCGCGCGTCGCCGACGTCTCCGTGCTCGCGCGGCGCGACGAGCACGCGCGGGCGCTCAACGAGCACGGCCTGCGGGTCTCCGGCCGCTCCGACTTCACCGCGACGCTGACGGCCTCGACCGACCCCGACGCCGTCGCGGAGCCGGACCTCGTCGTCGTCGCGTGCAAGGGCACCGACCTCGAGCAGGTCGCCTCGCGGCTCGAGGGCCGCTTCCCCGGTGCGACGGTGATGACCGTGCAGAACGGGCTCGGCGCCGAGGAGATCGTCGGCGCGCACGGCGACTGGCCGCTGCTCTCCGCGGTCACGTTCATGAGCGGGACCCGCCACGCCGACACGCACGTCGAGTACATCCTCGACACGGCGACGTGGATCGGTCCGTACCGCGGCACGACCCCCGCCGTCGCGCACGAGGTCGCCGACCTGATCGTCTCGTCGGGACTGAAGGCCGAGGCGTTCGACGACCTGCGCCCGGCGCAGTGGTCGAAGCTCATCTTCAACGCGACCGTGAACGCCGTCGCTGCGCTGACCGAGCTCCCGCACGACTTCCATTTCGCGCAGACGGCAGAGCTCGGCGACCTCGGCAACCTCGTGCGCGACCTCGTCGACGAGGGCAAGGCGGCCGCCGCCGCGGCGGGGATCGAGCTGTGGGAGGACCCGTGGGAGATGAACGTGCTCGCGACGCAGCGCGGCCACTGGCACTACCCGTCGATGCTCGAGGACGTCGAGGCGCACCGCCCGACGGAGATCGAGACGATCACCGGCTCGCTCGTGCGCGAGGCGCAGCGGCTCGGCGTTGCCGTGCCGCTCCACACCGCGCTCTACCGGCTCGTCAAGGCGAAGGAGGCAAGCTACTCGTGAGGATCTGCATCGTCGGCTGCGGCGCCGTCGGCTCGCTGTTCGCGGCCGGTCTCGCCGGGCTCGACGACGTCGAGGTCTGGGCGTTCGACCTCTCGCGGGCGCACGTCGACGCGATCAACGCGAACGGGCTCCGGCTCGTCGGCGCGGGCGAGGTGCACGCGCGCCCGCGCGCGACGGCGGACGCGCAGGAGCTGCCGCCGTGCGACTTCGGGATCGTCGCGACGAAGGCGATGCACACGGACGCGGCGATCCGCGCGACGGCGCACGCGTTCGCGGACGGCTGCGTCGCGACCGTGCAGAACGGGATCGGCAACGAGGAGGTGATCGCCGAGCACGTCGAGCGCGTCATCCGCGGCACGACCTTCCCCGCGGGCAAGATCCTCGAGCCGGGCGTCGTGCAGTGGGACGTGAAGGGGGACACGACGCTCGGGCCGTTCGAGCCGCAGCCGGCCCCGTTCGCCGAGGTGGAGCGGCTCGCGGACGCGTGCACCCGCGGCGGCATGCCGACGCACGCGGTGCACGACGCGCGCGGCCCGCAGTGGCGCAAGGTGATCTTCAACGCCGCGACGAACCCGGTCGGCGCCCTCACCGGCCTCTCGCACGGCCGCGTCTGCGAGCGTCCCGACCTGCGCCGGCTCGTCGGCGGGCTCGTCGACGAGGGCAAGGCGGTCGCCGCGGCGCAGGGGATTGAGCTCGACTCCGATCCGGAGGAGCTGATCGACTACTCGGCGCAGAAGGGCGTCGCGTACGAGCACAAGGCGTCGATGCTCCAGGACGTCGAGGCGCGGCGGCAGACGGAGATCGACTACCTCAACGGCGGTATCGTCCGCTTCGGGCGGGAGCACGGCGTGCCGACGCCGCTGAACGAAGCGATCTGGGCACTCGTGAAAGGAGTGGAGCAGTCGTGGCAGTCGTAGGGCAGCCGACGTACACGGGCCTTCCGGGCGAGGAGATCGAGCGCCGCTACCGGCTCGTCCGCGAGGCGGCGGCGCGCGACGGGCTCGACGCGGTGATCGTCTGCGGCAACGAGTACACGGGGTTCGAGGGCGCGGTCACGTACCTCTCGGGGTTCGTGATCGTCCACCGGTACGCGTACGTGCTGCTCCCCGTCGACGGCGACCCGGCGATCGTCTTCCCGAGCGAGGCGCGCTACGTCGGCGAGCACGGGACGACGTGGATCGACGAGCAGGTCTTCGTCGACCGGCCCGGCGACTGGCTCGCCGACCAGGTGCGCGGCAAGCGGGTCGGCGTCTACGGGATGGACTACGTGATGACGGTGCGCGACTACGCCGCGCTGTCGGGCTCGTGCATGCTCGTCGGCTGGGACGTCGCGTTCGACCTCGCGCGCATGGTGAAGAGCGAGCTCGAGCTCGAGTCGGTTCGCGAGAGCGTCCGCATCAACACGGAGGGCTTCTGGGTCTTCCTCGAGGCGTTCGAGCCGGGCAAGTCCGAGCGGGAGATCCTCGCGCCGTGCGAGGAGTACTTCGTCTCCCAGGGCTGCGGGCGCTGGACGATGGACATGGTGCTCGACGGCCCGAACGGGTCGGCGCTGCCGGAGTTCAAGATCGCCGGGACGCGGCCGATCGCGGCGACCGACTGCGTGCTGCCGTCGCTCGAGGTGGCCGGGCCCGGCGGCCACTGGGTCGAGGTGTCGCGCGCGATCTGCGCGGACCGGCCGAGCGACGACACGCTGCGCATGCTCGAGGCGTACGAGGAATACTTCGCCGCCGCGCCGACGGCGCTTCGCGCGGGGGCGACGGCGCGGGACGCGCACCGCGCCGTGGCGAAGGGATTCGCCGACCGCGGCTACCACCTCGGCCATGTCACCGGCCATTCGATCGGGATGACGATGATCGAGTTCCCGAAGATCGGCGAGTCGGACGAGACGGTGCTCGAGGCGGGCATGGTGCTGTCGATGCACCCGCACGCGATCTCGGCGGACGGGAAGGCGTGCCTCTACATGCAGGACACGTGGCTCGTGACCGAGGACGGCGGCGTGCCGCTCGCAGGGCTGCCGATGGAGATCTTCGACGGCACCGAGAAGCGGGCGGAGCGCTAGGGTGCGGCCGTGACCGCGACGGACGAGTTCGCGCCGATCCTCCCAGGGCCGGGCGCGAGCGACTACGAGCGCTATCTCCGCACCGACGAGCTGCTCGGGCTGCAGAAGACGCCGG
>Ga0335070_10009001_pt1 | contig 11725 bp, 6 predicted proteins | sample Lox_Sample_13_FD_206722 | JGI IMG/M metagenome (GOLD analysis project Ga0335070, IMG submission 206722) | Soil microbial communities from Loxahatchee National Wildlife Refuge, Florida, United States - Lox_Sample_1.3 | ecosystem: Environmental > Terrestrial > Soil > Wetlands | place: USA: Florida...
CCCAGAAGGCGAAGACTGGGGACGAGGTCGTGGCCACAGTCACGCAGGATATGAAGACCAGCAGCGGAGATGTCCTGGTGCCGAAAGACACCAAGGTGATCGGCCACGTGACGGAAGCGCAAGCGCGCAATAAGGAGCAGAAACAGTCTGAGCTGGGCATCGCTTTCGACCACGCGGTGGTCAAGGGCGATCAGATGCAGTTGCCTATGTCGATACAAGCGGTGATCGCTCCGCCGTCGTCGAACGGAGGCGGCGCGGGCGGCGCACCTGAACAGGCCCCCTCTGCACAGGGCGGCGGTTCTCCGATGGGCGGCACGCGTCCGGGAGCAGGCGGCACCAGTCCGAACGCGCAGGGAAATTACCCGCAAAGCGGCGGGAATTCTGAATCCGCGCCTCAGACAGGCAGTGCGCGGCCACCGATCACCGGCAACACGCAGGGTGTGATCGGAATGTCAGACGTGAAGCTGGAGGCAGGATCGCAGGGTTCACAACAGGGATCGGTGCTGACGTCGGAAAAGAACAACGTCAAAATCGAAAAAGGGACGATGATGTTGCTGCGCGTGAATCAATAATGAGTTGCTTTCGCCTGGCGCGCGCAGGCGACTGCGCGCGCATTTGTTTTGCGTGAGTTCGCTATTTGCGAAGCAACAGATCGGCGGCAACGAAGACGAAGAACAACACCGAGAGCACGCCGTTCATGGTGAAGAAAGCGGCATTGAGCTTTGACAGGTCGTTGGATTTCACCAGCGAGTGTTCGTAGATCAGAAGAAGAATCACCGCGACCAGACCGCCCACGGCCAGCTTCCCCAGCCCAAAGACACTCAGCAGGGCGATCAGGAATCCGACCATGACGAGATGGAATCCCCGGGCGACCCACAGAGCGCCGGCGATGCCGAGATAACGCGGCAACGAATGGAGTCCGGTCTGCCGGTCGAAGTCATAGTCCTGACAAGCATAGAGGACGTCGAAGCCGCCAACCCAGAACGTGACTGCACCGGTCAGCAGCAGAATGCGCGGATCGAGCGAGCCTCGCACTGCAATCCACGCGGCCGCCGGCGCAATCCCTAGCGCAAAACCCAACACCAGATGCGACCACCGCGTCACCCGCTTGGTATAGGAGTAGAGGAGCACGATCGCAAGTGCCACCGGTGAGAGCAGGAGCGTGAGCCGATTCAAGCGGCTCGCCGCGAGCACAAAAACGGCGCTGGACACGATCACAAATGTGACTACGAATGCAGGTGTCAGATGACCAGCGGGCAAGGCTCGGGTGCTCGTGCGCGGGTTTGCAGCATCGATCGCGGCATCAGCCCAGCGGTTAAATGCCATGGCGGCCGAGCGCGCCGCGACCATCGCGACAATGATCCAGAGCAGTTGGTGCCACGAAGGAATTCCCCCGGCGGCCAGCATCGCCCCGCAGAGCGCAAAAGGGAGCGCGAAGACCGAGTGCTCCCACTTGATCATCTCCAGAGTTAGGCGCAGGTCATGCAGGAGGGGCACGAGTCGATTCTAACAAGACAGATCGAGCACAGCCTCGTCACTCCGGCGGCAGATCGCCCGCGATCAGCGGGACGAAGCGGCATAGCGCGCTGAACTCTGTGCGCACTTGACCATCTTCCTTTCGGATCAACCGCAACTGCTGCGCGTCATCGAAGCCGACAGGGATGATCATCCGCCCGTGCTCAGCCAACTGCGCAATCAGTGCGGGAGGCGTTTCCGCTGCCGCGGCTGAAACAATGATGGCATCATACGGCGCCGATTGTGGAAAGCCTCGAGTGCCGTCGCCCGCGACCACAACGACATTTGTGTATCCCATGTTGTTGAGCAATGTGCGGGCGGAATCCGCGAGCGAGGGATGCCGCTCGATCGAGACGACATGCGCGGTCAATTCTGCCAACAACGCCGTGACGTATCCCGAGCCTGTCCCAATTTCCAGCACCTTATCACTCGGCGAGAGCTCCAACGCTTGCAGCATCAACGCCACGATATAGGGCTGCGAGATCGTCTGCCCTTCCGTGATCGGCAGCGGGTGATCTTCGTACGCATGATCGCGGATTCGCTCAGGAGCGAACTCGTGGCGCGGAACTCGTTCCATGGCGACCAGCACATGCTCGTCAGAAATCCCGCGGGCGCGCAGTTGCAATTGGACCATTTGCTGCCGGAGGGTGGAGTACGTGGAGGAGCTTGCCGGGGAGGTCATGCAGCGTTCTGGACGAGGGCTTCCATTATTCTATTTCTTCCGCCGCCGCACGCGCACGTCAAAGCTGACCACTCCGTTCTGGTCGCGCGTGCCAAGCACTGAGATGTTGCGGTTGATGTAGTACTCACCCTGGATGATCTGGTCCGCGGTTTGCGAAACGTTGGTGCTGTAGCTGAGCGACAGGTTGTTGGCGAACTCCTGCTCGATGGTGATTTGCGGGCCGCGCGCGGTCGGGTTGGTTTCGGTTGCCGACCCTTGCGGATCAATTTTGATCCGGCTCACGCCAAACAACTTCTGCATGCGGTTCCCGACAGCGGAGTTGATGGCCTGGTTGATGATCAGATTCGTCGCCGCATCGTTGAATAAAGTCTGCCCTGACTGCTGCTGCAGTTGCTCGGATTCTTCGCTGGTGCGGCCCAGCGCCAGCAGCGCGATGATGTCTGACTTGGGCAGCGGAGGCTCGGAGCGGTAATTCACATTCATGCGGTCGGGAGTGCCCGTGACCGTGACGTCGAGATCGTAATTGCGCACGTGCGTTGTAGCCTGCAGGTTGAGCTGTGGCTCGATGGCAACCGGATTGGCAAACGTCACGTCTCCGCGTTCCAGGCGGAATTTGACGCCGTTGAACGTAGCATCGCCTTCCAGAATGTCGGCTCTCCCAAGAACGCTCGGACGGGCCAGAGACCCGCGCAGCTTGAGATCGGCATCGCCCGAGAGACGCGCGACAGCAGTTTTCATCTGCAGTTCAGGAGCTGTGCGGACGGCCACGTCGAGCTTTACGTTGTACAGAGGCGAATTCGCCGGAGTGATGGATCCGGTTTGGCGGCTATGTTCCAGATACGAGCTGAAGTCGAATCCGGGCGTGACCGCCAGCTTCGTCACCAGGACGTCGCCGGAGATGGTGGACGACGTTTTCGTGCCGGTCCAGTGCAACTCGGCCGTGGCCATGGAACTGACGCCCGGGGGATACCGCAAGCGCACATCTTTCCCGATGGCCGTGAGATTGAAGCCGAGTTGCTGGTTGTAGTTCGTGGCTTCGCCCTTCAAATCGAGCGTGCCGCCGCCGGCGCGGCCGGTCAGTTGCTCGATGTGAATGCGATCGCGAGTGAAAACGAGCGTGCCGTTCATCTCGCTCAGGCCGCTCGGGATGCCGGCATAGTTGGCCCCTCCATTCGTGATTTGAATGGTGCCCTGGGGCAACGGATCCCGCACCGTACCGGTGAGCGTCATATGGACGGTTGCCTCACCGCTGGCCGTCAGGCTTGGATCGATGCCGCCAAACAAGCGGAGATCCAGCTTTCCATTGGCTGCCATATCCAGGCGGTGTTGGTCCGCATAATAAATCGAACCATGCCCGACCACGTCGGTGCCGTCTCCCACGAGGTGAGATTCCGGGATGTTAAGCGTGCGCTCTGCATAGGTAAAGCGCAACGGCTGCTGGTTGTGCAGCTTGGCATATTCGACCTCTACGTCCACCCGGCTCAGATCGCCGTCAAGCCGCCACTGCCGTGTGTAGCGCAGCGGGCCCTGCATGGTCACGCTCCCCACAACTGACGAGTGTCCGGTGAGTTGATCGCCTAGATAGGCACGCCACAACGCATCCAGATCGAGATGGTCCATCACGGCCGTGATATGCGCCGGATAGTCTCCCTGCATGCCCACGGTTCCCTCAATCGAGAGTGAGCCCTTGGGGAATTGGGAGTAGCCCCGCACCTCAAGCTCGCGGCCTTTTGTCGTGGCCTGGAAGAAGAGGTCTCCCTGGAGTTCGCCATCGAGCGTCAGACTGCGCACGTGAACTCCAGTGTTGATGATCGGCGTATCCAGCGTCCCGGATGCCTGCAAGGTAAAGTCGCCGCGGCCTTCCATCGGCAACTCATCGAGATGGATCTGGCGTACCCGGGAGAGATCAAAATTCTTTCCCGCAAGGTCAAGGTGGAATCCGTTGGTTGAGGGCGAGAACGTCGCGCTGCCGGTCACCTCCGCGTCCTGGTGCATGAGGCGAATATTGCTGAGCGTCGCTTGGTTGTTGCCGAAGGCCAGGTCGGAATCGAATTTTTCGATCTCTTCCCCGTAGGCAGACGCGTTTGTTGCACGGATATGCCCTCGTCCCTGCTGGTGAGCGCGCGGGCCGCTGAGTTGAAGGCTGAGATCGGCCGTTCCAGTTAGGGGATAGTCGAGGTCGGCCAACGCGGCCGTGGAGGCTACATCCACATTGTGCAGATTCACGCGCGCACTAAACGGGCTCGTGTCGGGAAGCTTCCCTTTTTGCAGGCTGGCGTCGAACTCGAAGTCGGCGCTGGTATCTCCTCGTCGCAGGCTTCCGCCGCGCAGTAAGAGTTCGTGCGACGAAAACTCAATGCTGGCGCCAAGCGAATCCCAATGAACCGTCTTCTGGGGCGTGCGCGACGTCGCTGGAACGGTGAACTCAAAGTCTTCGGCAACCAGAGTCCCCGCAATCTTTGGCGAAGAGAACGTGCCGCTTGCTGCGCCGCTGAATGTCGCACTGCCATCGACGCGAAACGGCAGGTCTGTGGGGCCGCCCAGCGCCTTCACTAGCGGACGCCACTCTTCCAGGTTGGAGGTGGAAACCGATAATTGGACCCGCGAAGAAGCGGCCAGCGTTCCCGCACCCACAATCCTCGACGCCGGCGTCGAGAGCTTGAACTGCGCCAATTCCAGAGAATCGTTTATTCCCCGGTACTTGCCTTGCATATGCGCGGTAATCGGCAACTCGCGCGAGGTTTGATGCGAGGGCGGATTTGCGTCGAAGGTGAAGGCGATTTCTGCATTGCCCGGACTGCCCTTCCAACTGGCATCGATACTCGCAGTGGCGACGCCGGCGGGATGAAATCCGTCCAGCCGATGAGCGGGAGTATCCGCGGCGCTGGCCGCTTCGCTGATCGATACGTCCCGCACCCGCAGATGTACCGTTCCGCTCTGCACACCAGCGACTTTCAGCTTCTCGCCTTTGTTCGGAGCGCGGTGCGGCACGGAGATTTGTGCCATCTCTTCCCTCTTCGCTTGCGCCGAGGAGAGCGGAAGGCTGTGCAGCCAGTTGTCGACTTGCGCATCGCCGGTGAAGCTGCCGCCCAACAGCTTGCCTTGTAATTTCGAGAGTTTGACCTGCTCGTCAGTGACGGAATAGTCGGCTGACGCGCTGGCCTTCTTCAAGTCAACCTGGTCGTCTTGCCAGCCCAGATCGCGCAGCGCCAAGGCTCCGGAGGTGGCGAATTCACTCCACGACCAGTGTCCCGTGCCTTTGAGTTCAGCACTTCCCTCTCGCAGTTCAGTGTGGCGCAGGATGGCGCCAAGCTCTCCGAGATGAATGCGCGCGTCGTAACTGCCATCCACGTGCGGATCCCGGAAGTCGCTGATGCGTCCGCTGGCCTGGAGCGATGACCGCCCGGAATTCCACTGCAACGACTTGATGTCGGCGAACGTGGGCCCAAGATTGAAATCAACACTGGCCATCCATGAGAATGGACGCAGGTTTTGAATTGCCGTGTCGACCTTGCCGATTGAAAGCTTCCCCTCATAGCGTCCGTGCAGAAACGAATAGTTCATCTGCACGCTGGTGTTGCTGGCGTCGAAGTTCAGAGGGATCTTCTGATCGGCCCAGAGCAGCTCGCCATTTCGAACGGACAGGTGATCCATCGAAAGTGCGAACAGTTCTTCAGCTACGGATGGACCGGAATTGCTCGGGATCTCGCGTATAGCAGGAATATTCGTGGTCGTACCGTCCGGCCCGACGATCACGTGCATTACAGGCCGGTCCAGCACGAGCGAATGAAAGCCGAACTGTGTTCGCAGGAACGAAATGACTTTGACCTGCCCCGCCACGCTGTCAGCGTGGAGCATCGGAACATCCCCGGGACCTTCTTTGCCATGCACGGTGATGTTACGGATTTCGACCTGCAGACGAAACGGGATGACGTGAAAGCTGCCGATTTCCGCGCGTCCGCCGGTCATGCGCTCGAGTTCGCGCACCATTCTCCGGTGCACGTACTCTTGAAAGGAATTTGTTGTGGTGTACCAGAGGCCACCGAGTAGAAGGAGAACTCCCGCCGCGGTGGCAATCAGAAGATATTTCCACCAGCGAGACGGTCTCGCGGCCGGCTCGGTCACCGCGTTTGCTCTCCGTCGGCCGGCGTTTCGGGCAGGCCGGGCACACTCACCTTGCTTTCCGAGCGCAGGGAGTGCAGCCACGACACCATGAGTTCGCTGACCTTTTCCTGCGTGAGCAGTTCACGGATTCTGCCGGAGACCGCATCCAGTGGAACGTCACTGGCGCCGGACTGCTTCAGTTGCGGGACGAACTTCTCACGGTAGTACGCCTCGATGCTCTTGGAATCGATCTGCACCGCCGGTCGCAGATGGGCGTCGACCAGCCGCATGAGATCAATCTGCTGCTGAACATGGTCGGTGAGCGCCTTCTCCGTCACCCCGAACCGTGCCAGCACCGCTCTCCAGCCGTCGTCGGTTGCCGCTTCCGGATAAAGCTTGCGGGTCGCGGCAACCTGCGCCGCGGCTTCGTCTTCGGAAGCGTGTTTGAATAGCGCGGAGTTCATCTGCTCGGCCAGCAACTCCTGATCGATCAAACGGTCGAGCACCGCACGCCGGTCATCGTCGCTGAAGCCGTTTATGGAACGGCCGCTCAACAGGGCCTCGAAACGGAGCGCGTCATTCCAGTCACTTTGCAGGATGATGTGGCCGTTCACGGTAGCCACGATGCGGTCGATGACTTCGCTGGAGGCGGCACTGGAGGCCAGCGCACTCCAGAATAAGCCGAGCGCGGCGAAGAGGATCGTGACTTTGGTGCAAACTTTGGTCATCAGAACGGCTGGCCTATGCTGAAGAATACGTTGAAGCGTCGCAATTCGTGCGTCAGAACCTGCGTTTTGTCGTTGCTTAACTGGAAGTACTTGGTCGGATTCAGGTTGTATCCAAAATCGAATCGCAACGGTCCCAACGGTGTGCGATATCGTACACCCACTCCGACGGCATGCGATGTGTAATCATACCCTTTGTTATTGAAATCTGTAATGCACTGGGTGTTCGTTGTACTGGCGGGCAGGCACTGCGCGGGATCGGCCTGATGCCAGCGAAGCAGGCCCGTCAAGGCGTCATGCGGGGCCGTGAATACGTTGCCCATATCGTGGAAGACAGCAAAGCCAAATCCTTGTCCCAGATAAGGTAGTGAGGTCGCAGGAAAACGCAATTCGAGGTTATTGACGAACACAGCCGTACCGCCGACGGGAAAACCAGAAGAAGGATCTCTTGGCCCTGCCTGATTTAACCCAAATCCGCGATGAGAGTTGCCGCCGCCTGCGAAGAATTGCTCGGGCAGCGGGATCAGGGAGAAATTTTCGCACGACGATTCGTTCGTGTTCGGGTCGGTGGTGCAGGCGCCCGGAGGCCGCACCCGGGTGCCGTGAAACGGCTGCTGAATACCGATAGTGGTCGATCGCGCGAATACAAACTGGCGCTCGATTTTTCCTTTTCCGCCAAACGCCTGGTAGGTCGAGTTCTGGGCCAGCACTCGCTGAAAATCGGCCTCTGAACCTAAACTCCCCAGAGCCGTAAAGCCGTCCAACGTGAAGTAGTTCCCTCTGGTGCTCTCTAGAGGATTGTCACGCTTGTCACGGATGAAGGTGAATCCCGGCCCGCTGACACGCGCCGGCAAAGACAGCACCGAAATTTCACCAGGGCTGAAGTTGGTCGCAAAGTCGCTGGCTTTCACCCGGCGGAAGGCGTAATGGTACGAAATCGAGTCAGGGCCAGGCCTCGTCCCCGGTTCCAGACCTGTGTTGCCAAACTGCTGGCGAACGTCAATTCTGCCTTCCAGGCGCTGCGAGGTGAAAGTGGCGACGTCCAGGCTGTTGTCGTAAAAAATCGTATAGACGAGCTTGAACCGGTCGCTGTTGAGCAGCTTGGGAATGGTATAGCTGATGAGTCCGCGCTGCTGCAGGCGTCCGACGTGGGACTGGAAGTTCAAGGTCTGGTTGCGTCCGGCAACGTTCAGGCGCGTCACGTCGAACTCCACGCGGGGGCTGACTCCCGTCTCGCCCTGGGGAGCCCGGGTCCCGGCCGGCTGCCCGGTCTGGAACTCGAATCCCAATCCATAGGTAAAGGTGTAGCGCTTGGCTTCCCGCATCTGAACCAGAATGTTCTTCTGTGGATCGCTGCCTTGGGGATTCTGTACTGCCGTATCGACCTGACTGAAAATGCCGAGGTTGTACAGTCGAGTTTGCGTATTCAACAGGTCCCGCTGGCTAAGAGGATCGCCGGAGTGCACCTGCAAGTCACGTTGCACAACGAACTCGTGGGTATGTTCCAGCCCGCCGACCATCACCTGATCTACGGTGAAACGATCTCCTTCGTGGATTGTAAAAGTCACGTCTTCGCGATTCGCATCCGTTGTGGATGTGGCCGTGGACAATTCCAGAGACGCATTCGGAAACCCGTGGTCGAAGTAGTAGCCCAGGATCCGCTCGCGGTCGTTTGCCAAGTCCTGATCGGAATAGGGCTGGCCCGCCTGCGTGCTTAGTTCGGGCAGATTGCTGTTCTTCATCTTCTCATTCCCGATTACATGCACGTCGCCGACAAGCGTTCGGACTCCCTCGTCGATGCGGATATGCACGGCGAGTCTGTTGTTCGAGCCCTGGTAATTATCATCCACGTTGGTTTCGATCTTTACGTTTCTAAAGCCGTTGCTTTTGTACAGACTTTGCAGAGTCGCAACATCGCTCTTCAGCAGCGCATCGCTGTATCTTCCGTGGCTGAGGAATCGGCGAGCCTGTTGTATCTGCAGATAAGACCGCAGCGTAGCCGTATCCAGGAACTGCTTGTTCCCGCTGATATCGATCAGTGCCAGCTTGTGCAGGGCTCCAGCTTCAATGAAGTAGATGATTTTCAGGGTAGTGGAATCAGCTTCCTTCTTGATCTCCACACTGGCATCGAAGTGGCCCCGAGTCTGCAAATAGTCCAGCAGATTCTGCTTGCCTTCGTTGAGCAGGTCATCGTCGACAGCGTTCTCTTCGTAAACTGGGATTTCCTTCTTCAGCAGACGGCGGCTGATGTGAAACCCGCGCGCCGTGATCAACACCACCGGGCCTGGATCGATCTGGAAGGTAAAGTCGACGGCGTTTCTGTCCGCCTGGTATTTCTGCTCGGCGATGGACACCTGCGCCAGCGCGCGGTTCTTTTTCTGAAACTTCTTTCTGAGCCGTTGCAGGGAATCTGTTACCCGGACAGCGGTGACGCGGTCGCCGGTACTGAGGTGGGCGGTGCTCTGCACTTCGGCCGTCGTAAGGTTGGAGTTGCCGGTTACCTTCACTTCCCCGACGTGAGCCTGCGGACCAGCATCGATGTGGAACAGGATGTCAACCTGCTGGTTGCTGAGGTTCGACGCGCTCTCGGCGGTGACACGCGCCTTGTAGTACCCGTTCTCCTGCATCAACTGCCGCACGTTTTCGAGCGCGCGGTCCAGTTTGTCCTGGCTGAAGAGTTCGCCCAGTTGGAATTTCGACGCATTGACCACCTGGTTCGCGGTGGGGCGGGATGGAACTCCTTCGACATCCACCGCGCCCACAAAATAGTTGGCTGACGTCACGAATGCCAGGACCACTCCATTGCCCGACGGGGTAACCTCGGCCTGGATGTCCGAGAATCGCCCGGTAGCGAAGAGCGCCCGGATACTGGCGCGAACCTGATCGCGATCGAGCGGAACCCCCGCCTTCTGCGGCAGCAGATCGATCAGGTGGTCGCGCTCGCGCTCCGGTACGCGGGGTAACTCGATGGCTTGCACGACCTTGCCATCGTAATTGGAAGCACTTCCTGAATCCTGCGAAGCGGCGGCTGCCATGTTCGCAGTTGTGTCCATGGAGGCACCGTCGCGCACCGCGGGCACGACGGCTCGCGACAGCGCCGCGGCCCAGAGCACGATCATCGCGGTCAGAAATGTCGCGTACCGTTTCGGCAAAGGTGTCCCTGGAATCAGGCGCTTTATCCTTCGATAAGGCGCCCGACACATTCGTTGTATGAGTTACCGGCGGATTCAGATCGCCGCCCCGCTAATCCAAATCTCTACTCTCCAGCTAGCCACTTATAATAATGGTTTTGCAGCCCAGGACTGATGACCTCTTTGGCACAGGACGAATCACAGAGCGAAAACTCGAACCGCCGCAATGTTCCGCTGCGCGAACGATATTCCCGCCAAGTTCTCTTCCGTGGCATCGGAGAAGAGGGACAGAAGAGATTAGCCGCGGCCCGGATCGCGATCGTCGGTTGCGGCGCCACCGGATCGGCGGTGGCGGGCCTGCTGGCCCGGGCTGGCGTAGGCACGCTGCGCATCATCGACCGCGACTACGTTGAGCCCAGCAATCTGCAGCGGCAATCTCTGTTCGATGAGGCAGACGCAGCCGAGTCGCTGCCCAAAGCCATCGCCGCTGCGCAAAAAATCGCCTCAATCAATTCGCAGATCGTCACGGAGCCGATGGTTTCCGATCTCATTCCCTCGAACATCGAGGCGCTGCTTGATGGGATGGATCTGATTCTCGACGGCACCGACAACTTCGAAACGCGGTACCTGATCAATGATTACGCTGTCGACCGCTCGCTGCCGTGGATCTATTCCGCTGCTGTCGGCAGCTACGCGGTGGCCATGAATGTGATCCCTGGGCGTACAGCCTGCCTGGCATGCATCTTCCCCGATTCACCGAGCGGAATGGTCGAGACCTGCGAAACTTCCGGCATCCTGAACTCTGCGGTGAACCTCGTGGCCTCGATCTCCGCGACCGAAGCGATGAAGATCCTGGTCGATGGTCCCCAGGCCAGAACGCTGCGAAAAACACTGCTTTCCTTCGACCTCTGGACCAACGAGCACGCTGAGATTTCCGCCGCGAAGCCACGCCCGGGTTGCCGTGCCTGCGATCACCATGACTTCGTTCATCTCGCAGGCGAAGGACGTCCGCACATCACGCTGTGCGGACGCAACTCTGTACAGATTCATGAGCGCCAGCGGCCGATCGATTTCGTCGAGATGGACCGCCGCCTGCAACCTCATGGAGTCGTTCGCCACAATGACTTCGTGCTGAAGTTCTGGCACGACCCGTACGAGATGACGCTCTTTCCTGACGGGCGCGCGATTATCAAAGGCACAACCGATACCGCAGTCGCCAGAAGTCTGTACGCGCGTTACGTCGGCAGCTAGTTCCGCACAGCGCTTTAGTTCACCGTCAAAGTGAGCGCGCTGCTTGTGCCTCCGCTGCTGCAACCCAGGTCGCTCGAGTTGCCGCTGGGGGTTTTCGCCATAACCGGCACTTGCCCGGGACCGGTAATCACATCGGGCGAGAGATTCACCTTCATCTGATTAGCGTTGACCACGGTTGCGGCCAACGTGGTCGTGTTGATCACGACCTCGGTGGTTGAAACGAACTGGCTGCCGTTCACGGTCAGTGTCGCACCCTGCTGTACGTCCGAATAGTTCACGGTATTCGGCGACAGAGAGCCGATCTGGGGCACGGGCCG
>Ga0335070_10009002_pt1 | contig 11724 bp, 12 predicted proteins | sample Lox_Sample_13_FD_206722 | JGI IMG/M metagenome (GOLD analysis project Ga0335070, IMG submission 206722) | Soil microbial communities from Loxahatchee National Wildlife Refuge, Florida, United States - Lox_Sample_1.3 | ecosystem: Environmental > Terrestrial > Soil > Wetlands | place: USA...
ATTTCACCTTCGTACGGAAGGTTTTATCCTCTTGTCGTCGAGTCCGGCAAGGGCTGTATCGTGAAGGATGTTGACGGAAACGAGTTCATAGACTTCAACTCGGGCCTGGTGTGCTTGGCCGTGGGTCACAACCATCCCAAGGTCGTTGCGGCCATAAAGAATCAGTGTGACCGTTTCCTGCACTATTCGAACACGGACTTCTTCTACCGTGAAGTCGTTGATCTCGCGGAGAAGTTGGCCCAGATTACGCCTGGAGGCCCCGAGAAGAAGGTTTACTTTGGGAACAGCGGTGCCGAGGCGATTGAAGCAGCCGTTAAGCTTGCGAAGTGGCACAGCCGAAGACAATTGTTCATCGCTTTCACAGGAGCCTTTCACGGACGCACGATAGGAGCGTTGTCCTTCACGGCGAGCAAGCCAACTCAGAGGCGTTACTTCTTCCCGCTTATGCCAGGCGTGACACACGTGCCCTACGCGTACTGTTACCGATGCGCCTACAAACTAACTTATCCCGAATGTCACTACTGGTGCGTTGACTTCATCGATGAACAAGTCCTACAGAAGTACGTTCCTCCCGAGGACACTGCGGCCATACTCTTCGAGTCCATTCAGGGTGAGGGCGGATACGTCGTGCCTCCTCCAGAGTACTTCCAGCGGATAAAGAAGCTCGCCGACAAGTACGGTCTGCTGCTCATCGACGATGAAGTACAATCGGGCATGGGCAGGACTGGAAAATGGTTTGCAATCGAACACTGGGAAGTTGAGCCGGACATCGTGTGCACGGCGAAAGCTCTAGCGTCAGGCCTGCCCTTGGGGGCAACGATTGCCAAAGCAAGAATCATGGATTGGGCTGCGGGCTCGCACGCGAGCACGTTCGGAGGTAACCCACTGTCGTGCGTGGCCGCGAGCGCAGTCATCGACGTTGTGAAGGGAGAGAAACTTCTCGAGAACGCGAACAAGCAAGGCGCATACATCATGAAGAGACTCGGGCAGCTGAAAGAGCAGTGCGAAATCGTGGGCGATGTGAGAGGCAAAGGCTTGATGATAGGCATGGAAATCGTGGAGGACAAAGAGAGCAAGAAGCCAGCCCCTCAGAAAGTCACCGAGATCATGATGCGCTCATGGAAACGAGGCATCACCATCATCAGCTGCGGAGCCTCAACCATCAGAATTGCACCGCCATTAATCATAACGAGAGATCTCGTTGACTCGGCCTTGGACATAATTGAAGACGTAACGAAAGAAGTCGAAAAAGAAAAGTAACATCCGTGTTCAGATGCAGATTCGAAGATTGACGATAGATGATTACCGCGAAATAGTCAGTCTCTGGTCTCGGGCTGATCTTCCGTTCAAGCCTGAGGGAAGAGACAGCAGACGAGCAATGGAAGAGCAGATGGGCACGAACCCGGATTTCTTTCTAGGAGCATTCGAGGCCGGTCACCTCGTCGGAACGGTCGTCCTGAGCAGTGACATGCGAAAGGGCTGGATAAACCGCTTGGCCGTTGACCCCGACTACAGGCGTCGCGGTGTGGCAAAGGCCCTGATTGAAGAGTCTGAGAAAACCCTCAGAAACCATGGCCTCAGAATCTTCTGCAGCCTAATCGAAGGCTCCAACAGGGCGTCAAAAGCGCTGTTCAAGAAGTCCGGATACAGCGAACACACCGACATTTCCTACTTCACCAAGCGCGACAGCGACGAAGTCTAACCTTGTTTCTTGCCGACGAGGAGGAAGTGTCAACGTCCTTCATGACGTTTTCTTCATCCTCGAGAACTCGTCTCTTAGAAGTCGGCGGGTTTTGTTATTACTTCTCGTATTTTCATGTCGAAGAATCTGGCGGCGTTTGCGGGGTGTATGCGGAGTGCGGTGTCTGCTCCTCTTCCGGTGCCGGCGATTGCTACGATGTCTCTGTCAGCTGGAATCAGGCCGGCGTCTGCGGCCATCACCGTGATTTCGACGCACACTTTCGTTCCTTCTCCCAGGCGTCTGAGAACGTTGGCCATTAACTCCAAGGGTTGGATTGTGCCAAAATCTCTGCGGACGGCCCGTTCGATGCCGCTCAGCGCGAGGGTGCCTGTGCATATTTTGGCGCCGTCGGCTAGTATCTGTTTCCTGTGTTCTTCTTGCAGTTCGTTCTTTCCAGGTTCTTGGAAGCCAAAGTTGTGTGTGACGACGACAACGTTTCGGCCTTTGAAGGTTCTGGCTGCTTTTGCTCCTGTGTTGCCGGTGGTTGAGGCGACGACGATGTCGTTGATGTTTTCTTTCTGAACGTATTCTGTTGCGAATTTTAACAGTTCATCGGTGTTTTGTTCTCCTGCTTTGTCGAAATAAACCGTTTTCTTCTCGATTAAACTCATGGGTTCTGCACCCGCGTTTGATTTAGTTCATAAGACTCGGGCTTTTGCTTATAGTTTTGTGTTTTCTAATGGGTCACGACGTTTTTTTTCAACGGTTTCCTCTTCAATTCTGTTCCGCAGACTTCGCATTTCTTTGACTCGTAGTTTGCTGGATATTTCTTGTGGCAAGCTGGGCAGTACCTTATCCATTGGAGTCGGCGACGAATTCCAAACGTGGATAAGGGGGCAAATTCGAAGTTCATTTCGCTTGCAACGTTCTGTATCGAATAATCGTCTGTGGCGATCAATGGAGAATAGCCGTCTGTCTTGAGTTCCAGAGCTAATGCCAAGACCTGAACGTCCGTCTCCGAAAGGAAAAATGAGTCTCCCATAGCGGAGGCGAAGACTTTGGTTCTCTCTAAGAAGGTTTTTTGAGGGTTCTTTACTCTGACTTTTCCGCTTTCTATGGCGGTTCTGAACCTAACCCCGGACATCGTGTCTTCAGTTGTCTCCTCTCTCACTTTTGGGGCGGTGTATTGTTCTTCGTTGATTGAGAACGGGTCAAAACCCGCAACGAGGGCAGACGTGTCTATGACTATTGCCCTTTTGCCTCTCTTGTCCGAAGCGCTTTTCACCGAATCCCTCTGAAGAGCAACCTGCTTCTCAAGCGATGATAGAAGTTCTCTCCGAATCTTATGAAGGACGTTTCGTTCTTGGAACGCGTGACTGTCAAACCCGGCCGTCTGCAGCTTACCAGCTGACGGCTGTGCCCATCAATCAGTATGTGAGTCCTCTCGGGCTTGTTGACCTCGATCGTGAGGACTGAGTCCGCTGGAAAAACGATGGGATGAAAAACGCTCAGTGGACAAATGGGTGTGAGGACGAACGCGTCCACGCCGGGGTCCAGAACGGGTCCTCCGGCTGAGAGAGAATAGCCCGTAGAGCCTGTCTGTGTAGCTACCATCAGCCCGTCTGATTGACAGTTTATGATTGGGTCTTTGTTTCTCAGGATACGTGTGTAGAGCAGTTTTGCGGGTTCATCGGGTGAGATGACAACTTCATTTAAAGCGTCTGGAAACCTTGCGCCGTCCGCGGTTATAGCCAGCTTCATGCATTTTTCAATCTTGAATTCGCCGGCGAGGGTCTTGTCAACGGCGGAAAGCGCATGTTTGGGATCAATTTCTGTGAGAAAGCCTCGGACACCCATGTTTATTGCAAGAATGGGTGGCTCTGGTTTCGGAATAGAAATGCATGTTCTGAGAATTGTTCCGTCGCCGCCGACGGTGATTATGAAGTCAGTCTTCATTTTTTCTATTGAAACAGTTTCCTGTTTTGTGCTAGTTTTTTCAGTTAGCGTGTCTTCAACGTATACTGCTAGCCCCTTTGCTTTCAGATGTTCGGCTAGGTCGTCTGCGAGTTTCAGGGCGTTCTTTTTGTCGAAGCGCACGACCAAGCCTACGCTTTTGAACACGGTAGTTTCACCTTCAACCTACTACCGACACCTGATACTGTTAAGTCTTTTGTCATGGTTTTGTGTTGGTTGGTGGTCTGCTTCAAGAAACCACTGCGTGCTGGGATTCAGAGTTTATTTGGATTGATTTAGGATTTAATGGACATGTTTTCACAAGTCCATTCTCTTGCTTTTTCAAAAAGTCGGATCTGTCTTCAGCAAAGCACGGAAAAGTGAATACTAACAACTCATATCCCATTTTACTCAATTCGGGAATGATCGTGTACTCCATGAGGTTTAGATGACAACGCCCATTCGGTGGAGCTCGTCTAGCAAGCCTGCTTTTGTCTGTTTGAGTCTCTGTCTCTGTTCGGCGTATTCGTCGCCGCTTATCTTGTCAGCTCGGAAATCTTCATCGAGTTTTCCCATTTGTGCGTCTATGTCTGTGAGTCTTGATTTGAGCTGGTCGACGTATGAGATGGCTGCGATTGGTTCTAGTGTTTGGGCTGGCGTCAGTGCGGCTTTTATGGCGCCGTCTTCGATGCGGAGGATTCTGTCTCCTTGTCTGGCGACGTTTGGGTCGTGGGTCACCATGACGATGGTTTTGCCGAGTTCTCTGCTTATTCTCACTAGGTAGTCGACTACGATTTTGACGTTGGTGGTGTCGAGTTCTCCGGTGGGCTCGTCTGCCAGGATTACTGGGGCGTCGTTGGCTAGGGCGGCGGCCATGGCTATTCTTTGTTGTTCTCCGCCGCTGAGTTCGTCGGGCTTGTGATCGGCCCTTTTGGTTAGGCCTACTATGCCGAGGAGTTCTCTGACGCGGTCTTTTCGTTTGTCCCTCGGTGCTCCCATCGCTATCATCGGTAGCTCGACGTTCTCGGCGGCCGTCAGTGTGGGAATCAGGTTGAGGGTTTGGAAGATGTGGCCGACGGTTTTCCTTCGGTAGCCGACGAGCTGGGAAGTTGACAGGGCTGTGACCTCCGTGTCGCCTACCGCGACGGAGCCTGCGGTGGCGGTGTCCAGTCCTCCTATTATGTTCAGCAGGGTGGTTTTTCCGCTTCCGCTGGGCCCGATAATCGAGACCACTTCTCCCTCCTTCACTTGCATGCTCAATCCACGCAGGGCCTGAACCTCGACCTTGCCCAGGCGGTATGCTTTAATCAGGTCTTTGACTGTTATTTCTGCTCCTTTCAAACTTCTCGCACCGTCCTCTCCAACCTTGTGCCGTATCTCCTTGCCATGAGAACAATCGGGATGATGGTTGATGCGAAGACTAGGACGAAGGAAACGAACAGAGTCAGAATCGCGCTGGGCGGGAACACCATGCGCATGTTTAGGGGAATGTTCAGGGGATTGGATGAATAGCTTGCAGCGCTCAATGACACGTTGAAGACGTTGTTTGAGGCTACTATTCCGCGCACGACTATCAGTCCCCCCACTGTGCCTAGAAGGGCGGCGAACGTGACGACCGTCAGGCTCTCTGTGAGAAGCACGACGAGCAGCTGCCTGAACGATAGTCCTCGAACGCTCATGATGGACGCTTCACGCTTCCTCTCCGTCAGGCTGACTAGCGTGACCAGGGCGGTTCCGACAGAAGCGGCTCCAATCATGAAGAACACGCCCAGGCCTAGAATGCCGAGTGACCCCCCAAGGGCAGAGCTGTTCTGTTGAGCCTCAATCTGCTCATCCAGAGAAGACACTGAGCTGACACCGTTGATGTTCAATCCTCGAAGCTGAGCCGCGACGGCCATATTGTCCGCGGAGCTTTGAAGCTTGATGAGTATCTTGGCTGAGGCGGAACCAGTTACATTTGCTTCAAGCTGGGTGAACAGCCCTTTTGCGATGTAGGACCAGTATTGACCTGTCTGTGCCGATTCCAGTCCGAAAAACCCGACAACCGTCAGTTGTTCCGTCTGCTCTGTTCCTGAGTCGCTGAAAGTCGCTGTCACGACGTCGCCGACCTTCTTGTTTAAGGCTTCGGCCACGGTGCGATCCAGGATGATTGTGTAGTTGTTTGAGCTTAGGGCTTCAAAGGCTTTCTCTGCCGAGGTGCCGCTGAACAGGTCGGGCTCATAGTAGGCGGTGGAAAGCCACGTTTTAGGGATCACTGCCCGGAACTGTGGTGCAAGCTGGTACTGGTAACCGCTAAGTGTGCCCGTCATACTGTATTCTGTGGTGACAGATTGGATGTGCGACACGTTGTTTGTAATGGCGTTCATTATTTGTGACGCGTTTGTCGGCGAATTCAATGTCACGCTTGCGTCCGAGCCCACGGCCAGCTTGGCTTCCCGAACGATTAGGTCCTGTTGGCTCGCTAGGGTTCCGACAGCCTGGAAACTGTAGCCGATGATGAAGGCTATGAGAAACGCGACGGCCGCGGCGCGAGCAGGGTTTCTCCGCACGTTCTTGGTTGCAAGCTTGCCGAGATCACCCAGAAACCTGACGGCCTTGGTCGTGATTTCTTGGAATTTGAGCGATCCGCTTATGAATATTTTCGCGAATCCCCAGAAGAAGAGAAACGGGCCGACGTAGTTCAGTCCGTAGTCGATGACGACGACTGCTTCTGATAGGAGGAACACGAGAATGTTGGGTGAGAGCCCGACAGAGGCTCCTCTGAGCTGCGTCATCTCCGTCTGAAGGTTGATGCCTAGAAGGAACACGGCCATTTTGAAAGAGCCGAGAAGAAGGGCGACCCAAGGCCACGTCTGTCTGTAAGATTTGGCCTCTTCCACGTACACGTATTCCTTCAAGGCGTCCACTGCGGCCATGTTTGAAGCCTTTCTTGCTGATCTGAAAACGGAGAGAAAGGTGACGATGACGGCGAAAACCAGGGTCAGGATGATGATGTCAGGGCTCAGCAACGGCGTGCCTATGGACTGGCCGCCCGCGACTCCGGCAAACAACGGAGTGAGAGTGAAGCTTAACGCTATGCCCAGCAATCCTCCGAGCAGTCCTATTAGGACGGTTTCTAGAAGGAACATCCACCAGAGTTGCCGCTTGGAAAACCCTTTCGTCTGTAGGAGGCCGATTTCTCGGCGTCTCAGGTCGAAGGACACGTCGGAAACGGTTGAGCCGACGTACCAAGCCACGAAGAACACGGGCAGAGCCGCTATGATGAAGGTGAAACGCATCGCAACCGATGAACTCTGGAAATTGTTCAGCGGAGCCGCCAGATTGTCCTGGGCGACGAGACCAAGAGAGGAAACGTTGTCGTCTATCTGCGTCGTAATCGCTGCGAGCCTGCTGGCTGAGCCGGAGACGTCCCACGGGCTGATGAGGCTGGAGCGGTCGACGAAAACTGAAATCGTGGTGCTCAAGGGATTAATGTAGCCGGACTGAAGACTGAACATTGCGTCGAGGAGCTTCGCATAACTCTTGTCCGAACTGGTAATCAAGAGATTCGTTTGTGAACCATACTGCATGTTGTACTGGTTCAGCAATGCTAACGATAGTCCCTGTTCGCTGAGATTAACAAAACCAGTCACTTTGAGTTTCACGAGAAACGATAGCGGTGGCGGCGTAGTTGAGTTTTCTAGGATCATACGGGAATACGCGGTAATGTTCACGGTTAAAAAGTCGCCGACGTGAACCATGCCAGCATCTGGCGATCCTGCCCAAACGTACGTTTCATTTTCCCCCAAACCTGTCGTATTGCACACGAGAGAGTGCTCACGTACACCGATCAAACTGATGGGACTCGTGAAATTAACTCCTTCAACACTGTCGGAACCAGCATGGTACATGGAAACTGCCTCAACTTGTTTTATGCCTTGAACGCTGGATATCGCATCGACAGAATCTGACACGTTTTTGGACGACAAGGCATTCCCTCCGAATTGTTGAATGAAAATCACTCCTGATGAGCCGGTGTAGTAGCCTGGAGTTATGGAGATGTCGACTGAAATGCTGCTTAGCTGCTGGTTGAGGGCCTGCCATGCTGCTGTGTCGGCGCCGATGTTGATGCCTGCGAAGAAAGTGGATGCTAGAATGATGCCTAGCAAGAGGGCTATGAAAAGTCGCCATGAACGAACCAGCCGCTTAAACGTGTATGAGAACGACAAGTTTAATTTCATCTTGTGCAGGCGCGTGCCCTAAACAAAACGTGTCGAACGTGCCCAAAAATCTTTTCATCAAGAAAGCTTGACACGGCCAATTCCAGTGTAAAAAGTCTCTATCAAGAGGAATCGGCTACTCTACTAGAAGGCAGTGGTTTTCTGTTAGTTCATGACTGGCCTGTCACCAGCGAGTTTCTTGAATCCTAAATCTATATATAGATGCTGTTTAAAACAGCTGGATAGGCAAGTAGTTGCAGGTTGGCTTGCATATGACCAAACCAGTTCATGTTGGTGAGTTGAGAGTTGGCGGATACATGGTAATCGACGGTGAACCATGTCATATTGTTGACATAGACAAGTCGAAGCCGGGAAAGCACGGTTCAGCCAAAGCTAGAATAACGGCTGTAGGCGTTTGGGATGGGGTTAAGAGAAGCTTCGTGAAGCCTGTTGATCTTGGCGCGGAAGTGCCGATAATCGATAAGCGCACGGGCCAAGTGTTTGCTGTGAACCCAACGGGTGTTCAAATTATGGACTTGGAGACTTACGAGTACTTTGATGCTCCCTACCCACAAGAGGAAGAGTTGAAGGCAAAACTGGCGCCCGGCGTGGAAATCGAGTATTGGCGAATACTCGGAAAAATGAAGATCATGAGAGCAAAATAGACTCAAGCACTGAATTTGTCAAGCTGCTGGGATTATTTCTTTTTCTGCATTGCCTCGAAGTTACGCATAATTACTTTCATCGTCTTCTTTAGTTTGTCCTTAGGACTGAATTCTACGAGTTCAGTTCCTGCGTCAAAGACAGCCGTGTGTCCTGGTGAGACGTAGTAGGCATCTCCTGCATTTGCGGTTTCCTCATGGTCTTTGTATTTCGTGGTTACTCGACCTTTCAGCACATAGCCCCAGTGTGGGCATTCATCCAAATTGTTAGGTAACCCTTTCAGCATAGGAGTAACGTCCATTTTCTTGTTGAAGGTATCCATTTCGACGTGCATCTCGCCCCAATCTGCCTCGTGCATGACCATCTCACTCGTATCCATAGTTTTGGGCAAATCTCTTTTTGATCCGTGCATTGTATCACCTCCTATCAAGCGAGCACCATTATCGACTTCTAGCTAGGCTTCTTTCATACTTTTAAGATGATGTGACTGTGACAAAGCAGTAAAAGAGGTCACAGTGGCGATTCTAACGCTTGCGCGTGTTGTATTTCTCTGAAAAAAGGTGGAATGGCTGAAGTGCAAATAGACAAACGGACTCTTACTTTTTGGCAGCTTTGCTTAGGTGTTCACCTATTCGTTGTGTTTCTTTTTCAAAGGTTTCATAGGGGTAGTGTTGGGCGTGAATCATGGAGCTCCACCTGGAGGTGTAGCTGGCTAGGAACGCAATCTCGGCAAATTCTTCTGGTGTAGCTCCATACATCTGGGCAACGCTTTTGTGGAAGAGCTGGCAGTACGGGCATTTAATGTTGGCTGCTACAGCTAAGCCCAAGAGCTCCCTGTGCTTTGCGGGTATCTTGCTTTCTCCCAGAGTGTACTTTTTCATCAGGGGCCAATCGTGGTTAAGAACATCATGTGGCAGTCCTTTCATGAAGCCTGGGACAAATCCGAAGGTCTTCTCAATATCCTTTAACGTATCTTCATATTCTCCCATTCATTTCACCTCCCATCACGTTCAATTAATTCTAGGTGCCTGTAATTGACCTATGCGTCCTTTATCGTCCTCTTCATGTCTTCCTTGCTGTGCTTCAAAAACTCAGGATGATGGTTCTTTGCATGAAGCACTATGTGGTCCATCACATCATTCTCTCCCCAGGGCGACTTCACAGTCCATCCGCACTCGGGGCAAGTCATCGTCTTCATCTTACCTTTACTAATAGTTTCACCTCCATTCCGAACTATAAGGCGCGCCGTTAGTGTTACTGCACCACTAGTTTAGAGGAAAACTTTACCGCTCTTACCGAGTCTCTCACGGGCGAAAAGTCTTCTGACATCTTCGCCAGCTTCTCAAGCTGGTCCCTGGGGGCTTTGCTCTTGACATAGTAAGTAGCCCGAATTTCTTGGAAGCCAGGTCGCACTTTTCCAGGTTCAGGCAACATAAGCAGTCCTTGCAAGTCTATGTCTCCCACCACATCGATAGTAAGGGATTCTATTGGGATTCCCATGTAAGCGCCATACATTGCAAACCCGTTAGAGATACAGTGTCCAAGAGCCGCCAAAAGCACTTCCACAGAAGCAGGTCCTTTATTAGTGCCCAGAAGTTCAGGCGGATGGTCTCCCGCAATGATGAATGGGTTTTTTCTGCTTGTTGTGTTCATTGCTCCTCCCATTTCAAAGTCCTTCATAGAAGCCTCGTTATTGAAACCACTTTTCCACTTGGTTTTGGCGTAGATTTTGGCTTGTGCCATCTGAGGTTGGTTTTTGACTGCGCCAACCATTCCTTGAATTTGTGCAACTTCTATCCCGTTAATAATTTTCTTTTCCAAAATAATCACCACCGTTACTTTTTAAACAATTCCTTGCTTTCGTCTCTATTTAAAATTTGTGACTGCAAGAGTGCAGTAACATCCAGCGCGCGCTTGGTGTTGATATTCTAGCGCGCGCCCTTCTATGGATTCTTGCCGAGTATTGGTCTTGGCAAATTTTGGTTGTGGGATGAAACTTTACCCTTTTTCTCTCTCTTCTTCCATCTAAAACATTACCTCTCTCCTGCTCTCTCCAAAAAACACAAAAATAAGAAACACACACAAACTAATACAGCAGACACACTCGAAGCGTGCGCTTAATATGCATGCTGTGGGGTAAGTGCTATTTCTTTAGCAAGGATGCATACTGATGGCGTTCAAGGGGAATCTTTGGCATCACCAGGACTTCCTGAAGTTCTGGACGGGTGACACAATCACGCAGTTTACTGGTCAGATTTCTGGTTTGGCACTTCCTACAATCGCCGTTCTCACTTTGCAGGTCACAGATTTTCAGCTCGGATTGCTCAATGCCTTGGGCTTCATAGCTTTCCCAACACTCGGCCTTAGCGCGCGCGGCAATCATCCTATATGCATATCGTACTCTCGGAATTTCCAAGGACATCATAGGAGTCGCTTTTAACGCTCGACAGGGTCATCCCCTCTAATCAATTCAAGATTATGGCTTTACCGCTTCAAAGGCTTGTTCCCAAGTGATTAGGGGAGAGATTTTTCCGTTGTGATGTGTCAACATGGGCGGACTGAGAAAACCTGATACTGCCTTGAAGTCGTCAGATTCCAGCATGATGTACCAAACATGCTCTATGGGGCAGACCCAAGCTCCATGCAGCTTTATGCCATACTTCTCGGCTGAGGCTTTCATGTTATCGAACCATCGCTTGCCTTCCTCGTTGTATTCTTTTCTTCCGAAACACAGCTCTGGAGAATGAACCAAAGTCACTAAAAACAACAATTATATCACCTCTTACTGTACAATGCTATTCGTTTTCATTTAACGTTTGTGACTGTGCTATAGCAACAACAAAAAGCTCCAGTTGAGACAAATAGATATGGTCGTGAGACCGTACGCAACATATGGGGGCATAGAATTTCAAAAGGCCTTTCAGAAGGCTCGAAGTCTGGAGTATGAAGGCGAAGAGGATTTTTTAAAAGAGGTGCAACTGATATTGAGCTTCGGGCTACAATTGAGTCTGTGAGAGTATTCTTTGAGGGCATAGGTGTCCTTCTCCACAGAAAACTCATTGACATTAGATAGCGGGTGCTTAGTGAGCCCCTGTTGAGCGCGCAATAAGAGAAATGTTAATTACTCGACATGTTTTTTTAGACGTGGATGATAGTCTTTGTCTGGGCCATTTGATATAGTGCGTTCCATACATAACGCTTTTCGTCGTGATATTTTCCAAATTGATG
>Ga0335070_10009004_pt1 | contig 11723 bp, 15 predicted proteins | sample Lox_Sample_13_FD_206722 | JGI IMG/M metagenome (GOLD analysis project Ga0335070, IMG submission 206722) | Soil microbial communities from Loxahatchee National Wildlife Refuge, Florida, United States - Lox_Sample_1.3 | ecosystem: Environmental > Terrestrial > Soil > Wetlands | place: USA...
GTCGCGGTCGACGCCTGAGCGGGCGGCTCCAAGAAGGGGAACCACAGAGACACAGAGGCACAGAGAAGAAAGGAAAGCGCGCTTCGCGCGCCTCGATCTTCCTCTGTGCCTCTGTGGTCAATTCTTCCATCGGCATCATCGCCGACCCCGTAAACGAAGCGGGGCGTCCCGAAGGACGCCCCGCCGAAGTTGCGTGAGCTTGTCCTCGCGGACTAGCGCTTGGAGAACTGGAAGCTGCGTCGCGCCTTGGCGCGGCCGTACTTCTTGCGCTCGACCACGCGCGGGTCGCGGGTGAGCAGGCCGGCCTTCTTGAGCACCGAGCGCAGGCCCGGCTCGTAATTGGCGAGCGCCCGGCTGATGCCGTGGCGCAGCGCGCCGGCCTGACCCGAGAGGCCGCCGCCCGACACGGTGCACAGCACGTCGTACTGGCCGTCGCGCGCGGCGAGCTTGAGCGGCTCGGCGAGCATGATGCGATGGGTGACGCGCGCGAAATACGCGGCCGCCTCCTTGCCGTTGACGGTGATCTTGCCCGGGCCGGGCTTGAGCCAGACGCGCGCGATGGCGTTCTTGCGCTTGCCGGTGCCGTAGGCGCGGCCGAACTTGTCGATCTGCTTCTCGCGCACCGGCGCCTCGGTCTTGGCCGCGCGCACCGCGCCCGGCATGACGTCGGCGAGCGTCCCTGTGGTCTCGGCCATGGGCTAGTTCCTCTTGTTCTTCGGGTTCATGGCGGCGACGTCGAGCGTCTCCGGATTCTGCGCCGCGTGCGGATGCTCGGGCCCGGCATAGACGCGCAGGTTCGACATCTGCTGCCGGCCGAGCGGGTTGCGCGTGATCATGCGCTCGACCGCCTTGACGATGACGCGCTCGGGGAACTGGCCCTCGAGCACCTTGCCGGCGACGCGCTCCTTGATGCCGCCCGGATAGCCGGTGTGGCGGTAGTACACCTTGTCCTTCTTCTTCTTGCCCGTGAGCTTCACCTTCTCGGCGTTGATCACGATGATGTTGTCGCCGCAATCGATGTGCGGCGTGAAGGTCGGCTTGTGCTTGCCGCGCAGCCGGTTGGCGACGATCGAGGCGAGCCGGCCGAGCACGACGCCGTCGGCGTCGACCACGACCCACTTCTTCTCGACCTCGGCCGGCTTCGCCGAATAGGTTTTCATGATGCCGTTCCTCGAGACAAGGGCCCGCGCGACTGCCGCCATCGCGTCCGCACCGCGCCGCCCCAATTCAACAAGCGGCGCAGTATGGCGATAAAAACTGCGCTGTCAATGAAGAAAAACGACGCGGGAGCAAGGATTTAGACCACGGTACAATCGTACCGCGCGCGCCCTACTTCGCTCTTGGGAAGGCGTAGTTGCCGGTCACCTGGGCGACCGGCTCGGTCTCGCCGTCGGCGTAGACGAACGTCTCCATGAAGGCGAGCGTCCGCCCCGCGCGCAGCACCTTGCCCTCGGCGAGCAGGTCGCGGCCGGTGGTCTTGCGCAGGAAATTCAGTGTCATGCTGGTGGTGACGGCGCCGTGGCCGCGCGGATCGATCGAGAGCGCCAGCGCGTACATGCAGTAATCGGCGACCGCCATGATCGCCGGGCCGTTGATAACGCCGCCCGGCCTGAGATGCTCGGCACGGAACGGCAGGCGCAGCAGCGCCGTCCCATGGCCGATGCGCTCGGCCTTGAGGCCGAGCCACGCCGCATAGGGCGCCTCCTCGGCGATCAGGCGGTGGAAGTCGTCGGGCGTGATCAGCGGTTCAGACATGGTCTCCGGATTATCTACTAGTAGTCCCCTCGACCCCGCCCGGTTTCGGCTTAGCTCGGCTCAAGTGAGCGCGAGATTCGATCGTTTGACGTTTACGTAAAGGTAAACTAGCGTCCCTCGACAGACAAGAAACATCGTCCCATCGTCGAGGAGGAGCGCCATGCCCGTCGTCACCTACGAAAAGCGCGACCGCATCGCCTATGTCACGCTCAACCGGCCCGAGGCCAAGAACGCCATTAACCAGGACGTCCATCGCCTGCTCTGCGCGGCGTGGGAGGATTTCGGCCGGGACGACAGCGTCGACGTCGCGATCCTGACCGGCACCGGCGACGCCTTCTGCGCCGGCATGGACCTCAAGCAGTTCGTGCCCGACTACGTCGGCTGCGGCCCGCAGAAGATCATGGATTGGGCCAAGCTCGGTCTCGGCGGCCTGCCGCGCGGCTACCATCGTCTGGAGAAGCCGGTGATCGCGGCCGTGAATGGCTGGGCGCTCGCCGGCGGCTTCGAGCTCGCCATGGCCGCCGACATCCGGATCGCCTCGGAGCGCGCCCGCTTCGGATCTTTCGAGGCGCGCCGCGGCTTCCACCACGCCGACGGCGGTATCGCACGGCTGGTCAATTTCTGTGGCGTCGCCGTGGCGCTCGAGATGCTGCTCACCGCCGAGCCGATCGACGCCGAGCGGGCGCGCCAGATCAACCTCGTTGCGCGCGTCGTGCCGCACGACAAACTGCTCGTCGAGGCCGAGCTGACCGCGCGCCATATCCTGCGCAACGACCAGGCGGCCGTGCGCTCGGCCAAGCGCACCGTGCTCGACATGATCGGCCGCGGCCTCGACGACCAGCTCTACCGCGAGTGCCTGGCCGGCTACACGCTCATGGCCGATAACCCGCCGGTCAAGGCGCTGCTGCAAAGCTTCTATGACAAGACCGATCACGGCCGGCATGGCGTCAACGCGACGCCGCTTTGACCCTGTTCCCCTGCCCCGCCGCGAAGCCTATATTTATTTTAATAACTTTATGCGGAGAGCATGGCCATGAGCGCCGCCCGCGCCCCGCGCGCCGAGAGCAATGAGCCGATCCTGCTGCGCGACGACCGTGACGGTATCGCGCGGCTCACGCTCAACCGGCCGAACAAGTACAATGCGCTGTCCGAGGCGATGCTCGACGCGCTGCAGAGCGCGCTCGACGACATCGGCCGCGACAAGGCGATTCGCGTTGTCGTGCTCGCGGCCAACGGCCCAGCGTTCTGCGCCGGCCACGATCTCGGCGAGATGCGCGCCCATCCGGACGAGCGCTACTACCGCGCGCTGTTCGACAAGTGCAGCCGCATGATGCTCACGATCGCGCGGATTCCCCAGCCGGTGATCGCGCGCGTCCACGGCATCGCGACCGCGGCCGGCTGCCAGCTCGTCGCGGCCTGCGACATGGCCGTGGCCGAAGACGGCGCGCGGTTCGCCACCTCGGGCATCAAGCAGGGCCTGTTCTGCTCGACGCCCTCGGTCGCGGTGTCGCGCGCGGTCGGCCGCAAGGCGGCGTTCGAGATGCTGTTCACCGGCGATTTCGTCGACGCCGAGAGCGCCAAGGCGCACGGCCTGATCAACCGCGTCGTGCCGGCGGCGCGGCTCGACGCCGCGGTCCAAGAGTTGGCCCAGAGCATCATCGACAAGCCGGCCTCGGCCGTCGCTTACGGCAAGGAGATGTTCTACAAGCAGCTCGAGAAGGGCCTGGGCGACGCCTATGACTACGCCGCCGGGATCATGGCGCGCAACATGATGGACCCCGACGCCGGCGAGGGCATCGACGCCTTTTTCGAAAAGCGCAAGCCGGAGTGGCGCGACGCCTGAGCCGCGCCGCGCTTGCCAAAGGCGCCTTGGGGGCGGCTTTGATGACGCCATGAAAAACCACGACAGCTATACCGACGACGAGCTGCGCGCGGTCCTGCGCAGCGTCAAGACTATCGCCATGGTCGGCGCCAGCCCGAACTGGAACCGGCCCAGCTATTTCGTCATGAAATATCTGCAGTCGAAGGGCTTCCGCGTCATCCCGGTCAATCCGCGCGCCGCGGGCCAGGAGATTCTCGGCGAGAAGGTTTATCCCGATCTAAAGTCGATCCCCGACAAGATCGACATGGTCGACATCTTCCGCAATTCGGCCGATGCCGGGCCGATCACCGACGAGGCGATCGCGATCGGCGCCAAGGTCGTCTGGATGCAGATCGGCGTGCGCAACGACGCGGCCGCCCGGCGCGCCGAGCAGGCCGGCCTCGCCGTCGTCATGAACCGCTGCCCAAAGATCGAATATTCGCGGCTCGTGGGCGAGCTGAGCTGGGGCGGTTTCAACTCGGGCGTCATCACCGCCAAGAAGCGAAAGATCTAGCTCGATAAGCGGAAATACCGCTTTCAGATTCCGGCGCTGCGCGCCGGCGCGGCACGCCGAGATAGTCGGGGTCGGAAATCACTTGGAAGGTCGGACTCAAGGGCGTAACGTCATAATAAAGAAGTTATAGAGGGAATGCCGATCAAAGAATGAACGCGTCTGACAAATAGAAAACACGCGAAAGGCACCCGCGAACGGTCTCCAGCGCAGCGTATTTTAGGGAGGAAACCAATGAATACAGCTAGTGCTCGCAAGGAGAGTTTCAATCAACAGGCGCTTATGGGTCTGATCAATGCCATCAAGGCAGACCCGGAGGTCGGCAAGACCGTGTGGAAGGCCAGCACGAAGTGGCTGGGGGGATTTCGCAGTCAGGCCAAGATCCGCGACTTCACGATCGGCATGGACGAGCCGACCGCCCTTGGCGGGTCCGACACCGGCCCCAACATGGTCGAAGTGGTGCTCGGTGCCTATGGATGTTGCCTGACAACGGGTTATGCCGCCAACGCGGCGCTTCGGGGCATCCAGTTGGACGACATTCAGATCGAGCTCGAAGGGGATCTCGACCTCAACGCTTTTCTCGGCTTGAAGGATCCGAAAGAGTGTTGCCCGGGCTATACGAATGTCCGGGCCAAGGTGACGTTGAAAGCGCCCAATGCCACGCGCGAGCAAATCGCCGCGCTGCATGAAGCGGTAAAGGCGACGTCGCCGGTTGGCGCGATCATCGGACGTTCGGTCGAGGTGGTTACCGAACTACGGAATTAGCCGGCCGCTTAGCCGCGCCGATACGCCGGCGCCATCGACATGACCGACGGGCGCGACGGCGCGGCCGCGTCGCGTGAATAACAATGCCGGCCTAGCGGCCGTCATGAACCGCTGCCCCGACATCGAGTGTTCGCGACTTGCGAGCGAGCTCGGCTGGGGCGGCTTCGACTCGAGCGTCATCACCACCAAGAAACGAAGGATGTAGGCCGATGAGCGAGCGGAAATACGGCTTCGAGACCCTGGCACTCCACGCCGGCGCGGCCCCCGATCCTACGACCGGCGCGAGGAGCGTGCCGATCTACCAGACGACGTCGTTCGTGTTCGAAGACGCCGACCACGCCGCCGCCCTGTTCAACTTGCAGCAGCCGGGCTTCATCTATTCGCGCCTGACCAACCCGACCGTCGCCGTGCTCGAGGAGCGCATCGCGGCGCTCGAAGGCGGTCGCGGCGCCACGGCGACGGCGTCGGGCCACGCGGCGCAGATCCTGGCGCTCTTCCCGCTGATGGCACCGGGCATGGAGGTGATCGCCGCCAACAAGCTCTATGGCGGCTCGATCAACCAGATGGGCCACAGCTACAAGAAATTCGGCTGGCAGGCCAAATTCGTCGATCCCGACGAGCCCGACAATTTCCGCCGCGCGCTCTCCGACAAGACGCGCGCGATCTTCCTCGAGAACCTGGCCAATCCGGGCGGCGTCGTGGTCGATCTCGAAGCGGTCGCCAAGATCGCGAAGGCGGCCGGCGTGCCGCTCGTCGTCGACAACACGCTGGCAACGCCTTATCTGAGCCGGCCCTTCGACTGGGGCGCCGACATCGTCGTGCACTCGACGACCAAGTTCCTGTCGGGCAATGGCAGCTCGATCGGCGGCGCCGTCGTCGATTCGGGACGCTTCGACTGGTTCAAGAACGCCGACAAATATCCGAGCCTGACCAAGCCCGCGCCGGAATATCACGGCCTGACCTTCGCCGAGACCTTCGGCGATCTCGCCTATACGGTTTACGGCCACGCGGTCGGATTGCGCGATCTCGGCGCCTGCCAGCAGCCGGTCAACGCCTGGCTGACGCTCCAGGGCATCGATACGCTCGCGCTGCGCATGGAGCGGCATTGCGCCAACACGCTCGCGGTTGCCGAATGGCTCGAGCGCCACAAGCAGGTCGCCTGGGTGTCCTATGCCGGCCTCAAATCGAGCCGCTACCACGCCCTCGCCCGCAAATACCTGCCGAAGGGTGCCGGCGCGGTGTTAACCTTTGGCCTCAAGGGCGGATACCAAGCCGGCACGAAGCTTGTCGAATCGGTCGAATTGTTCAGCCATTTGGCCAATATCGGCGACGCCCGCTCGCTGATCATCCACCCGGCCTCGACGACCCATCGTCAGCTCACTGAGCAGGAGCAGGTCGCGGCCGGCGCCGGGCCCGACGTGGTGCGCCTGTCGGTCGGCCTGGAGACGGTCGAGGACATCATCGCCGACCTCGACCAGGCCCTCGCCAAGGCTGCCGTCGGCCGCGCCGCCGAATAGCCGGGCGAAGTTCGGTTCATTCTCGACAAATTGCGCCTAGAGCCTTCCTGCGCAATGGAAAATCACGACTCTGCCGCGGCCGCGCCCCAATTTTTCCACATTGTCCGGGCAAAAATTCACCATGGTGGTGAGGGACTTAGAAACAGTGGCGGCAAAACCCGTCAAGCAACGGCCGTTTGTGCCCACGACCGGCCTGCCGGTCGGCAGCGCGCAGGCGCGCGATACCGAGCCCGAGATCGACTACGACCGCGTGATCTGGGACCTCGATTATCGGCGCCGCGTGGTGGATGAGCTCAACCGGTTCCATCGCTCGGGTTCCGACCGGCGCGACGGTCACGCCGCGCTCTGATCCGGATCGCGCGGGGCGGCCCCGGCCGTCTCGCGGGCGATCCATTTCATGAAATCGGGATTGCCGCTCTCGATCGGCAGGGCGACGACGCATGGCACAGCATAGCTGTGCAGCGCCTTTACACGCGCGATTAACGGCCCGACCCGACCGGCCGTGGTCTTGGCGATGATCACGACCTCGCCGCCCTCCTCGACCGCGCCCTGCCACCAGTAGATCGATTTCATCCCGTCGATCAGGTTGACGCAGGCCACCAGCCGCTCCTCGACCAGCGCGCGCCCGATGCGGCGCGCCTCGTCGATCGATCCGGCCGTCATGTAGACCAGTCGGTTCAGCATCTTGGATCGCCTTCTTACGAGGTTTTCGAGGGTCTGGCGCTCGATTGCCAGAACCGCGCCGAAAGTCTACCCTAGGGACTTCGAGCTTTCACGGACGTCGAAGGGGAGTGCGATGTCGGAAAGCGTACCGCAGCCGCGGCAGGCGCGCGGCGCATCGCGGTCTGTGGCGCCCGCGCCCCAGCCGCAAATCGGGCATCCCGAGCAACGGCCGGCACCGCAGAGCGTTCACGGGCCCACTACGTCACAGCTCGCCTGGCTGCAGCGCGGCCTCGATCAGCCGGGCGGCAAGCTGCCGCTGTTCGACGCCAACGGCAAGAAGGTCGATCCGCGGACGATCCGCCGCTGCGTCGATGTCGGCTGGGCCGAGCCGTGGTTCACCAACCCGATCAAGCCCGACTGGCTGGTGTGCAAGCTGACCGCGAGCGGCCGCAGTATCGCCTTGCGCGCGCTGCGCGCCGAAATTCGCCGGGCCGTGCGCGCCGCGCCGCCGCGCCTGCCGCCGCCGCCCCATCCGGTGAAGCGCGGCTAGTTCGTCAGGCGCGCGCCCTGACCGGCTCGACCGCGGCGCCCTGTTCGGCAAAGGTGCGCAGGGCGGGGAAATGCGCCGACACGGTCGTGCCCTTGCCGGGCTCGCTCTCGATCACGAACTCGCCGCCGTGCAGCTCGATGAGGCTGCGCGTCAGCGGCAGGCCGAGGCCGGTGCCGGCATGCTTGCGGTTCATCGCGCTGTCGATCTGGCCGAAGGCCTCGAGCACGCGCGGCATGTCCTTTTGGGCGATGCCGATGCCGGTGTCGGAGACGGCCAGCCGCAGCCGGCGCTCGCCGTCGATCATGGCGCGCACCGTGACGCGCCCGCCGTCGGGCGTGAACTTGACGGCGTTCGACAGCAGGTTGAGCAGGATCTGCTTCATCGCGCGCTCGTCGGCCCAGAGCGGCGGCAGCGTGCCGATCAGCTCGGTCGCCAGCTCGACGCCATGGTTGAGCGCGCGCTCCTTGACGAAGCGCAGGCAGGTCTCGACGGTCGCCGGAATATCGACCCAGGATTCGTGCAGCTCGAGCTTGCCGGCCTCGATCTTCGAAAGGTCGAGCAGGTCGTTGATCAGATTGAGCAGATGGTGGCCGCTGGTGCCGATGTCGGTCGCGTATTCGAGATAGCGCCCGGTGCCGACCGGCCCGAGCATCTCCATTTGGATGATCTCGGCGAAGCCGATGATGGCGTTGAGCGGCGTGCGCAGCTCGTGGCTCATATTGGCGAGGAACGCCGACTTGGCGCGGTTGGCGAGCTCGGCCTGCTCCTTGGCCTGGCGCAGCTCGGCCTCGGCGCGCTTCAGATGGGTGATGTCGCTGGTCACGCCGACGATGCCGAGCGCCGCGCCCGCGGCGTCGCGATAGACGGTCTTGGTCGTCGTAAAATAGCGGGTCTCGCCGCCGATCACGGTATCGTGGTCGTCGGTCCGGGTGCGGCCGCTGTGAATGACGTCGTGGTCCGAGATCATGATCTTGCGCGCGACCTCGGGCGGGAACAGCTCGGCGTCGGTCTTGCCGAGCGATTCTTCGATGCTTTTGCCGACGATGCGCGTGCCGGCCGTGTTGCACATGACGTATCGGCCGAACAGGTCCTTGACGAACACCGCGTCGTTGATCGCCTCGATGATGGCGCGCAGGCGCGCCTCCTGCTCGGCCAGCGCCTTCTCGCGCTTCTTGATCTCGGTGATGTCGGTACGGATGCCGACGATGCCGCCGTCGGGCAGGCGCCGGTTCTGCACCAGGAGCCAGCGGCCGTCGGCCATCTGGACCTCGACGGCGCGCTCGGTGAAGCGGCTCAGCTCGAACCGCGTCTGGCCGAGCGCCGCCGCCGCCTCGCGGTCGGTGCTGCGGCGGATGACGCCGCGCTCCATCACGGCGCGGACCATGATCTCCATCGACGTGCCCGGCACCAGGAGATCGTCGATGCCGTTGAACAGCTCGCGATACTTGCTGTTGCAGGCGACGAAACACCCCTCGGGGTCATAGAGCACGAAGCCCTCGGAGAAATTTTCGATCGCCTCGGCGAGGCGCGCCTCCGCGCGGTCGGCGCGCTGGCGCGCGTCGGTCTCGGCCGAGACCTCGACCGCCGTGCCGCGATAGCCGCGGAACACGCCCGACCCGTCGAAGATCGGCGTGCCGTTGAGCATCCAATAGCTCATCACGCCGCCGCTCAGGCGATAGCTGTGGCGGAAATCGCGGAACGGCCGACGCGTCTCGAGCAGCTCGCGATAGGCTTGCCAGGTCGCTTCCTGCTCGGCGTCGTCTTCGGCGATCTGCCAGGGCGTCGCGCCGAGCACGGCCGAGGAGTCGAGCGGGCTGGGCACGCCGGTCAGGTTCTTGACGAAGGAGAATTGCAGGTGCTCGTCGAGCTCCCACAGCAGGTCGCTGCCGGCCCTTGCGAAATCGCGGAACCGGTCAACCGAGGCGTGGGCGGCATCGGCGGCCGCGCGCGCCGCGGCGACACGCGAGCGCGAAATATGCAGCGCCGCCGCCAAGACGACGACCAATACCGCACCCGCCATGGTCAGGATCGTCATCCCGACTCCACCGTCGCTTACCCCATCGGCGCCCGGCACGGGCGCGCGATCCCCGAGGCCTATTACCTTGGCCAGGAATGGTTAAGGTCGCCTTAACAGTACCGTCTCGGCGCGCTGTCTCGCCCCGCGGCGGCCGCCGGATTCGGGCCGATTTGCAATTGATTGCGGCCTTAACGATTTGGTAACCCGTTGCCGCCCACAATCGGGACGGTTAGAAACCGGAGAAGTGCCATGGCTCGCACCCAACGGCTCAAGAAGTCCGCAGGAGCGCCCACCGGTCGCACCGCCCTGATCGGCCGCGAAACCGCCTATCACGGCGACGTTGCCGGCCATCAGAAGATCATGCAGGCGCTCGGCGCGGTCCCCGAGCTCAACGACATGCTGCCGCGCCACGACGGCGCCGCCGCCGCCGATCACGGCGAGGCGCGCTGGCCCGCGCTCAAGACCTTCTTCTTCGTCCTCGTCTTCTGCTCGACCGCCTGGGCGACGATCTCGGCCGCCCTCCTGCTGGCGTTTCGCTGAGCCGAGACGTCGGTCGCCCATTGCGCAGGGGCCAGCCGCCGGCTGGCCCTTTGCTTTGGCGCCGCAACTTCCGAGGGAACCTCTGACGCTCGCCGGCATCGGCCCTCGATCGGGACGCCGCGCGCCGCGCGGCGTTGCCCCGCTCCGGCCGATCGGCTTTAATACCGCCCACGACAGAAGGGCGCCGAGCCCGGAGGAAGCGATGACCAGCCAACCGCAGATCCAGAAGCTGCACCACTTCGCCTGGCGCTGCCGCGACGCCGAGGAGACGCGCGCCTTCTACGAGGACCTGCTCGGTCTGCCGCTGAGCCACGTGGTGTCGGACGACGTCGTCGGCTCGACCGGCGAGACGTGCAGCTTCGCCCACCTGTTCTTCCGCATGGCGGACGGCTCGTGCATCGCCTTCTTCGACCTGGGCGACGGCAAGGCGTGGACGCCGGACCCGAACACGCCGGCCTGGTGCAACCACATCGCCTTCGAAGTGCCGTCGATGTCGGTGCTCAAGGAGTACAAGCGGAAGCTCGAAGCCGCCGGTGTCGAAGTGCGCGGCATCACCGACCACGACTTCGTCCAGTCGATCTATTTCTTCGACCCGAACGGCGTGCGCCTCGAGCTCAACGTGCGCAGCCATACGCCGGAATACATGGTCGAGGCCGAGCGCCACGCCCATGACGAGCTGGCGAAGTGGACGGCGCGCCGCCGTCAGGCTGCCGCGGAATAGTCGCCGCTCAGCGCGCCGCGTCGCCGCCCGCGACCGACGCCAGGAGATAGTGCTCGCCGAGATCGCCCGCGGCGAGCAGCTCGTGCGACGGACCCTCGCGCACGATGCTGCCCTTGACCATGACATAGGCGCGGTCGCTGACCGAGAGCGCCATCTCGACCTTCTGCTCGACCAGCAGCACGGTCAGGCTCTCGCGCTGCAGTCCCTGGATCGCCTTCAGGATCTCGCCGACGACGAGCGGCGCCAGACCGAGGAACGGCTCGTCGAGCAGCAGGAGGCGCGGTGCCGACATGAGCGCGCGGCCGATCGCCAACATTTGCTGTTCGCCGCCCGAGAGCGTGCCGGCGATCTGGCCGCGCCGCTCGGCGAGACGCGGGAACAGACCGAAGACGTAGTCGAGCTGCCGGCCTAGCGCGCCCGCGCCGCCCTCGAGGCGCATGGCGCCGAGCCGCAGATTGTCGCCGACCGTGAGCGGCGCGAAGATGCGCCGGCCTTCGGGCACCAGCACGACGCCCGCCTCGACCACCTGGTGCGGCGGCAGCGCGACGAGGTCCTTGCCGTCGAAACGGATCGTGCCGGCGCGGCGGCGCAGCGCGCCGGCGATCGCCGCGGTCAAGGTCGACTTGCCCGCGCCGTTCGGGCCGAGCAGCGCGACCGTCTCGCCCTCGCCGACATGGAGCGAGAGGTCCGGGATGACCGTGATCGCGCCGTAGCCGGCCGAGACGTGCTCGAGGCTCAGCATCGCGCCACCGCCGGCACGGCGCCGCCCGCCTCGCCCAGATAGGCCTCGATCACCGCCGGGTCGCGCGTGATCGCGCCCGGC
>Ga0335070_10009005_pt1 | contig 11723 bp, 7 predicted proteins | sample Lox_Sample_13_FD_206722 | JGI IMG/M metagenome (GOLD analysis project Ga0335070, IMG submission 206722) | Soil microbial communities from Loxahatchee National Wildlife Refuge, Florida, United States - Lox_Sample_1.3 | ecosystem: Environmental > Terrestrial > Soil > Wetlands | place: USA: Florida...
CCAGACCCTGCAGCGCGAACGGGCTTACGCCTTCCCCTTCAACGCCTCCCGCTTTCGCACCGGCTCTTGCCGCGCTATCTTCACTTCTACAACTGCCACCGAGCCCACGCTTCACTCGGTGGCTCGCCACCCATCAGCAGGCTGAACAACGTCGTGAGAAACAACAGCTAGCCGGCGGTGTCCCTCCCGGCCGGCCCCTCCTCGAACAGCGACGTCTGGTGGCCGGGCGCATGGCCCCCGCCGGTCTCCTCCGCGGCGGCCGGCACCAGGATCGAGCGCTCCACCGGCGGCAGGCTCTCCCAGCGGTGCGCGAGCCAGCTCACGCCGTCGAGGAACGCGTTCGCCCGGTCGGTGTCGGGGCAGACGCGCCGGAGCAGCGACCAGAACAGTCGCGAGTGCCGCAGGTGGAAGGCGTGCGCGAGCTCGTGCGCGAGGACGGCCTCGAGCACCCAGCGCGGCATCTCCCGCAGCGTCGCGTTCAGCCGGACCGTGCCGGAGATCGGGCTGTAGCTCCCCCAGCGCGCGGTCTGCGTCGTGACGAAGACGACGCTCGCGACCTCGGGCGGCCGGGGGAAGCGCGCCGCGACCGTCCGCGCGAGCGCGAGGGCGTTCTCCTCCCGGTTGACGTGTCTCGCACGCGCGTGGCGGAGCAGCTTGCGCGCCAGCTCGGGGATCGCCTCCTCGACCTCGGCCCGCGTCGCGTGGTGGGGCGCGCTCATCTTGAGCGTCATGCCGTCGAGCCGGGCATTGATGTTCTTGATGCGCTTGCGCTGCAGGACGACGGTCAGCTCCACGCCGTCCACGGTGACGGTCCTCGTCTCACTCACCGGCGCATTCTACCGGCGGCTCACTTTGCCCGTGTGAAACGGCGACGCCGTCTACAAGTCTCAGAGTCGGCGCTTGACTCACATCCTCATCTCAGCGACGCTTTGTAAGATGGTGATCCCCCTCCGATCGCGCAAGTTCGCCGTCGCGAAGGGCGCACCGATTCGAGCAAGAGTCGTACCGCGAGGCGCCGCTTCGAGGCGCCGCCGCGTGAAGAGCGCTTTCGTGGTCCTCGCGGGCGTCACAGCCGCAGCGATCGCGCTCCTCAGCTGGCGGCCTGCCGCGGCGGCGATCCCGGACAGCGAGCGTCAGGCGCTGCTCGATCTGTTTGCGAGCACGAACGGGCCAGGGTGGACGAAGTCAACCAACTGGAACGGTGCGCCGGGCACGGAGTGCTCGTGGTTCGGAATCGTGTGCACCGGCGACGGCAACGCTGTGAAGGAGATCAACCTCAACGGGAACTCACTCGTCGGTTCAATCCCGGTTTCACTGGCGAACCTCACGAGCTTGACGCACCTCAATTTGGGGATGACCTACCTGGGCATCAACCGCCTCTCAGGCGGAATACCGCCGCAGCTTGCCAACTTGCACAGTCTCACCGCCCTCAACCTTGGCGTGAACCTGCTCAGCGGCTCAATCCCGAGCGAACTCGGAAGCCTGACCAACCTGGTCTACCTCGACCTGGGAATGAACCAGCTCACGGGCGCCGTCCCGCCCCAGTTGGGCAACTTGACCAGCTTGACCTACCTGAACCTCGGAGCGAACCAACTGAATGGGACAGTCCCGAGCGAGATCGGCAACCTCGCTGGACTGGTGGAACTTGAGCTCTACCGCAATGAACTCACCGGGCCAATCCCCCAGGAAATGGGCAACCTCACGAGTCTGCAGCGTCTCATCCTCTACCAGAACCAACTGAGCGGTCCGATTCCGGTCTGGCTCGCGAGCCTGACGGGTCTGCGTGAGATCAGCCTGTGGAGCAACCAGCTCGAAGGCCCGGTCCCGCAGGAGATCGGGAACCTCACGGGGTTGATGACCCTCGAGCTCTCCGACAACCGCCTCACAGGCTCGATCCCAAGGGGACTCGGCAGCCTCACAAACTTGGAGGTCCTCTGGCTGGGTGGGAACCAGTTGTCCGGCACGATTCCAGCTGAACTCGGAGGCCTGACGAATCTCCGGGACCTCAACTTGACGTCCGCTGGACTCCAGGGGACGATCCCGGTTGAGTTCGGCAACCTCCTAGCCCTGGAGGGCCTCTATCTCGACTTCAACAGTCTGACCGGCTCGATCCCACCTCAGCTCGGCGGTCTCAGGAAGTTGCGCAACCTCCACCTCGGGTCCAACCACCTCTCTGGCCCCATTCCCCCGGAACTCGGCGAGCTCGTCAACCTCGAAGCTCTTGGCCTTGGTGAGAACCAGCTCACCGGCACCATCCCTACCGAGATTGGCAACCTCACCGGCCTCTGGTGGCTCTGGCTCCAGTCCAACCAACTTCTGGGCGAGGTCCCGAGCACGATCACGAACCTGACCAGCCTGTTTGCTCGGAACAGCGCGTTTGGCTGGAACGGTCTGCACAGCTCCGACCCGGTGGTCGTGTCGTTCCTGAACAGCAGGGACGAGACGGGCGACTGGCAGAGCACTCAGACGATTCCGGTGACCGGCCTCGCGGCGGCGGGCGCGACGCCGTCGTCGGTGACGCTCACGTGGGCGCCGATCGTCTACACGGCGGACGGCGGCGGGTACGAGGTGTACTACGCGACGAAGTCCGGCGGCCCGTACGCACTCTCGGGAACGACTGCCGACAAGAGCGCTGCCTCGTGGACGGTGAGCGGGCTCGCCCCGGACTCGCCGTACTGGTTCATCGTGAAGAGCGTGACCGACCCGCACGCGCATAACCAGAACGTGGTCGTGAGCGATCCGTCCGTGGAGATCGGTGCGCGCACGGCGCCGGCGCCGCCGCCGCCGGCGATCTCCGCCGCCGAGCGCCAGGCGCTCATGGACCTCTACGCGAGCGCGGGCGGGACCGGGTGGAGGGATGCAGCCGGTTGGGGTGGGGAGTCGGGGAGCGAGTGCGGGTGGTACGGCGTGGTGTGCGACGCGACAGACACGAATGTGGTGCGGCTGCTGCTCAACGGGGATGGCCTCGCGGGCTGCCTTCCCGCGACGCTCGGGAACATGGCGAGCCTGCAGGAGCTCGACCTCTCTTCCAACGGGCTGACCGGGCCGATCCCGGCCGAGCTCGGCGGGCTGGTGAGCCTCACGAGCCTGCGGCTCGGAGGGAACGACCTCACGGGCGCGCTCCCGCCAGAGCTGAGCACCCTAGCTAGGCTCCAGACGCTCGACCTCTCCGCGAACCGCCTCTCGGGTCCCGTCCCGCCGGCGATCGGCTCGCTCACGGTTCTCCGACTCCTCGACCTCGGAGACAACGCGTTCTCCGGGGCCATCCCCGCGGCGATCGGCAACCTGACGGGACTGCACGTCCTCGGACTCGCCTCGAACCGGCTGGTGGGAGCCGTCCCGGCGACGGTCGCGAACCTGGTCAACCTCGCGAGCGGGCGGAGCGCGTTCGGGTGGAACGGCCTGCACACCTCAGACGCCGGGGTGGCGGCGTTCCTCAGCGACAAGCAGACGGGAGGCGACTGGCAAGGGACGCAGACCGCGCCGGTCGCAGGTGTGACCGCAGGACCCGTCACCAGCCAGAGCGTGACGCTGGCGTGGGTTCCGATCCGGTACGTCGCGGACGCGGGCGCCTACCGGGTGTACGTCGCGACGCAGCCCGGCGGGCCCTACACGCTGGGAGGCACGACGGACGACAAGAGCGCTCCCGGTTGGACCGTGGCCGGTCTGACACCCGATACCGTGTACTACCTCGTCGTGACGACCTTCACCGAGGCGAACGCAAACAACCGGAACGCGGTGGAGAGCGACCCATCGGACGAGGTCGCGGCGCGGACCTCCCCCGCCGAGAGCGGCGGCAGGGTCCGCCGTCACCTCAAGCACGCGCCCTGATCAGGAACCGCGCGGCGCTTACCGTCGCGCTGCGACGCACGCCTCGCACGGGCATGCCGCGCGCAGCTCCTTGAGGTCGTAGATCCCGTGGTCGTGGCCGTCGCCCCACGTCACCTTGAGCCCGTAGTTGCCGACGAGGGCGACCGCGGCCGGCACGAACGCCTCCGGGCGGAGGGGCGCGAGCGTCGGGAGCGTCGCGCGGCCGAACAGGTGGCGCTCGCCCTTGCATGACGCGCAGCTGCACGCCTTTCGGAGCGGGCCGCCCGGATAGTAGGACTCGTGGCCGTCGCCCCACACGACGACGACCTCGCCGCCCACGACGAGCGCCTGCACCGCCCTGGTGCGCGGGTCAGAAGACGTCGCCGGCCCCCGAGACCGGGAGGTTCTGGAGCATGCGGTTGAGCTCCACCAGCAGCGCCTCCGCGTGCTGGTAGCGCGCCGCCGGGTCCTTCTCGCACAGCTTCTGGACGATCGCCCACACCGGCTCCGGCACAGGGTGGGGGAGCGCCTCGCGGGCGGGCAGCGGCTGGCGCATGTGCATCTCGAGGACGCGGTACGGCGAGTCGGCGGTGAACGGCACGCCGCCCTCCAGCAGCTCGTACAGGATGATCCCGAGCGCGTATAGGTCGGCGCGGTGGTCGACGTTCTTCGGGTCCACCATCTCGGGCGCCGCGTACAACGGGGTCCCGAGGAAGATGTTGGAGGTCGTGAGGCCGGGCTGGTCGGCGAGGCGGGCGATCCCGAAGTCCATCACCTTGACCGTCCCGTCCGGCAGCAGCATCACGTTCTCCGGCTTGAGGTCGCGGTGGACGACGCCCTTGGCGTGCGCGTAGTCGAGCGCCTCGGCGATGTCGCGCGTGATCTCGAGCGCCCGCTTCAGCGCGAACGGGGCGTGCTCGCGGATCTCCTGCTTCAGCGTGCGCCCCTCGACCAGCTCCATCGCGAGGTACGGCCGGCCCCTGTCCTCCCCCGTGGAGAGGATGCGGACGATCCTGGGGTGGTGGAGCTGCTCGCCGAGCTTCCCCTCGCGCAGGAAGCGCGTGACGAACGTCTGGTCCGAGAGACACCCCTCGTGCGGCACCTTGATCGCGACCGTCTGGCCGTCGCTGCCGCGACGCGCGCGGTAGGTGGTCGCCATCCCGCCCCTGCCGAGCACGCCGTGCAGGTCGAAGGCGCCGAGCTTCGTCCCGGTCTCCACCAGGATCGTCGGGCGCTCCTGCTCGACGGTGTGCGTGGTCTCTGCGAGGTCGGTCGCCGCTCCGCGCCGGCGGCGCAGCCACACGCCGAGCCCCGTCGCCCCCGCGAGCGCCAGGAGCAGGAGCACCGCGAGGCCCGCGAGCGGGTGGCGCTGCCTCCCCGCGGGGGCGGCGGTCGTCGCCGGCAGCGGTGACGTTGGGAACGCGGCCGCCGTCGGCGCCGGCGCGGCGGCGGCGGGAACCGCGGTCGGCGCCGGCACGGTGGGGCGCGCCGCCTGCGGCTTCGAGGCTCGGGCCGGCGTCGCCGCCGGGACGGCTGCGAGCGGCACGACGAGCGTCGCCGTCTCGCCCACGGTCACGGTCACGCGCTCGTCGACGGGACGGAACCCGCGCGCCTCGACGCGGACCGCGTGGGCTCCCTGCGCGAGCTCGACCGGCCCGAGCGGCGTGGTGCCGGCGGCGGCCCCGTCGATCGAGACCGTGGCCCCGGACGGGTCGCTGTCCACCGTGAGCTGGCCGGTCGTGGGCGCCGCCGTCGGCTCGGGCGCCGCCACCTCTCCGCGTCCGCCGGCGCGGCCCCCGATTTCACCCTGAATGCGCTTGCGGAGTGCCTGGATCTTCGCGGGCGGCGTGACGTGCGCGTTCGCGGAGCGCCTGAGCTGCTCGGCCGCCAGCCGCGGTCGGCCGAGCTCCGTCAGGCAGAGCGCGATGTGATAGTGCGGGTCGTACTCGTCGATGGTGGTGCCGTCCTCGGCACGGATGCTGTTTTCGGGTACCGGCGCGATCCGCGCCGCCGCCTGGAACTCCAGCAGCGCCTGCGCCCACGCGCCCTGCGACTCGAGCGCGAGGCCGCGGGTGTAGTGCTCGGACCACGGCCGCTCGGCACGCGCGGCGACAGCCGTCAGCAACGCGGCTGCGCAGCACGCGAGCCACGCCCGGGCGCGCGGGCGGCTCAACGCCGGCCTCCGCCTTCGACCCGGGCCGGGGTCCGGGGCGTTCCGGAGGGGATCGCGGGAGCGTGCGTCGGCGCCGTTGTGACCATCACCGTGACCGTTTCCGGGGGGGCACGCCTCGCCGTCCGGGTCGCGCCGCGGACCCCGGAGCCGTGCCGAAATGGAGGCAAGCTCCGACGCCGTTTCCCGCCATCGCGCCCTCCGGAGAAGCTCAGCGAGTGTAGCATGAGCCGATGCGGGAGACGGTCGTGGTGGCCAACGCGCCGTGGCGCTGGCGCCCCTCGTTCGTGGCGCTGGTGCGGCGCGCCGGGCTCGTGCTCGCCGCCGACGGGGGGGCGAACCACCTGGCGCGGATCGGCGTGCGCCCGGCGGCAGTCGTGGGGGACCTCGACTCGATCCTGCCCGAGGTGCGGCGCTGGATCGGGGAGGAGCGCATCGTCGCGCGCGCCGACCAGGAGTCCACGGACCTCCACAAGACTCTCGCCTATGCGTTCGACGAACGGGGCGCGCGAAGGGTGACGATCCTCGCCGGGGCCGCCGGGCGGCTCGACCACGCCGTCGAGAACCTCGCGCTGCTCGCCCGCTGGGCCGCGCACGGCGAGGTCGAGATGCGCGACGAGCGGCACCGGATCGTGCCCGTCGCGGGCTCCCGGAGGTTCCGGACCGCGCCGGGGGCGCAGGTGTCGCTCCTCCCGCTCGGGCGCTGCCGGCGCGTGTGGACCTCCGGGCTGCGCTGGCGCCTCGACGGCGAGGCGCTCGACCTCGCCGGGCGCACCGGGATGTCGAACGTCGCGACCGGCTCGCGGATCGGGGTGCGGGTCGAGGGCGGCAGCCTGCTCGTGTTCCTGTCCGAGCCCGTCCCGGAAGCGTAGAATTCGCCCCGTGCAGTTCAAGATGGCGGGCTCCCCCCGCATCCTGCAGGCGTTCTACCGTCTCTACTTCGGCTTCTGGATCCCCACCCTCGTGTGGGCGTCGACCCGCTGGCCGCTCGGCCTGATGTATTGGATGGCACGCGACCTCGTGATGCTGCCGTTCAACATCGTCCGCCCGAAGTACCTGCGCGCGATCAAGGGCAACTACGCCCGCATCCTCGGCCGCCCGCCCGACGACCCCGAGGTGCGGAAGGCGGCGTGGCAGATGGGGTACGAGCACGCGTACCACTGGATCGACTTCTTCCGCTGGTCGCAGATGCCCCCCGAGGCGCTCGCCGAGGCGATCGTGGCGGTCGACGGCGAGCAGCGCTTCACCGCCGCGCGCCGGTCCGGCCGCGGGACGCTGCTCCTCACCGCCCACATGGGAAACCCGGAGGTGGGAGCGATCGGGATGGGCACGCACTTCGAGCCGGTGCACGTGCTGTACTGGCGCGACCGGTTCGCGACGGCGGAGGAGTTCCGGACGCGGATGCGCCTGCGCGGAAACGTCCACGGGATCCCGGTGGACGCGTCGCCGTTCTCGGTCGTGCCCGCGCTGCGGGTGCTCGAGGGCGGCGGGATCGTCGCGGCGCACGGCGACCGCGACTTCAACGACCAGGGGTGGCCGGTCGAGTTCTTCGGCGCCACGGCGAAGTTCCCGCCCGGGCCGTTCCTCCTCGCCGCGCGCTCGCACGCGCTCGTGATCCCGACGTTCTTCCTGCTCACGCCGGAGCGGCGCTTCCACGTGATCTACGAGGAGCCGATGGACCTCGACGGCGACGGCGGGATCGAGGCGGCCGCGCGCGCCGCGATGCGGGCGTGGGCGGAGTGCCTCGAGCGCCGCATCCGCGAGCATCCGGCCCAGTGGTACTGTTTCTACCCGTTCTGGGAAGCGACCGGATGCGGCCGCGCCGACGCGCCGGGAAGCGGCGCGCTGGCGTAGCGGTTGTCCGGAGGAACCCTAGGTGGCGGCGATCGCCGCCGGAAGGAGCGAGATGAGATCACGAACGATCGGCCTCGCCGTGCTGTCGGCGGCGTGCGCGCTGGCGGCGTCCGCCCAGACGAAGCCGGCCCCGGAGCCCACCCAGAAGCCCAAGAGCGAGTCGGCCGAGGCGCCCAAATCCGAGAGCTCGGTGACGCACCACCGGATCACGGTGGGCGGGGCCGCGATCGCCTACACCGCGACCGCCGGCACGCTCGTCGTGCGCAACGCCAAGGACGCGCCGTACGCGAGCATGGGCTACGTCGCCTACACCAGGAGCGACGTGGCCGATCCGACCCGCAGGCCGATCACGTTCGCCTACAACGGCGGCCCGGGGTCGTCCTCGATCTGGCTCCACATGGGGGCGCTCGGCCCGCGGCGCGTCGCGGCGACCGACGCCGCCGCGACCCCGCCTCCGCCGTACAAGGTCGTGGACAACGCGTACACGATCCTCGACCGGTCCGACCTCGTCATGATCGACCCCGTCGGGACGGGGTTCTCGAAGGCGGTCGGCGACGCCAAGGACGCGGAGTTCTGGGGCGTCGACCCCGACGTCGAGTCGGTGTCGCGGTTCATCGCTGAGTACGTCACCGAGAACGGTCGGTGGAACTCCCCCAAGTACCTCCTCGGCGAGAGCTACGGGACGACGCGCTCGGCGGCGGTCGCGGCGTACCTCCAGTCGAAGGAGGGGATGGCGCTCAACGGCGTGGTCCTGGTGTCGACGGCGATGGACCTGGGCGTGATCTTCGACGAGGTCCCGGGGCAGGAGCAGCCGTTCCCGCTCTTCCTTCCGACGTTCGCCGCGGTCGCGTGGTACCACAACGCGCTGCCAAACCGGCCGGCCGAGCTCGCGCCGTTCCTCGACGAGGTGCGGGCGTACGCGCTCGGCGAGTACTCGCACGCGCTCATGCTCGGGAGCAACCTCCCCGCGGCGGAGCGCAAGGCGGTGATCGAGAAGCTCCACGCCTACACCGGGCTGTCCGCGGACTACCTCGACAAGGCGGACCTCCGCGTCCGGCAGGCGCAGTTCTGCCAGGAACTGCTGCGCGAGCACCGCGAGACCGTCGGGAGGCTCGACGCCAGGTTCCTCGGCGTGGCGTTCGACCCGCTCGCGGAGTTCGCCCGGGACGACCCGCAGGAGGACGCCATCGGCCCGGCTTTCACGGCGGCGTTCCTCGACTACCTCCACCGCGACCTCGAGTTCGGCGCGGGGAGGACGTACGTCGTCGAGGCCGAGGTGTGGCGCACGTGGGACTTCAAGCACCGCGTGCCCGGGTCCCAGATGCCCCAGCCGGTCGTCAACACCGGCGTCGACCTCGCCCTCGCGATGGCGGCGAATCCGAACCTCCGCGTGCTGGTGCTGCAGGGGACGTTCGACCTCGCGACGCCGTTCCTGGGGACCGAGTACATGATCTCGCACCTGAACCTGACGCGTGACCTGCGCAGTCACATCGAGATCAAGTACTACCCGGCCGGGCACATGATGTACGTGAACGAGGCGTCGCTGAAGGCGCTCAAGGAGGACGTCGGAGCGTTCATCGACGCGACCTCGAGGCGGTAGGCGGGCGAGTCGAGAGTTCACAGTCGACAGTTGACAGTCGACAGTTGACAGCTCACAGCTCACACGTCCCTCCCCGAACGGCGTCTTGTTTCCGGGGTGGGAGGGGGAGCTGTCGGCTGTCAGCTGGTCGGATGGGTGGGGGAGAGCTGTCGCCTGTGAACCGTCAACCGGGTTGGGCGGGGGAGAGCTGTCGGCTGCCTCCCTGTGGACGCGCGGGAGACCGCTCCCGTACACTCTCTCGGGTGTCGAGATCCAGAATGAATCGAGCGGCGCCGTGACCGCCTCGCACCGCCGCGCACGCGGAGACCCGCAGTGAGCGGTCCCAGCCCCAGGAGAGGGGTCGCGACCGCCGCGACGGTCACCGTCGTGGCGGCGCTCATGCTCGGCTCGGCGGTCGTGACGGTCCGGCAGGTCGACGACGGCTTCAAGGCGCGGTACACGGCGCTCGACCTCCGCAACCCCCCCTCGTTCGCGGCCGATCCGACGGCGCTCGGGCCGAGCCCGATCGGGTTCACCCAGTGGCGGGGCGCGCGCCCGCTCGTGATCCGCGGCGTCGACGTGCGACCGGGCGACGTGCTCAAGGCGACGGTGTTCGCCGAGTGCGGCCGGGGCGAGCTGCTCGTGGGCGTCGGCGGCGCCCCCCCGCAGCGCGTGCCGGCGCGGGCGGAGTGGCGCCACATCGAGCTCACGCTTCCGGCCGCCGGCTCGGAGATCCGCTGGGAGAAGGCGACGCCGCAGCCGTGCCCGGTGCACTTCTCGCGAATCACCATCGCGGGGTTCAGCGGCGAGGCGACCGGGCTGCTCGAGGGGCACCTGGTTGCCGGCCGTGCACTGGTCAGGGCGGCGCGGTGGGAACCCCGTTTGACGGGCGCGGCGTCGCCGCTCGTGGCGTTTCTCGGCGTGTGGGGGTGGGGGCTGCTCCTCGGCGTCGCGGCGCGCCGCGCCCGCCTCGCCGCGCTGTGGGCCGCCGCAGCGCCGGTGCTGCTGCTGACGTCGTTCGAGGCGTACGGCGCAATCACAGGTTTGTGGCTCGTCACGCCGAGCCGTACGCCGGTCGCGCTCTGCGCCGCCGCGGCGGTCGTCGCCGCGGTCGTGATCGCCGCCGTCCAGCTCGGGCCCCGTGTCGGGGGGCTGCCCGGGGCGGCGGCCGCGGCGGCGCGAGCGGTGTTCGCCGCGGTCCGCGCGTCGGCCCGTGCCGTGCGCGCGGACGGCGAGCGCGCCGAGGTCGAGGCGTTCGCCGGGGACGGGGGATGGCGCCTCCCGCTCCGGCAGGTGCTCGTCGTCGTGATGGCGACCGCCGTGGTCCTGGCCGTGTTCGCGGTGAAGGTCGTGCAGGACTTCCGCGGGCCGATGCTCGGGCACGGCGACCTCGACCAGTGGCTCCACCAGGCGGACTACTTCGCGCACAACTTCTCGCTCCGGCCGTGGCCGCACCTGGACCTCGACAACGACCAGCTGTTCTTCCCGTACGGAGGCTGCAACGTCTTCATGCCGTGGACGTTCGAGATGGACATCTGGACCGCCCTGCAGAACGCCGTGTTCGGACTCGGGCCGTGGCTGCAGACGTACTTCCTGTTCTCGATCCTCGTCACCGCGGTGGGCGCCTTCGTGCTGCTCGTGCGCGAGTGCTCCGCGCTCCGGGCCGCTCTCCTCGCCGCCGCTCTCGCGTTCGCGAACTACTACGCGATCGGGAAGTTCCCCGGGCACGTCAACATCGCGTGCGCCCACTGGGCGGTGCTCGGCATCCTCGCCGACGGGATCATCGTCCGGCGCGCCTGCTCCGGCCGGAGATGGTCGGCGCGTCTCGTCGGCGTCCGCGCCGCGCTCCTGACGCTCTCGCTCGGCCTCGACCTCGGCTACCTCGCCGGGGTCTCGCTCACGTCGCTCCTGGTGTCGGCGGCGTTCCTCGCGGCCCGCGCCCTCGTCCTCGAGCGTGCGCAGGCGTCGGGGCTGCGCGCTCGCGCCTCGGCGATGCTCGGCGAGCTCCGCGCGAGCTTCGAGGCGCACCGCGGCCAGGTGGTCGCGCTCGCGGCAGTCGCGGCGCTCGCCGGGGCTCTCTACGGCCCGCTCGCGCTCGAGGTCCGCGCCGCGACCGCGCGGTTCGACTTCCGCGGCGTACCGATGGGGGCGTGGTGGGCGAACCCGCTGCGCATGCTCATGCCGGTGCTGCCGTTCTTCAACCCCGTCCGCAACGAGTGGGCGTTCCAGGACAGCCACGAGGGGCTGTTCGCCGCGAGCCCGGGCGCGTTCTTCGTGCTCGCGGCGCTGTTCGGCCTCCTCGCGGCCGGG
>Ga0335070_10009006_pt1 | contig 11722 bp, 10 predicted proteins | sample Lox_Sample_13_FD_206722 | JGI IMG/M metagenome (GOLD analysis project Ga0335070, IMG submission 206722) | Soil microbial communities from Loxahatchee National Wildlife Refuge, Florida, United States - Lox_Sample_1.3 | ecosystem: Environmental > Terrestrial > Soil > Wetlands | place: USA...
GGTCCGGCGCAAGCGCGCACACCGGCCGATCGCCCCATCCCGGACCCCCACGACACCTTGAGGAGCACGCCAGAGATGCAACGCCCGCTGTCGCCTTTCATGTTTCCGACCTGGTACCGCTTCCAGATCACCTCCACCCTTTCGATCCTGCACCGGCTCACGGGGATTGCTCTCTCGGCAGGCTCGATCCTCCTCGCCTGGTGGCTCGTCGCGGTGGCAGCGGGTGGGCAGTTGTTCGCGGCGACCCATGCTTTCATCGCCTCACCGATCGGCATGCTGCTGCTGTTCCTCTGGTCGGTGGCCTTCTTCTATCACCTGTGCAGCGGGATCCGGCATCTCGCCTGGGACGCCGGCTATGGCTTCGAGATTCGGAACGCCTATCGCAGCGGTTACGCGGTCCTCGCTGCGACTGCGCTGCTCACGGTGCTCACCTGGCTTTATGTCGGTCTGGCCTAGGAGGTCTTCGATGGCAGATGTTCGTTCATTGGCGAACTCGACCGCGTTGCGCGACGAGTCCGCGCTCCGGCGGGTGCAGCATCTCGGCAGCGCACGGGACGGGCTGCGGGAATGGCGGGTGCAGCGCTGGACGGCGGTCGCCCTGATCCCGCTCGGCCTATATTTCGCGGCATCGGTCCTGCGGCTCGCCACCTCCGACCACATGACCGCGACTGCGTGGCTCGCCTCGCCGGTCGGGGCGTTGCTGGTCATGCTCTTCGTGCTCGCCGGGCTCGCGCATGCGCTGGTCGGGCTGCGCTCGGTTCTCCTCGATTACGTGCATACACGCGCCCGGCTGTTTGTCGGCGAGCTGCTCGTTCGCGCCGGCACGGTCATCCTCGCAGGTGCCAGCGTGCTCGCCATCCTCAAGCTCTTCCTCGGCCGATAGGAGGCCACACATGCCCAACAGCTACGAGATCATCGACCATTCGTTCGACGTGATCGTCCTCGGTGCCGGCGGCGCCGGCCTGCGGGCGACCCTCGGCATGGTCGCGGCCGGCTTGAACACGGCCTGCATCACCAAGGTCTTTCCCACGCGCAGCCACACGGTTGCCGCGCAAGGCGGCATCAGCGCCGCACTCGGGAATATGGCGAAAGACGATTGGCGCTGGCACATGTTCGACACGGTCAGGGGCTCTGACTGGCTCGGCGACCAGGACGCGATAGCATACATGTGCCGCGAGGCGATCAACGCAGTCGTCGAGCTCGAGCATTTCGGCGTGCCGTTCAGTCGGACCGACGCGGGCAAGATCTACCAGCGGCGGTTCGGCGGGCATACGACGGAGTATGCGAAGGGCGACATGGCTTATCGGGCCTGCGCTGCGGCCGATCGCACCGGCCATGCGATCCTGCACACGCTTTACCAACAGTGCCTGAAGCACCGGGCGCGGTTCTTCATCGAATATTTCGCCATCGACCTGTTGATGGACGAGGACGGCGCATGCCGCGGTCTGCTGGCGTGGTGCCTCGAGGACGGGTCGATCCACCGCTTCCGTGCCAACATGACCGTGATCGCGACCGGCGGTTGCGGGCGCGTTTACCAGTCCTGCACCTCCGCCCACACCTGCACAGGCGACGGCAGCGCCATGGTGCTGCGCGCCGGGCTGCCGCTGCAGGATATGGAATTCATCCAGTTCCACCCCACGGGCGTATACGGCGCTGGCGTTTTGATCACCGAGGGTGCCCGCGGTGAGGGCGGCTATCTGACCAACAGCGAGGGCGAGCGGTTCATGCCGAGATATGCGCCGCACGAACAGGACCTGTCCTCCCGGGACGTGGTCAGCCGCGCCGAGGCGATCGAAATTCGGGAGGGCCGCGGCGTGGGCGAGAAAAAGGATCACATCCACCTGCATCTCGAACATCTGCCCGCGGATGTCCTCGATCAGCGCCTGCCTGGCATCGTGCAGAGCGCGCGCACCTTCGCCGGCGTCGATCCGCACAAGGAGCCGATTCCCGTCATTCCCACCGTTCATTATGTCATGGGCGGTGTCCCGACGAATATCAGGGCCGAGGTCGTCGCCCCGACCAAGGACGATTCCGAGGCCGTCGTGCCGGGCCTCATGGCGATCGGCGAAGCGGCCTGCGTTTCCGTGCACGGCGCCAACCGTCTCGGGACCAACAGCCTCCTCGACCTGATCGTGTTCGGACGGGCGGCGGCACTGCGCGCGGCAGAGCTCATCAAGCCGGGATCGCGCGTGCGCGAGGCAAACGGACTCTCGCAGGAGAAAGCGTTGTCGCGCTTCGACCGCATCCGTAACAGCAAGGGCGGCAACAAGCCCGGCGAGGTGCGTCCGCTCATGCAGGAGGTGATGCAGACGGGCTTCAGCGTGTTCCGGCGCGGCGACACCTTGAAGGAGGGGCTCGACAAGCTGATCGCGCTGCGCGAGCCGCTCGATCGCGTCACGGTCGATGACGACTCGTTGCTGTGGAATACGGCACTGGTCTCGGCCCTCGAGCTGGCCAATCTCGCTGACCAGGCGGTCGTTATCGCGCATTCCGCTTGTGCCCGCACGGAATCGCGCGGCGCGCATGCGCGGGAGGACTATCACCAGCGCGACGACAAGACCTGGCTGAAGCATACCGTCGCGTGGAAGGACGAAGACTGGAAGGTCACATTCGCGTACCGCGAAGTCCGTATCAACACGCTCACAAATGAGGTGCAGAGCTTTCCGCCCGCCGAGCGCACCCACTAGCGGGTGCTCGCCACTGCCGTCGCCATCGCCGAACAGGAGATTCAGACATGTCCGAGTTCACGCTTCCGGCAAATTCGAAGGTCGGGGAAGGCAAGCACTGGGCGCTCCCGCAGCAGCCCAAGCACGTCAAAAGCTTCCGGGTTTACCGATGGAACCCGGCAAAGGAGTCCAACCCGACGCTGGATACGTTCGACATCGACCGCGATACCTGCGGGCCCATGGTCCTCGACGCCTTGGTCAAGATCAGCGACCAGATCGATCCGTCGTTGTCGTTCCGGCGGTCCTGCCGTGAGGGCGTTTGCGGCTCGTGCGCGATGAATATCGATGGCGTCAACACCCTGGCCTGCCTCACGCCCATCGACAGCCTCAAGCGCGGAACCAGCCGGATCACGCCGCTGCCGCACATGCCCGTCCTGAAAGATCTCGTTCCCGACTTGACCGGGCTATACGCGCAGTACGAGCTGATTGAGCCGTGGCTGCAAACCGACCAGCCGCCCCCCGACCGCGAGCGCCGGCAGTCTCCTGAAGATCGCGCCAAGCTCGATGGGTCGTGGGAGTGCATCCTCTGCTTCTGCTGCTCGACGTCGTGCCCGAGCTACTGGTGGAATCAGGACCGCTATCTCGGCCCATCGATCCTGCTGCAATCGTATCGCTGGCTCGCCGACAGCCGGGACCAGCGAACCGGCGAGCGCCTCGATCGGCTGGAGGACCCGTTCCGGCTCTATCGCTGCCATACCATCATGAACTGCACGCGGACCTGCCCGAAAGGCCTCAACCCGGCGCGTGCGATCTCGAAGACCAAGGACATGATGGCCGAGCGGGGCTGAGTTCCGAAGTCGTGTTCCAGATTTCTACCGATCCGGAGGTTGCGATGACCAGACTGAGCGAGCAACACCTCAAGGGCTATGACCTTCTTCATCATCCGCAGTTGAACAAGGGCACCGCCTTCACGGAAGCGGAGCGGCGCGCCTACGGGCTCGAGGGCCTGCTGCCGCCCGCGGTCACGAATATCGACCTGCAGATCGCCCGCCGGCATGCGGAGATCGCGAGCCTGGAGAATGACCTCCAGAAATATCTCGTCCTGTCGGACCTTCAGGCCCGCAACGAGACCTTGTTCTATGCGGTGCTGATGTCGGACCCGGCGACGTACATGCCACTCGTGTACACGCCGACGGTCGGCGAAGCCTGCCAGAAATTCGCCCACATCTTTCGATCGGCGCGCGGCATGTACCTGCCGATCACCGCCCGCGGCCGGCTGCGCGAGATCCTCGGCAACTGGCCGGAGAAGGACGTGCGCTTCATCGTCGTGACTGACGGCGAGCGGATTCTCGGCTTGGGCGATCTCGGCGCGAGCGGTATGGGCATCCCAATCGGGAAGCTGGCGCTCTATACGGCCTGCGCCGGCGTGCCACCGCAATACTGCCTGCCGGTCGTTCTCGACGTCGGCACGAACAACCAGGCGCTGCTCGATGACTCGCTTTATTTCGGACTGCGGAAGAACCGGGTGCGCGGTGACGAGTATATGACGTTCGTTGACGAGTTCGTGACTGCGGTGCAGCAGCTTTACCCGAAATGCTGCATTCAATGGGAGGATTTCGCAAACATCAACGCGGTGCCGATCCTCGATCGGTATCGGGACAAGGTCTGCACATTCAACGACGACATCCAGGGAACCGCGGGTATTGCATTGGCCGGGATGTTTGCCGCCTTGCGCATCACCAAGCAGAAATTGACCGAACAGCGGTTCCTATTCCTCGGCGGCGGATCGGCCGGTACGGGGATTGCGGAGCTGATCAGCCAAGCCATGGCGCTCGAAGGAATGGATCTACGCGAAGCCAGGCGTCGTAATGCTCTGTTCGATATCCATGGCCTCCTCGTCACGTCGCGCACCGATCTCGCCGCCTTCCAGAAGCCGTTCGCGCAGGACCGCGCGCCGATCTCCACGTTCGTCGAAGCGGTGAAGGCGATCAGACCGACCGGCATCATCGGGGTCAGCACGGTGCCGAAGCTGTTCACCCGCGACGTCATACAGGCGATGGCCGAGATCAATGAGCGGCCGATCATCTTTCCGTATTCGAACCCGACCTCACGCTCCGAGTGCACCGCCGAGGAGGCTTATCGCTGGTCCGGCGGCCGCGCCATCTTTGCCAGCGGTAGCCCGTTTCCGCCGGTCGAGATTGGCGCTCGGAAATTCGTGCCCGGCCAAGGCAACAACGTCTACATCTTTCCGGCCATGGGCATGGCGCTGTTTGCCACGGAGGCCAAGCGGGTCACGGAAGAGATGTTCATCGTCGCCGCTAAGGCCGTCGCCGAGCAGGTCAGCGACGAGAATCTCGCGGCAGGACTGATCTATCCGCCACAGGGGCATATACTCGAGGCCTCCCTGCACGTCGCCGAGCAGGTCGCCGCTTACATCTTCGATAAGGACCTCGCTCGGGTGCCGCGGCCGAAGGACATCGGCGCGTTCATCCGGGCGCGCGCTTATCATCCGGCTTATCCGGAGTGAACCCGCGATGGCCGAGCAACTCGACCTTCGGACACGCGAGAGTGCAGTTGCCGACCCGGCGCCCGCGGTTCCAGCTACGCGCCGGGAACCGTCGCCCGCCGGGCAACGCTTGCATCGGATCGTCGTGGTCGGCGGCGGCGCGGCTGGCCTCGAGCTTGTCACGCGGCTCGGCGACCGCCTCGGCCGGCGCGGACGGGCGGAGATCGGGCTCGTCGACTGCGCCAGGACGCATCTCTGGAAGCCGCTCCTGCACGAAGTGGCCGCGGGAAGTCTGGACCGCGCCGAGTGCGAGCTGAACTATCTGGCGCAGGCGCACTGGCATGGGTTCCGCTTTCGCTTCGGCGAAATGGTCGGCCTCGATCGGGCCAAAAAAGAGGTACATCTGGCCGCAACGTTCGACGACGAAGGCCGGCAGGTGACCCCGTCGCGGGCCATCGGCTACGACACGCTGGTCATCGCGGTCGGCAGCGTCACCAATGATTTCGGCACGCCCGGCGTTGCCAAATACGCGGTTCCGCTCGAGACCCCGGCGCAGGCGGCGCGCTTCAACCAACGACTGGTCAACGCCTGTTTGCGGGCACAGACCCAGTCGGGCCCGATCCAGCCAGGCCAGCTTCACGTCGCGATCATCGGCGCAGGAGCCACCGGGACAGAACTGGCTGCGGAGCTGCATCGGACCGCGAGGGAACTGGTCGCCTACGGGCTCGACCGCATCGTCCCCGAGCGCGACATTCGCATCGTGCTGATCGAGGCCGCGGACCGGGTGCTGCCCGGGCTGCCCGAGCGTATCTCGAAAGCAACACTCCGCCTCCTCGACAAGATGGGGATCGAGGTCCGCACCGGTGCCAAGGTCACCGAGGTGACGACCGAAGGGTTGAAGCTCGCGGACGGCAGCTTTGTCGCCTCGGAGCTGATCGTTTGGGCGGCGGGGGTCAAGGCCCCAAAGGTCTTGCATGACCTCGACGGACTGGAATCCAACCGTATCAACCAGCTCGTCGTCTTGCCGACATTGCAGACGACCCGCGACCCCGACATTTTCGCGATGGGCGACTGTGCAGCCTGTCCACGTCCGGGCAACCTTGGACTGGTGCCGCCGCGCGCGCAGGCCGCGCACCAGGAGGCGACGCATATCCTGCGGCAGATCAAACGGCGGCTCCGCGGCGCCCCGCTCCTCCCGTACACCTACCGGGACTTCGGCTCTCTGGTGTCGCTGGGGAGATGGAGCACCGTCGGGAACCTGATGGGCTTTCTGTTTGGCCGTGGCTTCTTCATCGAGGGGCTCTTCGCCCAGCTGATGTATCGCTCACTGAGTCTCATGCACGAGCGGGCGCTGCACGGAACCCCAAGCGCCGCGTTCGGCGTCGTCGCCCGCGCCTTGTCGCGGCGGACCGGCCCGGCGGTGAAACTGCATTGAGCAGCGGGCGAGGACGATAGCCATGCACGGGAGACGTCGATCATGACCGACATCAGGGTGGAATCCGACAGTATGGGCCGCGTCGAGGTGCCGGCGGACAGACTGTGGGGCGCGCAGACGCAGCGTTCGCTCGAGCACTTCAGCATCGGGCAGGACCTGATGCCGCGCGAGATGATCACCGCCTACGCGATCCTGAAACGGGCCGCGGCGGCGGCGAACCGCGCCAGCGGCCGGCTCAACGACCAGCGGCACGAGCTGATCACCCGCGCCTGCGACGAAATCCTCGCCGGCCAACATCACGACATGTTCCCCCTGCACGTCTGGATGACCGGCAGCGGTACCCAGTTCAACATGAACGTGAACGAGGTCATCTCGAACCGCTGCTGCCAGCTCGCGGGAACGCAGCTCGGCAGCAAGAGCCCGGTTCATCCCAACGATCACGTCAACATGGCGCAATCGTCGAACGACAGTTTTCCGTCCGTGATGCACATTGCGGCCGCCACGAACACCAAGAGCCGCCTGATCCCGGCCGTGGCGGCGCTCCGCGACGCGATCTCGGCGAAGGCGGCAGAGTGGCACGACATCATCAAGATTGGCAGGACCCACATGCAGGATGCGACGCCGCTCACGCTCGGCCAGGAATGGTCCGGTTATGCGGCGATGCTGTCCGACGATCTCGAACGGATCGAACATGCGCTCAAGGGCATTTACCCGCTCGCGCTCGGCGGCACGGCGGTCGGGACAGGCATCAACGCCCCTTCCGGCTTCGCGGAAGCCGCCGCGACCGAGATCGCAAAATTCACCGGGCTGCCCTTTGTCACGGCGCCGAACAAATTCGCGGTCCAGGGTGCGCATGACGGGCTGGTGCAGCTCTCGGGGACACTGCGCACATTGGCCGTCTCGCTCTACAAGATCGGGAACGATATTCGGCTCCTGTCGTGCGGCCCCCGCGCCGGCTTCGCGGAGCTCGTCATCCCCGAGAACGAACCGGGCTCGTCCATCATGCCCGGCAAAGTGAACCCGACCCAGGCCGAGGCGCTGACCATGATCGCCGTGCAGGTCATGGCGAACGATGTCGCCGTGGGGTTCGGGGGCGCCGGCGGCTATCTCGAGATGAACGTCTACAAGCCGCTGATGATCGCCAATATCGCAGAATCGATCACGATCCTGACCGATGGCTGCACGAATTTCCGCAAGTTCCTGGTCGAGGGCACGCGCCCCAATCGTAAGAAGATCGCCGAATATGTCGAACGCTCGCTCATGCTCGTCACCGCTCTCAGCCCGGTGATCGGCTACGACAAGGCATCAGCCATTGCGCACAAAGCGCATGAGGAGGATCTGAGCCTGAGGGAGGCCGCTCTCAAGTCCGGGTATATCGACGGGAAGCGGTTCGACGAGATCGTCGACCCGCGCAAAATGGTCGGCCATGGTGTCGCTGGAAGCTGAGCTGCTGGCACGAGGACGGGCCTGGGTCCGGCGCAGCAGTGATTGGGGCAGTGCAGATCACGCGCTGACGGCGGTCCGCGCTGCAGGACCGCCGCTGCTGTTTGGGCTGCGGCTCTGGGCGTCGGTCTGCTTGGCACTCCACGTCGCCTTCTGGCTCGAGCTCGACAACGCCTATTGGGCCGGCACGAGTGCCGCGATCGTATGTCAGCCGGGTATCGGCGCGTCGCTGCGCAAGGGCTGGTTCCGCATGATCGGTACCGTCATTGGTGCCATCGTCATCGTGGCGCTCACCGCCTGCTTTTCACAGGACCGCGGCCTGTTTCTCGTCGCCCTGGCGCTGTGGGGTGCGGCCTGTGCGTTCGTCGCGACTATACTGCGCAACTTTGCCGCCTATGCGGCGGCTCTGGCTGGATATACGGCGGCGATCGTTGCCGGAGATCTGCTGGGTGCCACGGGGGGAATCAACGCCGAACAGGCGTTCATGTTTGCGATCACGCGCCTCAGCGAGATCAGCATCGGCATCGTCTCTGCCGGGGTCATTCTCGCCGCCACCGATCTCGGCGGCGCGGCGCGCCGGCTGGCAGGACTCTTGGCCGGCCTGGCTGCTGGCATCACGGAAAATTTTTGTAGCATCCTGGACTCGGCTGGGCCCTGTCTTCCCGACACGCAACCAGCTCGACGCGAATTCATTCGCCGGGTCATCGGCCTCGACCCGGTCATCGACGAAACGATCGGAGAATCGTCCAGCATCCGCTATCACTCGCCAGTGTTGCAGAAGGCGGTGGACGGCTTGTTTACCGCCCTGGCCGGCTGGCGCACCGTCGCGAACCATCTCGTTCGCCTGCCCCATGACAAGGCCAGGATAGAGGCGGCCGCGGTCCTGCGACGCCTTCCACCGGAGCTGTTGTCGTTGATGCACGCCGATCCGCATCGCTGGACCTCCGATCCGGCCGCTCTGCACCGGCTCTGCGAGACGACAGCCCGCGGATTGATCGCCTGGCCGGCCGGGACAGCGTCGCTGCGCCTGATCGCCGACAAGACGGCTGACGTGTTTACAGGTATGGCGCACGCCCTCAACGCGCTGGCGTTGCTGGTCGCCGACCCCGCTCGGTCCGTGCCGCGCCGCCGCGGCACCATGCGCCTGCGCGTGCCCGACTGGTTGCCGGCTGCGGTCAATGCCGGGCGCGCCTTCGTCACGATCGGCGCCGTTGCGCTGTTCTGGATCGCCACCACGTGGCCGAACGGCGCTCAGGCGATCACCTTCGCCGCGATCGGCGTCATCCTGTTCGCGCCGCGAGCCGACGCGGCTTACGCCCTCACCGTGCGCTTCGCGGTGGGCACTCTGCTCGGTGGCGTCGGTGCAGGCATCATAAATTTCGCGGTGCTGCCGCTCTTGCACCAACAGGACTTTGCGGCCTTCGCCCTCGCTTTGGGTCTCTACCTGGTCCCGACCGGCGCTCTCGCCGCGCAACCCTGGAACCCGGCGATCTTCACGGCGATGGCCGTAAATTTCGTACCGATCCTCGCTCCGGAAAATGCGATGAGCTATGACCCAGTGCAGTTGTACAACACGGCGGTGGCGATCGTCGCCGGCATCGGCGCCGCGGCGTTCGCGTTTCGCCTGCTGCCGCCGCTGTCGCCGGCGTTCCGGACACGCCGCCTGCTGGCTCTGGTCTTACGCGACCTGCGTTGCCTGGCAACCGGGCGTAGGTTCGTTGACTGGGAAGGCCGTATTCACGGACGGCTCTCGGCAATGCCAGAGGCGGCGACGCCATTGCAGCGCGCGCAGCTGCTGGCGGCGCTCTCGGTGGGTACCGAGACCATCAGGCTACGCGAGACCACGCGGGAGCTCGCGGTCGGCGCCGATCTCGACCCGGCATTCGCGGCGGTGGCGCAGGGCGACAGCGCAGACGCGATCGCGCAGCTCGCCCGAGTCGATGCAGCGCTCGCCGATCGAGTTGCCGGCGGACCCACGGCGCAAGCGATCCTGCGGGCGCGCGGCAGCATTCTTGCACTGTCGGAAGCGCTGACGCAGCACGCTGAGTACTTCGATGCCGGAGCGCCGGGATGAGGTTCACCGAGATCGACCTGTTCGGCGTCTATGTCGCCCCCATCTCGGTGATGATGATCGGCGCGTGGCTGATCTTTCTGCCGCTGCGGCAAGTCGCGGTTCGCCTCGGCGTGCTGCGCCGGGTCTGGCATCCGGTCCTGTTTGAGTTCGCGGCCTATATGACGGTGCTCTCCGTGATCGTGCTCTTTATCTCATACTGAGCTGTCGATGATGTCCGAAGTAAAACTCAAAACCGAACCCCTCATCGCCAGGAACGATCGCGATATCGTCCCGTCCCCACCGCCCACCGGCCGCGACAAGACCAAGCCGCGCGGCCGCGTCGTTCCAGTGCTCATCACGCTCGCTGCGGTCGCGCTTGGAGCTTTCCTCGGTTGGCGGATGTGGCAAGCGTACATGGAACAGCCGTGGACCCGCGACGGCACCGTTCGCGCTTACGTCGTGAGCCTGGCGCCCGAAGTCACGGGACGGATCGTCGATCTGCCGATCCATGACAACCAGTTCGTGCACAGGGGCGATCTCTTGATGGTGATAGACCCCACGAATTATGCCATCGCCCTCCACCAAGCGGACGCGGCGGTCGAGCAGGCGAAAGCGACGGCGCAGAACGCCTGGGCCGAGTCCGACCGCCGGCAAAGACTCACCAACCTCGCGGTCTCGGATGAGATCAAGCAGACCTTTGCGAGCCAAGCGTTGAGCGCCGAAGCCGCCTATCAGCAGGCGCTCGCCAGCCGTGAGCAGGCGCGCGTAAACCTGGAGCGGACTCGCATCGTGGCACCCGCCAATGGCTACGTGACCAACCTGCTGGTCCGGCTCGGCGACTACGTCAATTCCGGGCAAAGGGCGATTTCGGTGGTCGACGCCGATTCGTATTGGGTCGACGGCTATTTCGAGGAGACGCTCCTCCATGCGATCCGCGAAGACGACCCGGCAACGATCAAGCTGATGGGATACAGGCCGGTCCTCCGCGGCCACGTCGAGAGCATTTCGCGCGGCATCAACGTCGCGAACGCACAGCCGGACTCCGCGGGCCTCGCCTCGGTGAATCCGATCTTCACCTGGGTCCGGCTCGCGCAGCGCGTGCCGGTGCGCATCCATATCGACGAGGTCCCGGATGGCGTGCGCCTGGTGGCTGGCATAACCGCCACCGTCCAGATCGAGCCTCGACCCGGCAAGGAGCCGGACTGAACCTCAGGTCGTCCGGCAGACCAGCCGATAGCGCTGGCATGGCTACCGTCGGCACTGGCCGGACCCTCAGTGCCGCCCATCGCTGTGCTGAAGCCCTCTGGCGGCAACCAAACCAACGTGCGGTCGCAATAATGCCCGAGAACGCGACGTTGGCCTCGGCATCGCCATTGCCTTTACAACCCAAAGGCCCCATTCACGACGCGCTGCCGGCGTCGGCGGGTACGGTAAAGTGGAAGGCGGCACCTCGGGGCACATTCGCGCCCGCCCACAATCGTCCGCCGTGCGCTTCGATGATGGATCGGGAGATCGACAGCCCCACCCCCAAGCCGCTCGGCTTGGTCGTGTGGAAGGGTTCGAAGATACGCTCGAGACCCGTGGCAGATAGACCCGGCCCGGAATCTCGCACCGTGACC
>Ga0335070_10009007_pt1 | contig 11722 bp, 9 predicted proteins | sample Lox_Sample_13_FD_206722 | JGI IMG/M metagenome (GOLD analysis project Ga0335070, IMG submission 206722) | Soil microbial communities from Loxahatchee National Wildlife Refuge, Florida, United States - Lox_Sample_1.3 | ecosystem: Environmental > Terrestrial > Soil > Wetlands | place: USA: Florida...
TTCCACGTGCGCCTCGTCAGCTTCTGGCATTTCCGCTCGGCTGCCCTCTCGCCGGACGGGAGCATCCCGCAAGCCGAGGTCGACCCTCGGTGAGATCCGGGAGAAAGCGGCCCGCCGGCAGCATGGGCATCCGGGCTGCCGGCGGGCAAGGCCTCAACAGCGAGCCGAAGACTTCCTGCGGCAGCGCCGCTACTGCAGGTACGACCCGTCGACCAGGTCGGTCGCCTTGGGCTTGGTCTTGATGAGCTTGAGATCATACCAGAGGTCGGCGGCGCGCTGGGTCACGGTATAGAGGGGGCCGGGCTTGTCCGGCGTCCCGAAGTACTCCTTATTCTCTTTCGGACCGTAGAACGTCACGCCCGCCTTCTCGGCAGTGAACTCCTCGGGCTTCTGGCCCGTGAACTTGGCCATGATGGCGTCGGCGTCCTTGGGGTTCTGCGCCGCGTACTGCACCGCCTCATTCCAGCCGGCCACGATCTTCTTCACATCCTCGCCATGCGCCTTGAGGTACTCTGGCTTGAAGGCCAGGGAGTCCACGATGATCCCGGGGGTCTTGTCGCTGGAGATCAGCACCTGGCCGAAGGGGGTCTGCTTCGCCCGGGAGAGCCAGGGCTCCCAGGTCACTGCCGCATCGACCTTGCCGGCCACGAAGGCCGCGCCGGCATCGCCCGCCTTCATGTCGATGGCCTGGATGTCCGACAGCTTCATCCCGTTTTGGGACAGGACGTAGTTCAGCCAGAAATAGCTGGCCCCGGCACCCAGCTGCGCGGCCACGGTCTTGCCCTTCAGGTCCGCGATCGTCTTGATCTCCTTCTTGGCCACCATCCCGTCCCCGCCGTTCGAGTCGTCCAGGGCCAGGACCTGAGTCACCGGGATGGGGTTCTCCGCCGCTGCCGTCATGACGTGGGTGTCCACCGTGGTGGCAAAGCCCTGGATCCGGTTTGCGGCGAACGCCGCCCGGCGGTCCGCAGGGCTCTCGATGACCACGATCTCCACATCGATGCCCCGCTTCTGGAAGAAGCCCTTCTCCTTGGCCAGGTAGAGGGGCGCGTAGCCCAGCCAGGTGGACATCCCCAGCTTGATGGGTTCGCCGGCATACGCCGTCCCGGCCAGCAGCAGTCCCGCCAGCACGACCACCAACAACCATCGCTGCCTCATCGTGAGCCTCCCTTTTCAACCCTTCACGAGTGTCCTCGAACCGTCCGGGTGCCCACACCGGTGTGGGGGCGAACCGGACACGCATGCCTCTTGCCGGGGCCAGCCCCGGCCTCCGCGCCCGAGCCTCAGAATGAGGGCAGATCCCTCGGCCATGTTTCGCGGCGTGATCAGGTCGAAGCCTGAAATAGACGGAGGCGGCTGGCAGGCGTCCGGTCGTCGCCTTGATCCCCCGCGCCAGTCGCGCCGAGCCCGGCGCGGGGCTCGTCCACGCCTGGGGGGCGCCCGGGCCGCGGGCAAAGCGGGTGGATGGTATCATCACTGCCGACCAAGTCAACCGCAAACTCGCCCAGGTCTCCGGCCGACCTTTGCCTCAACCCGGAGGCCGAACGCCAACCGGGTTCACCAATGCCCGCAGGGCAGTGGCACCTCCGGGCCCCCCGGTGCAAGCGGATACAGGGTTGGCCGCCCGGGCACCAAGGTTAGCCGGAGATTATCGAGTCTTGACGCTTGACGCCCCAGGGTTTTTCGCGTAAGAGAAACCGTCTTGCCCAGGCCCGCGGCCCAGCTCGGCTCGGGGCGAGAAAGGCTCCAGGCAACGGCGGCGACGCGAGAGCAGCTTGATGAGCACCCCGACCCCTGCGGTCCGGATCGAGAGACTCCGCAAACACTTCGACACGGCGGAGGCGGTGGAGGATGTCAGCTTCGACGTGGGCGAGAACGAGTTCGTCGCCCTGGTCGGGCCGAGCGGCTGCGGCAAGTCCACCACGCTCCGGATCGTCGCGGGCCTCGTCCCCCCCACCCGGGGGGCCGTATACCTGCGGGGCCGGGAAGTCACCGCGCCGATCCCGGACGTGGGGATGGTGTTCCAGGCGCCGGTGCTCCTGCCCTGGCGCACGGCCCTCGACAACGTGCTCTTCATGGCGGAGATGCGGGGGGAGAGGCCGGGGCCGTACCGGCGGCGGGCCCTGGACCTGATCGCCCTGGCGGGGCTGAGCGGGTTCGAGGTGCGCCACCCCCACGAGCTCTCCGGGGGCATGCAGCAGCGCGTGGCCATCTGCCGGGCGCTGCTGCTCAACCCGTCGCTCCTCCTGCTGGACGAGCCCTTCGGCGCCCTGGATATCCTGACCCGGGAAAAGATGGGCTTCGAGCTGCAGCGGATCTGGGGGGCGAGCAAGACCACCGTGATCCTGGTGACCCACAGCATCACCGAGGCCGTGCTGCTCTCGGACCGGATCGTGGTGATGACGGCCAGGCCCGGCAGGATCAAGGCCGTGATACCGGTGGATCTGCCCCGGCCCCGGGATGCCGGGACGCTCCGCGACCCGCACTTCGTGGACCTGGCGGCCGCCGTCCGGGACCAGATCGAGGCGCAGTGGCTGGAGTGAGGAGGTGCCGGCGATGAGCAGGGCAAGGACGCAGCAGCTGCAACAGGCGGCGCAGACGCTGACGGGCTTCGCCGCCATTGCCCTGCTCTGGCAGTACGGCGCGCGGCTGATGGGCATGCCGGAATACGTCCTGCCCGTGCCCAGCGCCGTCCTGGGCAGGTTCTTCGAGACCTTCCTCATCCAGGCCCATCACCTCGGGGTGACCGCGATGACCACGATGGTCGGCCTCGGCATCGCCCTGGTGGTGGGGGTCCTGCTGGCGCTGGCGGTCATCTACATCCGGCCGCTGAAGGCGATCGTCCTCCCTGTCCTGGCAGCCTTCAACGGGATTCCCAAGATCGCCATCGCCCCCCTGTTCGTGATTTGGTTCGGCCTGGGCCTCGAGCCGAAGATCCTGCTGGCCTTCCTGCTGGCCCTCTTCCCGGTCTTCGTGAACTCGGCCACGGGTCTGGGAGAGATCGAGCCGGACATCCTGGATCTGGCGAGGCTGGCGGGCGGGACCGAGTGGCGGATCTTTGCCAAGGTGCGGCTGATGAACGCCGTGCCCTACATCCTGGATGCGATGAAGGTGGCGTTTCCGCTGGCGCTGGTCGGGTCCATCGTGGGCGAGTTCATCGGCGGGAACAGCGGGATCGGCTATCTCATCCTGTCCGGGCAGTTCAACCTGGACACGCCCCTGGTCTTCGCGTCCCTCCTCTCCATCTCCCTCTTCACCACCCTGGTGATCGGGGCGGTCGCCCTGCTGGAGCGGCTCCTGCTCCGCTGGCGCCCGTCTCGCCGCAAGCGCTAGCCCGGAGAATTCACGAAGGTGCCCGTGAATTCTCCGGGCCAAGTGAGCTGGTTGCCAATTCAGCAGGTCCCGATGGCGAGCCGGTGTCTCACGCGCCATTGCACCCCGCCAGGTGGCACCGCGTTCTGGGCTCCCTACCGCGACACGAGGCCGACGGCGTACACGTCGTTCGGCGTCATGGCCGCGGGCATGTTGAAGGCCTGCTTCACCAGATCGATGGTCCGCTGCAGGCGATCCGTCGTGGCCACCCCGTAGCCGTGCTGCTTGACGTAGGCGGTGTTCAGCGCCTTGATGGATTGGCGCCACTGGGCGAGGGTCGTCTCGGGATTCAGCGTGGGGTTGTACTGCACCATGATCTTGGCGGCCTCTTCCGGGTTCTCGATGCTGTACTGCACGGCCTTGGCCGTGGCGGCGGCGAAGGCCTTGACCTCGTCGGGGCTGCTCGAGATCCGGTCGTCGCGGGCGACCAGGAAGTATCCGAAGACGTCGTAGCCCCAGTCGGCAAACGAGGAGAAGTACACGGTCTTGCCCTGGGGGGTCGCCACCCGCATCAGGGCCGGGACGTCCCCGTCGATGGAGGCGGTGAACAGATCGACCTTTCCTTCCAGCACCAGGGGGAAGTAGACGCCGGGATCGGCGGCCTGCCACTTGAGGAGGTCCGGGTTCAATCCCTTCAACTTGTAGACGATGGGCATGATGATGCGCGCGCTGTCGGTGACCGCCGCCGCGATCGTCTTGCCCGCCACGGACTCAGGGGTGGGGTAGGGGCTGAGCGAGGCCAGGCCGCTGGTGGTGATGTCCATGAAGACGGAGAAGCCCCTGACCTTCGCTCCCTTGCCGATCGCCTGGACCACCGAGGTGGACTCGGCCATGCCGTAGTCGGCCTTGCCGCCCTCGATGGCGGAGACCACGAACCCGCTCCCGGTGGACGGGGAAATCTGGATGTCGAACCCGGCCTCCTTGTAGTAGCCCTTCTCCAGGCCGACGAAGAAGGGGGAGTGCCGGCCGTGAAAGACGTAGTTGGTCAGGAAGGTGATCTTCTTCAGCGGCTTGTCGGCGGGGGCGCCGGCGCGGGCGTCCGGGAGGCCGCCGCCGAGCAGGATGACCAGGGCCAGAGAGGCTGTCGCGAGGCTTCGCCAGTTCATGGTTGCTTGACCTCCGTTGCTGGTTGCTGCGAAAGGTACTCGGCCAGGTCGAGCCCTGTCCACAGGGCCCGCGGCGGCTCCGCCACCTCCGGAAAAGCGGGGTCCAGCGGCTTGGTGGCGTCGACGCCGAGCCGGGTGCTGAGCAGTCGGTTGTCCCGGTTCTGGGCGTGCCAGGGGGCGTACCCGGTGGGATCCACCCGGGAGATGTAGGAGCCGGGCACGGTGAAGAAAGAATGGTCCGCCTGGGTCCGGGTCATCACGGCCCACAGGACGCTGCCGTCGTCGTAGATGTCCACGTCCTCGTCCACCACGATCGCGCACTTGAAGCGGTAGACGCCGAGGGCGGCCAGGGCGGCGTTCACCCCCAGGCCCTCCATGTCCTTTCGGATCCGGACGTAGACCAGATTGCCCGACCCGGACACGGGGACGTGGATGGCCGTGACCTGGGGGATGAGCTGCCTGAGCTGGGAGAGGACGACGCCCTCCATCCCGAGGGAGAACAGGACCAGGTGCTCCGGCCCGACGTTGAACACGTCGTGAAAGATCGCGTCGTGGCGGCGGGTGACGGCCGTCACTTCGAACACCCGGGCCTTCTTGGGCGGGGCGTAGTAGAGCCAGTAGTCCCCGAAGGGGCCGTCGTCCTCCCAGCGGTCGGTCCGGATCCGCCCCTCGATCACGATCTCCGCATCCGCGGGGACGGGGACGTCCACCGTCTCGCCGCCCACCACATCCACCGCCTCACCCAGCAGTCCTCCCATCGTCTCCAGCTCGTACTCGCCGAGGCGCCCCCGCTGCTGGGAGGCCATGCCCAGGGCCGGGTGGTGGCCGATGACGATGGCGGCTTCCACGTGCCGTCCGCGGCGCTCGGCCTGCAGGCAGATTTCGGAGGCGTGGCAGAGGGGCGCCATGTTCATGGTGAGGGCGGTCGGCGAGAGGTAGCGGTTGCGGTAGATCCCCGCGTTGAGGGCGCCCGTGTCGGGATCCCGGACGATGGTCACGCCGGAGGACAGGTAGGGACCGGCGTCCTTCTCGCAGTGGGTGATCAGGGGCAGCGTGCGGAGGTCCACCTGCTCGCCCTTGGAAACCACTTCTTTCACCGGACCGGACGCTACCGGCGCGGGCGGAATGCGCCGCTGCTGGGCCTCGGCGAAGCGCGCCACCACTTGGTCCGGGGTGGTGCCCAGGGCCAGGGCGAGGTGTTGCTTGGAGGCGAAGAGGTTGGTGAGGACGGGAAGGTGGTGGCCCTCGACCTGCTCGAAGAGCAGCACGGGAAGCCTCCCGGCCGCCTGCAGCCGCTTCTGGACGGCCGATAGCTCCCAGCAGGGACTGACCGGTCGCGGGATCCGCAGGAACAGGTCGGGCGAGGTCTCTTGCAGCAGTTTCAGGAAGGAGCGCAGGTGGTTCTTCATGGCGGTTCAGGCCTCCGCCGAGTAGGGCGTTCAGGGCGCAGCCGAGCGGAATCAGCGGGCGGATCGAGCAGGGGTCCGGGCCCTCCCCGGGGCGGCGGGATCGTATCACTACAGGACCCGGTGTCAATCGGAAACCGCTCGCGGCGGCGCCGAGTCCAAATCCGAGTCCACGCCGGTTGCTGATCACCGGGCCCGCAGGAGTCGCGAGCCCTCCGGTGAATCCTGCGGGCCCGGTACTCAGTCGGCCCGGGTCTTCCGCTTGATGGCGGGGAGGATGCGCTTGCGCAGGCGGAACGCCTTGGGCGTCACCTCGAGCAGCTCGTCGGTGCGCAGGAACTCCAGCGCCTGCTCCAGACTCATGGTGCGGGGCGGGATGAGCTGGACGGTGGCCTCGTCGGTCGAGGAGCGCACATTGGTGAGCTTCTTCTCCTTGGTGATGTTGACGTCGATGTCGGTGTCGCGGGAGTTCTCGCCGACGATCATTCCCTCGTAGACCTCGTCCCCGGGGGCGGAGAACAGCTCGCCCCGGGCCTGGAGGTGCCCGATGGCATAGGCGGTGGCCCGGCCCGGCCGGTCGGCGACCAGGACGCCCGTGGGGCGGTGGGGGATGTCGCCCTGCCAGGCGTCGTAGCCGTCGAAGAGGTGGTTGAGGATCCCCGTGCCGCGGGTGTCGGTGAGGAACTGGGTGCGGAAGCCGATCAGCCCGCGCGAGGGGATGCGGAACTCGAGGCGCACCCGGCCGGTGCCGTGGTTGACCATCTTGGTCATCCGGCCCCGCCGCAGGCCCACCTGCTGGGTGATGACGCCGATGTACTCCTCGGGGCAGTCCACCACCAGGAGCTCCATGGGCTCGTGGCGCTCGCCCTCGACCTGCCGGGTCAGGACCTCGGGCTTGCCGACGGAGAACTCGTAACCCTCGCGCCGCATCATCTCGATCAGGATGGCGAGCTGCAGCTCCCCCCGCCCCGAGACCTTGAAGGTGTCCGGGGCCTCCGTCTCCTCGACCCGGATCGAGACGTTGGTCAGGACCTCGCGGAGCAGCCGCTGCCGCAGCTTGGAGGAGGTGACGTGCTGTCCCTCGCGCCCGGACATGGGCGAGGAGTTGATGGAGAACGTCATGGCGATGGTCGGCTCGTCCACGGTGATGGGCGGGAGCGGACGCGGGTCGAGGGGATCGGACAGGGTCTCGCCGATGCTCACGGTCTCGAAGCCCGCCACGGCGACGATGTCGCCCGGACCGGCCTCGGCGATCTCGGTCCGGCGGAGCCCCTGGAACCCGTACAGGGCGGTCACCTTGCCGGGCACCCGGGTGCCATCGGTGCGGCAGAGGACGGCCTCCTGTCCCTTGGCGAGTCGGCCGTTCACGGTCCGTCCGATGATCAGGCGCCCGACGTAATCGTCGTAATCCAGCGTGGTGACCAGGAGCTGGAGCGGATGGCCGGGGAGGTAGCGGGGCGCCGGGACCGAGCGCAGGATCTCGTCGAAGAGGGGGAGCAGGGGCTCGTCCGGCCCGTCGGGGCTGCGGCGGCACAGGCCCCGGCGGGCGTCGCAGTAGAAGACCGGGAACTCGAGCTGCTCCACCGAGGCGTCGAGGTCGATGAACAGGTCGTAGACCTCGTCCAGCACCTCTCGCGGGCGGGCGTCCGAGCGATCGATCTTGTTGATCACCACGATGGGCGTGAGCTTGGCCTCGAGCGCCTTGCGCAGCACGAAGCGCGTCTGGGGCAGCGGTCCCTCGCTGGCGTCCACCAGCAGGAGGACCCCGTCCACCATGGTGAGCGTGCGCTCCACCTCGCCGCCGAAGTCCGCGTGGCCGGGTGTGTCCACGATGTTGATGTGGACCCCGCGGTAGGAGACCGCGGTGTTCTTGGCCATGATGGTGATGCCCTTCTCGCGCTCGAGGTCGATCGAGTCCATCACCCGCTCGACCACGTACTCGTTCACGCGGAAGATGCCGCTCTGCCAGAGCATGGCATCCACCAGGGTGGTCTTGCCGTGGTCCACGTGGGCGATGATGGCGAGGTTGCGCACGTCCTCGCGCCTGACCTGCTCCATGGGTCCCGTCTCCCGCCTCCGGACAGCCTGCCAGGACGCAAAACGCCGCGAGGCTTGAGGTCCTCGCGGCGTCGGTGCGTCAGTGGAAACCGTCAGAGCCGGGCAGAGTATACGGGGCTCGACCCCGCCGGTCAAGCCCCGGCCCGGCGCGTGGCCCGGCGCCCGCGCGTCGGCGCGCCCGGGTGTCGCCCGGCTCGGGCCTTCGCGGTCAGGGAACCGTGAAATCGAACTGGTGACACTTGGCGCAGTAGTCCACCGAGGGCTTGTGGACGTGGTGGCACTCCCAGCACTCGATCTCTCCCTCGTGCGACTGGTGGGGGTTGTGGGGCGTCACGTTCTGGGTCTTCTCGGCGATTGCCTCGTAGGTTCCGTGGCAGCCGGTGCAGGTGGCCACCGGGGGAGCGACCTTGGGGGGATCCTCCTTGTGGCAGGCGTCGCAGGCCAGGGCGGCCGCCTTGTGCTTCTCGATCAGCAGGGGCCGCTCCGCGCTCCACGCCCAGGCGGTGGCGCAGGCCACGAGCAGGGCGCAGGTCACGCCGCGGACCCCCCACGCCCCGAGGGTTCGACACGGTGCGGGCTTCTCTTGCATGGCCGTGCGTCTCCTCCCGGACCCGGCTTGGGTCGGAGGGTGCGTGGAAGACCCACGCACCCTCCGCGTCTCCGAAGGCTCAGGCCCAGGGCTTCACGGCCGCCGCGTTCTTTCCCGCGATGCGGCCGAAAACGATGCACTCGGTGAGGTTCCCGCCGCCCTGGTACACGAACTTGAGGGCGGACGAGATCTCGCCGGCGGTGAAGAGGCGCGGAATCGGCTTCCCGCCCCAGTCCAGCGCCTCGCGCTTGGCGTTGGCCGCGATCCCGCCCTTGGTGTTCGGGCCGCCGGCATAGAGGGGCAGGGCGTAGTAGGGCGGCTTCTCGATCGAGCCGAGCGTGTTGGCCCGCCGGTTGAAGTCCTCGTCCTTGCCCTTGGCGGACAGCTCGTTGAACCGCGCCACGGCCTTGGCGAGATTGGCCGGCTCCATGAGCTGGCGGTTCTCCTTGTGGGTCTTGATCTTGCCCGCCAACTCCTCGACGGTCTCGGCCTTGAGGATCCAGCCGCGGTTCACGGCGTCCAGGTTGTCCTCCGTCCAGGGCACGAACCCGTAGCCGGCCGTCGAGAGGCCGAGCGTGGTGACGGTGACTTTGGAGCGGAAGGTCTCGTCGAAGACCATCCAGCTGGGAGAGCGCGGGTAGATGAGCTTGAGGATGTCGAACTTGATGGCCTCTTTGTAGAAGAAGTAGCGGCTGGGGTCGTCCGTGATCAGGGTCTCGGCGGCGTAGCGGTTGCCGTAGTTGTCCACGACGATGGAGTTGGGCCGGCCGACGGAGTCCGTGATCACGCCCATCTTCAGGCCGTGATGCCGGATCGGCACCGCGGTGATGATCCGGGAGGCGGCCTTGCCGGCCTTCATCAGGCCCGCGCCGACCTTCAGGGCCATCTCGATGCCGTCGCCGGTGTTGTCCGGGCTCCCGTAGAAGGCCCACCCCTCCACGGCCGGGCCCTCGAGGAAGGCCTGCCGCATGGCCTTGTTGTACTCGTAGCCGCCCGAGGTGATGACCACGGACCGCTTGGCCTTGACGGCCACCGGCTTCCCCTTCTCCTCGGCAATCACCCCGATCACCTCGCCGGCCTCGCTGGTGAGGAGCCGGCGGGCCGGGGTCTCGTAGGCCACGCGGATCTGGCGGCTCTCCACCCCGGTCAGGAGGGCGTAGAAGAAGGCCTCGCCGTTCATCTTCTGGTTCTTGGGCAGGTCCTTGGTGGGAACCTCCAGCCGCGACCGCCCGGTGTAGGTGCTGCCGAAGACGCGGTACTTCGAGGCCTGTGCACCCGGGAAGTTCGGGAAGGCGGCGCCGCTGAAACCGGACATGGCGACGGTCTTGAACTCCGGGTCCATACGCTTGAGGAAGTCGATGTTCTCCGGGGAGAGCTGCGCCCAGGCGTCGGCCAGCTCGTCGGAGTACTCGGGCTGCTCTCCCTCCAGCTTCCAGGGGAGGTTCTCGCCGCTGAACATGGCCTTGGCGTATTCCTTCAGGGCCGCCCGGTCACCGCTGGGATCGGGGCAGTGAAAGATGCCGCCGGCCATCCGGGTGTTGGAGTAGTGGGTCGCCTTGGCCTGCTTCTCGAGGACGAGGACGCTGGCCCCCGCGTCGTGGGCCTCGATGGCGGCGCAGGCCCCGGCCCCGCCGAAGCCGATGATCACCACGTCCGCCTCGAGATCCCACTTGGCGGGCACACCACCCTGGGCCCGGGCCTCGGCGGCGCCGAGCCCGATCAGGGCCGCCGTCCCAGTGCCGGCAGCGGTCTTCTTGAGGAAGTCGCGCCGGCTCACACCTGATTTGCTGGACCGACTCATGGCTCTGTCTCCTCTGCCCTGGATTAAGGGATGGGAGCGGATCGGCGCGCAGGGCCGGGCGATCCGCTCCGGCAGAAACCTCGCTCGCACCGGACAATGAGAGGTTCGGGACGCCGCAGGGGGCCACCGCGCTCCGGCTCCACCGATCCAGGGGGTGCAACCAGTGCAAGCAGGCAGGCGCAGGGTCGGCAAATGGCCCTACCGGCGGTGAACTCTCTCGGGGCCGCTGGCGAGTGGTCCCTCGGGCGCACACCCGCGCCCGTCATCGAACGGGGGAAGTATACAGACGTGGACGGGGAGGGCGAGGGGTCGGCGAGGGTTTGATCGGTTCACCGGACAGCGACGCCCGACGGCAGCCCGGGATGGGCCAGGCGTCGCCGATGCACCGTCGCACGCTGCGGTGTCCGCCGAGCGCCAAGTGTCCTCCCGTCGCAGACGGGAGGTGCAGCTCTTCAGGTAAGCCCGGATTCTCCACGTGTCCTTCGTGAAGAATCCGGGCTAGAAGATCAGGGTTTCGCAGAGGAGTGTGCCGAACAGCTCCTTGGGCCGGTTGAAGTAGCCGATCTCCACCTGGGGGTGCTCGCGGCGGATGGTCTGGAGCACGGCGCGGGTGCCGAGGCATTTGCCGCGGGGCTGGGGAACGCTCCGCCGGTACAGCTCCGGATCGATGGCCAGGTTCCGCATTTGGATCATGTCCAGGCGGGTCTCCTGGATCAGGCGGAGCAGGGCCTCCAGCTCCTCTTCGCGGTCGGTGACCCCGGGGAAGACCAGGTAGTTGATCGTGGTGTAGACCCCGTGGCCCTTGGCGCGACGGATCGCCTCCAGGACGTCCGCCCAGCCGTAGTAGCGCGGCTGGTAATAGGCGGTGTAGGTCGGCTCGAGGACGCTGTTCAGGCTGACCCGGATGCTGTCGAGACCGGCCCGGGCGATCTGTTCGACCCGGTTCGGGAGGCTCCCGTTCGTGTTCAGATTGAGCGTGCCGCGGCCGGTGGCGGCGCGGATCTGGCGGATGGCCTCGGCGATCACATCGGCCTGAAGCAGCGGCTCTCCCTCGCAGCCTTGGCCAAAGCTGGCGATGGCCTCGGGCACCTCGCGGAGGAAGGGCAGGGCGACCTCGACCACGTCTCGGGCCGTCGGGCTGTAACGGATGCGCTCGTGGGACGCCTGACACGCGGTCGAGGGCTGCCACGAGATGCAGCCGACGCAGGCCGCGTTGCACGCGTTGGCCACGGGCAGCGGGGCCTCCCAGCGGCGCAGGAAGAGGTTCTTGGCGGCGAGGCAGTGGTACTCGGTGGCGCAGCGGACGAGTTGGCGCAGGATGGGGTTGTCGGGCGCCTCCTGCACCCGTGCCTCCATCAGCGGCAGCAGCTCCCGGTCGTCGTAGTGACGG
>Ga0335070_10009009_pt1 | contig 11721 bp, 9 predicted proteins | sample Lox_Sample_13_FD_206722 | JGI IMG/M metagenome (GOLD analysis project Ga0335070, IMG submission 206722) | Soil microbial communities from Loxahatchee National Wildlife Refuge, Florida, United States - Lox_Sample_1.3 | ecosystem: Environmental > Terrestrial > Soil > Wetlands | place: USA: Florida...
CGTACCAGGGCCGGATCGTGCGGGCGGCGCCTCGGAGGAGTCCTTCGCGGGTCGGTTCCCGTCCGGCGCGGTAGCGCTCGTACCGGGGCCGGATCGTGCGGGCGGCGCCTCGGAGGAGTCCTTCGCGGGTCGGCCCTCGTCCGGCGCGGTCACGCGATCAGGCGTTCGCGCCGCCGCACGTCCGTGACACCCTTCACGCGGCGGATGGCCTTCATGACCTTGTTGAGGTGGGAGAGGTTTTCGACCTCCACGATGACCTGCCCCGTCATCCCGCCCTCGCCGGAGACCAGCTCGCAGCTGCGGATGTTGGTCGCGGCGGTGGAGATCGCGGTGCACACGTCGGCGTAGAGGCCGCGGCGGTCCTCGCCCTGGAGGTCGAGGCGCACGGCGAAGACCTCGCCCTCGATCTCGCGCCAGTCGAGGTCCACCCGGCGCTCCGGCTCGCTGTCCAGCGCGAGGAGGTTCGGGCAGTCGACCCGGTGGATCGAGATGCCCCGTCCCCGCGTCACGTAGCCGGTCACCGCGTCGCCGGGCACGGGCTGGCAGCACTGGGAGTAGCGCACCATCAGCCCGTCCACGCCCTGGATCCGAACCCCCTTCCCCACGCGGATGCGCTGCACCAGCCGGCCGAAGGCGCCGGGCTTGGGCGGCGCCGCCTCCTCCTCCCGTTCCTCCAGGTCGGGATAGAGCGCGCGCAGCACCTGGGTGATCGAGAGGTCGCCGCGCCCCAGCGCCGCCTTCACGTAGTCGGCGTCCGGGAGGTTGAAGGTCGTGGCGGCGCGAGCCAGCGCCGCGGCGTCGGGCTTGGAGAGGCGCCGCCGTTTGAGCTCGCGGTCGAGAATCTCCTCGGCCAGCGCGATCGAGCTCTCGTGCTCCTCCTGTTTGACCCACTGGCGCACCTTCTGCCGGGCGCGGGCGGTGCGGACGTGCGCCTGCCAGTCGCGCGACGGCCGCGCGGTAGGCGACGTCAGGATCTCCACCGTGTCGCCGTTCTTGAGGGCGCGATGCAGCGGCGCGATGCGCCCGTTGATCTTCGCCCCCTGGCAGTGGAGCCCGACCTCGGTGTGCACGGCGAAGGCGAAGTCGATCGGGGTCGCGCCCTTGGGGAGCTGCTTCACGTCGCCCTGCGGCGTGAAGACGAAGATCTCGTCCTGGTAGAGGTCGATGCGCAGGAACTCGATGAACTCGTCGGGGGTCATCGCCTCCTGCTGGTAGTCCACCAGCTGCCGGAACCAGGTCAGGTGCTTGTCCAGCTCGTCGCGCGAGCGGCCCTCCTTGTACAGCCAGTGGGCCGCGATCCCGTACTCGGCGGTGTGATGCATCTCGCGGGTGCGGATCTGGACCTCGTACAGCTGCCCGGTGGGCCCGAACACCGTCGTGTGCAGCGACTGGTAGCCGTTCGACTTGGGCTGCGCGATGTAGTCCTTGATGCGCTCCTGCAGCGGGGTCCAGCGCGAGTGGATGACCCCCAGCGCGTGGTAGCAGTCGGGCACCGAGTTCACCAGCACCCGGAGCGCCATGAGGTCGTAGATCTCCTCGTACGGCAGATCGCGCCGGATGATCTTCTTGTGGATCGACCAGAGGTTCTTGGGCCGGCCGGTGACGTCCACGTCGCGGATCCCGGCGCGCTCCAGCTCCCGCTGCAGCGGCTCGCGCATCCGGCCGACCAGCTCCTCCCGCTCGGCCTTCCGGGCCGCGATCTTGCGGGCGAGCGACGCGTACTCGTCCGGCTCGAGGAACTTGAAAGCCAGGTCCTCGAGCTCGGCCTTGATGCCCGCCATCCCGAAGCGGTGCGCCAGCGGGGCGTAGATCTCGCGCGTCTCGAGCGAGATGCGGCGCTGCTTCTCCTCCGGCAGGTGCTCCAGGGTCCGCATGTTGTGGAGGCGGTCCGCCAGCTTGATGATGACGACCCGCGCGTCCTTCGCGACCGAGAGGAGCAGCTTCCGGTAGTTCTCGGCCTGCTCCTCGGCGGTGGAGCGGAAGCTCAGCGTCGAGATCTTGGTGAGGCCGTCCACGATCGCGGCGACCTCCTTGCCGAACTCGCGCTCCAGGTCCTCCACCGTGACGTCGGTGTCCTCGACCACGTCGTGCAGCAGCCCGCACGCGGCCGAGACGGCATCGAGGTGCGCTTCGACGAGGATGCGGGCCACGCCGACGCCGTGGGACACCGCGTCTTCGCCCGACCAGCGCTTCTGGCCGCGGTGCGCCGCGGCGCTGAACGTGTAGGCCCGCTCGAGCAGGTCCAGGTCGAGGCGGTCGGCGTACGGCTCGAGCGCGTCGGAGAGGCCCGGGATGGCGGGGACGGGGCGCTTGGCGGGAGCGACGGTCACAGGAGGCCCGCCTCGGCGAAGCTGAGGTAGCGGCTGGCGCCGATGATCACGTGGTCGTAGACGGGGAGGTCAAGGACCTTGCCCGCCTCGACGAGCTGGCGCGTCACCGCGCGGTCGTCGGCCGAAGGCGTGGGATCGCCGGAGGGGTGGTTGTGCACCACGATGATCCCGGCCGCGGCCTCGGCGATGGCGCCGCGGAACACTTCGCGAGGATGCACCAGCGAGCTGTTCAAGATCCCCCGCGTCACGAGCAGGTCGCGCAGGATGCCGCTCTGGCTGTCCAGCGCGAGCACGTGGAACTCCTCCGCCGCCAGGTCCGCCAGGCGCGGCGCGAACCAGCGGTAGACATCGGCCGGGGAACGGATGCGCGTCCGGTCCGGCCGTCCTTCTTCCTGCAACCGGCGGCCGAGCTCGAGGCCCGCGGCGATGCGCGCCGCCTTGGCGTGGCCGACCCCCGGCACCGCGGCCAGCTCCGCCGCCGTCCGCCGGGCCAGCTGCGCCAAGCCGGGGCCGCCGCCGGCCAGCAGGGCGGCCGCGACATCGGGAGCGGAGACGCCGGCACGTCCGGTACCGATGAGAATCGCCAGGAGTTCCACGGTCGTCAACGCGCCCGCCCCCAAAGCCAGCAGGCGCTCGCGGGGACGGTCGCTCGCGGGCGTTTCGGAAATGCGGGAAGCCATGGCCCCAAGTTGTGCTGGCCCGGCCCCGAAGGAGGGTCAGATTCGGCGCGGCGAGGGGCGAATGAACGCGGTAGTCAGGGGTCGGAACTGCTCTGCCCACCGACTGACTGACCCCCGAACCCTACAATGACGCTCCGTGGCACTTCTTGAACTTCTTCCCCGATCCGCAGGGACATGGCTCGTTGCGGCCCGTCTTCTCCCACCCGGCCGGCATGCCGGCGGGTGCGGGGCCGCCGAAGGCCTGGCCGCCCACCACCGCTCGCGCCGCCCGGGCGGGAGGCGCGGCGGGCGCCGCCGGTGCGAGCAGCGCATCGTCGTCCACCATGCCCGAGGCGCTGGCTGCCCCGCCGCTCCCCGGACGCCCGATCGGCTCGGAGGGCCCGTGCAACACCGGGCCCGTGATCGTCCGCGGCGGCGGCGCCGGCGGCCCGGCGCTGACCTGCACCTTGAGGAACTGCTCGGTGAACGTGGCCCTCAGGTCCGCCATGAGGTCCACGAACATGCTGAACGCCTCGTTCTTGTACTCGATCAGCGGGTCCTTCTGGCCCCACGCCCGGTAGGTGATGGCGTTGCGGAGTTGGTCGAGGTCGTACAGGTGATCCTTCCACTTCTCGTCGATGGTCCGCAGCATCACCTGGCTCAGGACCTGCTCGGCGAGGTTGGGGATCGTGAGCTGGCGCCCGTAGTCGTCGAGCGCCCGCACCTTGCGGTGGAACGCCTCGCGGGCGTTGCGGCGGCACAGCTCCAGCAGCTCGTCCCGCGACGCGACCCCGCGCTGCGTCAGCTCCGGCACCATCACGAGGAAGCGCATCAGCAGCAGCTCGTGCAGCGTGCCGAGCTCCCACAGCTCCGCGTGCCGGCTCCCCGCCACCGCCTCATCGACCGGGCGCTCCATCGCCCCGTCGATCATGCGGATGGATTCCGCCTTCAGCTCCTCCCCGCCCTCGAGCGCGAAGAGCCGCAGCGAGTAGATCACCTCGCGCTGCTGGTTCATCACGTCGTCGTAGTCGAGCAGCCGTTTGCGCGACTGGAAGTTCTGCAGCTCGATCCGCTTCTGGGCTCCCTCGATCGAGCGGGTCACCAGCGGATGGGTGATGACCTCGCCCTCCTCGGCACCCATGCGGTCCATCAGGCTGCCGATGCGGTCCGACCCGAACAACCGCATCAGGTCGTCCTCGAGGGAGAGGAAGAAGATCGAGCCGCCGGGATCGCCCTGGCGCCCCGAGCGGCCGCGCAGCTGGCGGTCGATGCGCCTCGATTCGTGGCGCTCGGTGCCGATGATCTGGAGACCGCACGGCGGGTCGGTCATGCACCCGAGTTTCTGGATCTCCGGCCACGCGAGGTCGGCCTTCTCGATGGTCTGGCCGAACGGCGCCTGGCGCGCCTTGATGCCGCAGACTCGGCACTTGGTGACGCCGGGGCCGAGCTTGATGTCGGTGCCGCGGCCCGCCATGTTCGTCGCGATCGTGACGGCGCTGCCCTGCCCCGCCATCGCCACGATCTCCGCCTCGCGCTGGTGGTACTTCGCGTTCAGCACCTCGTGCCGGACACCCCGCCGCTTGAGCATGCGCGACAGCGTCTCCGACACCTCGACGCTCACCGTACCCACCAGGACGGGCAGGCCGCGGCCGTGCTGGCGCTCCACCTCCTCGACGATCGCGTTGTACTTCTCGCGCCGCGTCTTGTAGATGCGGTCGTGCACGTCGATGCGACGGACCGGGCGGTTGGTCGGGATGACCATCACCTCCAGCCCGTAGATCTTGAAGAACTCCTCTTCCTCCGTCTCGGCCGTGCCGGTCATCCCCGCCAGCTTGGCGTACATGCGGAAGTAGTTCTGGATCGTGATGGTCGCGAGCGTCTGGGTCTCGCCCTTGACCTGCACGCCCTCCTTGGCCTCCACCGCCTGGTGCAGCCCGTCCGACCAGCGCCGCCCCGGCAGGATGCGGCCGGTGAACTCGTCCACGATGAAGACCTGACCGTCCTGGATGACGTACTCGACGTCCTTCTCGTACAGCGCGTGGGCGCGGAGCAGCTGGTGGATGATGTTCAGCTTCTCGCTCTTCGCCGCGTAGTCGGACTCGAGCTGCGCGCGGCGCTCCAGCTTCTCGTGCGGCGTGAGCGCGTCGTCGCGGTCGATCCGGAGGACCTCCTCCGACAGGTCCGGGACGATGAACAGCGCCGGGTCCTTCGGCGAGAGGATCTCGACCCCCTGGTCGGTGAGGTGGACCGAGTGGTTCTTCTCGTCGAGGACGAAGTAGAGCTGCTCCTCGAGGTCCTTGAGCCGCTGCTGCTTGGCGGGGAGCTTCCGGTCGGCGATGTAATCCAGCTCGACCTTCTGCACGAGCTTCTTGGCGCCCTGCTCCTGGAGGAACTTCAACAGGCGCTTGTGCTTCGGCATCCCCAGCTGGACCTGGTAGGCCTTGACCGCGCCGGCGTACTGGTCCGTCTCCCAGAGCTTCTCCGCCTCCGCCATGAAGTTGTTGGTGACTTCCGTCTGCCGGCGCACCAGACTCACCACCGCCTGGTTGTGCTCGGCGTACTTGGTGTCGGACTCGTTGCCGACGGGGCCCGAGATGATGAGGGGCGTGCGGGCCTCGTCGATCAGGATCGAATCCACCTCGTCCACGATGGCGTACTGGTGGGTCCGCTGGACGCGCTGCTCCAGCGAGAAGACCATGTTGTCGCGCAGGTAGTCGAACCCGAACTCGTTGTTCGTGCCGTAGGTGATGTCGCACAGGTAGGCGGCGCGGCGCTCGATCGTCCCGGGCTCGGTGTCGTCGATGCAACCCACCGTCAGCCCCAGCCAGGTCAGGACGTGCCCCATCCACTGCGAGTCGCGGCGGGCGAGGTAGTTGTTGACGGTGACGAGGTGGGCGCCGTTGCCCGGGAGCGCGTTGAGGTAGAGGGGGAGCACCGCCACCAGGGTCTTCCCTTCCCCGGTCGCCATTTCCGCGATCTTCCCCTGGTGCAGGGCGATGCCGCCGATCAGTTGGACGTCGTACGGCACCATGTCCCACTTCAGCTCGCGCCCGGTGACGGTCACCGTCGTGCCGACGAGACGGCGGCACGCCTCGCGCACCGTGGCGAACGCCTCGGGGAGCAGCTCCTCGAGGATCTGCGCCGTCTCGGCGCCCAGCTCCCGCTCGCGGCCCAGCAGCCGGCGGTCGATGTCGTCCCGCTCGTCGGGGTCCGCGCAGTCGTGCTTCGCCTGCTTGAGCGCCTCGACGTCCTTGCGCAGCGCGCCGACCCGCTCGGCGATGCGCTCGCGGAACCGGGCGGTCTGCCCGCGCAGCTGCTCCTCGGACATGCCCTTCAGCGTCTCCTCGTGCCGGTGGATCGCGTCGATGATCGGCCGGAGGTGCTTCAGCTCCCGCGCGAAGCGGGACCCGAGGATCTTCGTGACCAGCGTGGGCAGCGGCATTACCGGTACAGCCCTTTCCGCTCGATGTACTCGGCCACCGCGTCGGGGACGAGGTAGCGGATGCTCTTGCCCGCGAGACAGCGGGCGCGGATGTCGCTCGCCGAAATCTCGACCGACGGCGTCGCCACGACGTGGCGGACCAGCGCGGAGCGGACCTCCGGCGCGCCGGGGCGCGTGAGGACCGCCACCTCGGCGAGCCGCGCGACCTCATCGGCGGAGCGCCACTTCGGGAGGTCGGCGGCGGCGTCGGCACCGAGCAGCAGCACGAACCGCTCGCCGGGACTGCGCTCGCGCAGCGCGCGCAGCGTGTCCACCGTGTACGACGGGGCCGGGCGCTCCAGCTCGAGCGTCTCGACCGCGAACCGCGGATCGCCGGCGACCGCCAGCTCCAGCATCGCCCGGCGGTGCTCCGGCGCGGCCACCGGGCCCTGGCGCTTCAGCGGCTGGCGCGTGCAGGGCACCAGCAGCACCCGCGCGAGTCCCAGCGCCTCGGCGGCGCGCTCGGCCGCGATCAGATGGCCGTGGTGGACGGGATCGAAGCTACCGCCCAGCAGTCCCGTGGTCACAGTAGCGCTTGGCATCCGCGAGCTGCGGGTAGAACTGCCGCAGCGCGTTGCAGAACGCCGTCTCCTGGTCGGTGTAGCCGATCGCGTGATAGGAGCGGACGATGTAGATGTAGGCCGCCGGCACGAGCGAGGTCGAGGAGTAATTCGCGATCAGGTCCTTGAAGTAGAGGATCGCGGAGTCGAATGCCTGGCGCCGGAAGTAGAAGATCCCGACGTCCATCTCCTTCGCCGCGAACTTCTCGTTGAGCGCGCGCAGCCGCGCCGCCGCCACCCGGGTGGCGGACGCGTCCGGGAACCGGCCGGCCAGCTCCTGGTACGTGGCCAACGCCGTCTGCCCGTTGGAGGGATCCAGATCCGGCTTCTCCCACAGCTTCGCGTACGAGTCGCCGACCCGCAGCAGCGCGTCCGGGGCGAGGCGGTGATTGGGGTTCTCGTCGGCGACCCGGCGGAACTCCTGGGCCGCGGTGACGTAGTCGCCCTGGCCGAAGTACGACTCGGCGAGGAAGAACCGCGCCAGCGGGTACAGGGTGTCGCGCGCCCCGACGCTGAACGCGATCGCCTGGAAGCCCTTCTGCGACTTGTCGTAGTGCCCGCTGCGGAACTGCCGCAGCGAGGCCCGATAGAGGTCCTCGGGCACGGGGTACGACCGCGGGTCGAACGAGTGACAGCCCGCGAGGCAGAGCGCGAGAACCGGCAGCATGCCCACGGCGCCCCTGGTAACCCGGATCATGGCGTCGGTGTTCCCTTCCCCAGCAGCCGGTTGAGTTGGTCGTTCGCGCGCGCCGCGATCGGGTCGCCCTCGGCGGCCCCCGACATCGCGCGGCGATAGGCGTCCTGCGCCACCGCCGTGTCTCCCTCCGCCCAGCGGGTGTCGCCGATCAGCAGCCAGGCGAGGCGCACGACGCTGTCGGGCTGGCCGATCGAGACCGCCTTCTGGAAGCGCGCCTCGGCGTCCTGCAGCGAGCCCGCGCTCAGCGAGACTTTGCCGTCCTCGACCGCGCAGCCGGCGAGGCCGCCGCGGGCGGCCTGGACGAGGGGCGGCACCTGGCGGCTGCGGAGCAGCACGGCCTGGTAGGTGCGCGTGGCGGCGTCGCACCGGCCCATGTGCGCGTTGAGGTCGGCGTACCCGATGAGGAACGAATCCGCGCCGGCGGCCGTGGAGGCCGCGGCGGCGGCCTCGAGCAGCACGTCCATCGCCTCCGGGCGGCGGACGTAGGCGGTCCCGGCGCCGAGGGTCACCGCGAGGACGCCCACCGGCCGCTGCGGCGCGATGTCGCGCAACGCGATCAGGGCGTCCGAGAGGGCCGACATGTCCCGCGCGCCGATCGCGAGGCGCGCCGCCCGGGTGAGTCCGTCCGCCGCCTCGTCCACCGACCCCGGCTCCGCCCGCGCCAGGTCGTGATACGCCGTGACCGCGTCGCTCAGCGCGCCCGCCTGCAGCGCGGCGGCGGCGAACTTGGCCCGGAGCTGGGCGTCGGGCGCGCGCTGGTGCATGGCGAGCCGGTACTCCGCCAGGGCGTCCACGAAGGCGCGCTCGGCGTAACGGCGGTCGCCGAGCCGCGCATGGTCCGCGACCGGCGAGCAGCCGGCCAGCGCGGCCAGGAGCAGCGCTGCGCGGGAGGTCGGCGACCAGCTCACCGCCGCGCGCTCTCCTTGATCGACACCCGGTCCAGCAGCGCCAGGTACGCCGTGACCCGCGGCTCGTCGGGGCGTTCGCCCCGGCACTGCTGCCACGCGGCCCGCGCCACGGCCGTGTCGCCCTGGAGGTAGCACGCCATCCCGAACGCCGCCCGCGCGTCGAAGAAGGTCGGGCGCTCCTCGAGGATCGCCTCCAGCTCGCGGCGGGCCGTCGCCACGTCCCCCGCCTCCAGGCGGAGCCGGGCGAGCCGGTAGCGGAGGTCCAGGAACTCGGGGCGGAGCTGCGCGGCCTTCGCGTACTGCTCGATGGCCTCGCGGAGGCCGCCCCCCTCCACGTACGCCTCGGCGAGCTGGGCGTGCAGGTTCGCCAGGCGCGACGCCACCGGGGCCGCGAAGCCGGTGTGGTCCACCGCGCCGAGTCCCTGCGCGGCGGCGAACGCCGCCACGGCGTCGTCGTAGCGGCCCAGCTCGTTCAGCGTCACCGCGCGGTTGAGCAGCGCGTCCACGTACCGCGGGTTCAGGGCGAGCGCGCGATCGTACTCGCTCAGGGCCTCGGACGGCTGGCCGATCATCGAGTAGGCCAGCCCCAGCAGGTGATGCGCGTCCGCGAACGCGCGCCCGGAAGCCGTGACCTCGCGCAGGAGATGGACTGCGCCGTACGGGTCCCCCGCCTCGATCCGCTCCTTGGCACGCTCCACGATCCGGTCAGGCTGGATGTCCATGGGCCTCCTCGTACCAGCGCACGAAGCGCGGGATGCCGTCCTCGACTGCGGTGCTCGGCCGGTAGCCCAGCAGGCGGCCGGCCTTCCGCACGTCCGCACAGGTGCGGCGCACGTCGCCCGGCTGCTCCGGCAGGCGCTCGAGCCGCGGCTCCTTCCCCACCGCCCGCCCGATCAGCGCCACCAGCGCGTCGAGACGGGTGGTGCGCGACTCGCCCAGGTTGACGATCTCCAGCGCGCTCCCGGGCGCCGCGGTGGCACTCGCCTCCACGCCGGATCGAGCGGGCGGCGCATCGGCAGTGTCGCGCCCGATCGGGCGCCAGTCCGGCGCCGTCCAGTCCACGGCGGCCAGCACGCCCTTCACAATATCGTCTATGTAGGTGTAGTCCCGCTCGCTCGACCCGTCGCCGTAGAACGGCAACGGCCGCCCCTCCGCGACCAGACGCGTGAACTTGTGGATGGCCAGGTCGGGGCGCTGGCGCGGCCCGTACACCGTGAAGAACCGCAGCGCCATGATCCGCAGGCCGTAGAGCTGCGCGAACGTGGCGCACAGCAGCTCCCCGGCGCGCTTGGTCGCCGCGTAGGGTGAGATCGGCATGAGGGCCGGCCAGTCCTCGTTGAACGGCACGGGCGCCGTGTCGCCATAGACGGAGGACGAGCTGCCGAACACGAACCGCCGCGCCCCGGCGCGGCGCGCCGCCTCCAGCAGGACGGCGGTGCCCTCGATGTTGACCGACGCGTACAGCGCAGGGTCCTCCAGGGAGGGCCGCACGCCGGCGCGCGCCGCGAGGTGCACCACCGCCGTGTCGGCCGTCATGAGGTCCGCCACCAGCTTCGCGTCGCGGATGTCCCCTTCCACCAGCCGGAAGCGGGGGCCGCGCCGGAGGGCGGCGACGTTGGCTTCCTTGACGGCCCGCGCGTAGAACGTGTCGAAGTTGTCGAGGCCGACCACCTCGTCGCCCCGCGAGACCAGCCACTCGGCCACGTGGGAACCGATGAACCCGGCGGCGCCGGTCAGGAGCACCCTGGTCATGCGAGCTTTTTCCGGAAGTGCGCGATCGTCGCCGCGAGCCCGCGCTCCAGCTCCACCTTCGGCTGCCAGCCCAGGGTGGTGCGCGCGCGCGTGATATCCGGCTGCCGGACCTTGGGGTCGTCCTGCGGGAGCGGCTCGTGCACGATGGGCGAGGACGATCCGGTGAGCTGCAGCACCAGCTTCGCCAGCTGGAGCACCGTGAACTCGTTCGGATTGCCGATGTTGGTCGGCTCGCTCGTCCCGCGCTCGAACAGTCGCGCGATGCCGTCCACCAGGTCGTCCGCGTACGTGAAGGACCGCGTCTGGTCTCCGTCGCCGTACACCGTGAGCGGCTGGCCCTTGAGCGCCTGGACGATGAAGTTGCTTACCACACGCCCGTCGTGGACTCTCATTCGCGGCCCATAGGTGTTGAAGATCCGGACGATGCGGGTGTTCAGCCGGTGGTAGCGGTGGTACGCCATCGTCAGGGCCTCGGCGAACCGCTTCGCCTCGTCGTACACGCCGCGCGGCCCCACGGGATTGACGTTGCCCCAGTAGCTCTCCGGCTGGGGATGCACCAGCGGATCGCCGTACACCTCGGACGTGGACGCGAGGAGGAACCGCGCCCCCTTCGCCTTGGCCACCCCCAGCGCCTTGTGCGTGCCCAGCGAGCCGACCTTGAGCGTCTGGATGGGCAGCTCGAGGTAGTCGCGCGGGCTGGCCGGCGACGCGAAATGGAGCACACCGTCCAGCGGGCCCTCGACGTAGATGAAGTTGGTGACGTTGTGCTCGAAGAACGCGAACCGCTGGTTCCCCGTCAGGTGCGCGATGTTGTCGGGGCTGCCGGTGACGAAGTTGTCCATCCCGACGACCTCGTGGCCGTCGGCGAGGAAGCGGTCCGCGAGGTGCGAGCCGAGGAAGCCCGCGACGCCGGTGATCAAGACGCGCATCAGGGCCGCCCGATCGAAGCGTACGTGAAGCCGTGCTCGCGCATGCGGGCCGGCTCATAGAGGTTGCGGGCGTCCACCACCACCGGCCGCTTCATGACCCGCTTCGCCAGGTCGTAGTCGAGCACCCGGTACTCCTGCCACTCGGTCAGGACCAGGAGCGCGTCGGCGCCGTTGAGCGCGTCGTAGCGGTGCTCGACGAAGGCCACGCGCGCGCCGAAGTGGCGCCGCGCCTCGGCCATCGCCTTCGGGTCGTGTACCTGGAGGCGCGCGCCGGTGGCCAGCAGCTCCTCGACCACCACCAACGCCGCCGCCTCGCGCATGTCGTCCGTCTGCGCCTTGAAGGCGAGGCCCCAGATCGCCACCGTCTTGCCCTGGAGCGCGCCGAGGGCGCGCCGGAGCTTCTCG
>Ga0335070_10009010_pt1 | contig 11720 bp, 8 predicted proteins | sample Lox_Sample_13_FD_206722 | JGI IMG/M metagenome (GOLD analysis project Ga0335070, IMG submission 206722) | Soil microbial communities from Loxahatchee National Wildlife Refuge, Florida, United States - Lox_Sample_1.3 | ecosystem: Environmental > Terrestrial > Soil > Wetlands | place: USA: Florida...
AGACAGGGCCGTCGCGACTATCGGAATGAACAACCATCCTTGGCGCGAGGGCGGCTGCAGCGCTATCGGTCCGGTTATGCGGCTATAGGCAGCCTATGATCAGAGTCATATCGTCGGCCTGCCTACCGTGGCTGAAAAGCTGCACGTCGCTGACAATGGTGTCCAGGATTTCGCCGGCGGATTGCTGATGATGCGTCCGAGTCGTCGCGATCAAACGTTCTTCGCCGTATTCTTCCTCTTCGTTGGGTCCCGCTTCAGAAATCCCGTCGGTATAAATCACCAGGACGTCGCCAAATGCGAGCTGGCATTCCGCGACGGTGCACTCCCATTGCTCGAACAATCCCAGCACGGTCGCCGTGGCCGCGAGCCGCTCAACACTCCCATTGGCCCGCAAGAGGATTGGAGGATTATGCCCGCAATTCACATAACGCAGGCGCCGGGTCGCATCGTCGTAAATTGCGAAAAACATCGTCGCATAGTGGCTGGTTTCAGTGTTCCTGTAGAAGAGCTGATTGACAGAGCGCAACAGGCGGGGCACATCCTCCAGCGCCAGCGCGTATTGCCCGCGCAGATTGGCCTGCAAATTCGCCATGAGCAGCGCCGCCGACATTCCCTTTCCCGAAATGTCGGCCAGGACCAGGCCGAGACGGCCCGAACCGAAGTCGAGAAAGTCGTAGTAGTCACCTCCGACCGCGCGCGTCTGAATGCATTTACCGGAACACTCCAGCGTCTTCAGCGAGGGCGCCTGCTGTGGCAGCAGCCGGCTCTGCACCTGGCGTGCGATTTGCATTTCCTGCTCGGTGCGGCGCTCCGCTTCCATCTGCTCCGCCATCTTTTCCGCGAGCGTGATGCTGCGCATGGCAATTCCCGCCTGACTGGCAACCGATGCCAGCAGGCGTTTGTCACCGGCGGAGTACGGTTCTTCCGAAAGCCTGGGACCGAGCACCGCCACACCTTCGAGCGTTCCTTCGCCAGAGCCGCGAATCGGGACCAGGCACTCCGGTTCGAGCGGAGCTAGTGGCGTGCCTCGCATCTCCTCGGAGATCACCTCCACTGGCCCATCCCGCTCTGCCACTTCGGCGATTCCGGCCCCCGCGCTGGAAAGGGTCACGGCTTCCGGTGGTGGGTTGCCCGCGTACGCGAACAACTGCCCATTGTTGGCCCGGAGGTAGACGAACACTGAACGCGGATGCAGCGCACCCGAGATGTTCTGCTGAAGAAGCAACGCCAGCCCTTCGCGGCTGCTGGTGTTGAGGGTCTTTGCGGCAAGGTCCTCCAGGATTTGCTGCGCGTCATAAGAGCTGCGGAAAAAGGCGCGGTCCAGCCGCGTCCGAACGCGTCGATGGACTTGGGTTGCGCTCGAGATCACCAGCACGCCAAACGTCGCACCAATGGGAATGGCGGCCTTCGAGCCGGCCGAGAAATAGCGCGTGAACGCCTGCCCGAACCACAACGTCAGGCCTACGGAAAGAACGAGGATGAGGATCAGAAAGCCGCGTTGCACCAGGAAGTAGCGAGCGCTGCGCTTGAGCAGGACGGGAATGTCCATGACCCGATGCTTCACCACCGCGTAGGCGAAGGAGACAGGAAACAGGAACAGCAGAATGACCTTGGCGAAATTCATCCAAAAGGAAATTTGCGCATAGAAAACTTCCTGCGCCAGCGCAATGACTACAGCGGGCGTGACGCCGACCACGGTGCCCCAGAAAATCACTTTGATCTTGCGCACGTCATCCCTGCTTGAGGCGCTGATCCTGTTGCACAACAGGGAAAAGAGCCCGAGAAAAACCGACCCATAGACGACGATTCTTCGAGCATCCTGGGCGATGCTATCGGATACCACCGCTAAGACAAAGGGTAATGCTCTGGAGTAGCCGTTCCGGTAACCTCCAAGACCCAAACACAGGCAGGCCAGCAGCAGCGCCCACTTCAGCCAGGGAACCTTGCGGTCAATCGGGGAGCGCGTGGGAAAGACCGCGAAAAAGAAGTAGAACAGTCCAGTGAGAACACTGCCCAGCAGAGTCCGATAGGCGAGCAGGAAGGAGCGGAGATTGGGTGGCGCGGCGGCAAATTCGGCTGGCATGTCCCCGGCCGTAATGAAGGTCGCGAACAGCAGCGCCAGCAGCCATGCATTGCGGTCTTCCACCCTTAGAAACAAAACAGCCAGTCCCACGATCAGGAATAGCAGCGGGTACAACTCAAGGATCTGAACCGCTATGGTTCGGGCGATGCCTCCGGTGTCGCCCGCGCCTTGCCTGGCTCGAAACCGGGGCGTGATAACGAGCGGTTGTGATTGTCCCGGCCTCCGCAGGGTAAGTGTTACTGTGTCTCCCGGGTGTGAGCTCAGCCAGGTGCGTCGCATCAATTCGTTCCATGCCGATGCCGAATCTGCGGTGCTTCCATTAATGGCCACGATGCGGTCGTTGGCTTTGAGCCCCGAATTCTCCGCGGGGCTGTTTGGGTGTACGTTCTGAATTTCAATTCCAGAGGAGGAGTACGATTCGTCGAACCCCACTTCGACCTGCGGCAGCGGCGACGGGCGGCGAATGTAGTACATCCAAGCTGCGCTGTAGAAAATGGTCAAGGCGGCGAAGACTGTGCCGAGGGCCAATAACCAGGGCCGCTGCTTACGACTTTGCATCGGGGCTATCGCCATGTGATCAGGGGTATCTGACCCGCTTTGGCAGTAGTGTAGTCCATCCTGCGGCTTGGGCTGGTGCGTCCTTATTCGACAACCGTTCTGGAGACGATTTCGGACGAGCACCGAATGTTAAAGGAATGTTAACGCCACAACTTAAACGGCAACCCTTTCCTTGTACCGAAGCAGCCGAAAGGCTCTACAATGTTGCGTTATGTACTGAGGTTTTATGAATGTGACCCGGATGTTGTCCGGACGGTCTTCTCTTCAATGCCGCTTTACATTCTGTTCGGCGCTGCTCATTTTTCTTTTGCTTCTTCTTCTGCCTGGCTGTAAGTCAAAAACATCATCCGAGACCGAAGCCAGTTCATTCTCCGGCGACAAACTGGAACTGACCTTCACCTACGGCTCGGAAAAGGAAAAATGGATCAACGAGGTCACCGCGGAATTTAATCGAGCCGATCACCGGACAAGCAGCGGGAAACGAATCTATGTCCGTGCGATTCCCATGGGGTCTGGCGAGGCGATCGATGAGGTCATGGAAGGACGCCGTCAGCCCCATCTCATCAGCCCTGCATCTGCGGCATTCATCAAGTTGGGAAATGCGCAGTCACAAAGCAAATACGGCAAAGATCTGATTGCCTCGACTGACAACCTGGTTCTCTCGCCGGTGGTCATCGCCATGTGGAAGCCGATGGCGGAAGCTTTGGGCTGGGGCAAGAAGCCGATTGGCTGGTCCGACATCCTGGCCCTGGCTCGCAACCAGAAAGGTTGGGAGGCTTACGGATATCCGCAATGGGGCCGATTCAAATTCGGACACACCCACCCGCAATTCAGCAACAGCGGACTGATCTCTTTGTTTGCTGAGATCTACGCAGGTTCGGGAAAGACGGCGGGGCTGACCGTGGCGGATGTGAACAAACCACGCACTGCCGACTTCCTGTCAGGAATTGAAAAGTCCGTCGTGCACTACGGCAGTTCCACCGGTTTCTTCGGGCGTCAGATGTTTTCGACCGGCCCGCAATACCTTTCGGCGGCCGTGCTTTACGAGAACATGGTCACCGAATCCTATTCCCAGGGCAACCTGCCCTTTCCGGTCGTGGCGATTTATCCAAAAGAAGGCACCTTTTGGAGCGACCATCCGATTGGCATTGTGGAACGGGACTGGGTAACACCCGAACATCGCGAGGCTGCCAAGACGTACATCCAGTATCTGCTGCAAAGGCCACAGCAGGAGAAAGCCATCGCTTACGGCTTCCGGCCGGGCGCGGTCGATGTGCCTTTGGCGTCGCCCATTGACGAAGCGCACGGCGTCGACCCCAAAGAACCGAAGACCACGCTGGAAGTGCCCTCCGTGCCGGTGATGGACGCCATCCTTAATCTTTGGCAGCAGAAGAAGAAGGCCGCGAGCGTCGTGCTCGTGATGGATACCTCGGGCAGCATGAACGACAACCACAAAATCCAGAACGCGAGGGAGGGCGCGAAGCAGCTTGTGAACCTGCTTTCTGAAGGCGACCGCCTTTCCCTGCTTCCGTTCAATAACAAGATTACCTGGGCGAGCCAGAACCTCCTGATAAAGACCGGACGGGGCGAGTTGTCAAATACCATCGACTCACTCTTTGCTCAAGGAGGTACTGCTCTCTACGATTCGATCGATACTGCTTATCAGTATTTGCTCGCGCAGAACCATGAACAAGAAGCGGACAGTATCCTGTCGATCGTGGTGCTGACGGACGGGGAAGACACGGAAAGCAAAATGCACCTCAACGACTTGATGGATCGGATCCACTTCGACGGTGAGACCCATACGATCCATGTCTTCACCATCGCCTACGGGAAGGATGCCCGGAAGGACATTCTCGGCCAAATCGCCGATACAACTCAGGCTAAGTCTTACGAAGGTACTCCCGAAAATATTGTTGGTGTCTTCAAGGACATTTCAACCTTTTTCTAAACGAAACGATAACGCATGGCAAATCTCACCACTTCGAGCGATGGTCCCAAGCTCACTCCCCTGGGAAGAGTTTTTATCTTCCTGTTCATCATCGCCTGCGTTGCCGGCGCTTATTACTTGTTCGTCGGCAAGAAGTCATTAGAGGCCACGAAGAACGCTGCGACGTCGTTGTTGGGAGGCGGGCCACCGGTGGAAATCGGCGTCGCCTACGGCACCGAGAAACAACGCTGGCTCGAGTGGGCAGTCTCGGAATTTGCGAAGACATCCGATGGCAAGCACATCAAGGTCAATCTGATTCCGATGGGGTCGCTCGAAGGCGCTCATGCCATACTGTCCGGCGACCAGCGCATCAACGTGTGGTCACCCGCCAGTGCCGCCTACAAAGACATCTTCGTGCAGGAGTGGCAGGTCAAATACAACGGCAATCCCGTCGTGCGGGAAGAACCCATCGCGCTCACGCCCATGGTGTTCGTCGTTTGGGACGAGCGTTACCAAGCCTTCATCCAGAAGTACAAGACGATGTCGCTCGAGACTGTGAACCAGGCGCTGCAGGCCAAGGGTGGATGGGACGAGATCGCTCATCATCCTGAGTGGGGTCTGTTCAAATTTGGTCACACTCACCCTAACCAATCGAATTCAGGTCTGATGACGATTGTTCTCGCCGCCTATTCCTATCACCACAAGACCAGAGACCTCACGCTCAAGGACGTGCTCGACGTCGGCTTTCAAAAGTGGCTGGAAGAACTCGAACGCGGCGCCAGCGGGATGTCGAACAGCACGGGCAATATGATGCGCGAGATGGTTCTGAAAGGGCCTTCCTCCTACGACGTGCTTTACGTGTACGAAAGCGTCGCGATCGACTACCTGAAGAATGCGGAAGGCCGCTGGGGACAACTCCGGGTGGTGTACCCCGAATACAATGCCTGGAACGAGAATCCCTACTACATCATCAATGCTTCGTGGAGCAGTTCCGATCAGCGGAAGGCTGCAGACTCGTTCCTGAACTTTCTGCTGACCGAGCCGATCCAGAAAGAATCGCTGAAGCACGGCTTCCGCCCGGCGAACCCGAATGTGCCGGTAAGGTTTGCCGATAGCCCGTTCGAACTCTATGCGGGAAATGGCATCCAGGTGGACTTGCAGAAGATCTGCGAACCGCCCAAGGCCGAAGTGGTCAACAATCTTCTGGCCAGCTGGCAGCGTACGCAGGGGAACCGGTAGGGAGTAAGCTGTAGAGAATCAGCTGTCACCGTAAAGGGGGCGCGCATTCCGATGTTTCAACGACTTTCGAATCTCATTCGCGGTTTCTTCAGCCTCTTCATTTCCGGACTTGAGCGCCAAAACCCGGAAGCCCTGTTGGAAGTAGAGCAGGAGAATTTGCGCAAACAGATTGGTCAGTACAACCAGGGACTGGCATCTCATGCCGGCCTGTGCGAGAGGCTGATCTCCCAGGTGAAACAACTGGAGACCGAGCAGCGCGATCTGCGCGCCAAAGCGACGGCTAACCTGAGGGCGGGCAATCGCGACAGCGCCGCGCAATACGCCCTTCGCCTGCAGACCGTGGAGCGTGAACTGGAAGAGAACCGAACCCAAATGGAGCAGGCGGAGAAGACTTATAGGGACTTGGTCAAGGCGAGGGATGTCGCTATCACGGCCGCGCGCAATAAAATCGAGTCCCTCAAGTCGGGCATCACCGACTTGAAGATGAAACGCGCTATGGCTGAGCTGACGGAAATGGCGTCCGGCATGATCACCAATATTGGTAGTTCCGGAGAGACTCTTGACCGGCTCCACAATATTGTAGAAGAGGAGCGGTCGAAGGCAGCCGGTCGAGTGCGGGTTGCCCGTGATACGCTCGACACCTCGGGAGTGATGGTCAAAGAAGCCGAGCAAAAGGCTTTGGCAGATCAAGCCCTGGCTGACTTTGCCGCCAAAGAAGGCATTGCTCTCGAAATTTCGGCTTCGGCCGACCCGCAAGCGGCATCACCGGCGACCCCTGCCAAGTCGATGGGGCCCGCGGGCATGGAGAAGGCCTAAGGCGAATGTCCGGTCGCGGCGGATTCTAGCGTGTGGCGCTATCTCAAGTCCGCGTTTCTTGTCAGCATCGACGTGCCGAGCCTTGGCCGCATTCCGGTCAACGCTCTGGGCGTTGCTGCGTTTGCCATCCTGGGCTTCGCCCAGCCCGCATTCTGGCTCCTCGGATTAGCCATCGAGGCCGCTGTCGTTCCCTCGTTGGCCTTCAGTCCCCGGTTTCAAAAAATTGTAGAAGCTCAGTCCTTGGAACTCTCCCAAGGCGATGCTGAACAGAAACGTCGGGCTCTGGTAAAGCTTCTCGAGACCGGGGCGCAGCAGCGTCTCTGGGGCTTGGCAAAGAAGTGCAATCAGGTGCTCGATGTCTATCGCAGTCAGCAAGCCGAAGACTTCATCATCGACAGCAACGATCAGGCATTGAAGAACCTCGAATGGGTCTACCTGAAGCTCCTGGTCGCGCGCCATCATCTCCTCAGCCCTTCCAGTGAAACCGAACAAAGTCTGGACAAGAAAATCGAGGAGCTTGAGAAGGATCTTCAAGACGGGGAAGAATCTGAGTCTTTGTGGCAATCGAAAACCGCCACTCTGAACATCCTGAAGAAACGGTTGGCCACGATGCGCAAGAAACAGCAAACGCTCGAGGAGATCGAAAGCGATCTGACGCGGATCGATAATCAGGTCGATCTGATTCTTGAGAATGCCACCGTGCAAGGAAAGCCGCAGACCATCTCTGCGGATATCGAACTGGCCAGCGATCTTCTCGGAGGCTCGGTCTTCGGCGAGGATGAATCGGTCATCAGCCATCTTGAGCAGACTTACGGACAGCAGAAAATCAAACCGCAGAAGGAGACGGCCTAATGGCCACGTCCGAGACTGCAGCCACCAATCAAGTCCAATTGCCAAAACTGCCACAATGGGCACTCGACGCGATTCAGATCTATGAGAGCAATGCTGCCAACCAGTTCATCGTCTACGGCAATGTGAGCGATCAGATGTTGGTTCCTTCTCCCACCGCCCACCTGGGAGGCTTGAGTGACTTTCTCCTGCAGGTCCTGCTGCCCCGCTTCGACGTTGTGCTGAGCTACGACATCGGCAATGGCATCCGGGTCGAAAAGGGCGGTGAGATCTTCTCTCACTGGCCACAGATCAAGGAGGATCCGAACCTACCCAAGGCGCCCCGGTCTGCGGTTGAAATGCTGACTCATTACTTCCGCTACACCGCAAACCTGGCTCGCCTGAATCGAGAGCGCGTGCAGGTCGGCTGCATTATTAAGAGTGCGAATCTACTGGCGCCTGCCGTGCAGGGCGGCTTTGACTACGATCTGAATGCTCTCGCCAGCCTCGTTCGCGATTGGTCAAGCGAGAACCTTCTGGCCGGGCACTCTCTTGCGACATTTCTTCTCACCGAAAATCTCAACGACCTTCATCCTTTGATCGTGAACAATGCTCGCGCCGCCCGCATTAAGATTGCCCTGCCTTCTTCCGAAGAGTTGGCGCAAGCTTTCGAATTCCTGAAACCGACTTATTCTTGTGCACTGCGAACATTCTCCGGCCAACTAACGAACGTCGCTCAGCAGCTTGCCGGGTCGACTCTCGGAGCCATTGAGACCCTGCTCAAGACCCGCGAGCATTCCCGGCAATGTCTGGAGCCCAACGATCTCATTAAGCTCAAGAAACAACTGGTTGAGAACGATTGCAACGGGCTTATCGAGTTCATCGAATCGGGACGCACCCTCGACGACATCCACGGACAGGAGAAGGTCAAAGCTTGGCTCCGTCAGGACATCGCGCTCTGGCAGCAAAGCGATCTCGCCGCCATGCCCAAGGGCTATTTGCTGTGCGGCCCGGTGGGCACGGGCAAGACGTTCATGGTGGAATGCCTGGCTGGCGAAGCCCGCGTGCCTGTGGTGAAACTCAAGAATTTTCGCGACAAGTGGGTGGGTTCGACAGAAGGCAATCTCGAGCGAATCTTCCGATTGTTGCAGGCGCTTGGGCGTTGTTACGTTTTCGTCGACGAGGCGGACCAGGCCATTGGCCGCCGCGATTCGTCGAGTGGCGATTCTGGAATCTCGGGCCGCATCTATTCCATGCTTGCCGAGGAAATGGGCAGCAGTACGAGCCGGGGAAAGCTGATCTGGATCCTGGCTTCGAGCCGTCCCGACTTGATTGAGGTCGACCTGAAACGGCCTGGCAGAATCGATGTCAAGATCCCGTTGTTCCCCACAACGACGGCTCGCGAAAGCTTCGATCTTATCCGCATGCTTTGCCAAAAACGTGGCGTCACCATCCAGGACTCGGAGTTCCCAAACCTGGAACCGCAGATACCGTTACTGCTTACGCCCGGAGCAGCAGAGACACTCGCGGTGAAGATCTATCGCTTGGTGCGCACTTCCGGATCGCCCCCTGCTGATGTCTTGCGCTCTTGTATGACGGACTACCAAAATCCAGTGCCTCTGGAGACCCTTGAGTTCCAGATTCGCCTGGCGGTATCGGAAGCCAGCGATTTGGAATTTGTCCCGCCCGATTTCCGCACCGCGCGCACAACGTCAACCGCTCCACTGCAAAATCAGCGTTCCTAACAACGATGGCACGTTCTTCTTCGCGTGTGGTCCTACGTTTCCTGAACACGAGAAAATCCCACGCCTGAAGGCCGGTTTGTTAGAAGGTGAAAAGCAGCGAGGCCGACTGCAATGATACTGAAGCTGATCGCAAACTCGTGCCAGGTCGGCAGGTGCGGGGATTGGCCCCCTACTTCCAGAGAAGTGATGAATGTATTGAGCCGATTGCAGAGAAATCCCGCCAGAATCATTGCCCCGCAATAGTACACGACTGCGGGGTTTGGCAGATGCTGAGATGCCAACACCAGCATCGGTACGACAAACAGTGCCGTCTCGATTGCCAGCAGCGAACTCACGCGATCTGCGTGGAGCAACGGCAGCTGACCTCTTTCAAGCAAGTCGGCCAGTCGAGCTTGGATGTAAAGGAAAAGAAGGGTCGCGAGTGTCCTTCTGACGCCCTCCAAAAGCTTGAGGTTCGGCGGATTTGGTGATGATCGTTGCGCGTGCAGATAGGCCATGATTCCGGCGGCTAAGGCCGTACACGTCCCTGACATGAAAAACAAGAATGCCAGCCAAGGGCTCGCCCAAAACCTTGACGCGTTGGTGGATAGCCGCAGGGCATTGGCAACAATCGATTGGTACAGCAATGAGATGCCAACGCTCAAACACAGAAGCGGAGTGCGGATGAAGGCGAGCACATCGGCAAATGCCTTCCATCTCCGCGGCAGGTATACGTCGGGGGCAAACTCTGCGAGCACTGACAAGCCGAACAAGACGAATGCGAAATTGATTGCGAATGTCGCGCCAGTCGCCGTCCAGTTCGAATTCCCGGCGCAGATTCGTTTCAAGACCGTCTGATCTGCCACGAAACCAAGGCATGCAACTAAGTATCCCAGGAAGGCGCTGACCACACCAGCGCGCAGCAATGACTGCGCACTCTCAATGCGCAGAACCCGAATCGTTACTGCCACTGCAAACCCGCCTGCAGCGAGCGCTATTCCGCAGACCACATTCAACGCAGCGGGCAGACTCCATGGCAAATCTAGCTCAGGATCAGGAGAGGAGAGCACCGTATGCAAACGCTCGTAAGCCGCATACACACCCGCGACCATAACAAGCAAGAAGCAAAGGGCCCATATACGTCGTGTTAGTGTCGGAAGGATTTTTCCCATCAGGCCCTCCCGCAGATGTGGCTGTTTTGCTCACCTGCTTCAACCAGGTTGGAGTTCTGCCGGTATGCGCATCATCTTCTTAACCGTGCGCACCAGCTTGGGTATCGCTGAGCGCACGGCGAGACACATTGTTGTGCCAAAAGTCAGACAATCCTCTGCCTCAACCGCCAATATGACCACATCTTCGGCGACGGGGAGATGGAGTTGCCTTGCCACAGCCAGAACTTCAGACAGACCCACGTAGTGAGGCGATGCCCCCGGGGCAGTCTGCAATTCTCGATCGTGAAACTGGAGAATCGTCCCGGCTGGAACCTTCCCAGTCTGGATTGTGTCGATTACAACCAACTTGCGGGTGTCCAGAACATGTTCCAGCAGATGTAAGCCGCTCTCGGGCGTACTGACGACTTCTGCATCATTCGATGCGAACTGCTGAAGTCGGCGCGCGACCTCGTGACCGAGAGCATCATCGGCCAGAGAATCATTGCCGAGACATAAGACGCGCAGGAGGACGCTTCTCTTGGTCGGAGATGATCGCGGACTCGAACGTGGCCTATTCACGACGCACTCTTCCCGCAAAATCCCGCTGCAAAGTGGTCAGGATGATGCCGGACCGGTCTCGAACGCGCAGTAACAGCGGCATGCTGCCAGGCAAAGAATGGGTGGCGCAGCCATTGCATGGATCATAAGCACGAAATGCCATTTCAATTCTGTTGAGCACTCCTTCCGGAACGTCGCCATTGTGGATAAGTCCTTTCGCCGCCTTCTCGACGCTCATGGCAATGCGCGCGGCGTTGTTTTGCGTGGCAACGATCAGGTTGGCCTTGGTTACGAGACCGTTTTCATCGGCCTGATAATGATGGATCAGCGTTCCTCTTGGTGCCTCCACAACGCCCACGCCTTCGCTCGGCTTCTCCGTGGGCAAGTTCCGGACGTGCTCATCTGTAAGCACCGGATCGGCGGCGATCTGTTGCATGCGCTCCGCGGCGTAGAGTAACTCAATCAAACGCGCCCAATGGTTTGCCAGCGTGTGGTGAACGGGTTTGCCCCCTAGAGTCAAAAACATTTTGCCGTAAGCGTCATGTGCAAGAGGCGTCGCCATGCCATCACTGGCGTTCAATCGCGCCAATGGGGCCACACAATAGATCCCGCTTTCTACTCCTTCAGTGAACCCCTTCCAGCCAATTGGCTTCAGGTAACAGAATTTGACGTAGCTCCAGGGCTCCACATGCTCGGCTACATTCTCTAGGTAGTCGCGGGCAGGAAATTTCTTCCACTCATCGCCCGCGGGTGTAATAACACGAATCGCGCCGTCATAAAAGGCGACGCGATTCTGGTGATCCACCATCCCCATGTAGTAGGTAGCATGGGTA
>Ga0335070_10009011_pt1 | contig 11719 bp, 8 predicted proteins | sample Lox_Sample_13_FD_206722 | JGI IMG/M metagenome (GOLD analysis project Ga0335070, IMG submission 206722) | Soil microbial communities from Loxahatchee National Wildlife Refuge, Florida, United States - Lox_Sample_1.3 | ecosystem: Environmental > Terrestrial > Soil > Wetlands | place: USA: Florida...
CGGTGGAGGGCTCGGTGGATGTCAACCAGGTGATCAACGACACGCTGGTTGTGCTGCAGAACAGCCCGGAGATGGCGAAAACGATCGAGATTCGCAAGATCTTAACCGAAGACGTTCGGATCCGCATCGATCCCCAGCAGCTGCAACAGGTGATTTGGAACCTGATGCTCAACGCCGTGCAGGAGATGAAGGGGGGCGGCACCCTCTCCATCGCCACGACCGTCCACACAGCAACCGACGGTTCGAAAGGAGATAGAAGGTTCGGCCGGGTCTCCATCTCCGATACCGGCCTAGGGATCCTGCCAGAAGATCAGGACAAGATCTTCGATCCCTTTTTCACCAGCAAGGAGACGGGGACTGGCCTCGGACTCACCATCGTCCATCGCATCGTCGAAAACTACCACGGCAAGATCTTCCTGCGGAGCGACCGCCAAAACGGTACCACCTTCCTCCTCCACTTCCCCCTGAGCGAGGAAGCAGGATCTTCCCCACCGCCAGCCGTGGCCCCTGCTGCTTGACTGAAGCCGGCAAAAGGTTTATGGTAGGGCCCTTTGAAGTCTCGAAGCCGCTTTGAGACTCACGGGGTCATCCTTTTGCTCCGTCACGAATCACGAAGCGTGGCAGGGAGCACACCCCTGAGGTGTAGCTTCAGCCGTGAGCTCGAAGAGGAAACCACTTTTACTCTCCCGCGGGCTAGGACCTGCTGAGACGCGACAGCGCTACCTTGGAGAGCCGGGATCTCTTCAGACATGAGTAAAGACGAACTGAGTCACGTCCTCACCCAGCGAAGGCAGAAGGCACAGGCCCTCGTGGATGAAGGGGTTTCGCTGTATCCTAACAATTTCCGGGTCGCAGACCACCTGGCTGACATCAAGAACCATTGTGGCGGCCTGGATGCCGAGGCGCTGGCACGGGAGACTAGGGTGTTCACCGTCGCCGGTCGGATCGTGACTATGCGGTCCTTCGGGCAGGCTGCCTTCATTACCCTTCAGGACGCCACCGCGAGACTTCAGGCATATGTGAAGAAGGACCAGGTGGGAGAGGATCTGTACCGGACTTTCAAGAGACTCGACCTCGGCGACCTTGTAGGCGTGACGGGTACCGTGTTTCGCACGCGGACCGGGGAACTCACGTTGCTGGCTCAGGACGTGAGGCTCATCACCAAGAGCCTTCGGCCTCTGCCGGAGAAGTTCCATGGGCTCCGCGACGTAGAAAGCCGCTATCGCCAGCGATACGTGGACCTTATTGTCAACGAGGGCGTCCGGAGCGTGTTCATCAAGCGGGCGCGCATCATCCAGAAGGTGCGGGAGTTTCTCGCGGCTCACGGGTTTCTCGAGGTGGAGACACCCATGATGCAGCCCATCCCCGGCGGCGCCACGGCCCGTCCCTTCAAGACCTATCATAATGCTCTCGACATGGATCTGTTCCTCAGGGTGGCGCCGGAGCTCTACCTGAAGCGGCTCCTCGTGGGCGGGTTCGAGCGGGTCTTCGAGATCAATCGTAACTTTCGCAACGAAGGGATCTCGATCCAGCACAACCCGGAATTCACGATGCTCGAGTTTTACCAGGCCTATGCTACCTACGAGGATCTCCTGCCCTTCACTGAGGAGATGCTCTGCTCGGTGGCTCAGGAGGTCACCGGGGGACTCCAGATACCGTACCAGGGGAAGACCATCGACCTGAGCCCGCCCTGGCAGCGCTACCGGCTTACTGAGGCGATGGTCACATTCGGGGGGTTTGCCCGTGAAGAGCTCACCGACGTCGAGCGACTGCGGGCAAGGGCTCGGGCTCTGGGGATCGACACCTCGGGACAGGGGCCGGGTAAGATTCTGACGAAACTTTTCGAAACCCTGGTGGAACCGAAATTGGACCAGCCCACCTTCGTCACCCACTATCCTCTGGAGGTGTCGCCCCTCTCACGCCGGAGCGACCAGGATCCTTTCTTCGTAGACCGTTTCGAACTTTTTATCGGAGGACGCGAGATCGCCAATGGCTTCTCCGAGCTCAACGACCCGGTGGATCAGGAGGAGAGGTTTCGCGAACAGGTGGCAGCCCGCAAGGCCGGCGACGAGGAGGCTCACTTCATGGACGAGGACTACATTCGCGCCCTCGAGTACGGAATGCCTCCGGCTGCCGGGGAGGGCATCGGTATCGATCGACTGGTGATGCTTTTGACTGACACGGCCTCCATTCGGGAGGTGATTCTCTTTCCCCACCTCCGGTCGGAACGGGATTAAGAGGCTAGCCCGCATTATGCACGAACCACCTGGTACGACCGCGGATATGGCGTCCTTCCGGGCGTCCTCGGGTGTTCCTTTGACAGGCTCAGGATCAGCTCACCTAGCGACGTACTGAAAAGTACGCCTCAGGTCCGAGCCCCTGTGGTTGCCCGGTGGCACGACCATCTCCACGATCTCGCGACGGCGTCTCGTGCATAATGCGGGCTAGGGAATAGGGGGTTGCTCCAGATGTGTTTTGCCTTCCTGACCCGGAATCCTTCGCGGGCAGCTCACCCTGCCTTCGGAGAGCGTGATGCTGAGAGGGAGCGTGAGGTGTTCGACAAGGCCGCGCCTCGGCGTGGTCGCGGTGTTGATAGGATAGGGATAAGCGCCTGGCCGTGGTGCGATGCGAGTGCGCAAAGTTCGGGAAGTCTCCCCACCAGCGTGAGAGCAAGGGGTTGCTCCAGCGGCGCGATGCCTTGCAGCTCACCCCGCCTCCTGAGCGTGCTGACTTGCGACCCAGGGTGAGCTGCCCGGCAAAGACAACCACCGAGCTGATATAGCCGAGTCAAAGCACCCGGGCCCTCTAAGAAAGTCCGAACGAAACAAATGTCCACTCTCCGTGATCTCAGCTATGTCCTATGAACTGTTCATCGGCCTGAGGTACCTGAAGGCCAAACGCAAACAGACCTTCATCTCCCTCATTACTTTCATCTCTATAGGCGGAGTGATGGTGGGAGTCACTGCCCTCATCGTGGTCCTTGCCGTGATGAATGGGTTCAAGGAGGACCTCCGCGACAAGATCCTTGGGGTCACCTCTCATGTGGTCATCTCCCGCTTCGACGGCCCCATGGCCGACTATCGAAACGTGATGGCCCAAGTGGAGAAGATCCCTGGGGTCACGGCGGCAACCCCCTTCATTTACAGCCAGGTGCTCATCAGTTCCGGTCAGGCCGTTTCGGGAGCGGTGCTGCGGGGCTTCGATCCGGAAACGGCGGGGAAGGTGATCAGCTTGGTGAGGAACCTTCGGGGCGCCAACCTGGAGGAGCTTAGCCGCAGAGAGGAGCGTCCCGACCAACAGGGGCTGCCACCGATCCTTCTGGGCAACGAACTGGCGAAGAACCTTGGCGTCGCCCGGGGCGACCCGCTGACGGTAATCTCGCCCCTCGGCCGGCTCACCCCCCTGGGACAGGTGCCACGGAGTCAGGTCTTTCGGGTGGCGGGAATCTTCGAGTCTGGAATGTACGAGTACGATTCCAGCCTGGTCTATGTGCCCCTGGCGACAGCCCAGAGCTTCCTCGGGTTGGGCGATAAGGTTACCGGGATCGAGTTGCGGGTAGAGGACATCTATCAGGCTGACCGCGTGGCATGGAACGCCGGCAAGCTCCTGGGAGGGTTTCCCTTCTGGAGCCGAGACTGGATGAGCATGAACAGGAATCTCTTCTCGGCCCTCAAGCTCGAGAAGATCGTTATGTTCGTCATCCTCACGCTCATCATCCTGGTGGCTGCCTTCAACATCATCAGCACCCTCATCATGGTGGTCATGGAGAAGACGCGGGACATAGCCATCCTCAAGTCCATGGGCGCTACGAAGCAAAGCATCATGGCGATCTTCATGATCGAAGGCCTCGTTATCGGTCTGGTCGGCACCCTTCTGGGCCTCGTGGGGGGATTCGGTCTGTGTAAACTCCTGGCCACGTACCAGTTCGTCCAATTGCCCCGGGACGTGTATTACATTTCCACCCTCCCGGTGAAGATAGATGCTTTGGATGTGACCCTAACCGCGCTCGCGGCCATCGTCATCAGCCTGGTTGCCACCTTATATCCTGCCTGGCAGGCCTCACGGCTTGAGCCCGCGGAGGCTATCCGCTATGAATAGCCCCCAGCCTTTTCTGCAGGTACGGAACGTCCACAAGCACTTCGGGAGTGGCGAGCGCCGCGTGGATGTGCTCCGGGGCGTGGAGCTCACCGTGGCGTCCCAGGAAACCGCGGCCGTTCTTGGTGCCTCCGGAGTAGGCAAGTCCACCCTCCTCCATATCCTGGGGACCTTGGAGCGCCCCAGCGATGGAGGGGTACTCTACGACGGTGTGGATGTGTTCACCTTCTCCGCTGATGACCTCGCCGCTTTCCGTAACCGTTCTATTGGGTTCGTTTTTCAGTTTCATCACCTTCTCCCCGAATTCACCGCCTTGGAAAACACCATGATGCCGGCGCTGATCGCTCATAAGCAGCGCAAGGAGGCGCGGGAGTTGGCGGAGTCGATCCTGGAGCAGGTGGGCCTCAGCCATCGCCTCGCTCATCGCGTCGGAGAGCTTTCTGGCGGGGAGCAGCAGCGGGTGGCGGTCGCACGAGCGCTCGTCCTGCGACCGCGTCTGCTCTTGGCGGACGAACCCACCGGTAACTTGGATACAAAGACCGGCAGGAATATTCATGGCCTCTTGCTCCGCCTCAACGAGGAGCACCACGTGAGTCTATTGGTGGTGACCCACAACATGGAGCTGGCCAGCATGATGGCAAGACGCTACCAGATGAAGGACGGCATTCTTCAAGAACTCTGAAGGTCGGTGGGGAGCGATTGCACGATGAGACGGGTCTGCTTGGTCGTCGCGGTTCTGCTCGCCTGGGTGGGCTGGCCGCAGCTTCTCACGGCTCAGGTGCAGCGAATAGCGCTCTTCCCCTTCGCCATCTTCAGCGATGAGGATCTGAGCGCCTTGCGGGAGCCGCTCATGACCATGCTGAGCAACAGCCTCAAACAGCAAGGTTTTCAGCCGGTATCCGCCATCGAGGAACTTGAAGGCAAGCCGCCCACAGGCGACGCCCAGGTGCGGCAGATCGGCGGCGAGCTGGGAGGTAGTTACGCCCTGTACGGGAGCTTGACCAAAATCGGGGAGCAGATCAGTCTGGACGCACGACTCGTGGACGTGGCGAACATCCGGGCCACCTACCCCATCTATGTCACCAAGATCGGTCTCGAGAATCTGGCTGGCGCCGTGGCGGAGCTGACCAGGGAGGTGGGGATCCGCATTCTCCAGAAGAAAAAGATCTACCAGATCGTGATCACCGGGAATCGAAGGATCGAGGACGAGGCAATCAAGCTCGTCATCAAGAGCCGGAGTGGCGACCTGTACGAGCCGGCGAGACTTCGGGAGGATCTCACGGGCATATACCGGATGGGCTATTTCACTGACGTCCGCGTGGAAGGAGAGGAAACGCCCCAGGGAGAGGTGGTCACCTTCGTGGTCACCGAGAAACCGACGGTAGAACGGGTGGATATCAGCGGGGCGGATGTTGTCAGCGACAAGGACATCCGCACCGCCCTGGGCACCAAACCATACAGCATCCTCCAGGAGTCGACCCTCACCCAGGACGAGGAGAAGATCAGAGGACTCTATCGGGATAAGGGATACTACAATGCCGAGGTGAGCCACAGCCTGGAACCTTTGAAAGAGAACACCGTGGTAGTGAAGTTCTCGATCGTCGAGAATAATAAGCTCTACATCAAGACCATCACCTTCAGCGGCAACCAGGCTTATTCCGACAGCGAACTCAAGGATGTAATCAAGACATCGGAAAAGGGGTTCTTCTTCTGGTTTACCGAATCAGGGATCCTCAAAAAGGAACAGCTGGAGGTGGATGTGGATCGGCTCATGGCCTTCTACCATACGCGGGGCTATATGGAGGCCAAGGTAGGAAGCCCGAAGATCACGAATGACGAGAGGGGTATCTATCTCGATTTCCCCGTCTCCGAAGGACTGCGCTACCGTGTGGGCAAGGTAGAGTTGACCGGTGATGACCCGAACCCGGAGCAGCAACTGGTGACCTCGTTGCGACTGGGCAAGGAGGAGTACTTCAATCGAGAGGCGCTGGTGCGGGACCTGGAGAAGATTACCAACTACTACACCGACCGGGGGTATGCCTTCGCCGAGGTGGCGCCGAAGATCGACAAGAACCCGGAACAGCCGGTGGTAAACGTGGCCTACGAGGTTCGTCGAGGTGAACTCGTCGACTTCGGCCGTATCAGCATCAGCGGCAATACCAAGACCCGGGACAAGGTGATTCGCCGGGAACTGGAGATCGTGGAAGGATCTCGCTACGACAAGGCGAGCCTCCAGCGCAGCTCCGAAAATCTGAAACGCCTCGACTACTTCGAGTCGGTGGATATGGATACCGCCAAGGGTGAGCCTTCCAAGGGTGAGACCTCCAAGGAGATGAACGTCAATGTCAAGGTCAAGGAGAAGTCCACCAGCTTCGCATCCATTGGTGCCGGGTACAGCTCCGCCGATCAGGCCTTCATCCTCGGTCAAATCGCCGAACGGAACCTGGGCGGTCGCGGGCAGCGGCTCGCGTTCCAGGGGCAGATCGGCGGCAGGTCCAGCCGGTTCAGCCTCGGCTTCACCGACCCGTGGCTGTTCGATACGCCGCTATCCATGAGCGCGGAGCTCTACAACTGGACCCAGCAATACACTGACTACACCAAGGAGAGTTGGGGCGGCAGGCTCACGTTCAGCTACCCGGTGTGGGCCTACACGCGGATTTATCTGGGCTACCTCTACGATCACGCCAAGGTGATGGATGTGGACGAGGATGCCTCCACCATCATCAAGGACCAGGAAGGGATCATCCGCACCAGCCAGGTGAGCACCACGTTACGCCGCGACACCAAGGACCACGCCTTTCTCACCACCAAGGGCTCGGACAACGCGTTGACCGTGGACTACGCCGGAGAGGTCCTCGGGGGCGACGCGGCCTACTACCGGGTCGTAGGAAACTCAAGCTGGTACTTTCCGCTGGGCTGGAAGCTGGTCGGATTTCTCCACGGCAAGGCCGGCTATGTTGACGAGCTCCCCGGGGGAATTCTTCCCATCTACGAGCGTTTCTTCCTGGGAGGGATGAACTCTCTCCGCGGCTACGCCGCGGGCAAAGTCGGCCCGCGAGATCCGGCGACGGGAGATTATCTCGGCGGCAACAAGATGGCCCTTTTCAACGCCGAACTCCTCTTCCCCATTGCTGAGGAGCAGGGGATCCGGGGCGTACTCTTTTTTGATGCAGGCAACGCCTTCTACAACGGCGACCCCATCAAGATCACTGATTTCCAGGCCGACGTGGGACCGGAGCTCCGTTGGTACTCACCCCTCGGGCCTCTTCGCCTCGCATGGGGCTACGCCCTGAATCCCAAGTCGTATCAAGACAGTTACAAGTGGCAATTCTCTATGGGGATCTTCTTTTAGGCCGGGGGCAGACCACCCCTGGCCTTGGGGAGCCTAGGAGGAGAAGGCAGGGTGGTCTCCTCGGCAAAGGCGCATAGTCGCATCGTCGATAGTATAGGGTGAGGCCGGGCCTCGTCGCGTGGGTGTGGTGGAAAGCAGGGGAGGCATTCCTTGCATCGGAGAGAAGGTAGTGGCTCCGGATGGGCTTTGCTTCGGAGACCACCCCGCCTGCGGCGCCATGCGCTTTGGGTTCCTGTCCCGAAGTCCATCGGGGGCAGCGCACCCTGCCTTCGCGGGGCGTGGTGGTGGGAGGCCAGGTGATAGCTTTCTTGGAATGCCGAAATCGGCCATGGGAGATAATGGTGTGCAACCCAGAAGGAAGGAGATTGGTGATGACCATGTACAAACACCTTGTTGCAGTGCTGTTGTTTGCGCTGGTGGCGAGCCCGGCCCTGGCTGCGGACCAGATAAAAATCGGGTTCTTCGACATGCAGACGGTTGTGGAGCGCTCGGAGCTCGGGAAAGGTGGGGCCGAGAAGTTCAAACAGGAGCGGGACAAGGTTCGCGAGCGGCAGGCAGCAAAGCTCAAGGAGATCCAGGACCTTGAGGAGGAGTTCAAGAAGAAGGAAAATGTTTGGAGCCAGGATGTGAAGAAGAAAAAGTTCCAGGATATCGTCTCGAAAAAGATGGAATACGAAAAGGCTACCTATGAAGACTACCGCCAGCTTGGTGGGCTGGAACAGGAGCTCTTGCGGCCCCTCCGGGAGAAGGTGTTTGAGATCGTGAAGCGAATGGGCAAAGAGGGTGGCTATTCCATGATCTTCGAGATGCAGCAGGCCGGGCTGGTCTATGCCCTGCCCTCCATGGAGGTCACCGATCAGATCGTGCGGGAGCTCAACCAGGGCGAGGCGAAGGAGCAGAAGAAACCGGAGACCAAGAAACAGTGATGCGTGGTCTGATTCGGGCCGGCAGGAGGGGCTTTTCCCATGGAGATAACCTTAGGCGAGCTCGCACAGCGCCTCGGAGCGGAGCTTCGGGGCGATTGGGACCTCCGGATTTCCGGAGTTGCCGCGCTCGAAGATGCCACCAAGACCGAGATCTCCTTTGTCGTGAACCCCCGCCATAGGAGGCTGGCGAAACAAACCGCGGCCGGCGCTCTCATCGTGCCGCCCGGGATGGAAGACCTGGAGCGGCCGCTCTTGGTGAGTCCCAATCCCTACCTGGCTTTCGCCCAGGCCCTTGCCCTCTTCACTGAGCGGCCGCGAACGGCCGTGGGAGTGAGCCCAGAAGCGCACCTCGGCGACGAGGTGCGGCTCGGACAGGGGGTATCCATTCACCCGTTGGCGTACGTGGGGGAGGGGGCGATCATCGGGGACCGGGTTACCCTCCACGGGGGCGCCTACGTGGGCGCCGGGGTTGAGATCGGCGACGATACGTTTATCCACCCCAACGTCACCATTCTCGATCGCTGTATTGTCGGCAAACGGGTGATCATCCACAGTGGTACTGTGGTAGGGAGCGACGGCTTCGGCTTCGCCCAGGACGGCGGCCGTCACGTGAAGATTCCGCAAACCGGGATCGTCCGCATCGATGACGACGTGGAGATCGGCGCCAACTGCGCCATCGATCGGGCCACGCTGGGGATGACGTGGATTCAGCGGGGCGCCAAGATCGATAACCTCGTCCAGGTGGCTCACAACGTGGTGGTGGGGGAGGACTCCATCATCGTCGCCCAGGTGGGGATCTCCGGGAGTACCCGACTCGGCAAGGCCGTCGTCCTTGCCGGCCAGGTGGGCGTGGTGGGTCATCTCGAGATCGGCGACGGGGTTCGTGTGGGCGCCCAGGCCGGGGTCACGAAATCCATTGCCGCCGGGCAAGAAGTGTTGGGTAGCCCGGCCGTGGCATACCGTGAATTCGTGCGAACCAGCGGCATGATCAACAGGTTGCCGGATTTGCGCAAGAGGGTCATGGAACTTGAGAAGAGGCTGGCCCAGTTGGAGCAGATGAAGGACCCATAAGGGAGAAGGGAATACCAACATGTTGGGCATCAAGGAGATTCTGAACACCCTGCCGCACCGCTATCCGTTCCTCCTTGTAGACCGGATCGAAAAGATGGTGCAGGGGCAGGAGATCGTGGGATTGAAGAATGTGACCGTGAATGAACCCTTTTTCATGGGCCACTTCCCCGGCAATCCGATCATGCCGGGTGTTCTCATTATCGAGGCCATGGCCCAGGTCGGCGCTATCCTTGCGTACCAGTCGAGCACGGAGGATACGGCAGGGACTGCCCTCTACTTCATGGGGATCGACAAGGCGAGATTTCGCAAACCGGTTGTTCCCGTGATTCGCCAGATGAGCCGCCCCACAGGGAGGATCTTCAAGATGCGAGGCGAGGCCTTCGTGGGAGAGAGCCTGGTAGCTGAGGCAGAATTGATGGCGGTCATCGGAACCGCGCAGTCCGATACAGCCGAGACCGGGGCGTGAGGAGCACCTTATGGCCCTTCATCCCACTAGCATAATCCACCCGACGGCCGAGCTGGGTGACGGCGTGGAGGTGGGTCCCTATGCGATTGTCGGAGAAGAGGTGAAGATCGGCAGCGGCTGCCGGATTCATGGTCATGCCCATATCGCCTCTTATACCACCATCGGGCCGCGGTGCGAGATTTATCCATTTGCGTCCATCGGCACACTGCCTCAGGATCTCAAGTTCGACGGTCGCCGCACCGAGACCATCATCGGAACTGACAACATCATCAGGGAGTTCGTTACCATCAACCGCGCCAGTGTTGGCGGCGACGGTACAACCCGAGTGGGTGACCACAATTTCCTCATGGCGTACAGTCACGTGGCGCATGACTGCGTGGTAGGCAGCAACGTAATCATGGCCAATGGGGCCACGCTCGGAGGTCATGTGACGGTAGATGATCATGCCGTTCTCGGCGGACTCTGCGCTGTCCATCAATTCGCCCGCATCGGCACCCATGCCCACATTGGTGGCGGGTCCATGGTGGCGAACGACATCCCTCCCTATGTGCTGGCCGTCGGTGATCGAGCCAGATTGTTCGGCCTCAACGTTATCGGTCTCAAGCGCAGGAGATTCCCGCGTGAGGTGCTCAAGGTACTGAAGGAATGCTACCGCATCGTATTTCGAAGCGGGATGCTCCTGGCGCTCGCCCTGGAGGAGGCCGAACAGAAGTTCGGTCAGGTGGCGGAGGTCAGGATTTTTGTGGATTTCATCCGCAGTTCACGGCGAGGGATAACCCGTAAGGTGGGGACACCTGGCGATGAATGAACCCTAGCCCGCATTATGCACGAACCACCTGCGCGACCGCGGATATGGCCGTCGTTCCAGGCGTCTTCGAGTGTTCCTTCGACAGGCTCAGGACAAGCTCACCTTGCGACGCACTGAAAAGTACGCCTTCAGGTCCGAGCCCCGGTGGTTGCCCGGTGGCACGACTATCTCCACGATCTCGCTACGGCGTCTCGTGCATAATGCGGGCTGGATGCTGGATGGGTTCCTGTCAGCCTTTCACCCTTTCATTAGATCGGTCCTATCACGCCCTGGGAACGGGGTAATTTGATAAGTTTAGACGGAACCTATGAGAAAGATCGGACTTATCGCCGGCGGTGGCCAGTTTCCCCTCCTCTTCGCCAGAGCCGCTAGGAACCAAGGGGTTCAGGTGGTGGCGGTGGCGTTCAGGGAGGAGACCGACAGGCGCCTCGAGGAGGAGGTGGATCTTTGCGCCTGGGTGGCCCTCGGCAAACTCGGGCAAATGATCGACGTCTTTCGCAAGGCTGAGGTTTCCGAGGCGGTCATGGCTGGCACGGTGGCCAAGACCAAGCTCTACAGCAAGCTTAGGCCCGACTGGAAGGTGGTGAAGCTCCTGGCGCGGCTGATCCACAAGAAGGACGACGCCCTGCTCAGGGCCACGGCAGAGGAGTTGGAGGCAAACGGTATCAAAATCAGACCCTCCACCCTGTTCCTGCCGGAACTCCTTGCCCCGCCCGGAATCCTCACGCGACGCCGGCCCACGGCACGAGAACGACGGGATATCGCCTTCGGCTGGACTCTCGCCAAGGAGATCGGCAATCTCGATATCGGCCAGTGTCTGGTGGTGAAGGATCAAGCGGTGCTCGCCGTGGAGGCTATGGAGGGCACGGACGAGACCATCGAGCGGGGCGGCCGCCTGAGTCAGGGACAGGCCGTGGTGGTCAAGGTGAGCAAACCGGGCCAGGATCTGCGCTTCGATGTGCCGGCGGTAGGGCTACAAACCGTTGAAATCATGGAGAAGG
>Ga0335070_10009012_pt1 | contig 11719 bp, 12 predicted proteins | sample Lox_Sample_13_FD_206722 | JGI IMG/M metagenome (GOLD analysis project Ga0335070, IMG submission 206722) | Soil microbial communities from Loxahatchee National Wildlife Refuge, Florida, United States - Lox_Sample_1.3 | ecosystem: Environmental > Terrestrial > Soil > Wetlands | place: USA...
ACGGGAAGCGGCAGAACCGGCCTACAAAGACCGTGAAGTGATCGGCTGGTCCTCTCCCCACGACATGTCCATGATGGACTGGGCCGGCGGTCCGCTCAAAACACTCTTTGAGTATGTGATTCACGTTGCCACCCAGACGACGGAGTTCTCCGACCGGACGGGAAAAACCTCACAGCGGCCGGCCTGGCAGGTGGTCGAAATCTGGGCCAATGTGCAACGAACCGGCGGGAGCAACGGGTCTCATGCACATCCCGGTTCCTTCTGGTCCGGCGTGTACTATGTCGATGTGGGCGATATCTCCACGGAGCAGGACAACGGTGGCGAGCTGGAGCTCTACGACCCTCGCGGCTGTCTCCCGCGAATGCTCGCTCCCTACTTGCGCTACGCGATGCCGGAGCTACACGATGCCGGCAATACGATCTCGTTTACGCCGACCACAGGCCAGTGCGTCATGTTTCCCGGCTGGCAGTACCATGCCGTCGCGCCGTACAGAGGCAAAGTCCCCCGCATCAGCGTCGCCTTCAATCTCGACCCAATCATCCGCAAGTAAGAGCACGCGCAAGCAGTTGCAGGGTCGGCCACCGTCCTTAGCGAAGAAGCGATCAGCGTTCAGCCTAAGTCGGTCCGAAGCTGATAGCTGACGGCTGATAGCTTTCAGGCAGGAACAGGCAAAGACTCGAAGGACTGCGTCAGCGGATTGCGGACATAGTCTTCCACATAATTTTTGAGCAGGCAGTTGCGCCAGAGGAGTTTGTTCGCGAACTTGGTGTCGATCTTATGGAGCACCCTCGCCTTTACACCGGTTTTCTTCATGAACTGCTCCAGCGTCACGCCGCCAATATCCGTGTACTCACCGCGGCCTGATTGCATCATGCACTTCGGGATATGGATGCGTTTCTGGGTGGTCAGGCGACGGGCAATGTCGTCGAACGTGAGCAGCACCGAGCAGTCGGTATCGCCGCCGAGCGTTGCGTTTGGCACCATCAGGTATCGAGCTCGATTCTTCCGGTACAGATTCAGCACTTTATAGACACTCTGCGCCATCACCACGGTATCGCGCTTCTCCAGTTCGAGTGCATCGAACGCGCTGACGATGCGCTTGCGGTTCATGAAGGCCGTGATCGGCGCCTCCGTTTGGATCGTCTGGATATTCGGGAGACCTTTGTCGTATAGGCGGAGCGCCTCTTCCGCGAGGTACTTTCTCCCCTGCCGCATCAGGTCAGCGGTCGGTTCTTTGATCCCGCGCACCGGCGTGAGGCAGCCCATCCAGAGCACGCACTTTTGATTGATGGCGGAGATCGTCTCCGCGTCCTTCGACATGGTGTGCGAGTCGAAGGCGTAGAAGTTCGCCGAGGACACCGCCGGTCCGTCCAACACTTTCATGAGATGTTTGATCGAGGGCGCGTGCGGCATCAGTCGGTTTCGGTAGTCGCTCAGCGTAATCACCGACAACTCGAAGTTGATCCGGCCCGGATATCGTGCCGCCAGCTGATGGATCTTCGGCACTTGAACATAGCCGACCGTGAAGAACGTGATGTTCTTGTCCGTGGACGTCAGGAACTCTTCGACCCACTCCATCGCCTTGGGATGGAGAAAGAGATCGGTCCACTCCATGTACTCGTTCCCGCCGAGACACCAGAATTGCATTGGATCGGTCGGGACCTTGTTGATGTAGTCGAGGATGAATTTCCAGTCTTCGTCGGTCGTCTTGGGAGGATCGAGCGTTTCGCGGTAGGAATGGTCGATCTCGTAGCAGAACTCGCACTTCACCGGGCAAGTCTTGCCGAGACTGATCGGGATCTTGCCCCCGTCCATCTCACGGCGGAGCACCTCGCGATAATCCTTCTTGGTGAAGATGGGAGTCGGCTGGAGGATCGGAATCGTCGTCGGCATGATTTGACAGCTTACAAACGGTTTGTCACACTCGCATTATGTCCGGTATGACCGAACAAGATGTGATGCACGCCCTGGAAATTCTCGGTCTCACACTTCCCACAACCCAGGAAGATCTCGAGCGGGCCAAACGAGTCCAGCTGTATAACTGGGAACCGGCCCGCTATGCGAACCTGACGAACAATCCCAAACAGTACATGAAGAACTATAAGATCGCCGAGGACATGACCAAGAAAATCGAAGCGGCCTACGCTCTTCTCTGCGCTGTATTGGTCCCCGACGAGAGCTGATGGCTGATAGCGAATGGCTTATGGCACAAACCACTGAATCCGAGAGGTTCTTTGTGCGTGCTATACGCCATATGCCATAAGCTCCCCCGTCATCCTACCCCGTGACTCGTCACGCGGGACATGCTCTCCGTGCCTTCTTGATTCTCCCCGATCGCCACCGGCCACGTGACTAAACCGGATACACCCTCGCCCGACCCCGCCATCGCAGGCTGTTTCGCATAAATCTGCGGCAACTTGTTCGTCCCGAACTTCGAGATATAGAGGAACACATGCTCGCGCGCGTTCACGCGCACCGCCCAGGGATGGAAGTCGTTCTTGTAGAACTCTTCGCAGAGCTGCATCGCATCGAGACAGGTCAGGCCGACCGGCTCGTTCAGCGTGTAGTAATAGTCCAACGGCAGATCGTAGTCTTCCTGCTTGTGGATCGTGATGCCGAACTTGTCGGGATTGCGGACCATCGGCGTGTGGCGGTAGGCCACAAAGTAGAACAGCTCGACCGAGTGAATCACCGGCTGGTTGTCGAGCACAAACTGCCTGGTTTCGAGCGCCTCCTCCCTCGTCTCGCCGGGGAAGCCGTAGAAGGCCATCACGTGGTTCCAGATGCCGGCCTTCGCCGCCTGGTGGAGATTGTTCTGAATCACGCTCTTCTTGGCATGCTTATCCATCAGATTGAGCACGCGCTCGTTCGCCGACTCCATCCCATAATAGAGGGTGCAGCAGCCGGCCTTGGCCGCAAGGTCCCAGATTTCCTGATCCTGGAGGGTTTCTTCGAACCGGATCAGCGTCGTCCATTTGATCCCGACATTCTGATCGACCAACAGCTGCGAGACCTTTTTGAAGAGCGCCGGAGGATAGGACTCGTCCGAAAAGAGGAAATGCCGGCACTGGTACTTATCGCGTAGCGCCTTCACCTGCTCGACGACCAGCTGCGCCGTCATGCCACGGTATTGGTCGAAATACCCCTGCCCGTGATCGCAAAACGTGCAGCGGCCCCAGTAGCAGCCTCGTGTCGCGAGATAGGGAATGATCCGCTCCGGCACGAAATAGTGGTCCAGCGGAAAGCCATCGAAGTCCGGGATCGGCAGCGCCGTCGTCTTCTCCGTGTAGACTTCCTTGTTCAGGCGCACGCCGGACGCATCGCGGTACATGAGATTGGGCACCGAGGCCATCTCCCGCTGGCCGTTCAAGGCCTCGATCAGCCAGAGCAGCGCATGTTCCCCTTCGTAGAGGATCGCACTGTCAAACACCTCGGTGAAGAACCGTTCGTGATGCGGCAGTTCTTCCTGCAAACGCGTGATGACGTTGCCCCCGACCACCACATGAATGTTTGGGAAGGTCTCCCTGATCATCTTGCAAAACGTCAGGCCGGCCAAAAGCTGCATCTGGGTGCCGATGGAGACCCCGACCACGTCCGGCTTCTCCTTGCTGACGGAGGGCAGGACCAGCTGGTTGCAGATATCGCGATAGACATTCACCTGCTCGTCATCGAGGCAGGCAAAGACTTCCTTCGACACGCCAGGCCGGTAGCCCAGGTTGCTTTCCATCGGATAGAACACCAGCGAGGCCGGATAGTAGGCGGCGGAAATGTAGTGCATGACCTCACGAAAGGTATTCAGCGCTCCCTCGAGCTTGTCGGCCTGGTAGAACTGCTCGCCCCGGACGATGCGCTTGGCGTCCTCAGCGCGCGCCGCGAGATCGAAGACGTCGATCGTCATGGCCTGCTCCAGGACGGACAATTGGTCGGCTTCCTGTTCCGTCAGCTCTCCCCGCTTCTCTTTCATCTGCAGCGTCCTCAGCTGCATCGTCTGCCGGGCCCTAATCCAGATCAGGAACTCCGTCGTGAAGAAGTGATCGTACATCTCGATGTTCACGTCGCGCTGAATCACGTGATGGCCGGCCGCACGCAGTACGGCGGTCAGAGACGGCAGGGCGAGGTACGGAGCAGTCGGCACCCACTCGGGCGGGAACAGCAGCATGACCTTCGAGGTCTTCCGATCCTCTTTCTTAATGGGCGTCAGCCCATCGATCTGTACAAGTCCGTTACTCCTCATCGTCATTCCTAATGCATCCGATCAGACTACTCAGCACTCAGCACCCAGAACTCAGCACTATTTAAAATCACATCTTCCCCGCCAGCGTGGGGACAACTCCCGCAATCTTCGCTGCCTGGTACTGCAGATCCGGCAGCTTCTTCAGCCCGAATCGGCAGATATACAAAAAGATATATTCCCGAATATACAGCCGCAGGTCCCAGCCGGGATTGTGGTTCCGTTCGAATTCCTGGAACACCCGCTCCGCCTCTTCGATGCTCATCCCGTTCTTTACCGTATAGTAGTAGTCGAGCGCCAGATCCCAGTCCGGGTTCTTGTAGGCTGTGACGCCCCACCGCTCCGGATGCTTCGCCACCGGGTTGTGTCGGCCGAGGTCGAACGTGCCGAACCCCAGCGAATGCACATGGTCCTTGTTCTGCTCCAGGAACTGCACCGACTGCCAGGCCTCCTCCTTCGTCTCGCCGGGAAAACCGAAGAAGCCCATGCAGTGGTTCCAGATGCCTGCGTCCGCCGTGTACTTCAGATGCTTCGTCATCACATCGGTTGTCGTCGCCTTGTCCATCAGCTGGAGCACCCGCTCGACCCCGGACTCATAGCCGAAGTGGAGATAGCGGCAGCCCGAGTCGCGCGCGTCCTGCCACACGCCATCTTCCAGCAGGCTCTTCTCGAACCGCATGTGCGTCGTCCAGTAGATGCCCATGTTGCTTTCGACCAGGCCGCGCGCCAGCTTCCTGAACAGCGCCGGCGGATAGGACTCGTCGGTGAAATGGAAATGTTTCGCCCCGTACTTGTCACGCAGGAACTTGATCTCCTCCAGCACGTCCTGAATCTTTTTCGACCGGTAGCCCGCCGTATAGCCCTCGCCATGGTCGCAGAACTCGCAGCGGCCCCAGTAGCATCCGCGCGTCGCCAGATAGGGCAGGATTTTCGTCGGCACGAAATACTTCTCGAGCGGCAGCCCGTCGAAATCCGGCGGCGGTAGAGCGGCCATGTCTTCCGCGTAGCTCGTCGGGGACGTGTGCACGCCGGTCTCGTCCTTATAGATGGTATTGGGCACCTCGGCCAGGCTCCGCTTCGCCCCCACCGCCGACACCAGCTGCACGAAGGCCGTCTCCCCTTCATAGACCACGGCGCTGTCGAAGTACTGGAACAGCGGCGACTCCGGCAGCACATCGCGCAGGCGGGTTACCGTGTTTCCGCCGATCGTCACGTGGATGTGGGGGAACTGCTGCTTGATGAGGGCACAGAAGGTCATCGTGGAGAAGATCTGCTGCTGGAGCACGATCGAGATGCCAATTACATCCGGCTGCTCTGCCTCGATCACCGGCTTCACCAACTGATCGAACACGTCGCGGTAGATGTTGACTTGCGTATCGTTCACCGCATCGATTACTTCGTTCGACGCATAGACCTTGTACGAGAGATCCGTCTCCATCGGCGGAAGGCAGATTCGCGTCGGCGCATAGACTATCGAGATCACCGACGTGATGTCACGGAACGCTTGAATCGCCCACTCTAACTGGTCGATATCGTAAAATGTTTCTCCACGGACGATCGCCTTCGCCTTCTCCGCCTTCTTGATCAGCTCGTCGATCTTCTGGCGGGTCACATCGCAGAGCGCCAGCTGCAAATCCATCTCAGCTTCGCTCAGCTCGCGCTTGTTGGAGAGCTTGCGCAACCGGTCAAGCTGCTGCGGCACCTTGCGCAGGACTTTCTTCAAGAAGTCCTCGCTGAAGTACCAGTCCCACATCTCGAGATTGATGTCTTTTTGGATGACCGTATGGCCGGCCTGACGGAGGACGGAAGTGAGGGAGGGAAGGCTGAGATAGGGTTCGGAGGGGAACCAATCGGGCGGGAAGATGAGCAGGACCTTCATCTTCCGGCCGCTGGTGGCTTCGGAGGTCTGGCGGTGCAGGAGGATCAGCTCCTTGGAGGCTCTTTCGCCTTTCGAGTACTCGATTTTCATCGAAAGCTGGCCCTTCCTAATCCAGGATGCTCAAAACGGCGTCCCGCAAGGCCACAGGCGAGCCAACACCGGAGGCGTACCTTCTGGGGTACGTTGAGGATGTTGGCGAACCGAGAACGACGCGGGAGGTCGTTTTCAGCATTCTGTGGGAGGCCCGCTCACCCTTGGAGAACTCGATCTTCATGCCGGCCTGACCCTTCTCTCAAACCGATAAAAGCAATAAGAAAGACGATGGGTTAGCCCAAAGAGAAGATATTGTACGGGGGCTGAAGAATGATATGCAAGAGAGGCGACGGATGCCCTCGGTTTCGCTCACGCTACCTCTCAGAGCGACCCTCACGGACTCTGCCGGGCGGACCCCTTCGGAAATTCCCTCGCGGACTCGGTCAGTTTCCGCCTTCCTTCCCGGCAGAGTCTCGGCGGGTCCCCGCTCCTCTCGGTCATGCTCGCTCAATCCGAGGGCTTTCCACCCTCCAACAATGGAGAGGGAGAGGGGTAAAGGAGCTCGGTCGACGCGCGCAGTGGAAGGACAATCTGGCCACTCCCCTCTTAAAGGGAAACGAGCAAGCTTGGCGGAACAATTAATAGGGAAAGCGGGCAGATTTTCAACATGGCCGAAGCGCATGTGCAGTCCGCATGTGAAGCCATTTCCATAGCCACCAGCCTGCGAGGAGTACTGTGCCGGCGACGGCTAGGACATATGACCAGGTCGCCAGGTAGAGGCCCAGGAGAGCAATGGGCGCATTATCCCGAGCCTCAGCGAGGCGCGCGAAGACTACAAAGCCACCGGCACCGACGAGAAAGATAACGGGAATGCTCAAGCACCATCTAATCCACTTGCACGTCATGCAGTCGGGCATCATGAGAGCACCAGCCCCGCATACACAGTTCGGCACCCACTCGTTCTTGCTTCGGACGTATCGCAGAAATCGTTCCAGCCGATGCCTTGCCGTCACCATATCAGTAAAGTTCCTAATATCGCCATGACTTCAACGAGATGACTCAATTCGTGGGTCTGAAACGCAAGGTGAGGTGACCCGGGCCTGCCTGCCGAATGACTGGCACGTGCTCATGTTTCAGCACCAGGCCACCCCTCACAATACCGGGGATGGAAAAATAGAAGAGGGTTCGGGAACGGCAGAAACACAAGGCCCTATGGCCGCTCGAGGCAGCCAGCCTCTGCTTCTATAAATGAAGACGAAGGGAGAAGGATAGGCGTTAATTCTTCGTTGACAAGAACGGGGGCAATCCGCGATCGTGCCTGCTCACCATGCATATCAAGATCGTCCGCCAGCCCATGACGAAGCGCGAGTTGAACGAGAGGGCAAAGCAACAGTTTGGAGACATGGTTAAAGCCGTTGTCGATGTGGAACAGGGCATCATGGCGATCGGTGGAGAATTACAGTCGGATGAGGAAGCCGTGCTGCTCGACCAAGGATCAGCGCAGAAAGATCTCTGGGGCATCAATCTGTACCCCGAACAGTCGCAGTCCGAATGGATTGAGTTCGACTCCCTGATCAATGTGCGCCCATCCGCGGGAAATCGCTCCCGGTCCGTAGAACGGGCCGACATCAGAGAGGCCATCATCACGATCGTGAACCGATTAGTCGAGGGGTCAGCCACATGAGCTACCAACATGCCGCCCTCGCCGCAGGCCGATGGCGGACCCTCCCGCTTGTCGAACAACTGGCCAATGTCGGCAGCGATGTCGCGCGTGCTGCGCGATGGTATGGGAAAGACCCTCAGCGTTGTGAACAGGCGTTTCTGCGGGCCCTGGAACTGCTCGACTTGACGATCGCGGATGACCGATGGAAAGGTCGTAGGAAAGAACTCGCGCGCGCCCGCGAGCTGCTCTGTGATGCGATGCACGGAGGAACAGCCTACGGCAGCGACTTGGCCTCCTTAGACCGCTACTTCTTTCACTTCGCCGTGGCGGCACGAGCCGGCCACTGAGGGAGCACAGCGATGCGAATGAAGAATCCTCCCCATCCAGGACTGTCGGTGCGATATGACTGCCTCGAACCGCTGGGACTGTCCGTGGCGGAAGGAGCAAAGGTGTTGGGTGTCACCCGGAAGGCCTTGCATAACCAGGTCACCGGCAAGGCAGCGATTTCAGCCGAAATGGCGATCCGCTTGGAAAAAGCGTTCGGCGGCGGCGCTGAGACTTGGCTGCGGATGCAGGCCGCCTACGACCTGGCGCAGGCGGAGAAACATGCTGGAAAGATCAAGGTGCAGCGTGTCAAAGACGCTTTGATGCCGGCCTGAGCCTGATCGGATCAGGGATCGCGCGCTTCCATGTAAATCCAAGATTGGGCGGCTACGAGAAATGTGTGATTGCAAGACCTGACCCTGATTCAGGTGCCTACACTGTAAAAGCTCTGCGCAAGATTCGAGATTTGCTGGCAGGCTGAGATTCAAACGGTGGTTGGTCGGCTCCTTCTTCCTCACACTCCATTCTTCCCACACACCCCCACATCATCTCCGAAGTGATGAATACGACTCCCACTTTGCAATAGACTGGCGCACAGCAGTTTACTGAGCCTGACTTGCTATGCTGCAGAGGTAGGCCGCAGCAGACTTAATACCTCGGCGGCGAAGGGATCATGAGCCCCGTGCCGGTACGGTCAATATGACATGGAAACCCATCATCGTGAGTAAGAAGGAAAAGGCTGCCTTCGTCCGCGCGTTCTCCAAGAAGGCTCGCTTCCTCCTGGATGAGGACATAGACCCAAGCCTTGCTCCGGTGATGCGAGACCTTGGCTGGAACGTATACACTGCCGCAGAGGCGGGTCTCCGTGGCCACCCCGACGAGAACGTACTGGCCCATGCGAAGCGAGAGGATCGAGTGCTACTCACTCATGACGATGGCTATCTCGACGATCGCCGGCACCCGCCTCATCGAAACCCTGGTGTGATCGTCATTCCACAGGAGGCGACGGCGGCCGTTGAGGCGCTATCATCCGTTTTGCCCATCGTAGGTCATTTCCGAGAGGTCTTTCGAGGCGACAAGATTCAAGTCGATGCGGATGGCACTATCAAGATCAAGAGCACTGATCACACGGGTATTCGCAAGACCACGCGCTACCGATACTCGCGTGGCGAGCATGCGCTGCATTGGGAGGAAGGCGAGGAACAATGAGGGTCAGGTCCTGCAATCAACCATTTCGCGGCGCGCGGCTAATCTTTCCCTCGGCTGACTGGAGGACCAGGCATGGACTTCGAGCTTAAAAGGCTTGTTCTTGAACCCTCGACATCCGTTGCCATCTCAGAACAAGAGTTCAATGAGCTCCGTGCAGCCAAAACAGGATTGATCGAAGCGGTCTTCTTAGAGCAAAAGTTTGACGTTTTAGTTGAAAACCATCTTGAGTTTGAAACTTGTCTACTTGAAGCAACGGCACGGCATATGCTGCTCCGAAACCAAGATTACCAATGGTTCCAAGTTGAGCGAAATCTATACAATAGGCGCCTTCTTAACCTGCTCAGCGCATGTCGCTCATACCTGGATGGCAGTGAACATCACTTAAATTCGATGATGCCTGGAGAAAGCGCAAGGGCTCAGCTCGAAACCAGACTGGCGCAGCACTATGACAGCAAACTTGGTTATAGAGTGATGGAAGCTTTGCGGAACTTTTCCCAACATAGAGGCTTTCCAGTGCATGCAGTGGAATATCCAGCTAGATGGTTGGGAGAAGGTGATCAACAGCGCCTCGAATTCGGGCTCTCACCATTCACCAAGACTGAATATTTAAGCGTGGACGGCCAGTTCAAAAAGTCCGTTTTGAAAGAACTTGATGAGTTGGGGGGGCGAGTTAACCTGAAGCCGCTAGTGCGAGACTACATTTCTGCGTTAGGAGACGTTCATGAGCTAATTCGAAGCCTGGTGAAACCTAAGTTAGAAGAGTGGGACCAGTTGATTCTTGGAGCAATTGAGAAGTTTAAATCTGCCAATCCAGAAGGCATATCGGTGAGAGGATTGGCAGCCGTAGCGAAGGACAAGAATTCAAATAAGGAAACAGTTGCACTCTTTGAAGATTTTATCGATTACAGAAAAACGATGGAGCGTAAGAATGCCAACTTCGACAAATTACATTTGCGGTACGTGACGAGCATCACATAAGAAAGAAGAACATTGACACCGCCGTGTGGCTTCGTAGCCGAGAAATGAACAGGCGTCAGGAACCATTTCGCGGCGCCACGCCATAGTCTCTCTTGTATGCCTCCATTGACTTGGCCTATTGACCCCGCTTCGTTGATCCAAACTTTTGAGGTGCGACACAATAGCCCATCGGCTGGTGCCCTCTTCGCATGGGCCGCGCGGACGGTGGAAAGTCTTCACTATCTTGATGACGTGGACCGCTCGTACGACACCTCTCACACAGTCATTGGCGGCCATCGCCCGGACGTCGCTGACGTTGCCCATGCGCGGTGGGCTACGGGCGCATGTATTACAGCACTAGACCTTTGTGCTGCAGGCCTTGGTCGTTCTTTCTGCGGACATGCTGGCCAACGCGAGCTTGATTTAACAGATTTCGATTTGAGTCAGCCATCCAAACTGAAAGCCGCTAGGCGCACCCAGCTTCCAACGCCGGCGGCACAGTGGATAGATGCTGTTTGCTCGGATGCCAATTACAAGAAGATCAAGGAAGCTCGCAATTGGTTGGTACACTCCCATCCCACGCAGCACTACACAATCGCAATTGGTGGCCCACCTGTCCGTCTCAAACTCGGAGTAGGAGGCAGCCAGCTTGAGGTCCGACACATCGTTGAAGTTGCTCGGGATGTGGCAACTAGCCACGTGTCGACGTTCTTGAAATTGCTTGCTGTTATTTAGAGGGGACTCAATGAAAATCTGAGAGGAAAAAGCTGTCAGGACTATTTCGCGGCGCGTGGCGGGTCCGTCTTAGCACCTGCATCTCATTCCCTGCGCAGGGCGGAGCAAACCGCTGTATCATTGAATGCCAAGACAGAGAGTTTTGCAGTACTTGCGCTGGTACTCTCTGGCTCGTTCAATGGTAGCCGCTTCAATCCCTTCGTGCCTTAAGGCGCTTTCGACGCGCACCTCCATGAACCTGATTGTTATTTCGATTTTATCCTCTCTCAGTCCCTCTAGAGCCTTAAGGTTTTGAACAAGTTCCAAATTCCTATCTGAATCGAGAAGGAATTTCATGTTCTCATATGTGAACCGTGCCCGTGATGCGCCGAGCCAATAGCCAGCGGAAATTCCGAGGATAACCATAAAGCCGAGAACTACATTTGCCGCCTTGTGAGTATTCATTGAATATAGGTAGTGTATTATCAGGTTCCGCAGAATAAGCCAGTTAATTGCTCAGCGACGCCGGTATGATAGAGACAGGGACTTACTACATTTCGCGGCGCGTGGCGAGCCCTAGCTTGGTGAAGCGTTACTCGTGAAGCGTATCTCGTTCGAATAAGTATCGACTTACGGCAGACTGTCCGGTAACCGGCCGATCCACTGAAGTCGCGCTCTGAGCAGAGGTCCCGGCGCGTGAGTGGAATAG